>VFQT010000378.1_pt1 | contig 66850 bp, 57 predicted proteins | sample 3512381 | NCBI WGS metagenome assembly VFQT01 (sample SAMN10412376, study PRJNA504923) | tailings metagenome | isolation source: Relicate 2 Philex TSF3 active mining site | place: Philippines: Tuba, Benguet | collected 2017-08-29
TCGATGGTGACCTGATCGTCGGTGGCGTCGCGGTACTCCATGCCGAGGTCGTAGTACTCGAGGTCGATGTCGAGATACGGAAGGATGAGGCGGTCCTTGATGAACTGCCAGATGATGCGCGTCATCTCGTCGCCGTCGAGTTCGACGACGGGGTTGTCAACCTTGATCTTGGCCATGATTCCTGCTTTCGCCGGTGCCTCGACCCACGGCCGAGCACTTGTCTTACACTTGTATCCTAACCCGGCTCACCGTCCGACGGCGACCAGGGCCAGCGCCACTCCGGCGCACACCATGCCCGCCACCTGGGATCGCGTCACCCGCTCGCGGTCGAGCCTCATGGCCAACAAGATGGTGGTGACCGGATAGAGCGCGGTGATGACCGACACCAAGGTCAGCAAGCCCTCGCGGTTGGCCAGCAGGAACAGAACGTTGGCACCCATGTCGAAGACCCCGGCGAGCAGGGCCAACCTCGGGAACGAACGCCCGAAGGACGTGCGCCGTCCACGGACGACGACCGCGGCGATCGAAATCGACGCGATTCGGGCCGCGAGGAGGGGCCACATTCCCGAGTCGTCGCCCGTGCGGTCGAGACAGACGAACATCCACCCGAAGCCACAACCGCCGAGCACGGCGATCGACATGATCCTTCGTGACGTGGGAGCGTGCGCGACACCCAAGGCGCCGGTGACGAGGGCGATGCCGACGATGGCCACCACCACTCCGGCGTACGCGATGACCGACGGACGTTCGCCGAAGCCGATGCCCGCGGCTGCCGGCACCACCGCGCTGACCACCGCCGTGGTCGGCGCCACCACCGTCATCGACCCCTTCGCCAGTGCGAAATAGAACATGGACAAGCCGACGAATCCACCGACGCCGCCCGCGGCACCCCAGATCCAGTCCCGCGTCGGAGCAACCGGATCGGCCAACGCCACCAGAGCGACGGCCAGGACGAGAACGCTGAACACCTGACCGACGAACGTGACCGTGAAACTGTCGGTGTCACGGGACGCCCGTCCCCCGCAAAAATCTCCGAGCCCGTACACACAGGCGGCCGCGGCGGCCAGCACGATCTCCATGACCTCTTGACTAGCAGAGAAGGCCGTCGCGATCGAAGATCGAACCTCGGGCGACACCTAGGGTGGCGACATGAAACACGTTCGATTCGGCCGCACGGGACTGCGGGTCTCCCGCCTGTGCCTCGGCACCATGACGTTCGGTCATCAATGCGACAAAACGACCTCGTTCGCGATCATGGATGCGGCGGCGGAGGCCGGCATCGATTTCTTCGACACCGCCGACATGTATCCGCTCGGCGCTCCCCCCGAGGCCTTCGGTCGCACCGAGGAGATCGTCGGTCGATGGATGGCGGGACGACGCGACGACTACCTCATCGCCACGAAGTGCTTCTTCCCCACCGGTCGCCGCGCATGGGAGAGCGGAAGCTCGCGCCACAACATCATGCGATCGATCGACGCCTCGTTGAAACGGCTCGGAACCGATCATGTCGACCTCTACCAGGTGCACAGTTGGGACACCGGAACCCGGATCGACGAGACGCTGCAGGCCCTCGAGGACGTCGTGAAGTCGGGGAAGGCCCGTTACGTCGGATGCTCCAACTTCCTCGCGTATCAATTGGCTCGGTCGTTGGGACGCGCCGAGGCCCTGCGCGTGACCGGCTTCGAGTGCGTTCAACCTCGGTACAACATGCTGTTTCGGGAGAACGAGCGCGAGTTGTTCCCGCTGTGCGCCGAGGACGGCATCGCCGTGATTCCCTACAACCCGCTCGCCGGCGGCTTTCTCACCGGCAAGCACCGACCGGAGGCCCCGATCGACGGTGGACGATTCACCCTCGGTGCCGGTACCGCGGAAAGGTACCGCGAGAGGTATTGGCACGACCGGATGTTCTCCACGGTCGAAGCCCTACGACCGATCGCCCATGAGGCGGGTGTGTCCCTCGCGACGCTCGCCGTCCAATGGGTGTTGGCCAATCCGGTGGTCACCGCACCGATCGTGGGCGCCAGTCGACCCGAACAACTCGCCGACGTCGTCGCGGCCACCCTCACTCCCATCGATCCCGCGGTGAAGGCCCGCGTGGACGAACTGACCCACGAGTACCGGTTCGGAGACGCCGCCCGCTGAGCCGACCGAATCAGGGTCGGTCGGGGCACCAGTTGCCGTGGAAGCCGAACGGGACGCGTTGGGGAAGCTTCACCCGCGCCACGTAACCACGGGCGAAGTCGCGGGCGTCGAGCACCGCGAACTCGGCCGAGGCGTCGTTGCCGTCGTGCACGAACGTCACAACCCAGCCGTCATCCTCGTCGACGCCGCCGGGACGGGCGACGAAGACCGGCTCACCGGCCGCGCGTCCCGGACCATGGTCGAACGTCTCGCGTCGTCCGGTGTGCAGGTCGTGCTTCAGCGTGGGCCAGTTCATCGACGTCGGATCGGGTTGGGCGCAGTATCCGTAGCGGTAGGGCTTGCCGGTGAGTGATCCGCGGTGGCGCGGGAACTCGTTCGCGGCACCGTCGATCGTCGTCACCGACACGCGCTTGGTGATGGGATCGATCTCCCAGCGCATCAAGCGCGGCAGGGAATCCCCGAACGGACCGAGCAGGTCGGATCGCATCATCACGTCGTAGAAGCACACGTCCAGGATCACCTTGCCGTCGGAGGTGTCGAAGGAGTTCATCGGATGGAACACGTATCCGACGGGCACGTCGATCCACACGATGTCGGAAGCGGTTCCCTCGCGAGGCATCAACCCCACTCGGTTTCCGTACTCGTCGTTCCAGCGGAAGGGGAAACGCCCCGCGAAGGCCAGATCGAAGTCCACCAACACCGGCTGGTCGTACACGACCACGTAGCGGTCGGTGATCGACATGTCGTGCACCATCGACATTCCCGGCAGCGGGATGTCGACGGTGCGATTCACGCGACCGTCCTTGCCCACGCGGACGTACTGGACGTGGTCCATCCACTCGGCCCACGCGTAGACCACGGCGTGCATCTCGCCGGAGACCGGATCGAACTTCGGGTGCGCGGTGAACGCACCGGGCAACGTGCCGAAGAAGTCGTTGCGACCCACGGTGTCCAACTCCTCGGTGAGTTCCACCGGACAACCACCCGCCTCGACCATGGCCCACGTGGTGCCGGCGAAGGTCCCGACATTCGTGTTGGGACCTCCGGGCGAATTGTTCCAGTTGCGTCCGGGAATGTCGGGCAGTCCGCGGGCCGAACTGACCGATGCGGAGCCTACGTAGCGGTTGCGGTACCACTCGGCGCGACCCTCGCGCAGTCGGATGCCGTGCACCATGCCGTCACCGATGAACCAGTGGTGGACCGACGGATCGACGGGTCCGATCGGGTTGGGTCCGTTGCGCAGGTAGCGACCGTTCAAGTCTGGAGGCAGTTCGCCGATCACCTCGAGATCGAACGCGGTCACCTCCTCGGCTATCGGTGCGTAATTGCCCTCGAGATAGCGGTTGTGTTCGATTTCATCGGACAAGGCGGTCATGTGACGGTGTCTAGTCCCGGAAGTTGACGGTGTCAAGGGTCGGACGTATCCTGCCCGCATGGCGACCAAGAGCTTGCGCGACACCGTTCTGGCCGCCGCCGTGGAGTACATCGCCGAACACGGACCCGACGGGCTGTCCTTTCGTCAGGTGGCCATCGCCGCCGGCGTCAGCCATCAGGCCCCGTACCACCACTTCACCGACCGCCGGGGAATCTTCCAGGCCATCGCGGCCGAGGGATACGAATCGTTCACCAACGTGATGATCGACGCACTGGCCGGCGATCCCGACGACCCCACCACCGCCCTACTCGAGGCCTACGTGAACTTCGCGCTCGATCACCCCGGACACTTCCGCGTCATGTTCCGACCCGACCTGTGCGCCATCTCCGAGAATCGCGAACTGCAAAAGGTCGCCGACGCCTCGTTCGACGTGCTGGTGGACCACGTGCGAGAGGTACTCGGCCCCAAGGCACCGTTGAAGGACATCCGGGCCCGAGCCGCGGCGATGTGGTCCCTGGCCCATGGTTTGTCCACTCTCCTGATCGACGGCCCTCTCGAGGCCAAGATCGGCCCCGTTTCCAGCCGCCGGGCCCTCATTCGTGCCGTGTCCGAGCAGTCCGGACTGGGCACCCCGAAGAAGCGACGTTGAACACTCGCGTTCATCCGCGTACTTGACACTGACAAGTCACCGAACTAGACATTGTCAACATGAGCACCCCGGACACTCTCGTGCACCCCGACCCCACGGTGCAGCGTCGCCGCTGGCGCATTCTGGCCATTCTCTGTCTGTCGATCTTCCTGGTGGTGGTCGACAACCTGATCATCAACGTGGCCATCCCCACGCTGGCCCGCGAGTTGGGCGCCACCACCAGTGGCTTGCAGTGGATCGTGGATTCCTACGCGCTGGTGTTCGCCGGTCTGTTGCTGGCGTGCGGTGGACTGGGCGACCGGTTCGGACGGTTGCGCGTGATGCAGATCGGCATGTTGTTGTTCGGGATCTTCTCGGCGTGGGCGGCCTTTTCCGACTCGACGGCAGAACTCATCACCGCCCGGGGCCTGATGGGGGTCGGTGCGGCGCTGGTCTTCCCGGGCACGCTCGCCATCGTCATCGACGTCTTCCGTGATCCCACCGAACGCGCCAAGGCCATCGGAGTGTGGTCGGCGGTGTCGGGAGCCGCCGTGGCATTCGGACCGGTCACGGGCGGATTCCTCTTGGAGCACTTCTGGTGGGGATCGGTGTTCCTCGTCAACATCCCCATCGTGCTCGTGGCCCTGCTCCTGCAGTGGCGTTTCGTCCCGGAGTCCCGCGATCCGAACGCCAAGCGCCTCGACGTCGCGGGATTCCTGCTATCGATCATGTTCGTCTCACTACTCGTCTACACCATCATCGAAGGACCGCACCGAGGATGGTCGAGCACCCCGTCCGTGCTCGGATTCGTCGGTGCGCTCGCGTTCGGCGTCACCTTCGTGATGCGCGAGCGTTCGACCGAGCACCCGTTGCTCGACGTGAAGGTCTTCCGTGACATGCGCGTCACCGCCGCCACATCGTCCATCTTCATCGCCTTCTTCTCGCTGTTCGGATTCACCTTCCTCATCACCCAGTACTTCCAATTCGTGCGCGGATACGACCCGTTCGAATCCGGGTTGCACACGCTTCCGTTCGCCGTGGGCGCCGGCGTCACCGCCCCGATCGCCGCCCGACTGGCGTTGAAGTACGGTCCTCGGCGCGTCATCCCCGTCGGCTTGTTGTTCATGGGCATCTCGCAGATCTGGGCCGGGACGTTCCAGGTGGACTCGGCTTACTTCGGACCGATCATCGCCAGCATGGTGTTGATGGCCTCCGGCCTCGCCCTGGTGACGAGCCCGGCGTCGGAGTCGGTGATGGGTACGCTCCCCCGCGAGATGGCCGGTGTCGGCTCGGCCATCAACGACACGGGACGCGAGGTGGGCGGAACCCTCGGCGTCGCCATCATCGGAAGCATCTTCGCCACCACCTACGGCCCTCGCATCGTGGAGTTGCTGACCCCCCTGCAACTTCCCGAAGCCGCCATCGCGGCGGCCGAGGAATCCGTCGGTGCGGCCTTCGCCGTGGCCGACCAAGTCGGTGACCCGGCGGTGTCGGGAACCATTCGCGAGATGGCGGGCGCATCCTTCCTCGACGGTTTTCAGGCCGCCTGCACCACGGTCGGAGTCGTGGCGATCATCGGCGCCGCATTGGCGCTGCGCTTCCTGCCCTCGCGTCGCGAGGCCTGATCACAGATCCGTCGCGGTGATCCGTCGGTCCTCGCGACATTTGCGACGACGCTCCTTCCGATCCTCGTAGCAGTGCGTGTCGGTGTACTCGACGCCGAATCGACCGAGATAATCGATCGTTCCGTCGTCCATGGCCGGAGTGACGCACGGGTACTCCCCGTCGAACGGGCACGGGTTGTCGAACATTTCGGCGAGCGTCATCGACAAGAACCAGCCGAGGGCCACGGCACCGACGATGGTGGTGTGGATGCCGTCGGGGCGGAACCATTCGGGATGGAGGTTGGTGAATCGGTTCCAGTCGGCGATACGCACGTCACCCATGCGTCCCTCGGCCACCAGACGAGCCAGAGTCTCGTTGAAGCCCGTGTACACCGAACGGGTGCCCTTCGAACCCGCCTCGGGGAAGGTCATCGATTCCTTGTAGTTGACGAAGACGACCGGCTTCCCGGTGGTGGCCAGCTTTTCCCCCACTGCGGCGAGCTCCTTCTCGAAACTGCCGGGACGGCTGTGGTAGCCGACCATCACCACGATGACGTCGTACCGGTCGACGTCGATGCGCGGGATGATCTCGACGGCCTCGTCGGGCACGCGCAACTCCCGTGATTCGCACGATTGGTAATAGAGACGCCGACAACCCTCGGCGTCGAGGGTGTACTCGAAGCCCTTCAACGTCACCTGACCCTGTTCGAACCAACGCAACACGGCCATCGTCGAGTCCCCGAGGAGATAGGCCCGCACGGGTCGGGGCACCACGGACTCGGGCACCGTGGTGGTGGCGATCTCCGGGATGGCTCCCGTGGTGGACGAGGACCGTTCGACCGGATCGACGACGGTGGTCAGCGGTGTCAGCGGCGCGAACGACGCCACACCAGCCGCCGGGGTCGGGGTTCTCGACAGCACCACTCCACCGGCCGACACCAACAGCGCAACCGTCACCGACGCCACGGCGATCGACCGTGTCGGTCGCGAGGAGAGCCAAACACTCCACCGCACCGGGTTCTCCACCAGCCGTCGACTGACTTCGGCCAGCATCAGCGACACGGCGACGATGATCCCGCGCCCCAACCAATCCGGCTCGCCGTGGAGGTGTTCGAAGAAGACGATCACCGGCCAGTGCCACAGGTACAGGGCGAAACTGACGACGCCGAGATACTGGAGAGCCCGAAGTCGTAGGAACACCAGCGGACCACGGGGCTCGTCAGCGGCGATGATCACCGCCACGGTTCCGAGCACCGGCCACAAGGCCGCACTGCCCGGAAAGGGCGTCTCCACGTCGAATGTCGTCGACGCGACGATCACCATCGTCGCTCCCGCCCAACCGACGACCGCCTTCGACCACGACGGCACCCGCCCCACGCGGCCGATCGTCAACGCCACGAGCGATCCCGCCATGATCTCCCAAGCACGGACGTGGGGAAGGTAGTAGCCCGAAGTCGAACCCGGTCGCGCGTGGACCACGGACGTCCACAGCGACGCCGCCATCGCCAGCACCACGACGAGGGTCAGCGTTCCTCGCCAACGATGCCTGGCCGACCGCACGACCCCGAACACCATGACGGGCCACACCAGATAGAACTGCTCCTCCACCCCGAGCGACCAGTAGTGCTGGAGAGGCGAGGGGTTCACCACCCCCGAGAGATAGTCGCCCGAAAGCGAGTGGAGCACGAGATTCGCGCAGAAGCCCACCGCGCCCAGGCCCACCTGCACCAGTCGACGATCGTCGGAAGGCTCGAGAACCAGCAGTCCCACCAACACCGTCGAGACCGCCACCACCGAGGCCAACGGGACGATGCGACGCAATCGACGCGCCCAGAAGCCCGCCAGCGAGATCGCGCCCTCGGTCGTCGCCTCGACCAGCAGGAGCCTCGTGATGAGGAAGCCCGAAACGACGAAGAAGACGTCGACCCCGACGAATCCACCCGACAGAATCGAAACGTCGAGGTGGTACGCCAACACCAGGAGCACGGCGATCGCACGCAGACCCTCGATCTCCACCAGCTTCTGATGGTCGGATCGGCGCACCCGCCCGAGCCTAACGACGGCGCTCGAAGCGACGTGTCAACGCACGAAGCCCGCGAAGAAGTCCTTCTCGGTGCCGTTGAGGTACCGGTTGGCGTTGCGCATGCGACTGTCGAGAACGATGCCGTCCCGATCGGTGGTGCCGAAGCCGAGATACACGGCGATCTGCGGCCAGGTTCCGTTGACGTCGAGTTGGACCGCCTTCTGACAACCCGCGTCGACGAGGATGCGGGCGAAGTCGCCGATTCCCACGTCGCCGGCCGCGACGTACATCAACATGCCGTCGTCGAGCGAACACAGCGCCGAACGGAAAACCACCACGCCGCCACCCTTGGCCACGCCCCATTCGTCGTCGCGATATCGGTCGACGATGCTCACGTTGTCGTCGATCATCAGCGGAAGGTTCTGACGGATACTCACCCAGGAACCGTCGTTCGTGAGATCCCGCCCGTACATGCCGATGGAGATCCGCCCGTCGCGGTCGATGGCGATCGAGCCCTGTCCGTCGACCAGCGGTTTCACCTCGCGGCCCTCGGTGAAATAGCCGCCGTCGAGATGCTCGAATCGGAAACCGCCGTTGAACGCCACCACGAGATCGGACACATCGGACTCGGCGACCTTGTTCCCGTTCACCCAGTCCCGCCCGCCCGGAGTCTGGGTTCCGTTGTACAAACTGAAACGCAGTTCGCTCTGGTCGATGCGCACGAAGGTGGCGCGCACCGAGCCGTATTCCCGCAAGGGTCGGGTGGACGTGGCCCACATCACGTTGCGACCCTCGACCTCGGCCACCGGAATCCAGCGGCCCTCCCCCTCGAGGGGGACCTCCTGCGCCGATCTCAACGGAGCCGGTGCGTAGGTCGTCGTGGTGGTGGTCGGAGCCACCGACTCCGGAGTGGTCGAGACCGGCGTGGAGGGCGACGTCGTGGTGGTCACCAGTTCGTCGGCGAGGGCCAACTCGTCGGCCAACTCGGTGGAAGGCTCGCCGTCGTACCGCCACATCTCCAACTGATCCACGATCTTCGAGAATCCGTGATCCCGGGCCCAGGTGGCCGCGGTCTGCAACGCCGGTTCGTCGCTATTCAGAACGGACAACGCCATACCGGACGACGGAACCCCGATCACGACGGCGACGAGGATCCCGAGCCAACTTCGAGCATCGGACTTGGTCACCACCCAATTGTGGCAAGCGGAGCATGAACCGCACGTTCACCCCTCGAACACGAATCCACTGCTGTCGGAGACGGGCGGACAGTTCGCTCGGTTTGGAGAGTTTCCGTCATGTCGCGTTTCGTCCTTTTCGCCGCCACGTCGGCCTTGTGCGCCAGCCTGAGCGGTCCTTTCTCATCGCCGGTGTCGGCCACGGCCGAGCCGGTGTGGGACGACGGTGTCATCGCGACGTTCGCGAGCCCGATCCACAACCCGTCGGGAGGCGGCGAGGTGAAGGGCATCTCGTGCTCGTCTCCGGGCAACTGCACGGCAGTGGGACTATTCACCAACAACTACAACCTCGGCTCCTATCCGCAGGCGTTCACGATGACGTCCTCGGGCGGAGTGTGGGGTGACGTCGAACCAGTGGAGTTCGATTCAGGGGTGAGAACCCTCACCGGGGAAAGTGATGTTTCGGGCGTTTCCTGTACATCGGCCGGGAATTGCGTGGCGATCGGATTTTTCCGTGACGCCCTCGACCGTGACCAAGCCTTCATCACCTCCTCTTCCGCGGGCGTATGGACCCGTGCCATACCGGTCGTCTTCACCAGCGGTGTGTTGCTCAACTCGTCGAATCCCACGCTGAAAGGCGTCTCGTGCTCGGTCGGTGGATGCACCGTCGTCGGCTACGCGACAAAGGCTGGCAATTTGACTCCCTTCGCCATTTCGTCGACGGATGGAACTTGGGGCAATCCCGCGACCTGGGTCCTTCCGAGTCCCGCGACCAGGGCCACTCTTGGCGGGGTCTCCTGCGCCTCCGCCGGCAACTGCACCGCCTTCGGCACTCTGTCCCTGCCACAAAACCAGTACCGGTCGTTCGCCGTCACCTCGACATCGGGTTCATGGGGCCCGATCACCACGATTCCGTTCCCCGACAACACCTTGAACAGCTTTGCCGAGTCCGAATCGACCGACATTTCGTGTGCCTCGGCGGGTAACTGCACCACCGTGGGCTACTTCGTGAACACCGCCGGGGATTACGTGGGATTCACCGCCACCTCGACCTCGGGCAACTGGGCCAACGCCCGTAGTCAACCATCGGACCATTTTCCGAATGCAATCTCGTGCGTCGCGCCCGGTGACTGCACCGCCGCGGGCGACTACACCAACGCGCAGGGTCGTACTCAGCCGTACACGGTCTCCTCGACATCGGACATCTGGGCTTCGCCAGAACCGGTGTCATTCGCAGCCGGAGTACAGAACGCATCCCCGACATCCCAGTTCCAGAAGGTTTCGTGCTCATCCGTCGGATCGTGTACCGCCACCGGCTACTTCCGGAACACCGATGGTGCCGACGAGGCCTTCACGACCACGTCGGTGAACGGAGTCTGGACCACCGCCCGACCCGTGGTGTACGCAACGGGATCCGGCAGCAGTCGGCGACCGGGCTCCATCAACGCCGTATCGTGCTCGTCGGGTGGCCTGTGCACCGTCGGTGGGCGATTCAACTCGAGCTCCGGCAGAGACGAGATCTTCGTGATGAGTTCCAATGAAGCCCCTCCGGCGACCACCACATTGCCCGCCACCACGCTGCCGACCTCGAGCACGGTCGCACCCTCGACCACTCTTCCCCCTCCGGCCCTCGACACGGTTCGCGCGTTACCTCCGGCTCCGACACCGATCGTGGCCGACAACTCGATCGATACCGGTGAAGCCATCACCGTTTCGTTCGGCGGATTCACACCGTTCGAGTTCGTGCAGTTGGTGGTGGCGTCGACTCCCCAGGTGATCGGTTCGGGCTACGCGAACGCCCAGGGAGTGGTGACCCTCTCGGGTAACCTTCCCGCGAATCTCGCGGCGGGCGCGCACACCCTGGCCGTGTACGCGCCGGGAAGTGGTGTCGGCTTCACGCAACCGATCACGGTGACCGCACTTACCTTGCCCACCACCGGTTCCTCACGCGGGGATGGTGGCGCACAGGTGGCCCTGTGGGTGTTGCTCGCCGGTCTCGGAGCGATCGTGGTGGCGCGGCGCCGCAACGCCTGATCGGGACACTGCTACCCCCGAAGCGACGAAATGGTGGGCGTGACGGGACTCGAACCCGGGACCTCCACCGTGTCATGGTGGCGCTCTAACCAACTGAGCTACACGCCCGAAAGCCCTCTCAGCCTAGCCCCCCAACCTTCGGGCCCCACCTTCGACTCCCGGGGGCCGATTCGGCGGCATCACCTCAAACGCAGGGCCACTTCGTTGGCCAACAAGCGCCCGGCCCGCGTCAATCGGGCCCGTCCGCCCTCGACCGCCAACAAATCGCCCATCATCTCCACGTCGGCGGCATCGAAGGCCTCCACCGGCACGCCGGCGGTGGTGCGCATGGACAACTGAAGTCCCTCGATGCGACGCGCCTCGGGGTCCAGAGTCTCCCCCGCCGACTCCGCACTGCGACCGGCTTCGATGACCTCGATGAACCGGTCGGGAGTGCGCACGTTCCACCATCGTCGACCATCGCGGTGCGAATGGGCCGCACTGCCGAAACCCAGGTAGTCACCCTGCGACCAGTACACGCGATTGTGTCGACACTCGTGCCCGGGTCGGGCCCAGTTCGACACCTCGTAGTTCTCCATGCCGGCGGCCGTCAACAGATCGTCGGCCAACTCGTACATCTCGGCCTGCACGTCGTCGTCGGGGTGACGCGCGGGATCGTCGGCCAACGGGGTGCCGGCTTCGACGGTGAGCCCGTAGGCCGACACGTGGGTCGGTTCCAGTTCCAGGGTTGCGGCGACCGTTCGCCGCCAGTCGTCCAGCGACTCTCCGTGCACCCCGTAGATGATGTCGAGGTTGATGTCGTGCAGTCCCGCGTCGCGCGCGAAGGTCATTGCCCTCACCACGTTGGCCGGATCGTGCGTGCGACCCAACGACTTCAACACGTGTTCCTGCATCGACTGCACGCCGAAACTCAGGCGATTCACTCCGTTCGCGGCGAACACCCGCATCATCTCGGTCGTGACGTCGTCGGGGTTGCACTCGACGGTGAACTCGCAATCATCCGTTCGCGGGATTCCACTCAACGCGTGCATCAGGGATCCCGGCGGCACGCGGGTGGGGGTGCCACCACCCACGAAGATCGACGTGGCCCGCGGCATACCGGCCTCCACCGCACGGGCGATCTCGGTGGCCAGAGCGTTCAGATACGCCGGAATCACGTCGTCGCGGTCGGTGAAGGTGGCGAACGCGCAATAGTCGCAACGATGACGACAGAACGGGATGTGCACGTACACCCCGAAGTCGGCCGCTGCCTCCATCACGCGGTCGGCCGGAACAACAGACCGAGGTCGTCCAAGGTGGTGGCCACGTCCTCGGTGGCCACGTTCAGCATGGCGGCGATGGCCCGCACGTCATCGGCGCGCACCGTGAGCACCTTGCCGTTGAAGTCACCGCGCTGAACCTGGATCATCGACAGGAACCGACCGAGCATCTCGTAGGCCGCACCTTTCTTGGCGGCCAACGCCACCAGATCGACGGCCATCTTTCGGCGCGGGGCCGACCCATCGACGCCACCCGCGGAGTCTCGAGGGAGGAGTTGCTCGGTGGGAACGTTGTAGATCTCGGCCAGGCGATGAAGGCGGGGTAACGACACCGAGCGCTCGCCACGTTCGTAGGCGCCCACCACAGAGGCCTTGAACTCCTCGTTCGACACCGACTCCAGTTCCTGCAGCGACATCTTCTTCTGCTTGCGGATGGACCGCAGGCGCTCACCCACCCGCTGGTTGTAGGCCCGTGATGCGGCGTCGTCGACCTCGGATTCCTGCGCCATCGCGTCCTCTCCCACCGCCCTCGGTGTTCGGGGATCAATCTAGGCGGTGGACCCGCCACTCTCCGTGGCAACACCGTCCGAGGTCAGCGTCGGGCCACCAACATCGTTCCCGCCACCACCGCGGCGGTCTCGGCGCGCAGAACTCCGCCCGGCAGACCCACCGACGAACCGAACAGCGCGAGTTCGTCATCGGTGAAGCCGCCCTCGGGGCCCACCGCGATCATGCTCACGCCATCGTTGACGACCCCTCCGCCGGGTTCGGCCACCGCCAAGCCCGCGCCGTGAATTCGCACCAGCTCGTCCACCGACCCCATCAACGCCTCGATGGTGGGCGCGAACACCTGACGGCTCTGCATCACCGCTTCGCGCGCCACCTTGCGCCACCGCTCCAGGTTGCGGTCGGCCTTGTCCGCGTCCCATTTCACCACCGAACGCGCCGACACGAAGGGCACGATGGTGTCCACGCCCAACTCGGTGAGCTTTTGCACGATGGTCTCGGGCTTGTCGGACTTGCACAGTGCGAAGGCCACGCCCAAGGGCGCGCGCGACGTTTCGCGAACGACGTCGGAGACCGGTCGTAACGTGCCGTCGGACCACGCGCACACGCGCCACGCGCCACGGCCGTCGGTGACCGACACGTTCTCGCCGTCGCGCAGGCGCAACACCCGCACGAGGTGATGGTGGTCGTCCACGGCCAACACCGGCGACGTCACGTCGTCCACAATCACGTGGGTGGCGGCGCGGCGCCGCTCGTTCACGAGAACGCCGACTTGATCTTCGAGAAGAACGAGGTGTCGGCGGGCGCCACGTCCTCGCCGCGGGCCTCGGCGAACTGACGCAACAAACGCGACTCCTCATCGGACAACTTGGTGGGCACCTTCACCGAGATCATCACACGAAGATCGCCACGCCCGCTCAACTGCAGACGCGGCACGCCACGACGCTTCAGCACGAACTCCCGACCCGGTTGCGTTCCCGCCGGCACCACCAACGTCTCGTCACCGTCCAACGTGGGCAATTGCAGCGACACGCCGAGCGTGGCCTGGGCTATGGACACCTCCACCACCGTCACCAGATCGAAGCCGTCGCGCTCGTAGCGATCGTGCGGACGGACGCGCAGATGCACGAACAGATCACCGGCGGCGCCACCACGCGGACCCACCGCGCCTCGACCGGTCAGGCGCAGGGTGCTTCCGGTGTCCACGCCCGCGGGCACGTCGACCTGGAACGTCTTCTCGGTCACCACACGACCCTCGCCCGAACACGTGGTGCACGGCGTGGCGATGACGCGACCGAAACCCCGACATCGCTGGCACGCCTGCATCGTGACCATCTGGCCCAGGATGCTCTGACGCACGCGTTGCACTTGGCCCTGACCGTTGCATTCGCTGCACGTCACCGGCTGGGTACCCGCACCGGCACCCGAGCCCCCACAGTCGTCACACGACAGCGCGGTGCGCACATTCACCGGCAACGTGGCGCCGAACACCGCTTGCTCGAAATCGAGGTCGGCCACCACCTCGAGGTCCTGACCCCGCGGAGGGCCACTCGGCCCGCGCTGCTGGCCGAACGGTCCACCACCGCCGAAGAACGTCTCGAAGATGTCCCCCAGACCGCCGCCACCCCCGAAGAAGTCACCGCCACCGCCGGCACCGGAAACACCGGCCTCACCGAAGCGGTCGTACCGGGCCCGGGCGTCAGGGTCGCTGAGCACTTCGTAGGCCTGGGCGACCTGCTTGAACTTCTCCTCGGCGGCGGCGTCACCGGGGTTGGCATCGGGGTGAAGTTGACGGGCCTTCGTGCGGTAGGCCTTCTTGATCTCGTCGGCCGACGCATTGCGCGACACACCGAGCAACTCGTAGTAGTCAGCCATGTCGTTCCACCATCTCGCGCCACAGTCAACCGCCCGTGGGCGGGGACCGTCTACTCAGCCCTCGCCCAATCGGCGTCCGAGTCGGTCCGAGACCACCTCGACGGTGGCCAGAGCCTGCGGGTAATCCATGCGGGTGGGACCCAACACGCCGACCGTGCCCATCTGCTGTCCGTCCACCACCACCGGCGCCACCACCACCGAGCAGTTGGCCAAGGGTTCGACACCGTGTTCGGCGCCGATGGCCACGCTGAGACCGCGGTTGAGGATGTCGCGAACGAGCGAGACCACCAGGTACTGCTGTTCGAGGGTCTGCAACACCTGACGCACCACGTCGACGGCGTCGAACGCCGAGGCCATGGACGACGCCCCGCCCACGAACACCGGGTTGTCGGCGCTCGCTCCGCGCAACGCCGCGGCCGCCTTGGCGCACACGGCGTCGACGCCGGCGTCACCCGACGGCGCGAGATCGCCGAGATCGACCAGGGTTCGTCCGAACAACGACCGCTGCAGATGAACCGTGGCCGCGCCGAGACGGGTCTCGGACACCTCGGCGTCGAACTCCAGATGCTGGCTCTCCACGGAACCGTTCGACATCACGGCCACCACCATCGCCTGACGCGCCGAGAGACCGACCACCTGCACCGAACGGATGTCGGCTTGCTCGACCTTGGGTCCCATCACCACCGAGGCGTAGTTGGTGAGGCCGGCCACCAGATGCGAGGTGCGCGCCAGCAGTTCTTCCATGCGTCCGTGCGCGCCGTCGAAGAACTGGCGCACCTGGGTGACCTTCACGTCGTCGAGGCGACCCGGTTGGCTGAGATGATCGACGAAGAACCGGTAGCCCTTGTCGGTGGGGATACGCCCGGCCGAGGTGTGGGGCTGGGTGAGGAAGCCCTCCTGCTCGAGAACGGCCATCTCGTTGCGAACGGTGGCCGAGGAGACGTTGATGTCGTGGGCGCTGGCGATGTGGGTCGAACCCACGGGCTGACCCGATCCGATGTACTCCTGCACCACCGCTCGCAGGATGGCGGTCTTGCGATCATCAAGCATGGTGATCGGTACTTTACTACCGCCCCACCCCCGGCGATTGGGTGCGAAAACCCGTCATTTCTGTGGGTCAACTTCCCCAAGCACACGTTGGTCACGGGCTTGGGAAAGTTGACCCACATTTTTGGCGGGGAAACGATCCCAATGGTGGGTCAGCCGAGGGCCTTCAGGCGGGCCAACGACTCGTCGCGCTCCACCGAGTGATCGACGATGGGGGCCACGTAGCCCAGCGGCACCGCGCCCCCCTTGCCTCCCGGAGCGTGAATGATCGACGTCGGAAGGTCGGCCACCTCGGGCACGAACTTGCGCACGTAGTCGCCGTTCGGGTCGTACCGCTCCCCCTGCAGGGCCGGGTTGAACACCCGGTAGTAGGGCGCCGCGTCGGTTCCGGTCCCGGCCGTCCACTGCCATCCGTGCGCGTTGCTGGCCAGATCACCGTCGATCAGGTGCGCCATGAAGTGACGCGCACCCCACTGCCACGGAAGATGCAGATCCTTCACGAGGAAGCTGGCCACGATCATGCGCACGCGATTGTGCATCCAGCCGGTCGTGGCCAACTCACGCATGCCCGCGTCGACGATCGGATAGCCGGTCTCGCCCCGACACCACGCCGCGAACCGCTCTTCGGCCACCGGACCCTCGTCGTGCACCATGGCGTCCATCTTGCGGTTGAGGTTCCTCCAGCCCGAGTCGGGGAAGCGGAACAGAACGTCTCCGTAGAACTCCCGCCAGGCGATCTCGCTGCGGAACGAATCGTGCGACTTCCCCCCGCGCAGATCCTGCAACAACTGACGCGGATGCACGATTCCCCACCGCAACGCGATCGACATCCGACTGGTGCCGGCCACCCCGGGGTCGTTGCGACGATCGGCGTAGCCGTCGAGACCGGCATCGCCCCGATCACGGAATTCGGCCCACTGGGCGTGGACCCCGGGTTCGTCGAACGAGGGCATCTCGAGGTTCACATCGGGGCGCGGTGGTCGACCCTCGCAGGGCACAGTCGGTGCACCCACCCAGTTCGGGTCGCGGGGGGCGTCCAGCGGACGGTCCCACCCGTGGGCCAACCAACGCTTCGAGAACGGGGTGAACACCGAGTACGAGGTTCCGTCGTCTTTCAGGATCGAACCGGGATTCACCGCGTAGGGAGAACCCACGAAGCGCAACGGCACGCCGATCGCCGACAAACGCTCTCCCACCGCCGCGTCGCGGCGCGAACCATACGGCGCGAAATCACGCGCGGCGTACACCGCCGAAGCACCCACCTCGGCCACCAACGCCGGAATCACCGTCTCGGGTTCGCCGTAGCGGTACACGAGCGCCCGACCCATGGCGTCGTCGAGGGCGTTCAATGCGTCGCACATGAACGCCCGCCGCGGCGCACCCGAGCGGCCCATCAACAGGGGGTCGACCACGAAGACCGGCACCACGTCCGTGTGCTCGGCCAACGCGGCCAGCAGCGCGGGATTGTCGGCGAGACGAAGGTCCCGTCGGAACCACATGATGGCGCGCGTCATGCGCGACAACTTAGGAGAACCGCAAACGGATTGCGTTGGCGTGCGCCGGGAATCCCTCGACGTCGGCCAGGGCGATCACGCTCGGGGCGATGCGTCGCAACGCGCTCTCGTCGGCGCGGGCCACCGCGGTGCGCTTCAGGAACGCGTCGACGGTGACACCGCTCGTCACGCGGGCGAACCCGTTGGTGGGCAACGACGCCGGACACCCGATCACGAAGTTGGCCGCCGAGAACGGTGTGTGCTGACCGATCAGGATCTCACCGGCGTGAACCAGACGATCGATCACCCGGTCCACGTCGGACTCGGCGACCGCGATCTGCAGGTGCTCGGGGGCGAACGCGTTGGCCACCTCGGCCGCCTCATCGAGCGAACCGACAACCACGCATCCACCGTTCACTCCGAGCGACGCCGCGGCCGCTTCGGCCCGTTCGGCCGGCAACGCCACGATCTGCATCGACAGTTCGACTTCCACGGCGGCGGCCAACGAAGCCGACGTCGTGACCAACAAGGTGCAGCTATCGGTGCCGTGCTCAGCCTCGATCAACAAGTCGGCGGCCAAGCGCACCGGATCGGCGGTCTCGTCGGCGATCACCAGACTCTCGGTGGGACCCAACGCCATCTGCGTGGCGGCGCCATAGCGCTGAACCTCCATCTGGGCCACGGTCACCGGTAGTGAGCCGGGTCCCATGATCTTCACGACCTTGGGGATGGTCTGCGTGCCGAACGCCAAAGCGGCCACCCCCGCCGGACCGTTCACGCGGAACACCTCGCGCAACCCGAGCGCCCGCGCCACCATCAGCACCACGGGGTCGACCGCGCCGTCGGCCCCGGGCTGGGGAGGCACCACCACGGCGACCCGCGGCACCCCGGCCACCACCGCCGGCGTCCCGAGTTGGGCCAACACGCTCGGATAGCTGGCCTTGCCGCTGGGACAGAACAAACCGGCGGACGCGATGGGGCTCGTCCGCTCCCCCACCATCAGCCCCGGGTCGCTCTCGAACGACCAGTCGGCCCGATGGGTCATCACCCGTTCGTTGAACCGACGGATGTGGTCGATCATGTCGTCGATGGCGTTCACCAACTCGGGCGACACCCGTGACGGCGCGGCGTCCCACTCGGCGTCGGAGACGCGCAGGTCCGACGGCTCGAGGTCAACCTTGTCGAAGGTGCGCAACGCGTCGCACACCGCCGCGTCACCGCGATCGCGCACGTCGCATACGAGGGCGGCGATCTGCTCGCGCAGCGCCGACGTGATCACCTTGTTCAGGTCCCGGTCGACCAGAGCGTCACGTTCGGACGCCGACATGGTCGACCACTCCAACATGCGAAGAATCGGACCACGGGCCATGGCCTCAGGGTACCGGCATCACTTCGCGGCGACCGCGCCCTTTGTCGAGCGAGGCGTCAGCACCAACCACGCCGCACCGCCGGCCACCAACGAGATCAGGCTCCCGTAGGCGAGGGACCACTCGGGCCCCCACGAGTCGGCGATCACACCGGTCACGGGCCCGCCCACCGGGGTGGAGCCAAGGAAGGCCACCGCGGACAACGCCAACAGTCGACCGCGCATGTCGGGAGGAGATTTCTGTTGCACGAGTCCGTTGAAGTTCGCGAGGAACCCGGCACCGCCGATTCCGAGTGGCACGGCGGCCACGAAGGCCCACCAGCCCGAGGGCGCCCACGCCACGAAGGGGCCGGCGATCCCGAGCAGGGCGACACTCACGAAGAACATGCGAATGGTCGCCGCCCGGCGCGACGCCGACAACAACGAGCCCACCACACTGCCCACGCTCACGACCGCCAACACCCAGCCGAACCAACGGTCGTCGCCCCAACGCACCGCACTCAGCTTCGGTAACGACACGGAGTAGTTGAAGGCGAACGTGCTCACGACCACCAGCACGATGTGCAGCACGAAGAGTTCGCGGTCGGCGCGGACGAAACGCAGCGCGTCCCGCACGGGCGTGCCGCCACGGGGCGCCTTGGGTGAGACGCGCAGTTCGCGAACGTCGATCGCCACCAAGGACACCAACACGGCGACGAACGAGACCCCGTTCAGGAGGAAGCACCACGCGGTACCGAGCGGACCCACCAGCGCCGCCGCCAGGGCCGGGCCGAAGATGCGTGAGCCCGTCATCACCGCGGTGTTCAGCGACATGGCGTTGCTGATGTCGGCCTCGGCCACCAACTCCACCACCAAACCGCGCCGGGCCGGGTTGTCGAAAGCGTTCACGACACCCAGCACCAACGCCAACGCGTACACCACCGGCACCGTCACCAGCCCGGCCAGGTCGAGCACACCCAACAACACGGCTTGCCCGGCCATCAGCGATTGCGTCGTCAGACAGGTGCGACGCTTGTCGCGCCGATCCGACAAGGCGCCGGCCCAGGCCCCGAGGAACAGCATCGGCAGGAACTGCAGGGCCACGGTGATGCCCAGATCGGTGGCTTTCCCCGTGAGTCGGTACACGAGGATCGACATGGCCGTGGACTGCAGCCACGTGCCCACGTTGGACACCAGCAAACCGCCGAAGAACAGTCGGGCGTTGCGATTGTGCAGAGACCGGAACGTCTCCGAACGGGCCATCGACTCAGTCGTCCAGTTTGAGGGCCGAGATGAAGACGTCGCCGGGCACCTCGACGCGCCCGATGGCCTTCATCTTCTTCTTGCCTTCCTTCTGCTTCTCCAGCAACTTCCGCTTTCGGGTGATGTCGCCGCCGTAGCACTTGGCCAGAACGTCCTTGCGCTTGGCCTTCACCGTCTCGCGGGAGATGACCTTGCCGCCGATGGCCGCCTGAATGGGAACGTCGAACATCTGGCGCGGGATCAGTTCCTTCAACTTCTCGCACATGCGTCGGCCGTAGTTCTCGGCCTTGTCGCGGTGGACGATGGTGGAGAAGGCGTCGGCGATGATGCCGTTCAACAGGAGATCGACCTTCACCAGGTTGCTGCGCTGATACCCCGACAGTTCGTAGTCGAGCGAGGCGTACCCCTGACTACGGCTCTTCATCTGGTCGAAGAAGTCGACGACGACCTCGGCCAGCGGGATCATGTAATGCAGCTCCACGCGTTCGGGCGAGAGGTACTCGATCTTCGACATGTCGCCGCGCCGCGTCTGACACAGGTCCATGAGGGTTCCCGTGTACTCCTTGGGCGTGATGATGCTCACGCGGAAGTAGGGCTCCTCGATGTGCTCGATGTTCTGCGGGGGCGGTAGATCGGCCGGGTTGTCCACCTTCAACTGTTCGCCGTTGGTCTTGGTGACGAGGTACTCCACGCTCGGCGCGGTGGCGATGAGCGCCAGACCGAACTCGCGCTCGAGACGCTCCTTCACGATCTCCATGTGCAGCAAACCGAGGAACCCGCATCGGAATCCGAAACCCAGCGCACCGGAGGTCTCCGGTTCGTAGGTGACGCTGGCGTCGTTCAGCTTGAGCTTCTCGAGGCTCTCGCGCAGGTTCTCGAAGTCGTCGCCGTCGATGGGATACAACCCGCAAAAGACCATGGGCTTGGGGTCGCGGTAGCCGGGTAGGGCCGCGGTGGCGGCCCGACCGTGCACGGTGACCGTCTCGCCCGAACGGGCCTCGGCCACGTCCTTGATGCCCGCGATCAGGTAACCCACCTCGCCGGGTCCGAGTTCGGCCACCGGAGTGGGCACCGGTCGACGCACTCCGATCTCGATGGCCTCGTGCTGGGCGTTGGCCTGCATGAACTGCAAGCGCGCACCGCTCGTCATGCGCCCGTTCATCACGCGGATCGAGGACACCACACCGCGGTACTGGTCGAACTGGCTGTCGAAGATCAGCGCCTGCAGCGCGGCGTCGGGATCGCCCTTGGGGGCCGGAATGCGTTCGCAAATGGCGTCGAGCAGGTCGGGCACGCCCTCTCCGGTCTTGGCCGAGATGCGCAGGATCTGGTCCGAGGGGATGCCCAGCACGTTCTCGATCTCGGCGGCGTACCGTTCGGGGTCCGCGGCCGGCAGGTCGATCTTGTTGAGCGCGGCCACGATCTCGAGGTCGTGCTCGAGGGCGAGGTAGCAGTTGGCCAAGGTCTGGGCCTCGATGCCCTGGGCGGCGTCGACCACCAGCACGACGCCCTCGCAGGCCGCCAGCGAGCGGCTGACCTCGTAGCCGAAGTCCACGTGACCCGGGGTGTCGATGAGGTGCAACACGTGGTCTTTCCAGTCCACGCGCACGTTCTGGGCCTTGATCGTGATGCCCCGCTCACGTTCGAGGTCCATGGAGTCCAGGTACTGGGCCCGCATCTCGCGGGCGTCCACGGCCTTGGTCAGCTCCAGGATGCGGTCCGACAACGTCGACTTGCCATGATCGATGTGGGCGATGATCGAGAAGTTGCGGATGCGGGAGAGGTCCATGGGCGGCGCGACGCCGAGCGGGGGAACCGACGTCCGCCTCAGACTACTCGGTTTGTGCTGGTCAGACCCCTTGGGCGTTGGGGACGCCCACCTCCGCTGGTACCCTCACAGGGCTGTTTCGATCGCACCGAGGTTCACGTGGCAAATATCAAGTCCCAGAAGAAGCGCATCCTGACGAATGCCAAGCGCGCCGAGCGCAACAAGGCCGTCAAGAGCGAGCTCAAGACGCGCGTCAAGAACGCCAAGGCCTCCGCGGGCACCGACGCCGCGACCGAGGACGTCCGTCTGGCCGTCAAGCGCATCGACATGGCCGCCGCCAAGGGCATCATCCACAAGAACACCGCGGCCCGTCGCAAGAGCCGGCTCATGAAGTCGGTCAACGCCGCCGACTGAGGATCACGTCGCCGATCTCTCGGTGACGATTCAGCGTCGCCGGCCCGCGGGCGCGACCAGCTTGGCCAACCGAGCCACCAGCACGTCCATCACGACGTCGTTCTCCAAACCGCTGCGTCCCCGAAGATCGAGGTCGGCGGTCGCCAACAACTCGAAGGCCCGTCGTAGACCGGAGGATCCGAGATTGCGATAGGCCTTCAGTGCTTTCTCGGCCTGGAAACCCTTCGCTCCCGTGAGAGCCTCCACGTCACCGACACCGTTCACCGACGGGCCGTCGAGTTTGGCCAGTCGCGCGAAGTGTCCGTGCAGCTGGGCCATGATCTGCAACGGATGACGATCCCCGGCGGTCATCATGCGTCGGGCGACCATCAGGGCCTTGGTGGCGTTGCCGCCGTCGATGGCATCGGTGAGATCCCACGGCTTCACGTCGCCGCGCTCACCGAGGAACGGCTCCAACTTGTCGGCCGTGATCACCGTCGTGCCATAGGTCGACGCCAGAGTGCGGGCCACCCCGTCGAATCGTCCGACATCCTCGCCCAACCACTCGACGAGCAGGCCCATGGCTTTGGCGTCCAGCTTCAGCCCCGCGACGGCCACCTGCTCCTCCCACCACGAGCGGCGGTCGGCGGCGCGGGTGGGCGGCATGACGTCCACGGTGCGACCACCGGCGGCCTTCACGGCGTCGGAGAGGGCCTTGAGCACCTTGCCCTTGTGCCACACCACCACCAGATCGGTGAACTCGGCCTCGTCGCGGATGTAGGCCGCCAACGCCTCGACATCGTCGACCGTCGTGGTCTCCGATTGATGGACCACCACCACGCGTCGCTCGGTGAAGAAGGGCGGGGTACTGGCCGACTCGACGACGGAACCCATCACGTAGTCGTCGACGAACTCGTCGAGCATCAGACTTCGGTCTCCGTCACCGATCAGTTCGCGCACCTTGTCGGAGACCACGGAGGACAACAGCACGGGGTCCGATCCGTGGAAGAGGTGCGTGGACATCACCCAACTTTGGCACACCGGTGTCGCGACGACCTCCACAACGCCACCAACGACAGCGGAACCAGTGCCGTGACCGCCATGTCGACCATCGTCGGCGGGTCCAGACGCGAGGCGACCCGGGCCACCGCGTCCACCCAGCGAACCGCGATCGCCGACGGGAACATCACGATCCCCGCCACGGACGACCACGAACCGGCCAGCAACGACGTCGGGATGCCGATCAACATCACGATTCCCGCCACCGGAGCCGCCAGCAGATTGGCCGGAACGGCCAGTGCGCTCGGCCAGCCGAACACCGCCACCGAGACCGGCAACACGCCCAGTTGCGCCGCGATGGTGGGTGCGGTCCAGTCGGCCAGACGACGTCGTCGAACGCCGGAGTCGGTGATCGCCCGATGGATCCACGGCGTCCCCATCACCAAGCCGAAGGTCCCCGACACCGACAACCACCAGCCGACGGACCAGACGAGGAAGGGATCGACCACCAAGAAGACGACGAGACAGATCGACAGCAACTCCACGGCACGTGGGCGCCAACCGATGCTCAGTCCGACGGCCGAGATCGCCGCCATCCCCGCCGCGCGCACGACCGACGGTTCCACGCGCGTGAGCACCGCGAACCAGGCCAACACACCCAACGTCACCGCCAGACGGGTCCATCGTCCTCGCCGCGACAACAACGGCATCAGAATGGTCGTCACGTATCCCACGTTCTGTCCCGACACCGCGGTGAGGTGGGCGAGTCCGCTCGTGCGGAATCGATCGACCATCGCGTCGCTTTGCGCGGAGTCGTCGCCGTAGACCAGACCGCGGAACAGGGCGGCATCGTCGTCGCTCATCACCGCCGCACCCCGCGACATGACGTCGCGCACGTCGTTCGCCGAACGTTCGAGGGCCCGCTGGCGTCGTCGGACACCGCCGGCGGGCTCGGAGATCGAACGCACCTCCACCGCGCCCACGACGTGGCGGATCCACGCCCGTCGGATGCGATCCGGCGACGTCGGACGGGTTCGTCCCACCACCCGCACCGACTCTCCCCGTTCGAGGCCGGTCACCTCGCCCGCCATCGAGCCGTACAGAGCGGTCTCGAAGCGTCGACCCTCGATCGACAGCACCACCCGCGCTCCCCGACCGAACGGTTCGACGTCGGACGCCAGGGTCGCCACGACGTCCACGTCGCCGAACCCGACCGTGCGCACCTCGCGCCATTCCGAGGCGGAACGCCCACCCACCACGGCGACGAGCAGGATCGCCAGGGCCGACCACCCGCGCGCCGAACGCCACGACAACATCCACGGCGCAAACGCCAACACCACCAGACCGCCGCGACCCGACACCGATGCCAAACCGTTTTCGAAGGCCCATGTGCCCCACACGGCGGCCACGGCCACCAGCGGCCAGTGCCACCGGGTGCTCGGGACGATGGCGTACCCTGAGTGATCGTGCCCCTCGGATCGTTGCTCGACACTCCCGCGAACGCGGTCCCCGACGGCCCCCGACACCATCGTCACGTCGTTCGTCGCCTGGGGCCCCTCGTGCCCCTCGCCGTGGCGTCGGTCCTCGGACTGGTGGCGGCCATGTTGTTGGTGGGCAGCGGTTCGGCGTGGCGGGGCGTCCCCGGCTTCTTGTTGGCTCTGGCCGCGGTGCCCACGCTGCCGGTGTTCGGGGTTCCCGTGATGGGCGGAACGGTTCGCTGGGTTCTCGCGACCGTCTCCAGTGCGGCGCTGTGGTGGGGCATCGGAACCCTGGCCGCGCGTCGGTCCACCAGCCGCGTCGTCACCAGCTGGCCCGAGTGGCGGCGCGAGTACGTGCGCCTGTCCATCGGCGTGTGGGCCGGGGCGTTGCTCGGACTGGGCGTGGCGGCCACGGTGCTGTCGGTCAACCTCTGACCTTCGACCGACTCCACTCACACCGTCACCAAGGCGCGGATGGCTCCCAACTTGGCGTCGCCGATTCCGGGCACCTCGAGCAAACCGTCGACCGATTCGAAACGCCCCCGCTCCTCGCGATGACGCACGATGGCCGCGGCCGTGGAGGGCCCGATGCCGGGCAAACGATCGAGGTCGCTCACCGAGGCCGCGTTGATGTCGATCGGGAATCGCGGGCCCGCGTCGGCACCCGTCCCCCCGGATTCGGTGGCGGGCACCACCTCTCCGACGGCGGGGACGTACACGCGCTGCCCGTCGCTCACGGGAGCGGCCAGATTGATGGCGTCGGCGTCGGCACCGAACACCGCGCCTCCCGCCATGTTGACGGCGTCGATCACCCGCGAGGTGGCCGGTAGGTCGTAGACCCCCGGTCGTCGCACCCGTCCGGCCACGTGCACCGTGACGGTGGTGGGCTGCGTCGTCACCGAAGCGGGCGCCGAGGTGGTGGCGTACGCCAAGTCGTCCTCCACCGGCGCCTTGGGTTGCCGCAACAAGAGCCAGCCCAGCGCGACGAGCACGATCGTCGAGGTGAGCGCGCCGAGCAGTCGTCCCCAACCCAGATATCGAACCCATGCGACCAGACGTTCGCGGGCGTCACCGACGAATCCGGATCGCGCGGCACTCTCGTCGTCCGGGGACGGACGCCACGCCTCCATCACTCTGTGTCCGCTCCGTTTCCGTCGGTGCCCGCCGACGGTCGGCTCGGCTCAGGTCGTGGGTGTGCGCCAATGCGTGGCGGCGACGGTGCGGCGATCGTGTTCGCGTCGCACCTCCTCGGCGATGCGGGCCTCGTCCCATCCCCACAACGGCGCCGCGATGCGGGCCACGTTGAGAAGCGTCTCGCGCCCGACGGTTCCGATGGTTCCGGCGACGAGACGCCTGTCGATCACGTCGGACAACGTCCGGGCCGCCTCGTGCGTCACGGCGAAGACCACCTGCGCCCCCACGTCGTCCGCGTCCGCCCCGATCGGGCGTCCGAGCATCGGCTCGCTCCGCACGAGCTCGGCGATGTTCGGGTACTCGCTTCCGTACAAACGGGCCACGGTCTCGGCCGAACGCGGTGTCAACCCGAGTTCCACCAACTCGGCGGCGGCCGCGCGCAGGAAGGGTTCGGCGTCCTCGGCCCAGGCGAAAGCCCCGAAGGCCGCCACCCGTCGGGAATCGAAACGTCGCGCTCGACGGTCGGCCAACTCGTTCTCGAGGAGTCGATCGACCATCTGCTCGGCGGTCGCCCGACCGGTCGTCCACTTTCCGCCACCGATCGACCACAGATTCGCCACACCGTGATCGACGTGGTGGTAGAGCTCGTGCCGACGGCTGGCCGAATAGGTGCCGGCGTTCTCGTCCCCGGCGCCGGTTCTGATGAGGGGGCGCACCCCCACCGTCGTCATCTCCACGTCGTCGACCGAGAGACGGTCGGCGTCGGGCGCCATGGTCGAGTTCACCGTCTCGAGAATCGAGTCCACGTCGGAAGGATCGACCACCACCGACGATTCGTCCGCGTCGATCGGAGTGTCGGTCGGCCCGATGAAGGATTTGCCCATCCACGGCGAGACGATCACGTGACGACCCGACCGGGCGCGGGCGAACACCGCGTCCGTGACCCGCCCCGGACCTCCGAGGGGCCGAGTGAGCACGTGAACGCCCTTCGATCGATCCACGCCGACACCCGTCGGACGACCCAGGGTGGCCAACACCTTGTCGATCCACGGGCCGGCCGCGTTCACCACGGCGCGAGCGCGAACCTCGAGAACCTCACCGTCGCGCAGCACCCGGACACCGTCGACCCGGAAGACGCCGTCGCTCTCCTCGCCGAGGAAACCGGTGACGCGGGCATGGTTCACGAGTCGGGCCCCGGCCATCGCGGCCGACTTGGCGTAGGCCAGCAACAACCGCTCGGGATGGATGTTCATGGTGTCGTGATAGGCGAAGGCACCTTGCAGCCCCGCGGGATCCAACCACGGCACCGCCTCGAGCAATGTGCGTCGAGACATCCAACGAGGGTGCGGAATGCGCAGGCTATCCGGGGCACGTCGGTTGCGGTCGAAGGACAACGCGTCGTACAGCAACACACCGGCTCCGATCAGTGCGGTCGGCGGTTTGCTCCACCGCCAACCCGGCATGATGAATCTCGTCTGCTCCACGAGATGCGGCGCACCGAGAGCAAGAATGCGGCGTTCGCGAAGGCTCTCCCGCACGACCTCGATGTCGAACTGCTCGAGATAACGGATTCCGCCGTGGATGTACTTGGTCGTGGCCGCACTGGTGGCCGCGCCGAAATCCCCGCCGTCGAAGAGGATCACGTCCAACCCACGCGAGGCGGCTTCACGCGCGACGCAGACGCCCGTGATTCCCCCACCGATCACGACCACGTCGAATGCGGACGACGCCGGATCGAGGGGACCCGAGCCGAGCGGAACACTGACGGGCATCGACGACCCTCAGAACAAACGTGCGGTGAGCTTCTTGCGCCAACCCGCGGTTCGCGGGTCCTCGGCACCCATCAGCTCGAGAATGTCGAGGAACTGCTGGCGCGCGGCCTCGTCGGCCTTCACGCTGTCGAGCAGGGTCGCCAGACGCTCGTCGAAGTCGTCGGCCGGGCGCAGGGACAATCGCGCGGCGGCGGCCGCTTTGCGAACCTCGTCGGTCTCGGGCACCCGCGCCAAGAGCGCCAAGGCGTCGTCGCCCTGACCCCGCGCCGTGAGAAGGCCGGCCAGCGCGACGATCGCGGCCTCGTTGCCCGGATCGATGCCGAGCACAGCTTGGAGGCTCTCCTCGTCGCCCTTGGCCAGCAGGTCGGCGATGATCTCGTCCTGGGCCGACGGCAACAACATGTCGACGTACTGCTTCACCACGTGTTCGGGTTGCGCACCCTGGAACATGGGCATCGCCCGCCCATCGGCGACGGCGAAGACCGCGGGAATGGACTGCACTCGGAAGGCCTGCGCGATGCCGGGGTTCTCGTCGATGTTGACCTTGGCCAGAACGACCTTGCCGTTCGTGGCGTCCACGACCCGCTCGATGATGGGTCCGAGCGTCTTGCACGGCTCGCACCACGGGGCCCAGAGGTCCACCACCACCGGCACGCTCATGGAGCGCGCCAGCACCTCGTTCTCGAAGGAGGCGTCGGTGACGTCGATGACCATGGACGAGACGCTATCGGCGGCGTCGGACCACCTCACATCGGGAGCGGACCGACCCGACGGAACGCGCGCGCCGAGGGGTACCGTGGGGGTCGTGTCCGACTCACCGGGAGTACGAATCGATGCGGTCACCGACTGGCTGGAGCGCAACGTGGAGGGCGCCCGTGGTCCCTTCCGCTTCGATCTCATCGCCGGAGGACATTCCAACCTCACCTATCGCGTGACCGATGCGAACGACGCGAGGTTCGTGTTGCGTCGACCGCCGCTCGGGCACGTGCTCGCCAGCGCGCACGACATGGGACGCGAACACCGCATCATCCACGCGTTGCGCGACACACCGGTACCCGTCGCTCCGGCAGTCGGATTCTGCGACGACCCGTCGGTGAACGACGCGCCCTTCTACGTGATGCGATTCGTCGACGGACTGGTCGTTCGCGATCGTGAGACGGCCGAGCGATCACTCACGACCGACGCGCGCCGTCGCGCCAGCGAGTCGATCGTGGACACCATGGCCGCGATCCACCGAGTCGATCCCGCGAGCGTGGGATTGGGGGATCTCGGTCGTCACGAGGGCTACATCGCCCGTCAACTCAAGCGTTGGTACGGACAATGGAACCAGCAGAAGACGCGTGATCTCGTCGCGGTCGACCGCGTGCACGACGGATTGCTGGCCCGCATTCCCGAACAAGGTCCGGCCACCCTCGTCCACGGGGACTACCGACTCGACAACTGCATGATCTCCCCCGACGGTGACGTCATCGCGGTGCTCGACTGGGAGATCTGCACCCTCGGGGACCCCATGGCCGACCTCGGCCTCCTCATGGTCTATTGGACCGGCCCCGGCGACGATTCGTCGGCCTGGACCGGTTCGGCCTGCTCGGCTCCGGGTTTCCTGAACCGTGCCGACGTGGCCGCCCGGTACGCCGAGACCAGTGGGCGCGACGTGTCGCAACTCGACTTCTACGTGGCCTTCGCGTTCTGGAAGCTGGCCTGCATCCTCGAGGGCGTGTACGCCCGCTACCTCGGCGGCGCACTCGGCCAGCGGGATCCCGCCGAACTCGAGCCCTTCAACCAACAGGTCATCGGTGCGGCCACCCGCGCCGAGGAGATGCTGGGACGACTGTCGTGACATCCATTCCCGACGTCGAACTGAACGGCGAGCCGCCCGCATTCGACCGACCGATCCTCGTGGTGATGCTCCAGGGGTGGATCGACGCCGCGGGAGCGGCCAACGAGGCGATGAACGCCATCGAGGCGCAGATCAATCCGCTTCCCATCGCCACCTTCGACGCCGACGTCTTCATCGACTTCCGCGCCCGACGTCCCACGATGGAGATCCGCGACGGACGCAACAGCAACATCGAATGGCCGAGCATCGATCTCTACTCGGGCCACGATCGAAACGGTCGCGACGTCCTCATCCTGAAGGGCCACGAGCCCGACTCGGCATGGCGCCGATTCGCCGCCGCGGTTCGCGAGCTGTGTCTGCGGCTCGACGTCTCGATGATGGTGGGCCTCGGTGCCTACCCGTTCCCCACCCCGCACACGCGACCGAGCAACCTGTCGTGCACCACGCCGTCGGCCGAACTGCTCGACGAGCACGCGTTCGTGCGCACCTCCGTCGACGTGCCCGCGGGTATGGCGGCCGTCCTCGAGCAGGTCCTCCACGACGCCGGGATCCCGTCCATCAGCATCTGGGCCCAGGTGCCCCAGTACATCCCCGCCATGACCTATCCCGCCGCCGCCGTGGCCTTGCTCGACGGCCTGAAGGACGTGGCCGGACTGGTGTTCGACCGGGGTCCGCTGCAACAGGAAGCCGTCATCCAAACCGAGCGACTCGACCGCTTGGTGGCCAAGAATCCCGAGCATCAGGAGATGGTCGAGAAACTGGAGCAGGCGTACGACACCATGGCCCCGCGAACCTCCGAGGGTTCCGAGCCCGAACGGCTCACCGAGAAGGACATTCCCACTCCCGAGGAACTCACCGCCGAGCTGGAGGCCTTCCTCCGCGACGCCAATCCCGACCTGCCCTGACGAGCGGACTAGGTTCGTCCCGACGCCGAGTCGAGGAGGGACCATGAAGGTCGACGGTGGAATCAGCCTGAACCTGCACGAGGCCGCGGCCAGTGCCAAGGAAGCGGAAACGGCCGGTTACAGCGGTGCCTGGACCGCGGAGACGAACCACGATCCGTTCCTGCCCTTGCTGCTGGCGGCCGAGCACACCAGCAAGGTCGAGTTGGGTACTTCCATCGCCGTCGCTTTCGCCCGCAGCCCGATGACCCTGGCCAACACGGCGTGGGACCTGCAAGCGTTCTCCCGCGGACGATTCATCCTCGGGCTCGGCAGTCAGATCCAGCCCCACATCACCAAGCGGTTCAGCATGCCGTGGAGCAAGCCCGCCGCCCGTATGCGCGAGATGGTGCTGGCGATCCACGCGATCTGGGACACGTGGCTCACGGGCGCCAAACTCGATTTCCGAGGCGAGTTCTACACCCACACCCTCATGACACCGTTCTTCACCCCGGCGGCCTCCGACATCTCCGAGTTCGGCAAGCCCAAGATCTTCCTCGCCGGCGTGGGCGAGTTGATGACCGAGGTGGCCGGGGAGGTGTGCGACGGATTCATCTGCCACGGATTCACCACCGAGCGTTACCTCCGCGAGGTGACCATCCCGGCCCTCGAACGCGGTCGCGCCAAGGCCGGCAAGACGATGGAGGGTTTCGAGATCGTCGGTCCGAGTTTCGTCGTCACCGGAAACAACGAGGACGAACTGGTCAAGGCCAGCGCCGGCACCCGCCAACAGATCGCCTTCTACGGATCCACACCCGCCTACCGGCCGGTGCTCGAACTGCACGGCTGGGGCGATCTGCAGGATCGTCTCAACTCGTTGTCCAAGCAGGGCAAGTGGGTCGAGATGGGCAACGAGATCACCGACGAGGTGTTGAACACGTTCGCCGTGGTCGGCGAGCCGGAGCAGATCGCCCCCGAGTTGAGTCACCGCTACGGCGACGTGATCGAGCGCATTTCCTTCTACGCCCCGTACAAGAGCGACCCCGAACGATGGGGCAAGGTGATGGCGGCGCTCAGCGCCGCCTGATCGTTCAGTTTTCCTCAAGAGTGATCCAGGTCGCTGTCCGGCGCGGGCCCGCGATCGTGACTGACGATGTGTCGCACATCTATTCCGACGCCCGACGTCACCTTCTCTCGTCGCTCACGATCCTGATCGCCGTCTCCCCCATCATTCCGGTTCTGGCCTGGTCGGTGAGCGCCTCGGAGGCCCGTCAGGAGACCGACTGTGTGGACACGGTCGTCTTCTCCGAGGCCCGACGCGCGGTCGTCTCACGCGCGTGTCCGGGACGATTGCTCGCGATCGAGGAACCGCGGACGGCGACGGCCACCTCGATCGACATCCGCAACCTCACCCCCTGAGGTTCAGCCGATCAGGTCCAGTTCGTCGTTCAGGTAGGACTCGCGGCATTTCGCCCGCTGCAACTTGCCACTGCTGGTCTTGGGCAGCGTTCCCGGTCGCACCAGCATCACGTCGCGAGGCGGCAGGCCCGACACCTCGAGCGCCGCGTGATGGATCGCCTGACGCACCGCGTCGGGATCGACGGTCTTCACCTCGGCCACCACGACGACCGTCTCCTTGCCCTTGTACCCGTCGACCCCGAAGGCGATGACGTTGCCGGCCCGCACCCCGTCGAGCACCCCCACGGCGCGCTCGATGTCCTCGGGGAACACGTTGCGTCCCCCGACGATGATGACGTCCTTGATACGCCCACAGATCACCAGCTCACCGTCGAGCAGGTACGCGAGGTCGCCCGTGCACAGCCACCCCTCGTGGAACATGGCGCGCGTGGCGTCGGGACGCTTGTAATAGCCGGGGGTGACGCTGGTTCCGCGCAGCAACAACTCGCCCACGTGCCGCTCGGGAAGATCCACGCGGGTCTCGGGATCGACCACCCGCATTTCCAGACCCGGCACCGCCTTTCCGAGCAAGGGAAGTCGACGCACCGCGACCTCGGTGTCGGGCTCCGCGGGAGGCGACTCGAGACCCACCGGACGCGCCACTCGTTCGCGTTCCATCACCACCCGATCGACGTCGTCGCACTGCAGACCACGATGCCGGGGAGGGAACGCACCGCCGATGGCCACCTCGGCCATGCCGAAAGCCGGAAAGATGCTTCCCGCCGAGAACCCGAACGGTTCGGCCGCCGCGACGAAGGCCTCCACCGCGTTGGGGTCCACCGGTTCGGCCCCCGAGAGCGCCAGGGTCAAGGAGGACAGGTCGATGTCGGTCATGCGCTTCAGCGCCCGGGTGGCCAACACCCACGCGAAGTTCGGACCCGCGGTCGCGGTCCCCTTCCAGTCGCTGATCCACTGCATCCAGTGCCCGGGATGCGCCATGAAGTCCTGAGGGCCGGCCTGGATCAGCTGCACGCCGTTCAGCATCGGGATCGACAGGAAGCCCACCAGACCCATGTCGTGATACAGCGGTAGCCACGACACCATCACCTCGGCCGTGTCCAGCTCGGCCGCCGCGCAACTGGCGTCCACGTTGGCCGTGAGCACCCGGTCCGGGATCATGACCCCCTTGGGTTCCGACGTCGATCCGCTCGTGTATTGCAGGATCACCAGACGCTCGGGGTTGTGCGGCGGAACCTCGAGACGCTCACCGGACGGCCGTCCGGGACCGGGCAACACGGCCCCCATCGACATCGTCGGCGGATCTCCCGGTGCCGTCTCGTAAAACGCCGCCAATTGGTCGTCGATCAACACCAACTTGGCGTCACCGTGCCGGATGCGGGCCCGGGTTCCCTCCACGAACGCGTCGAGTGACGCCATGCGCATCGGCAACGGCAACACCATGCTCGCCATTCCCGACATCCAGCAGCCGCGGATGATCGTCATGAGGGCGCGACTGGTGGGTCCGAGGATCGCCACGTGGTCGCCGGGGACGAGGCCCATCGCCTGCAGCGTGGCACCCACCGCACGTGCATCGTCGTGAATCTCCCTCCACGACACGAAAGCCGAACCCTCGGCGGGAACCACGCTGGCCCCGACGAATCGGACTCCCGTCGGAGCGTCGGCGGACGCCTCGAGTCGGTCGATGACCGACCCGGTGGGAAGAGGTCGAGGTGCGGTGTTCGAAGCGTTCATGGTCGGGGCCGGAGCCAGTGGAAACGTAGTTCTTCGGGGCGTTCCGAACGGTGACCGTCGGCGTTTTCCACATTTGAGGATCCCCGCCCCACCGACGTGCCGTTACCCTTGGGACGCCATGTCCTCCCCGACCCACGACCAGACCTCCGGCGACGACGCGCCGGCGATGCGCTACACCGCGCGCCTCGCCCAGGACATCGAGGTCCGGTGGCAGGATCGCTGGGAGTCCGAGGGCACGTTCGAGGCGCCGAACCCCGCCGGACCCATCGGCGAACCCGACAAGGTGGCCGGTCGGCCCAAGTTGTTCGTCCTCGACATGTTCCCCTACCCGAGTGGAGCCGGCCTTCACGTGGGGCACCCCCTCGGCTACATCGCCACCGACGTGTACGCGCGCTACAAGCGCATGACCGGCTTCAACGTCCTCCACGCCCTCGGGTACGACTCGTTCGGTCTGCCGGCCGAGCAACACGCCATCGCCACCGGAGTGCATCCGCGCGTCAACACCGAGTCGAACGTCGCCAACATGCGTCGGCAACTGCGTCGCCTCGGCTTGGGCCACGACGCGCGACGCAGCGTCTCCACCACCGACGAGGACTTCTACCGTTGGACCCAGTGGATCTTTCTGCAGGTCTACAACAGCTGGTACGACGAACGAATCGGAAAGGCGCGCCCGGTGTCCGAACTGGAGACCGAGTACGCCGCGGGCCGACTGCCCACACCGAGCGGTGCCGACTGGTCGACGCTCTCCCCCACCGAACGACGCGCCGCCGTCGACTCGCGCCGGCTCGCCTATCTGTCGCATGCCCCGGTGAACTGGTGTCCGGGTCTGGGCACGATCCTGGCCAACGAGGAGGTCACCGCCGAGGGTCGCAGTGACATCGGGAACTACCCGGTTTTCAAGAAGAACATGCGCCAATGGATGATGCGCATCACCTCGTACGCGGACCGACTGCTCGACGACCTCGACCGCCTCGACTGGCCCGAGCCGATCAAGTTGATGCAACGAAACTGGATCGGTCGCAGCGAGGGTGCCCGGGTGGACTTCGCCTCACCGGCGGGAACCATCACCGTGTTCACCACGCGCCCCGACACGCTCTTCGGCGCCACCTTCATGGTCGTGGCTCCCGAGCACCCGTTGGTCGAGGCCCTCATCACCGAGGAAAACCGTTCCACCGTGGAGGCGTACCGTGCGGCCGCCGCCGCCAAGGACTCCATCGACCGCCAGGACGAGACGCGCGAGAAGACCGGGGTGTTCACCGGCACCCACGCGATCAACCCCGTCAACGGCGAGCGCATCCCGGTGTGGGTGGCCGATTACGTGCTGATGGGCTACGGCACCGGCGCCATCATGGCGGTCCCCTGCGGCGACCAACGCGACTTCGAGTTCGCACGACGTTTCGGTTTGCCCGTTCCCGCGATCCAGCAGCCGCCGGCCGAGTGGTTCGAAGCGCGCGGGCTCGCGGTCCGCTCGGGGTCGGACGTGGACACGTCGGAATGGCCCGAGGCCTTCGTGGGCGACGGCGATTACATCAACTCCTCCAACGCGGGCGTGTCGCTCGACGGCGTGTCCTCCATCGAGGACGGCAAGCGCCTCATGAACGATTGGCTGAGCACCAACGGTCACGGCGAAGCAACCATCAACTTCAAGTTGCGCGACTGGCTCTTCAGCCGTCAGCGCTACTGGGGCGAGCCCTTCCCGATCGTCTACGACGAACACGACCAACCGGTGGCTCTCCCCGAATCGATGTTGCCGGTGCTGCTTCCCGAGTTGGAGGACTTCAAGCCCCAGGCGCTCGACCCGAACGACGACATCACCGATCCGATCCCGCCGTTGGCGCGCAGTACCGAGTGGCGCGAAGTCACCCTCGATCTGGGCGACGGTCCGCGCACCTATCGTCGCGAGATCAACGTCATGCCGCAGTGGGCCGGGTCGTGCTGGTATGAACTGCGCTATCTCGATCCGACGAACCGCGATCGTTTCGTCGACGGAGCGGTGGAGAAGTACTGGATGGGTCCGGCCGACGGCGGTGACGGCACGTCCGGCCACACCGGTGGCGTGGACCTGTACGTGGGCGGCGTCGAACACGCCGTGCTGCACCTGCTCTACGCGCGCTTCTGGCACAAGGTGCTCTTCGATCTCGGCCACGTGTCCAGTGCCGAGCCCTTTCACCGCCTCTTCAACCAGGGTTACGTGCAGGCGTACGCGTTCCGCGATCCCCGGGGCCAGGCGGTCCCGGCCGCCGAGGTGGAGGAACGCGACGGCAAGTACTTCTTCGAGGGGGAAGAGGTCTCGCGCGAGTACGGCAAGATGGGCAAGAGCCTGAAGAACATCGTCACCCCAGACGAGATGTACGACGAGTACGGCGCGGACACCTTCCGCTTGTACGAGATGAGCATGGGTCCTCTCGACGCGAGTCGACCGTGGAACACCCGTGACGTCGTCGGCATGCAACGCTTCCTGCAGCGCGTGTGGCGCAACGTGGTCGACGAGTCCACGGGCTCCCTGCGGGTGGACGACTCGGAGTGCCCGACCGAACTGCGCAAACTTCTCCACCGCACCATCGACGGAGTTCGCTCCGACATGGACGGTCTGCGTTTCAACACCGCCATCGCCAAGTTGATCGAGCTGAACAACGCTCTCACACAACACGTCACGGCGAACGGTTCCACGCCGCGCGAGGCGGCCCTGGCGATCACGCGAATGCTCTCACCGTTGTGTCCGCACATGGCCGAGGAGATCTGGAGTCGTCTCGGTCATTCAGAGACCATCACCTACGAGCCCTTCCCCGCCGCCGACCCGACGATGTTGGTCGACGACACCATGGAGTATCCGGTGCAGATCAACGGCAAGGTGCGGGCTCGCGTAGAGGTGGCCACCGGTGCCGACGTCGCGACGGTCGAGGCCGTCGCCATGGCCGACGAGCGGGTGATCGCGGCTCTGGCCGGCGCCACACCGAAGAAGGTCATCGTCGTTCCCGGCCGAATGGTGAACCTGGTCCTGTGATCGCCGGCGTCATCGAGGGCTTCTACGGCGCCCCATGGTCGTGGCGCGACCGCGCGGAATGCGTCGACCTGCTCGCCGATCACGGCGCCAACGCCTACGTGTGGGCGGGTAAGTCCGAGCCTCGTCACCGCGATCTGTGGCGCGACGACTTCCTCGACGACGAACTGGCGGGCTTCGCCGAACTGGCGCGACGTCGCGAGGGCGTGCGACTGATCGTCGGACTCACCCCGGGCTCCGATGCCACCGCCCCGGAGGTGACGCGAAAACTGGGTCCGGCCATCGCGGCGGGGGCCCACGGCGTCGCCCTGCTGTTCGACGACCTTCCCGTGCTCGACGCCGCCGAGCGTCACCGGACGCTGGCCAACGAGACCGAGCAGGTCTTCGGACTGCCCGTCTGGCTGACTCCCACTCATTACGCCGGGGGACGTCGTTCGGAGTATCTGGATCGACTCGTGCACGGACTCTCCCCCACCGTCGAGATCATGTGGACCGGCGAACACGTGGTCAGTGATCGAATCGGCTCCGACGACGTGGCGGCCCGCACCGAAGCGTGCGACGGACGTGCGCCGTTGCTGTGGGACAACACACCGGTCAACGACGCGATGATGAGCGAAGCCCTCCATCTCGGTCCCTACGTCGGACGCGACCCCGGGATTCGCTCCGCATTGTCCGGGGTACTGGTGAATCCGATGACCTACGCGCGTGCTTCCATGCCCACCATCGCCAGTGCGATGGCCTGGTGTCGCGGCGACGATGCGATGGCGACGTGGAACGACACCATCGACCGCCTCGGATGGCGTCGACTCGCCGAGTCCACCGCGTTCCCCGACGACGCCCACTGGCCCGGCGCCCGACCGAGCCGGCAGTGGTGGCAGGAGGTGTCGGAGTTGGACGTCGTCGCCATCGACGACGGCTGCCGGCCCTGGGTGGAAGCCACCAAGGAGGGTGCCCGGTTGGCCATCGCCGCGCTCGATCTCCTGGAACGCCCCGACCCCGATCCCCAGCTGCGCACGATGGCCGCCATTGGGCTCGGTTTGGCCTGGCGGTCGTGGAGTCGGCTGTCCGTCCTCACGTTCGGTGGCGGCCCTCGACTGCGCCCGGTGTTGACCAACGACGATCGGGGACGTTTCACCTACGACGGTCGTTCGATCTCGTACTCGACCTCGTTGGTGGACGATCTGGTGAAGCGCGCCACGCGCTGACCCTCGCCGGTAATCAATCCCAGCGACGCGTGCGCACCCGTTGCGGTCGACGCGACGGGCCGAGATGGACGATCGATGCCGACCCGGGATGCACCGGAGCCCCGTCCTCGGTCGACCCGAGCACGTCGCCAACGGTGCGCACTCCGGCCAGCAAGGGTGAACCCTCCACGTCGACGCGGTCGGCGTCGAAGTAGTCGAACCACGGCAGACCCCACTCGTCGTAGGTTCGCGCCGTGACCGGGGTCGACGGTTGGGCCTCGCCGGTGAGGGACGTCCATCGATTGGCGTCGACGAGGTGCACCCACACCCGAGCCGACGGCGTGGGGCGCCAATCCGACTTCGCGAATTCGGACCGATAGATCTCCTGTTGGATGAGACCGCCCGCGCCGATGCCCATGGACATGCTCTTCCATGCGACCGGCTCGATGCTGTAACAGATCCCGGGCGTCGACACGGACGAGTCCGTCCAGCGATCCCGTCGGGCCCGCCAACGCTCGAGCGCCTCGTCGGTGAGTTCCCACACCACGATCTGCACTCCACCCACCGGCACCTCGTCGCTCAACTGTTCCTCGACCGTGGCGCCCTCGCCGAGACGGGCCGCGACGAACTGGCGAACCTCGCCGGACTCGGTCTTGAAACCGTCGAGCCACGGCTGGGTGGTCCCCACGACGTAGTTCTGCTTGCGATGCCGCAGGCGCTTCTCCAGCTTTTCCCCGGTGACCGCACAGCGCAATCCGGTGGCGATCTGGATGGCCACCGGCACCTCGGCGTGGAACGACAGCCACATGGCCTCGCGCTGGTAGATGGGCATGACCACTCCACCGCGCTCGATCATCTCGGCCGTGGCCCGATCACCTAGTGACGCGACGCTGCGCAACGGGAACATGCCCAGACCGGGCGGCAAGCCGTTCAGACCGGTCTCCGCCACACGCAATGTGCGCTGGAACGTGATGTCGACCAGATCACCGACGCTGATCTCGCTGCCTCCGAAGTCGTGGGACACCACCGAGACCGGCGCCTTGCGGGTTTGCTTCCTCGGTTGGGCGGTTTTCGAAGCGGTCTTGTCGGTCTGCGTCATGTTGCTCCCCGTCGTGTCGTGGGTCGGACGGTCTCCGACCCCTCGACATCAGGAACGAACGCGCGGTCGCGAAGTGTGCGTCCATGCCTCCGAAACTTCGTCGCGCACGGATTCGCCTCCGCTCGACGTTCACTTCACCATGCCCATCACAACGACCAAAACTCCTACCCCCGCCGGCACACCGGCATCCAGCAAGCGAGCGGCCCGCACCGAGGGCTTCCGAGCCAAGAACGCCCGCCGACGGGCTCTACGGGCCGAGCGGAGAGCCCAGCTCACCGTGGCTCAGTACCGCGAGTGGCGCCGGCAGATGCGCCTGCTGCCTTTCCACTCCGAGAAGGCTCAGCGCGAGATCCTCGAAGGAAAATCGCTCAACCAGGGACCCTCGGAGCGTTCATTGGTGCGGAGGGACAAATGAGCGACCGAACCAGCCATCACCGTGTCATCAGACTCGGCGGCGTCGACGCTCCCGTTGGACCCACCCACGACACCGACTCAGCGAAGGAGACACGCATGACCACCGCACCCGAACGACGAGCGACCAAACGGCCCACGCCGACGGTCACCACTCTCGCCCCGCCCACCGACGAGCTGGTCCAGTTGCCCCCCTGCTGGCGTGACGTCACCGATGCTCTGGCGGCGGGCATCGATCGCCTCGTGCTGTTCGGCCCTCCCGGAACCGGCAAGACCTACGCCGGACTCACCCTTGGCGACGTCACTGGCGGTGCGCACCGACTGATCTGCAACGAGGACATGACCGCGGCCGATGTGACCGGTCACTTCATGCCCACCGCCGACGGCACCTGGAAGTGGCTGCAAGGCAGCGTCCTCAAGGCGTGGGAGGGTGACGGTGTCGTGGGTGGCCGAGTGGTGGCCGACGAGATCGATCGAGCCTCGGGAGACGTGCTCTCCTTGCTGCTCAACATGTTCGACAACGTCGAGAGCGCCTCGTGGCAACACCCCGACAGCGCGGTGGTGCACAAGCCCCGACCGGGCTTCAGCGTCATCATGACCACCAACGTGGAGGACATGCGCGACCTGCCGGTGGCCCTGAAGGACCGCTTCCCGGTGGCCATCCGCATCGACCAGCCGCATCCCGGGGCGCTCGCCCGACTGTCGCCCTACCTGCGGGCACCGGCCGCGGCGGCCGCGGCGGCCGACAAGGCTCGTCGATTCAGCGTCCGATCGTTCATGGCCTTCGATCGCCTGCGTGAGAGCGGCATGGACCTGGAACGCGCGGCCTTCCTGATCTTCGGCAACCACTCCAAGGACGTGCTCGACGCCATTCGCGTCGATGCCGTCAGCAAGCGCGGTCCCAAGAGGTCGGCATGACCGTTCGCCGCATGGCCATGCCCGAATGGCTCGAGCGCGACGACCTGCCGGCCCGACCCTGGGTCGTCGAGGAGGGTGAGGCCCGCCGCGGTGAGGCCTTCACCAACCTCGTCACCCACCGCATGCGCGTCCCGCTCGGCTCCGACGAGACCTCGCGGTGCATCCGAGCCCACGAGTTGATGCACGCCAAGGTCAGCCCGGTGGAGGTGGTCGTTCCCGAGTCGTACTCGTACATCGACCGTGACACCGTGGTGGTGGCCGAGGAGTTCCGCGTCAACATGCTCACGGGTGTGGCGGGTTTCCCGGTGATGACCCATCTCGCCGACGGCAGCGAGCGTCGTACCGGAGAGCGAATGGCCGAGTCCTTCGACTGGAACGGCCTGGTCCACATGGTCGGGGCCACCTCGGGCACCAAGTCGTTCAACGACCTGTTGGCCGGAGTGCGCAAGGTGCGTCCCGAGTGGGTGCGTCCGATGCGCAAGCTCAACCTGGCCATCAAACGCCACTGGCGCGGTGCCACCGACAACGACACAAACCTCGATTTCGTCGCCTCCACCACCATGGTCGACGGCGTGCCCGAGGGTTGGCACTTCACGCTCGAGGTGGCCCGCATCCTGCATCGGGCACTGCGCTCCACCGCCGAACTCGACGAGAACGACGTTCCCGACCAGTCCAGCCTCGAGGACCCCGCCACCCTCGTGGAATCGCGTTGGGGTCGGCTGATCGAGTTGCCGCTCGATCGGACTCGTCGCGTCGACGGCCGCATCGGGCGACGCAAGCGGGCCAGCATCACGGGTCGTAACCCCCGCCACCTCGATCGCCTCCTCACCGATCCGGATCGACGGATCTTCGAGCGACGCGACCGCGGCAACGGCGGAGTGGTGCTGGTCGACCAGTCCGGTTCGATGCGACTCACCGACGACGACCTGTGGAAGATCATCGAGGCCGCGCCCGGCTGCGTGATCATCGGCTACAGCCACGCTCCCGGCACCGACGACAAACCCAACATCTGGGTGATCGCCGAGCGCGGGCACGTCGCCGATCGCGTGCCCGCCGGCAACCTCGGCAACGGCGTCGACGGTCCGGCGTTGCGTTTCGCCCTGAAGCGGCGGCGTAGCGGTGAGCCATTCGTCTGGGTCTGCGACGGAGCGGTGACCGACGAACTCGACCGCTTCGACGACCGATTGGTCGACGAGTGCGCGACGTTGGTGGCCGTCAACGGCATCCATCAGGTTCCCGACGTCGCCCACGCCGTGGCGGCACTGGCCCGCGCCGGACGCGGCGAGCCGTTGCGCGCGGCCGCCATCGGAGCCATTTCCTCCTCCGACGCCTGGAGGTCCCGCCTCCCCTGACCAGCCACCGAACCCGACCCGCACACATCACACCGATTGGAGCGTTCTTCCCCTCATGACCCACGACACCGAAACCCCGTCCGTCACCTTCGCGATCACTCAAGCCGAGTTCCACCTGCTCGCCACCTTCATGGCACCCCTGCGTTTCGAGGAGAGCCAGGGCCAATCGGTCTGGGTGGGCGGTCGAAGCGACGGTGGTCGTGTCTGGACCGCCCACGCCAACGGCACCACCTCGGTGGTGGAGGTCGACCCCGACCCCGCGGTCACCAGCAACGGCGAGGAGCACTGGTCCTACCCCATCCCCGAGAACCTCCTCATCACCATCGGCAAACTTTTCCTCACGTTCGACAACGTCGTCGTCACGCTCTCGGACGAGACCGCCACCATCGCCACCGACGAGATCTCCATCACCGTCGACCAGAACCCCCGCGCCAAGGTTCCGGCGATTCCCCCCGCCACCGAGTCGCAGTGCGTGGCCAAGGTCGACGCGTCCAACCTGTGGATCCTGCTCTCGGCGGCCCGCATGTGGCCCGCCGGCGGTGACGGCGACGGCATGAACCCGCCCATGATGTGCCAATTCGACCTGGCCAACGGCGTGGTGCGCTTCAGCGCGGACTGGACCGCGGTCGGACTCGGAGTTCATCAATACTCCACCGTGGCCGAATTCGGTGAACTCACTCCCGGCGCGTCCCTCCCGCGGTTCAACTTCCCGCACTCGGCGGTGCTCGAGGTCCTGCGCGATCCGCTCTCGGCGAACCGCATGCGAACCGTCTCCCTCCACGCCACCACCACGGGCGAGGGGTACATCCTGCTCGAGGGCGAGAACTGGAAACTCCACGTGCCGGCTCTGGCCGACGTCGACCACTGGGGCCACGACCTCGACGCGGTCATCGGAGGCATCGACTACGAGTGGGCCAACAGCACCCTCGTGCACGTACTCAGCCCCGAACTCTCCCGTGGGGTGATCGAGCTTCGCGCTCTTCCCGTCCGCGACGGTGGTGGACCCTTCAAGTACCGGGTCAGCTACGAGGTGTTGAACGATGTCGTCCCCACCATCGACCTGTACAACGAATTGAACGCGTTGAACGAGGGTGTGGCGGGGTGTCGATTGGTGGTCGACGGCAATCGGGTGGTGGCTCTTTCCGACCTCACCCAGGAGAACTACGAGCAACTCGCGAGTCACGTCAACGCGTTCGCGCGCGACGTCTCGTGTTTGTCGCCGCTGCTCGGCGCGCTCGACGGCGGCCGGTGATTCATCGAGTTCACCGAAACATCCTTTCGACGTTCATCCGACATCACCTCGCGTTCACTCGAGTGAATCACCGTTTCGGCGGCGAACTTCTCGCCGAACGATGACAAGAGGTGGAACATGAGGACACGACGTCACGGAGTACGCACGATCGGAGGCTTGACGGCCCTCGGTTTCGGTGCCCTACTCGTCACGACCGGCACGGTGGCCAAAGCCGTTCCGCCGATCGCCGCCGGGGGCCTGCAATTGGTTCCCGTCGGCACCTACGACGGCGGGGGCTACGCCCGAGCAGAAATCGTCTCGTACGATGCCGCGTCGAAGCGGATGTTCGTCAACAACGGCGCACAGAATCGCGTCGACATCGTGTCCATCGAGAACCCGGCCAGCCCGACACTGGTGTCGAGCTTCGACGTCTCGAGTTACAACGGCTACACCAACAGCGTGGCCGCGACGAATGGAATCGTCGCCGTCGCCATCGACGTGACGGCCACCACCGCCTCCAACGGCCGCAAGACGGCGAACAACGGCAAGATCCTGCTGCTCGATACCAACGGGACGCTCGTCCGGAGCCTCGACGTCGGTGTTCAGCCCGACCACGTTGGGTTCTCCCCCGACAAAACCAAGATTCTCGTGGCCGGTGAAGGAGAGCCCTTGTGCGCCAACGACGACCCGGCCACGGCTGGAGTCGATGAATCCACTGATCCGACACTTGCCACCGACCCGAACGGCACCATCTCCATCATCGACGTCGCCAACGGTGCGGCCAACGCCACCGTGACCACGCTCGATTTCTCGGCGTTCGATCGGGCCGCGCTGTTGGCCGAGGGAGTTCGCGTGTTCTTCCCCAACTCGACCGCGGCGCAGGATCTGGAACCCGAGTACATCGCGGTCAGCCCCGACAACACCAAGGCCTTCGTCACCCTCCAAGAGGCGAACGCGATCGCCGTGGTGAATCTGAGCACGCCGTCGATCGAGGACGTCGTCAGCCTGGGCTACAAGGACTGGGGAGCCGCCTCGGGCAACCTACTCCTCGACGCCAGTGACCGGGACAACGGCTCCAACGGTGCCGCACGGAACATGGTCTCCTACGCCGGAGTTCCGCTGAAGGGCATGTACATGCCCGACACCATCGCCAGTTTCGCCCGCAACGGCCAGACCTTCACCGTGACGGCGAACGAGGGTGACTCTCGCGATTGGACGTGCTACAAGGAGGAAGCCCGCATGGGTGACGCCGGATTCAGTGCGATCTGGACCGCCTCCGGCGTGGACGCGACCGCGTACAAGACCGCGCTCCGACTGTCCCGCCTCAAGACCACCATGGCCTTTCCGTCGTCGTCGACCGGCACCTCCGGTCTCTATGCGTTCGGCGCCCGTTCCTTCACCATCTGGAACGCCGCCGGGGCCAAAGTGTGGGACAGTGGCTCACAATTCGAGGAAATCATCCAGCGCGACTACCCGACGTGCTTCAACTCCGACGCCGACACCGGGTCCAACAACTCCAACACCGGCGCCCAGATGGCCGCCTCCATTTGTTCATCGCGCATGGACGGGCGCTCCGACGACAAGGGAGTGGAACCCGAGGCGATCACCACCGGCGTGATCGGTGCGCAGACTTTCGCATTCATCGGACTCGAGCGAGTGGGCGGCGTGATGGTGTACGACGTGAGCAATCCCTCCAATCCCCAATTCGTGACCTACAAGAACCCGGCCATCGACGGTACGACCGGTGCTGGCTCGACCGACGTATCACCCGAGGGAATGGTTTTCGTACCGGCCCCGCAGAGTCCGAACGGAACGCCTCTCCTACTGGTGGCCAACGAATTGTCGGGTACCACGACGATCTACGAGGTTCGGGTGCCGAATCCCTTGGCCCCCTCGGTCGACGCACCCGCGAGCTCGGTCATCGACACCTTCGTGGAACGCTCGATCACCTCGAACTCGTCGTTGACTCGCGGCGGAACGCTGACGGCGAACTACAACGGTTTCACGCCGCACGAGACCGTTCATCTGGTTCTGGAGTCGATCCCCACGGTGTTGACGTCGGGAACCGCCAACGCGAACGGGTCCATCACCCTGAGCGCCAACGTCCCCGGTGATGCCGCTGTCGGAAACCACCGTTTGTCGTTGTACGCGCCCGTCAGTGGACTCGGGGCACGAATGGCGGTGACGATCGCCGAGACCCCCGCACCGACACCCGCCTCCCCCTCGGTCAACCCTTCGACCCTTCCCGCCACCGGCTCCGGGCCGGCCAGCGGTTCGCTGGGTTTGGCTTTGCTCGTGATCGGCGGATCGATGTTGCTGATCAGGCGACGACGTCCGGCTTGATCCGCGGAAGGACCGCCCGCTCGAGTAGGTCCAGGCTCTCCTGGGCCAACTCGGGCGGGATTCCCCCCATCAACGGGTGCATGGTGAGCGAGCCGAACTTCTTCGCCAGCGCGACGCACTCGTCCGGGGTGACCACGGCGTAGACACCGCTGGCCTTCACGTCGTCGAGGGTCTCGGTGTTGTGCACGTGCACCACCGACGACTGTCCGGGTCGTTGCCATTCCCCGTAACTGCGGGCCTCGTGCATGACGTACGGGGCCAGACGGTTCCAGTCGCGTTCCGGGTCGTTCGTGACGTGGATGAATCCAGGCGCGTTCGCCGGCAGCATCACGAACCCCTTGAAGCCGACCTTCTCGCATTCGTCGCGATAGGCGTCGGCCACCGCCGGATCGTTGTTGGCCGCGGAGAAGAAGCAATGCAGGCGGGCCGCGCGACGGGCGGCCACCGGCGTGGATCCTCCCATCAACAGCATCGGACCACCGGGGGTGTGGGGCAACGGGCGCACCTTGATGCGACGACCGTCGAGTTCGAAGTAGTCGCCGGTCCACGCTTGGCGCATCACCGACACGCAACGCTCGAGATCACTGAAGCGGCTCTTGAACTCGAGCCCGGCCATGTCGAACTCCTCCTGGCGATAGCCGGTGCCACAGATGACGCTCATGCGACCCTTGGCGACCAGGTCCACGGTGGCCAGTTGCTCGGCCAGACGAACGGGATCGTGCATGATCACCAACGCGGCGGAGATGTTGATGCCGATGCGCTCGGTGGAGGCGGCCACCGCGGCGGCCAGGGTCACCGGTGCGGGCATGAATCCGTCGTCGGTGCCGTGATGCTCGGAGAGAACCACCATGTCGAGCCCGATGCGATCGGCCCAACGCACCTGTTCCAGACAGGCCGCGTACTGTCCCGAGGCCGTGACGCCCTGCGCCGGGCTGCCCGGCGGCGGGATCCGCAGGTCGTATCGCATGATCACCATGGCCATCGGGGTTCCTCCAGAGCTCGACGAAGCGATGGACATCTTCACATCGTCGGGGTCCGATCCGGAACTCCACCTTGCCGTCACCACCCACGGTGACGATCGGCCCTCGGCCAGGTCCGTTTCTCACTCGGGGTGACGTTTCACCTGTTCACAAGCGTTTTTGTGTGACATCCACCACATTCGTCGGCGGGTCTTCATACGTTGCGGTCGCGGTCGAGAGATCGCGAGACCCGAAGGGGAAAGAACCATGTACGTAGTTGCACTGTTCATCACCATGGCGATCCTGCTGGAGGCGGTCATGACCGTCCTGCACTCGATCCTGAAGACAATCGGCCTCGGCGACACCGTGGGCAAGCTCCCGATCATCGGGGCCAACCTGACCCTCATCATTTCGATCCTCATGGTCTGGATCCTGGGCGACTGGGGCCACGTCCTCGGCGGCTGGGGCTGGGTCCACGATGACGACTGGGTGAACATCGTCGCCAACGGCGCGATCATCGCCGGCATGATTCCGCTGAAGGACGCCGTCTTCGGCGCGATCCAGAAGGGTCTGCGGGCCTGACGGCCGCCGATCCAACGTCACACCAACCTCGTCGAACGGGGGTCGGCCCATCGGGCCGGCCCCCGTTTCGCCTTTCCGGGCCCTCACCCCACCCGACAGAGATGCCCCAGGCGCGGATCGACCGCACCTGACGACATCGAGTCGAACAACCGTCTCACCGCTTCGGAACCCTCGGTCGAGTCGTATCGCAACCAGGAGTCGGTCCAGAGCGCGAACTCGCGCCACGCCCGACCCACACGCTCGTCCAGCCCGTCCTTGCCCCACTGCTTGCTGCGCAACGCGATCTGCGACGGCGCGAAGAAGAACTGCGGTTTGGGGCCGACCAAGGGCGCCGAATTCTCCGCGGCCTCCACGTTCCAGTGCGTGCCACCGACGACCATGCTGTACGTCAGGTCGACGCCGTAACGCCCGTGCACTCCGACGTTGACGTCGCGATCCCCGGCGATGTCGACGTACACCGCCGGCCCGTCGGGCAACGTCTCCTCGTCGCCGTACAGAACCACCCGGTCGTAACAGCCCAGCTCTTCGACGAAGGCGCGGTTCGACGGCGAGGTCAAGCCCACCACGGTCACTCCCCCGCGTCGCTTCATCAGATGGGCGGCGCCGATCGACGTCTTGCTGGAGGCGCTCGAGATCACGGCCACCGACGCCCCGAAGAACTCGGGGTGATCGGAACCTTCCCCGGCGATGTAGTCGTCGATCATGAACGAGGTCATGAACAGCGGCCACAACACCATCTGGTGGTTCTCCAGTTCCGACAGATACGCCGGGTCGGCGTCCACCATCACGTAGCGGTTGTAGGCGGTGGCCATCGGGGCCCGATGCTCGGCCACGTCGATGAAGCCGGTGCCATCGATCTTCCCGGGGGTCATGACCAACTCGTTGGCCATCGGCAGGTATCCGTACACCCTCGTCCCCACCGGGACGGCGTCACATCGACTCTCGGTGGCCACCGCGAATCCCCACACCGGCACCCGACCCCACGAGCGGCCGTCATCGAACGAATCGCCCGACGGCACCGGGAAGAAGTCCCAGTAACGCATGGCCTCCCCGAACACGGCGTAGGTGATGTTGTTCGACGTGAGGGCGAATCGCTCCACGGCGAAACGCACCCGCCCCTCTTCCAGCGGTGCCGACTCGCGAGTCGCCACCCGGCTCGTCGCCACGTCGTGACGAAGCACCTCGATGACCGTTTCCATGTCTCCCCCTTGTTCGATTCCCGCCACGGACGACCGCCCGTCAGTCACGCCTCGTGCGTGCGGCCGGCATCCAATTCGGTCCGGCGGTCTCGTCGATGCGCGCCAGCAGTCTCTCACCGACCGGCTCGACCAGATTCACGTAGCGCACCGTCTCGGATTCCCCCAACGCCCTCCATGCTCGGGCGCACAATTCGTCCGTGCGCGCCTCGATCCGCTCGCGTAAAGCCAACCCGGCGGCGTTGACCGCGCCGGACTCGGCCAACCCCCGGCTCTCGAGGTCGCCGAACGCCTCGGCGAGGGCCGCTTCGTCGGCACCACGACTCTGGGCGATCCAGCCGCCGTAGTTCAGGTGTGCGTCGTGCAGAATGCCGGCCTGAACGCGGGAGATGTCCTCGCTCGCGAGAATGGCGAAATGCGTGTCGCCGCGCCACTCGCGGATGCAGTTCACCGCCAACCACGCCGACACCAATCGATCGTCGGGGCGCGGCGCCTGTCGATGGGCCGCGAAGCAGACCCGCCCCGATTCGGGCAGATCGTCGGCCACGGCCCACAGAGACGGCCCCATCGCGGCCAGCTCGTCGACGATCTCGGGCACGTACCGACGAAGACCCTCTCCCACCGCGACGTTGCGGGCCTCGAAGATGCTCTCCCACCTGGTGTGAGCCAATGCGGTCTCGATGGCGAACTTCAAGAACCCGGGGTGAATGGAATAGAAGGCCGCCGCCACCGGCTGCGGCCCGGCCGGCAACAGTGGGGCCGCTCGACTGGCCGCGTAGTAGCCGAGGCCGTTCGGCACTCCGAGTTCGGTGTACAACTCGATGGCGCGCGGATCCCAGTAGATCCAACCGATCAACCGATGCGAGGCGAACGACGCGCGCGCGGTCAGTTCCGTCCAGTTCGTCATGATGCTTCCCCCGAGGCTCCCATTATTTGACACTACTACTGACAGTTGTAGATTGGCCACCATGTATCTCCGCGGACGATTCCGACCCGTCTCCGTCGCCACCATCACCGTCGTGGCGACCGTACTCGCCTCTTGTTCGTCCGGCGACTCCGCCAATGAGCAAGCCGGGAGCACCACCAGTCCGGTCGCCGACACCCTCGCGACCACGACCGAGCCGACGATCCCGTCCGAGTCCACCACCACCGTCGCCCCACCCGCCTTTCCGATGGTGCGCGGGAGTCGGTACTGCGAATTGCTCTTCCTGCGCGCCACCGAATCCGGCCTGCAGGCCACGGTGTACGGCACCCAGGGTCTCAGCTACTGCCCTCAGGCCGATTGGGACGCGCTCGACACCGCCCCGTTGGCGGCCGAGATGAACGCATTGCTCGTCCTGCGCAACGGCCCGCGGGTGTGGCTCGTGGACTCGGTCGTCAAGACCGACATCGACGAGTCGGAACGAATCACTTTCGGAAACCTCGAGATGAACCGACTGGCCGTCGTCGACATCGCCGACCCCGGTACGGTCGGTCGCCCCTACACGTGGCAGGAAGTGGACCGACGTTCCGTCTTCTCGTTCGCCGCCGGCTCCACCGAGTACTTCCTCACCGACCCCGACGGAAATCGCTACGTGATGCAGGCCTACAGCCAGCAGATCGACCCGACCACCGACGAGCAATCGCTGTCGACCCTCGGCGATCGACTGGCGTTGCCCGAAGGCTGGACCTACTCGGTGGAGGTGATCGACGAGGATCTCGTCGTCGACACCATGACCACCAAGGCCCGCGTGTTGCAGGACGAACTGCAGAACAGTTATTCCCTGGTGGAACTGGTGGCATGAACGACCAAATCTTGGTCGTTCATGCCACCAGATCCACCAGGTAGGGGTGGGGTCGGTTCGGTACATTCGAAGGAATGATCCGTCGCACCGTTCACATCGTTCTCGTCGCGTCTTTGGTGGTGGCCGCCGCATGTGGACCCGACAGTCCTCGGAAGAAGAACACGACCACCTTGCCGGTTTCGTCCTCCGTCCCCGTGTCGACCACCGAACCACCGGTGACCACCTCGCCCGACACCACCGAGGTCGACGATTCGACACCCGCCACCTCGGTGGCGGCACCAGCCTCTTCCAAGGCGCCGGGAACCACCCGAGCACCGGGCTCCACGTCGGGAACCACGGCCACCACGTCGACGACCGAGGCCGAGCTCCCGGGCGGCATCGAGGTGTCCGCCACCTCGAACTCGGTGCTGATCCTGAGCGACGGCGCCGGGCCGTTGCGCATTCGGTCGATCACCGAGACCACCGGCAACGGCATCACCCTCGACTACTCGCTGTGCGCCACCACGTTGCCGTCCGGCAACGTGTGCATCGTGTACCTCCGCACGAACGGACTTCCCTCGGGAACCACGGTGACGGGACGAGTTCGCGTGGAGTCCAACGATCCGACGTCACCGCACGTCGTCGACGTGTCGGTCAACGTGCCCTGATGCGTCCTCGTCGAGATGGAAATCCCCAACGGGGTCGTCTCCCTGAACCGGGCGGGTCGTCACTGTGTGGAGCTAAAGGGAATTGAACCCTTGACCTCTTCCATGCCATGGAAGCGCTCTGCCAACTGAGCTATAGCCCCGAAACGGGATGACGAAACGATACCGTCCCCGCGCCCACTCCCCAAACGCGTGTCAATCGTTCGTCCGGACCGACCACTCCACTCGGGGGGCGTCCTTGTACAAACGCTCGATCTCGTAGAACTGGCGCATCTCCTCGAGGAACACGTGCACCACCACGTCCCCGTAGTCCAAGAGCACCCATTGCTGCTCGCGGTGGCCCTCGGTGCGGCCCGGCGAGCGCCCGCACTCCTCCTTCACGCGTTCCTCGATCTCGTCGGCGATGGCCCGCACCAGACGTCGGTTGGGGGCCCCGGTGACCACGAACAACTCGGTGATGGTCAGCACCTGACCGACCTCGAGAACGATGGTGTCGGTCCCCTGCTTGTCGTCGGCCGCTCGCGCCGCCACCAGAGCGAGTTCGAGGCTGGCGTCACGTGCGGACGGATCGGCTGGGCTCATGAGGGGTTCGTCTCTGTCGGGGAGGGCGCGACGGTGTCGACCGCCAGATCCTCGGGGTCGATGTTGGGATCGGGTTGGGAGCCGTTCTGCAGGAACTCGATGAAGTTGCGCCCGAGCACGATGCGCACGTCGATGCCCTCCACCCGCTCGGTCGCCGACTCGAACGCGATGTCCCCGAACAGGGTGGTGAGCGGCTCGGACATGGCCCGCTCCACCTCGTCGCTGTAGAAGATCGTCGTCGTGTCGGGAACCTCGACGTCCACCGAGCGCACGAGGATCACGTTGGTGCCCATGTAGAGCAGACGGAAGGTGGCCTGACGGATCACCGTGGAATCGGCGAAGGGACTGTCGATCTGCACGCTGAGCGTCGGATACACCGGCACCATCGCGCTCGGTGCCGCGCTGGCCATGACCATGACCACCTCACCCAGGTCGTAGCCGTAGACGTCGATGTCGAGCGGGTTCTTCTCGGCGTCGGCGATGCGCTGACCGCCCACCTGCCACACGCGTATCGGTCCGGCCAACAAGGCCGACATGAACGTGGGGACATCGGCCGGAGTCTGCGCTCCGACGTCGGGCACGACGGCGGCCGGCGTGGCGCCCAAGGCCCCCGTTCCGACCGCCGCGGCGATGGCGTCCCAGGTGGCCTTCACCGGGGCGAAACGCACGTCCTCGTTCTGCCCCGCGTCGCGGGCCGCCAGCACGGCCGTGGCCTCGATGGGCGTGAAGGTGTTCGCCCCCGACACCGCGACCACCCGCGTCGACTCGCCGTCGGTGTCGGTCACGTCGGCACCGTAGGTGGGCGTGATCGTCCCGGCCCGGGCGATCAACTCCGCCGTGCCGTCGACTCCGTTGACCGCCACCAGATCGATCTGGCTGTTGGTCATGTCCTCGACGGCCTTCTTCAACGCGTCGGGGCCGTCGCTTCCGTAGACGTCGGCGAGGCGCTTGGGTTCGCCCTCTGGTTGCCCACCCACCGACGCGCCGACCGGCAACAACATCACCGTTCCTCCCGCGCCATCGGGCGTGAGCGCCACCACCGCGAGCGACGCCAGGAAGTTCTGCTCGTCGGTCACTCCGATGACCGCCGTCGGGGTGGTCGGCAACGTGCGGGTGGGAAGGGTCACCACTTCCTGAGCCGCCTTCGAATCGCGCACCGCGCGCCAGGCCGCCACCACCGACACCGGCAACAGCAGGAGCACGACGAGGGAGGATGACAACACCACGATGGTGCGCCGGCGACGGATCTCGGCCAGCGACGTCATGACGGGGCACCCGCCAGCGTTCCGTAGAGGGCGCGTTCGCGGATGACGTCGAGCACCGGTTGTGTGACCAGATAGTCGAGGGGGCGGCCGTCGACGAAACGCGACCGCAGATCGGTGCTCGACACCTCGAGCCGAGGCACCTCCACGCGATTCCACTCGATGCCCTCGGGAAGGACCACCGGCGCACCGGGCCGGTCGACCACCACGATGCGCGACCGGCTCAACACGTCCTCGAATCGTTCCCAGGTGGGCAGACCGGCGGCGGCGTCGTCGCCGACGATGGTGAAGAACTCGGCCCCGGGGTACTCCTCGGCCAGGGTCTGCAGGGTGTCGGCGGTGTAACTCGGCCCGCCCCGGTCGATCTCGGTACGGCCGGCCACCAGTCCGGGCACTCCCCGCACGGCGGCTTCGACCATGGCGAGGCGATCCTCGGAGGGGGTGATGCGTCGGAGTCCCTGCTTCTGCCAGGGCACGTTGGCCACCATCAAGACGACGCGGTCCAGGTCGAGGGCGTGCAACACGTTGACCGCGGTCACCAGGTGCCCCACGTGGGGCGGATCGAACGTGCCACCGAAGAGCCCGATACGCAGGGCTTTTACAGTCTGGTTCGGGGAGGTCGACACGCTCACTGGCCGCAGTCTACGGGTGGCTCCGGTCGTCCTACCCGCCACCGGGGTCCCGTTCGCCACCCCCACATCACACCGTTGAAATTCTCAAGATTTCCTCAAGTTGGCCCCGAAGGCTTCCGAAACATCACACACGGACCGACAACCCCGTCGTTCCTGTCATCGCCGGAGAATTTCGGTGATGCAGACCCCCAAACAAGTTGATAACTTATTGGTCTCCCTTTCGGACCCCCCAAGGCCCGAAACGTCGGTCCCCCCGGCCCGATTCACACGGAGCCAAGCCGATCACCCCCATAACCCACTTCCCTCTTGCGCCCTCGCGTCCCCTTCACACCGAAGTGACGCGCGTCCCCGTCGGGCGGGAAGTTTTCGAGCAGCAGAACAGTTGAGAAGAAGAACAATGAATGACTCCATCGGTATCTACCTGAACGACATCGGCAAGGTCCCCTTGCTCACCGCCGAGGACGAGCGCGTTCTGTCGCGAGCCATCGAGAAGGGACGCGAGGCCGCCGCCAAGCTGGCCGCCGGCGAGAAGACCGCCGCCGTCAAGCGCGACATCCGTGAGGCCGCCAAGGCCAAGGATCGGTTCATCCGCGCCAACCTGCGATTGGTGGTCTCCATCGCCCGTCGCTACCCGCTCCCCCAGGGCATGGACCTTCTCGACCTCATCCAGGAAGGCAACTTGGGACTCGAGCACGCGGTCGACAAGTTCGACTGGCGTCGAGGCTTCAAGTTCTCCACCTACGCCACGTTCTGGATCCGGCAGGCCATCGGTCGCGCGCTCGATCAGAAGGCCAGCCTCATCCGTATCCCCGGCGACCGCTCGGCCAGCTTGCGTGCGGCCCTGCGTCAGGCCAGCGGCGACGGCGAGACGCTCGACATGACCAACGCCGAACTGCATCGCCTCACCACACCGGTCTCGCTCGACAAGACCATCGGTGACGACGGTGACGCCACGCTCGGCGACCTCATGGCCAACGGCGACCCCACTCCCGAGGACCACATCATCGCCCAGGGCGAGACCGACCAACTCAACCAGTTGCTCGACACCCTCGACGCTCGCGCTCGCTACGCGGTGGAGGCCCGCTTCGGTCTCATCGACGGTGAGCGCAAGAGCTTCCGTGAGGTCGGCGAGAAGTTGGGTGTCACGGCCGAGGCCGCTCGCCGTCTGGTGTCGCGCGCCGTGGCCGGTCTGAAGGAAGAGGCCGAGGACATCTTCGTCGCCTGATCCACCAACCGAGATTCCCGTGACCATGCGGTCACGTCGTCCGAAACGACCCGATGGCTTTGCGCCTCGGGTCGTTAGGCTTTTTTCATGGCCTCTGCCTGGACCCCATCATCGTGGCAATCGTTTCCCGCCGCGCAACAGCCCAAGTGGCCCGATAACGGCGCTCTCGACCGGGCGCTGAAGCAGATCGCCTCCTATCCCCCGTTGGTCTTCGCCGGAGAAGCGCGTTCGCTGCAGGCCGGCCTGGCCCAGGTGTGCGCCGGAAACGCCTTCTTGCTGCAAGCCGGTGACTGCGCCGAGAGCTTCGACGATTTCTCGGCCAACAACATCCGCGAGAAGCTCCGCGTCATCTTGCAGATGGCCGTGGTGCTCACGTACAGCCTCGGAGTGCCCACCATCAAGGTCGGTCGCATGGCCGGACAGTTCGCCAAGCCCCGCAGCAGCGACACCGAGAAGGTCGGGGATCTGGAGATCCCGTCGTTCCGAGGTCACATCGTGAACGACCCCGCCCCCACCGAGAGCGCGCGTGTGCCCGACCCCGAGCGTTTGGTGCAGGCGTACCATCAGTCCGCCTCCACGCTCAACCTGGTGCGCGCTTTCGTGAAGGGTGGCTTCGCCGACCTCTCCCGGGTGCACGCCTGGACGCAGGAGTTCGTGGGCTCGAGCCCCGAGGGTCAGCGCTACGAGCAGTTGGCCACCGAGATCGAACGCGCGCTTCGTTTCATGCGCGCATGCGGCGTGGACACCGAGAACACCGCCACCCTGCACGAGGCCGACGTGTACACCAGCCACGAGGCCCTGTTGCTCGGATACGAGGAGGCCCTCACGCGCCAGGACTCGCTCACCGGACAGTGGTACGACTGCTCGGCGCACATGCTCTGGATCGGTGAGCGCACCCGTCAACTGGACGGCGCCCACATCGAGTTCCTCCGCGGTGTCGGAAACCCGCTCGGCTGCAAGATCGGCCCGTCCACCACGGTGGATTTCGTACTGGAGTTGTGTCAGGCGCTCAACCCGGCGCAGGTGCCCGGCCGACTCACGTTGATCAGTCGCATGGGAGCCGACAAGGTGGAGGACGCCTTGCGTCCATTGCTACGCGCGGTGCGCGAGTCCGGCCACCCGGTGGTGTGGGCCTGCGATCCCATGCACGGCAACACGTTCACCTCCGTCGGCGGTCGCAAGACCCGCCACTTCGACGACATCATCCGGGAGATCGCCGGATTCGTGAACGCCCACCGCATGGAAGGCACCTGGCCCGGGGGTATCCACGTGGAGTTGACGGGCGACAACGTGACCGAGTGTCTCGGTGGTGCCGACGACCTGACCGATGCCGACCTGGACGATCGCTACCAGACGGTCTGCGACCCCCGTTTGAACGGCCGACAGGGCCTGGATCTGGCGTTCGGCGTGGCCGAGCTCATTCGGTCGTCCGGCTTCGCCTGACGCGATGGCCGTCGACGACGTTCTCGCGGTCATCGACGTCTGGCCCGTGCCGCACGCCGCCGCGGCCCTCGTGCGTGACGACTCGACCCTCACCCACGGTGACACCTCGCGTTCCTTTCGCTTGGCCAGCATCTCTAAGGTGATCACCGCGTGGGCCTGCCTCATCGCCACCGAGGAGGGATCGGTCGACCTCGACGATCCCGTCGGTCCGCCGGGAGCGACGCTTCGTCACTGTCTCGCGCACGCCGCCGGTTACGGCTTCGACACACCCGACACCATCATCGGTGTCGGCAAACGACGGGTGTACTCCAACACCGGAATCGAACGTGCGGCGGCACACGTGGCCGAACGCACCGGAATGCCGTTCGCCGATTACGTGCGCGAGGGTGTCTTCGAACCATTGGCGATGGTTTCCTCGTCGATGCGGGGCTCCCCGGCACACGGGGTGTGGAGCACCGTGGACGACCTCGCCCGCTTCGCCGTCGAGCTGATGCGACCCACGCTCATCTCGACCGACACCGCGGCGCTGGTTTCCACCGTCCAGTTCCCCGAACTGGGTGGAGTGATACCCGGACTCGGCTCGTTCTCTCCCAACCCTTGGGGAATCGGCGCCGAGATCCGCGGTTCGAAATGGCCCCATTGGACCGGCGCGACGAACTCGGCGTCCACCTACGGCCACTTCGGCGGATCGGGGACGATGATGTGGATCGACCCGACGATCGACACCGCGTTGATCGCCCTCACCGACCGGGACTTCGACGAATGGGCAACGGATGCGTTGTCGGCGTGGCGTAGCCTGAGCGACGCGGTCGTGGCGTCGTCTCGCTGACGCCGACCGTTCCCCCACCTTCCATCCCCATCACGACGCCGTCATGCCCTCCTCCCGCACCACCGAACGCATCCTGTTGGGATCGGCATTCATCCTGTCGGCGAGCAACAGTCTCGTCTTCGCCCTCATGGGCAACCTGCAGGACGAGTACGGCTTCACCGATGCGGGACTGGGGTTCATCGCCGCCGCCGCGTTCCTCTCCTCGTTCCTGATGATGGTGCTGGTGGCCCCGCTCGCCGATCGCGGTCACGCCAAGCGATTGCTCATCCTGGGCACGTTGCTGGCCATCTTGGCCAACCTGGTCTTCGCCACGGGTTCGTCGTTGTGGGTCTTCGTTCTGGCCCGAGCGATCGGCGGCATGTCGACGGGTTGCTTCATGCCTCCCGCCTACGCCTTGATGGCGTCGTTGTCGTCGTCGGGCACCTCCGAGCGCATGGGGGCCATGCGCGGAATCGAGCTGGCCGGTTTCGTCACCGGCCCCGTCATCGGTGGCTTTCTGGTGGGTCCGTTCGGTTTGCGTTGGCCGTTCGTGCTGTTCGCCGGCACGGCCACCATCGCCACCTTGATCGTGTCGACGCAACATCTGCCGACGTTGGTTCGAACCACCGAGTCGAGCCGTTTGGCCTTCGGTCTGTTGCGGCACCGCTCGGTGCTCGTGCCCATTCTGTTCCTCGTCGCCATCGCCCTGCCCGTGGGCATCTACGACAGCCTCTGGGATCGCTTCCTCACCGACATCGGCGCCAGCGACATGGTGGTCGGGCTCAGCCTCGCCGCGTACGCGGCTCCGTTCGTTCTGCTCTCGCGATTCGGCGGGCGGTTGGCCGATCGGACCAACAGGGTCCGCGTGGCCTTCGTGTCGTTGCTGTTCATCGCACCGCTGACCGCCACCTACGGACTGTTCGCGGTGCCGTGGGTTCCGATCATGTTCGGCGTGGTCGAAGCCAGCTTCCAGGCCGCCGCGCAACCCGCCGCCAGCGGGATGTTGGCCGCGGGGGCTCCCCCGGGACGCGCGAGCGCGGCCCAGGGTCTGGCGGGTGCCTGCAACCAACTGATCGCCGCCGCGGTGGCCATGTTGGCCACGTGGGGCTACGGACACTTCTCGGCGCGCACCATCTTCGGCGTGGCCGGACTGGGGCTGTTGATGATCGGGTTGTTGGCGCGCTTTCTGGCGCGCCAACTCCCCGACCCGGTTGTCAGCTGAGACGCTCGACGATCATGGCCAGACCCTGGCCACCACCGACGCACATCGTCTCGAGACCGAAGGTCTTGTCCGTCTCCTGCAAACCGTGGATGAGGGTGGTCATGATGCGCGCACCGGTCATACCGAACGGGTGACCGAGAGCGATGGCGCCACCGTGCACGTTCAACTTGTCCCACGAGATGCCGAGGTGCTTGGCCGAGGGGATCACCTGGGCGGCGAAGGCCTCGTTGATCTCGACCAGGTCGATCTGGTCGATCGTCATGCCGGCGCGCTTCAGAGCCTGACGGCTGGCCTCGATCGGACCGAGACCCATGATCTCGGGGTTGAGGGCCGACACACCGCTCGACACCACGCGAGCCAGTGGGGTGAGACCCAGCTGCTTGGCCTTGGTGTCGCTCATCACCATCACGGCGGCGGCACCGTCGTTCAACGGGCAGGCGTTCCCGGCGGTGATCTGACCGTCGGGGCGGAAGGCCGGCTTCAACGACGCGAGTCCCTCGAGAGTGGTTCCCTCGCGCGGGCAATCGTCCTTACTCACCACGGTGCCGTCGGGCAGAGTGAGCGGGGTGATCTCGGCCTCGAAGAAACCGTTGGCGACGTTCGCACTGGCGCGATCCTGACTCAATTTGGCGAAAGCGTCCATCTCCTCGCGGGTGACTCCTTCGACCTCGCGCACGTTCTCGGCCGTCTGGCCCATGGCGATGTAGGCATCGGACAATCCGCTCGGCGGCGTCCAGGTGGGCTGGCCACCACCGGCGCGCAACTTCGACCGCTCGCCGGGACCCTGGAAGATGGGGTTCGGAGCGGTGTCGGAAGCACCCGACCCGTAACGGCTCACCGTCTCGACACCGGCCGCGATGAAGCAGTCACCCTCGCCGGCCTTGATCGCGTGGGCGGCCATGCGGATGGTCTGCAAGGAGGACGAGCAGTAGCGGTTCACCACCACGCCGGGCGCCTCGGGGATCCCGGCCAGCAGGGCCACGATGCGTCCCAGGTTGAAACCGGCCTCACCGGCGGGCTGTCCCACACCGATGATGAGATCCTCGATGTCGGCGCCCTTCACCTGGGGCACCTTGTCCATCAGGGCGCGCACGATCTGAGCGGCCATGTCGTCGGTGCGCAACGTGGTGAGCGAACCCTTGTGGGCGCGGCCGATGGGGCTGCGAGCGGTGGCGACGATGACTGCTTCGGGCATGACTTCTCCAGGGGTTCGGGCACGCGGGGTGCGGTGACCGAATCGTAGTCATCCCCGGCGATCCGGACGGGCTTCAGGACGACAGATGAGAGACGTCGTTGAAGCCCACGAGCGCCGCGCCGCGGGCGGTCAGTTCCAGACGGCACACCGAGGCCGGATCCAGCCGGGTGCGCCAGGCCACGCCGGCGTCCACGCCCAGGGCCACCGTCACCGCCGCCTTGATCGGCGAGACGTGGCTGACCGCGATCACGGTCCGGGCGTCCATCGCCCGCACCCGCTCCAACGCCTCGCGCACCCGGCCCTCGACGTCGATCAGCGACTCCCCACCCGGGGGACGGAACGTCGGGTCGGACCGCCACTTCTCCCACGTCGGAGCCTCGATCTCCGACTGCAGCAGTCCGTCGAAGGATCCGTAGTCGAGTTCGATCCAACCGTCGTCGACCACCGGCTCCGGTGAGGACAACGTCGCGCCATCGACGATCGCCCGCGCGGTTTCGGTGGCTCGCAACAGCGGGCTGTGCACCACCACCGCACCGTCGCGCAACTCGTTCGACAACGCGACGCCCAGGGCCCGCGCTTGACGGCGACCCACCTCGTCGAGGGGATTGTCGATCCGACCTTGAATGCGCCCCGAGGCGTTGAACGCGGTGCGTCCGTGACGAACCAACACGAGACGCACGGAGTCACTCATGAAGGGATCCGCTCCGCACGAACTCGCGACGCCGCTCCGGGTCGGACAAGCCGAAACGTCGCCACGCGAAGGCGCATAGGAGGACTCCGGCCACTTCGAGCACCAGGTTGAACCACCCGCGTTCCACGATCGGCAGACGGGCTCCGTCGAACGACAGTCCGGTCACGGGCCACCAGAACACCTTGGTCGAGTCGAAGGCGCCGTCGAAGATCAGATGCAAAAAGGTGCCGATGGGAACGGCCAGGAGACGTCGTCGGACGGGTTTGCGTCCGGCCGTGACGAGCATCACGACCACGAGGATCGCCACACTGCCGGTCACCGAGTGCAACGCGCGGGCCCCACCCCAGATGCCGTCCACCACGTCCGGCGCCAACACGCCGACGATCAGAAGACGATGATCGAATCGCGCGTCACGAAAGACGAACCACACCGAGAGCACGGACGCGCCGACGAACCACAGGACCACGCTCCTACCGTAGGAGCAGGCGCGTGCAGTTGGGACATTCGGCGACCAGATCGGGTGGCAGGCGCTTGATGGCGTCCATCTCGCCGGGCGACACGTCCATGTGACACCCTCCGCAGACACCGTGTCGGATCTCCGCTATCGCCACACCGGCGTGCTGGCTCCGCAGTTTCTCGTATCTCTCGAGATCGGCCGCGTCGACACCGGCGACCGCGGCGGAGCGCTCGGCCGCCAGTCCCTCGAGGATCGCATCGACACCCTCGCGGGCCCGTCGCACGTCGGCCGAGGCCCGAGCGAGCGCCTCCACCGCGTCCACCTCGGCATGTCTCGCCTCGTCGAGGGCCGCGGCGGTGACGGCGGCCCCGTCGAGTATCTCCAAACCGCGTTCGTCACCACCCTCGCGCTCGATCGTCAGGGTGCGCATCTCGTGCTGCAGCGCCTCGGCCTCGCGCGGAGCGATCACGGTCTTCATCTGCTTGTCCAAGCGGGCGAGATGAACACCGATCTCGTGGTCGCGCTTCTCGATCGCGGCCAACTCCGATTCGAAGGCCTCCTGTTCGCGCAGCAGATCACCGATCCGCGCCCGCAACGTCCCCAATCGCTCGGTGGCGACACGTTCGGTCGTCGACTCGGGGAGGTTGGCCAACGCGTGTCGAGCCTGATCGACGGCCGTGTCGATGCGTTGCACGTCGAAGAGGGCTCGTAGATCCATCGACCGACTGTGCCACGCCCGATGCCCCACCACAAGACGCGTCGACCGAACTCACGGGCAGGTCGCGAAGGTGTAGTCCTCGACCGGCAGGGTCGGCAGGGGCCAGGTGGGATCCACCTGACCACGGGGGATCGTGGTGTTGATGTCGGTGATCACCCCGGGGCGACCCACCACGGTGGTGCTGGTGGTCGAGGTCGTCGACGTCGTGGTGGTCGTCGCGGGAACGGTGGTCGACGCCGAAGGGTCCGGAGACACGGTCGTCGCCGTCGGAGTGGTGGGCGGAAGCGTGACGACCGTCGGACATTCGGCTTCCGGGAGGTACAAACGCATCGATGCACGCGCGTTCGGGGGTGGCGTGGGGAACAAGGTGGCGGGTGTTCCGGCCAGTGCGCCGTCCATGGTCGCCTTCCAGATGCGGGCCGGGAACGTTCCGCCGATCACCCGGTCCACCCCGGCGGCCACGAACTCGGGAATGTCGTTCATCGGCAGGTACAGATCCGGGTGACCGACCCACACCGCCGTCGTCAATTCGGGGGTGAACCCGACCATCCACGCGTTGGTGTTGTTGTCCTGCGTGCCCGTCTTGCCCGCCGACACCCGGCCCTCGAGCGGCGTGCGTCGTGCCGTGCCGCTGACGAGCACCCCCTCGAGAATGTTCACCGTGCGGGCGTTGGCCTCGGGAGTCAGAACCTGCACACCGGAATCGGTGTGTTGGTAGAGGACACCGTCGGGCCCCTCGATGCGTTCGATGTAGTACGGACGCATGTGGATGCCGCCGTTGGCGAGAGTCTGGGCGCCGGCGGCCATGTCGAGAGGACTCATTTCGTTGGCGCCGGTGGCGAAGCTGGCGTAGGGACGGATGGGCTCACGTTCCTCGGGGCTGCGACCGGGGAACAGATAGAGGTTGTCGGCCATGCGATAGGTGGTGTCCACCACACGATCGAGACCGACGATCTGGGAGAGCCGGGCGTACGCGCAGTTGATGGAGGCCCACGTCATCTCGGTCAGAGGTCCGACCGGTCGACTGACGCCGTCGGTGGCCACGAACGGGTTCTCGGGATCGTCGGGGTTCGGCAGGGTGCAGGGCAGGGTTCCGTCGATCACGTCGTCGCCCTGGGCGCCCGCCGCCACGGCGGCGGCCAGGATGAAGATCTTGATGCTCGATCCGGTCTGACGCGGGGCCAGAGCCATGTTGACCTCGTTGCGGCCCGCGACGAACGGCTTGCCGCCCACCATCGCACGGACCGCGCCGGTCTTGCTGTCGAGCGACACGATCGCGGTGTCGATGCCCGCCGTGTTCGACGGCAACTGCTCGAGCCTGGCCTTCTCCGCGGCGTCCTGTGCCAGTGGATCGAGGGTGGTGTGAATTCGTAGTCCACCACGGAAGAGTTTGTTGTAACGCTCCTGATAGGTGCCACCGAGGATGTCGCTCTTGTTCAAGAGGAAGGACTTCACCTCCTCACTGAAGTGAGTGCGGGCGATCTTCTTCTCGGCGATCTGCTGCACGACCTCGGGCAACTGCCAGCTTCCTTCGCACCGCGCCGCATCGTTCGGATCCGTCGAGTCGATGAGACAGAACTTGATCTCCTCGGCCGTCACCTCGTCCATCAGTTTCTCGTCCACCAGGGCGTCGAGGGCCTGACCGAAACGGCGACGGCTCTGCTGGGGATGGCGGATGGGATCGTAGGTCGACGGAGCCTGGATCAGTCCGGCGAGGAACGCACCGTCGGTCAGGGTGAGGGCCTCGACCCTCTTGCCGAAGTACACCTCGGCCGCGGCCTGGATGCCGTAGGTGTTGTTTCCGAGGAAGACCGTGTTGAGGTATCGCTCGAGTATCTCGTCCTTCGTGCGCACCTTCTCCAACCGGAGTGCGTCGATGATCTGCAGGATCTTGTAACGGCCGTCGCGCTCGAGTCCGGCCAGGTATTCCATCTTCACCACTTGCTGCGTGATGGTCGACGCGCCCTGACGGGCGCCGCCCTCGAAGTTGGACAGCGTGGCGCGGAAGAGACCGCGCACGTTGACACCGTCGTGGTTGTAGAACTCGCGGTCCTCGACCGCCAGGATCGCCGCGATCACGTCGGCGGGCACCTGCGAGAGCGACACCGGCTGGCTGTTCTCCAACTCGAAGGCGGCGATCTCGTTGCCCTGCGAGTCGTACACGTAGGTGCGCTGCGCGATGCTCTCCCATTCGGGCAAACCGACGGCGCCCTCCTCGTGGGCGTTGAGGATGTTCCACACTCGGGGAGCCACACCCACCACGAGACTGGAGACGATCAACGATCCGGCGACCACGATCACGCCGAGTCGCACCCACCACGTCAACAGTTTCACAACGCCTCCACGGTAGTTGCCGGTCCGACGAACGACCGGTCACCCCGCATCGGCTACGTTCGCCTCATGTCGTCAACGCATCGTCCCTTCCGATTCGGCGTTCAGGCCCGCAGTATCCAGAGTCGTTCCGAGTGGACCGAATTGGCGCGGCGCGTGGAGGCCACCGGCTACTCGTGCCTCACGATGCCCGATCACTTCGACGACCAGTTGGCGCCGGTCCCGGCACTGATGACGGCCGCCAACGTCACCACCGATCTGCGCATTGGTGCGCTCGTCTGGGACAACGATTACAAGCACCCCCTCGTGCTCGCCAAAGAACTGGCCACCATGGACGTGCTGTCCGACGGTCGCGTCGAGATCGGTCTCGGGGCCGGCTGGATGATCAGCGACTACGAGCAGTCGGGTATGCCCTACGACAGCGCCAAAGTGCGCATCGATCGGTTCGTCGAGGGTCTCCGGGTGATCCGTGGTCTCATGGCCGACGGTCCGTTCTCCTTCTCGGGCGAGCACTACACGATCACCGCCCACAACGGAACCCCCAAGCCCGTTCAGGCGCCGTGCCCTCCGGTGCTGATCGGTGGAGGCGGCAAGCGCGTTCTCGGGATCGCCGCCCGCGAGGCCGACATCGTCGGTGTGAACGCCACCATGTCGGCGGGCGTCGTCGGACCGGACGCGTTCACCACCATGACCGCCGAGGCGGTGGACGAGAAGGTGAACATCGTTCGCGAGGCCGCCGGGGATCGTCTGAACGACATCGAGATGAACATCCGGGCTTTCCTCGTCAACATCTCCCCCGACGCCGCCGGCGCGGCCGCCGCCATCGCCTCCATGCTCCGCGTCGAGCAGAAGATGGTCGAGGACACCCCGTTCGCGTTGGTCGGCCCCACGGAGAAGTTGATCGACGATCTGTTGGCCCGTCGTGAGCGTTGGGGCTTCTCGTACGTGATCGTCGGTTCCGACGACGTCGACGCCTTCGCTCCGGTGGTGGCCGCGCTCGCCGGGAAGTGATCGATGTCCGTCGACGCCACCACCGGTGGCCGAACCACGGTGGCGCTGTGCGGCGCCGGAATGATCGCCGGGGCCCACGCGCTGGCCGCCCGTGAGTCGGGCGCCGGCGTGATCGCGGTCGCCTCCCGAACGGAACAATCCCGGACGAAACTCGCCACGGACCTCGGCGCGCACCCCGTCGACTACTCCCGACTGCCCGCCGGCGCCGACATCGTGGTGGTGGCCACGCCCCCGGCCCGACACTTCGAGCACGCCAGCCACGCCCTCGAGCGCGGCGCCGCGGTGTTGCTCGAGAAGCCCCTCGTGATCACCCTCAACGAGGCCGACCGACTCGTCGACTTGGCCCGTCGTCACGGAGATCGACTGCTCTACGCCGAGAATCTGGCGTACGCGCCGGTGATCCACTCCCTCATCGCTCGTGTTGCGCGGATCGTGGAGGCCGGAACGATCATCGACCATCTCCAGATACGAACGATCCAGTCATTGCCGACATGGGGGAACTTCACGTCCCCCGAATGGGGCGGAGGTGCGCTGTACGACCTCGGAATCCACCCCCTGGCCTTGGCCGTGTTGATCGGCCGCGCGGCGCGAGCCGGCGAGGTGACCGCGGTCGAGGCCCGCCTACGCGGAGAGGTCACCGACACTCACGCCGAGGTGACCCTCACGTTCGAATCGGGCCTCCGGGGCACGGTCGTCGCCAGTTGGGAGGGTTCCGACGTTCCGTCGTGGGACATACAGGTGTCGTCACCCGACCACGTCGTTCGCGCCGAACTACTTCCGACGTTGTCGTTGGAACACAACGGCGATCCGCTTCCCCTGCCCCGAACATCGGCGGCGATACCCATGATCGAGAACTTCGGGTACGTCGGCCAGATGCGCGCGTTCATCGACGACCTGGCCAACCACCGTGTTCCCTTCATGGACGTCGCGTTCGGACGTTGGATGATGGAGATCGTCTGCGCGTGCTACGTGTCCGCTCGTGACGACGGAGCCACGACGGCGGTTCCCAGCGGCTGTGATCGCACCCGCACCCCACTCGAGCTGTGGAAGACTTCCTGATCACAACGATGTTCCCCGTCTCGCCCGTCTCCCGTCGTGTCTTTCTGGCCCTCGGGGCTTCGGCCGTGGTCGCGGCCTGCTCCTCGTCGGACGATCCGGCGGGCGCTCCCACGGACGGATCCGTGGACGGCACCGTGCCGACCCCGTCGACGGCCTCCTCGAGCACCGTCGCAAGCCCGCCCCCCTCCACCACGACGACGCCCGTCGCGGCCCCGTACACGCAACCCGGCTGGCTCGCCGCCGAGAACGCGCTCGAGGGAACCGACGCTTGGCGGATCGACATCGACCTGGCCCCGACGAAGCGCGCGACGATGACCGGGATCATCGAGGGTTTCGCCGACACCACCAGCGCCCGGCCGGGTCAGACCGTTTCCCTGTACGTGGCCACCGCCGCGCCCACCTGGCACATCGAGGCGTACCGCATGGGCCATTACGGCGGCGCTCTCGGTCGGTTGATCTGGCAATCGGACGAACTCGAACAACCCTGGCAGTTCGAGGAGCCCTCGATGGACCGCGGGACGCGCATGCACGTCTCCAACTGGACTCCGTCCACGTCGTTCACCATCGACGACTCCTGGCCCCCGGGGTCGTACCTGATCAAGCTGGTCTCCTCCGAGGGCGGTACGCACTACGTGCCGCTCACCGTGCGCCGGGACGAGTGCTCGGCATCGCTCGTGGTGGTCTCGGCGGTCACCACCTGGCAGGCCTACAACCCGTGGGGTGGTCGGAGCCTGTACGAGAACTTCGGTGCGGGTAGCCGGTTCGACCGATCCAAAGTGGTGTCCTTCGATCGACCGTACGCCCTCGCCTACAGCTGGGGTTCGGCCGACTTCCTCACCCACGAACTCCCTCTGATCGCCCTGATCGAGGAGTTGGGCATCGACACCGCGTACGCCACCGACATCGATCTGCACACCAGCGGTCTCGGCGAGAACGACGAACTGGACGCGGTCTTCGCCAATCGCACCGCACTGTTGACCACCGGCCACGACGAGTACTACTCGCGCGGCATGCGCACGTGCCTCGAGCGGGCGCGTGACGCCGGGATCAACCTGGCCTTCTTCGGCGCGAACGCGGTTTACCGACACGTCCGACTCGCGCCCAACGCGGACGGTCTGCCGTACCGCGAGATGGCCAACTACCGGACCATGGACGACGACCCCGTGTCGGAATCTGACCCCATGGAGGCCACGGTCCAGTGGCGCAACGCACCGCTGAACGCACCCGAGTCCGAACTCATCGGCGTGCAGTACTTCGCGGCCGGCATCACCGCCAACTACCGCGTGGTGAACCCCGGCAACTGGGTCTTCGCCGGCACCGACGTTCGCAACGGACAGTCCTTCCGCAAGCTCGTCTCGATCGAGGCCGACGGTCTCGGGCCCCCGAGTCGCGAACCCGAGACACTCGAAGTCCTGGCATCGGGCCCCGTCACCTACAAGGGATCGGTGTACAACCACGCCATGACCTACTACTCGCACCCGAGCGGAGCGGGAGTGATCGCCACCGGCACCATCGCCTGGATCAACGCCCTCGACGGGGAGGTGTGGGGCGACGAGGACACCACCGCTTTCGTGCGCACCGCCACCACCAACATCCTGCGGGCCTTCGCCGAGGGACCGGCCGGCCTCGACCATCCGAGCACCGCGAACGCCAGTCGCTACCGATCCTCCGTGAAGCCGCTGGAGTGAACGTGTCCGACGACCGCCCTCCCGTGTCCTTCGTCGCCACCGACGGCGTGGCCGTCATCACCCTCGACCGACCCGAGGTGCGCAACGCGTTCAACGCCCGGATGGGGGCGCTTCTGGCCGACCACCTCAGGCACTGCGACACCGACGACGGGATCCGGGCGGTGGTGCTGACGGGTACTCCCCCGGCGTTCTGCGCCGGAGCCGACATGACCTCGGCGGGCGACACGTTTCGTCCGCGGGAAGAGGGTTCTTTCTCCTCGTCGGGTCTCGAGTTCCGACCGTGGGACGTGCGCAAGCCCGTCATCGCCGCGGTCAACGGCCACGCCATCGGAATCGGGCTGACGCTCACGTTGCAATGCGACATCCGGGTGATGGCCCGCGACGCCAAGTACGGAATCGTGCAGGTACGGCGGGGCGTGATGGGAGACGCCATGTCGCATTGGACCCTGCCCCGGATCGTCGGATTCGCCAACGCCGCCGACATCCTGCTGACCGGGCGCACCTTCGACGGCGACGAGGCCCGATCGCTCGGACTGTGTTCGCGGGTGGCGCCCAACGACGAGGTGCTCGACGTCGCCGTGCAGATCGCCCGTGATATCGCCGTGAACGTGGCCCCCGCGTCGGCGGCCGCCAGCAA
>VFQT010000379.1_pt1 | contig 66843 bp, 62 predicted proteins | sample 3512381 | NCBI WGS metagenome assembly VFQT01 (sample SAMN10412376, study PRJNA504923) | tailings metagenome | isolation source: Relicate 2 Philex TSF3 active mining site | place: Philippines: Tuba, Benguet | collected 2017-08-29
GAACTTTCCTTTTTGTTTCGATTCAATGAAATTTGAATATCATCCCAATACACCGTTGTTGTTCCTCCAATGATTAACCCCACCAACAAAACCCACTTAAAAGGTATTTTAAAAATCATTAAAAGCCCAATCCCGGCAGCAAAAATAACGGATAGCCAAGCCGCCCTAGTGTATGACAAAATCAAACCCGCTGTCAAAACCACACTACCAAATAGATAGAAAAAACGAAGCAAAGGATTGTGTTTCCTTGAAAACAATTGCAAAACGACAAAGGGAAAAACCAAAGCCAAAGCTGCGCCATAAACGGTATGGTCCTTAAACAAAGGCTCCATAACCCAATGAGCCGAATCCTTATCAAAACCATGCATGGAATGTCTGATGATGGTGTAAACTATGGCTACTAACAAAGTCATAAAATACAACCGATACAATTTTTCAGGAACAACAAATTTCTCAAAAAGGGGCACCAATAACAAAAAACAAGGAACAATAAACCAAGCCCTAGCGATAACGTACTTAAAAGAGACCAAAGGGTCTTCACTCGTCATTGAAGTAATCAACATCCAAGAAAAATAAATGGCTATCCACCAAAGCAACGGATGCTTAAAATACAATTTTCTTCCCCAAGCAAATTGCCACAATGACAATAAAAACAAACCCATCAAAAGCAATTCAGTAGGAATAATCAAACCAATTCCATCCATGTCCAATTCAGACAAATCAATACTCAGTGGCGTTACAAATGCAATCAGATAAAATGTCCAATGCATCCTAAATATGGTCATGATCACAACCATTCCCAACAACGGAATGAGCGTTAAAAAAAAGAACTCAAAATAAAATGAAACAAATAAACACAGGGCATACAATAAGCCCCAAGCGATAACTTTCTGCTGTATTGCACCCTCCGGCATGAACTAGATCTTTCCTTGCGCTTTGATGCTTCTCCAATAATTCAAAACCAAAATAACAAATACGCCAAAAATCAAAGCAGAAATTGTGGAAACGGCTACAATCAACCAGCGTATCGGATAAGACTTTTTATCAGCCTCTGCTGCACTATCCAAAATAAATTTAGACGGCAAATCTGACTCAATATCAATCTTCATCAACTCATGACGCTTTCTTAAGATATCCAACTTTTCATGGGCGGCCTCTATATCCAAATCCAGTTTGTTAAAGGCTGTTCCGTATCTGGACAACCGATCCATCTCCGCTTTAATTTCCTTTGCCCTATCAGGATGACCTTTAGAGATTGAGGCGCTGTAATCTTTCATCAATGCCTCAATCTGATCTTTGTAATCATAAACTCCTACTTTCCTTAGAGAAGACATGCTGTCTTCCATTGCCTTCAACTGATCCTCCTGAAAACGCAAGGTAGCCTCAGCGTAATTAAAGGCATCTCTCGCTCTATCACTTCTCATTCTATTGCTCACCGAGTCCGTGTATTCCGCTATGGCGTTGGCCATGTTCATGGCCCGCTTGGGATCGGCATCATACACTTCAATCTCAATACCGCCAAATTTCGTCAAGCTTGCACTAACATTTCTGTTGTATTCTTTACCAATCAATGTATTGGCCCCCGGATCCGTTTTGGGAATTTCATAGACCGTCCAAAGATCAAAACGATCAATCACCTTGGTTTTAATTTGATCCGAATTGATAACCTGCATCAACCGCTCCGCATCTTCTTCCTCTCCGTAGGCCAAAACGTCCTCTTTCTTTTGTTCTTCTAACATTTGCTCTCCGAAAGAATGTTGCTGAGTAGCAAATAACACCACGGTGCTTTTGTACTTCTCTTGAATCATAAATGACACAATCGCAGACAAAATAGCAGCAACAAAACCTACCAACATTAGCGGTTTTCTGTTCTGTAAAATCAATAAAATCAAATTTTCTGACGACTCTGGTTGTTGGTTGTTTTCCATTTTATTCATTTATGCAGGCACGACAAAACGCAAATAAATTCAATTTATTTCGCGCTGCAATTTTAGAGCAATTCCACCAATATTGAAGCCTTGTGCCGCGTAAAAGGTGGTTTTCAGCAAATAAATCTTGAAAATTCTGATTTTTATCTTTCTTTAAACAAGGGCGATGCTTACATTTGCAACCAAATTTTTTACGCCTAATTATGTCGCAAAACAACGGTAAAGTAGCGCAGGTAATCGGTCCAGTAGTGGATGTTACCTTTCCTGCAGGTCAAAAGCTTCCTAATATTTTGGATGCCATGGTGGCCAAACGCCCTGATGGTACAGATTTGATTTTAGAGTGTCAACGCCACATTGGTGAGGACACGGTTCGCGCTATCGCAATGGATGCCACAGAAGGTATTCAGCGTGGTGCCGAAGTCATTGCGATGGGTCAAGCCATCACAATGCCAACGGGAGACCAAATCAAAGGTCGTTTGTTTAACGTTGTTGGTACTGCCATCGATGGTATCAGCGCAGTAAACAAAGAAGGTGGATATCCTATCCATCGCAGCGCTCCTCGTTATGAGGATCTTACTACTTCCGCTGAAATTCTTTTCACTGGTATCAAGGTTATCGACTTGATTGAGCCTTATTCCAAAGGAGGAAAAATTGGATTGTTCGGCGGAGCTGGAGTAGGTAAAACAGTATTGATCATGGAGTTGATCAACAACATTGCTAAAGCCTACGAAGGTTTGTCCGTATTTGCTGGTGTTGGTGAAAGAACCCGCGAAGGAAACGACTTGTTGCGCGAGATGATTGAGTCTGGCGTTATCAAATATGGTAAAGAGTTTGTTCATGGAATGGAACAAGGAGACTGGGATGTTTCCAAAGTGGACAAGGAAGAATTGGCCAAAAGCCAAGCTACCTTGGTGTTTGGTCAAATGAATGAGCCGCCCGGAGCTCGTGCACGCGTTGCTTTGTCCGGTTTGACGGTCGCTGAATATTTCCGTGATGGGGATGAGAAGTCTGGTGGTCGTGATATCCTTTTCTTCATTGATAACATCTTCCGCTTTACTCAAGCTGGTTCTGAAGTATCTGCCTTGTTAGGCCGTATGCCATCAGCGGTAGGTTATCAGCCTACTTTGGCTACTGAAATGGGTGCCATGCAAGAGCGTATCTCTTCTACTAAGCGCGGTTCTATTACTTCTGTTCAAGCGGTATACGTTCCTGCGGATGACTTGACGGATCCAGCTCCTGCAACAACCTTTGCTCACTTGGATGCAACAACCGTATTGAGTAGAAAAATCGCTGAGTTGGGTATCTACCCAGCTGTGGATCCTTTGGACTCTACTTCTCGCATTTTGACTCCTCAAATTGTAGGAGATGAGCACTACACTTGTGCACAACGTGTTAAAGGTATTCTACAACGCTACAAAGAATTGCAAGACATCATTGCCATCTTGGGTATGGATGAGTTGTCTGAAGAAGATAAATTGTCTGTATACCGCGCTCGTAAAGTGCAGCGTTTCTTATCACAGCCTTTCCACGTCGCGGAGCAATTCACCGGTATCCCCGGGGTATTGGTTCCAATTGAAGAAACCATCAAAGGCTTCAATATGATTATGGACGGCGCTTGCGATGAATATCCTGAGGCTGCCTTCAACTTGAAAGGAACCATTGAAGAAGCCATCGAGGCGGGTAAGAAAATGTTGGCTGAATCAAGCAAAGCTTAATCGTCATGCAAATAGAAATCATCACCCCTGACACTACACTTTTTCAAGGAGAAGCCACCTATGTGTTCTTGCCTGGAAGCGATGGTAGCTTGGGCGTCATGAATAACCATGCTCCACTTATTTCCAGCCTAAAAAAAGGAACGCTTCGCGTGCAAGACGCCGCAGGTAAGGAAACGAAGTTTGAAGTGAATGGCGGAACTGTTGAGGTTCTGAACAATAAGGTGGTTGTTCTAGCTGAATAAAAAGAGTTTTCAATATTGAAAAGCGTCCTTTGTGGACGCTTTTTTTTAGTCCTTTACGCAGCGGACACTAAATCCATCTGACTTGGTATCATTTAATCGCGCTACATTGGTGCTGTTATAGCTTAAACGACGATACCATGCGTTGTTTAAACCAGAAGCTGTGCTTGACCAATAATAACCTTGATTGTCCAAATTGAGGTAACCTCCTGTGGACAACTTGTCTCCTCCGCCCAAAAATCCCAATCCACTGGCATTTGATGCGCCAGTATTGGGAATATTCCAATTACCAGTATATTTCAATGCCCCCCCGGCAATTGTACTTTGAAAACAACCCGAACAAGTAGTATTGGTAGCAGGATCCAAAAAAAGAATCAAACTCGTCCATTCCGCATCGGACGGAACATGCCAACCCGTTGGACACAATCCCCTTGAATCGGTTACAGCATACCAATTGTACAACTTACCATAAGTAAACTCTTTTGTAGGGTCATTATTATATACGGCACTCGCTCCAGACAGCGTTGATCCCCAATCAAGATCTGTTAATGCTGAAGGAATTATGTCACCATTTTTGTAATGGGAACATTTCAAATTTGTTTTCATCCATTCCTGGCCATCCACAGTGACTATCTCGTATGCATTGCCGTCAATATCAAAAACCAAATTATCTGGGACATTGGCTGCACTCACCCCAGGAACAATGGTATATTGATTTCCAATCCACAATGAATCCCCAGTAATACTGACCCTAAGTTGCGTCGACCTTGCTTGCAAAGCATATGGAACACTCATCAAAGCCTGTGTGGCTATTAACTCCCAATCAACTTGCTGTTGTCTAAAAAGACTAACCTGAAGCGCATCCCCTCCCCAATTAATATTACCAAAACTACCAAAGGTGGAAGTGCCACAACCAATGTTCATCTTGAACCACCCGCTAGCATCAGTACTTACATTATGTACCTCTTGAAAAACCAACTCTCCTGTCGATTGAATTTCAAGATTTATTCTCAAATAAAGATTGGTATCTGATACAACGGCACCATTCAAGGCTCTCACAACCGCTTGATAAGAAATGCAATTTTCTTGGGCATTTATAGTACCAATAGTCAATAAGAACATCAACTTCATTATGTATTTCAGCTTCATAGAAGGAAAATAAAACAGAAATGAAAATGTACAGTTCTTTTAACAAAAAAGGCCGCCTTGCGGCAGCCTTTTTACAAGTCAAAGATACGATTATTCTTTTGGAGCCTCTTGTGGAGCAGCCTCCTCTTTCTTAGGTGCGGTCAAAGAAGGCAATACGGCACAAACTGTGGCATCCGCGGCCTGCATCTCTTTCTCCGCCAACATCTCATTGGCCCTCTTATGGGCGCCATCTAAAGTCAAAACAATAGACCAAGCTGCCTTGGCACACCCATCGTCATTGTTACGGGCATAGTACACACCAAGATAGTCGTAAGCCTCTGCCAACCCTTTCTTACTCTTCTCAATGGTGCCAGGTATGTTTACCTCAGCCTCAGCAATTCTGGTAATGTATTTTTCAAAGTGGGGTTTTCCCAAACCTTTGAAATCCTCAGCCACTTCCATTCTGTTGTTAGCCTTGGCTCTCATCAAAGTAGCTTCAAAATATTGTTCTTCAATCGTAGCAAAAACAGAATCGGCTCTCATATAATTCTTAGACAAATAAAGGTTTTGAGCCCAATTGAAATAATCCAATGGTTTTCCACCCAAACGCTTTATCTTTTTCTCAGACCACATAGCTACTTTATCAAACTTCTTTACTTTCTTGTACAACTCTATGATTTCGTCATATCCTGACTTGTAAGCCGTATCTACCTCCATTCCTTTGGCTATCATGGCGATACCCAAACTATCTTGTCCCAACGCATTCAATAGTTTTCCCTTCACACCATAGTCTGCTCCTGTAATGTACTTTGTGTCCTGAACCTTTGAGAAGAAATCGTCAATATTCACCAACCCTTTGGCATAATCCCCTGTCTCTAAACAAGTGTAGGCCAATACACGGTACATGACCGCATTGTTGGGATTACAGGGCAATGTGCGCTCCAATTCCATCATGGCCTTTGAATAATCCTTGGCCAAGAATAAGAACGTAGCATAACGTTGTGATGCACTACAACTGTTGTTCAATTTCAAATAAGCTTCATATGCTTCAACAGCTTGAGCAAAACGCTGTGCTGATTTTAACAACTCTGCCTTTTCTCTGTATGCGGGAGCAAAGTTGGGTTCAATTTTAATGGCTTCATTGTAGAACTCCAATGCCTTGTCCCAGTTCTCTACTTGCTTGTACAAAACCCCTTTCTTCAAAACAGCTGTAACGTTCAAGGGATCAATGGTCATGGCTTTATTATACTGCTCAATGGCCTTACTCAAATTACTGGCTTCAATTCCTGTAGCATACTTACGTGCAGCATCCTCATAATCGCCCCAAACTACAAACAAATCACGATTCTTCGGATTGCGTTTCAACACTTCATTCAATGCCAAATTGGCCTTGGCCAAATCCTCTTTTCTTCCATAAGAACTATAAGTAGAGGCCACTCCCAATAAAGCTTCCTGCGTCAATTCTTTGGACAACTTCAACTTCTTATCCAATGCCTGAGTATTGGCATAAGTCAATTTGGCATCCATCCCATTCACGTCTTTTTTCCATCCCAAAACACCGGCCGCTCCAATGTGGTTCATTGGGTTAGCATCCAAAATACGCGCGCCTTTTTCAAACATCATCATGGCACTATCCATTTTCTCCAACACCAAGGAAGCATTCTCAGATTCAGACAACGCCCATCTCATATAATTATCCCCCGTTTGATAGTAAATGGTAGATAACTTCATGGCTGCTTCTGGCTCCTGCCTGCCCATGGCTGCATTGCCAAAACCGATCAACTTTCCGTATTCACTGGAAGCCTTTTCAAACTGCTCATTGCGCTTTAACAAAGCCGCTGATTCGATAGTCTGCGCATTAACTTTCACAACCATGGCGAACAACACCGCCATCATCGTACCCAACTTAATCCTGTAATTCATAACACTTATTGTTTGATTTTAATTGTTCTAACTGGAGCCTTGGCGGCAACCATTCCCATTTTGTGAATGATCAATTGCCCTTTCTCTCCTGCAAGGTGAGAAACAAAGCCTGTGCCAAGGGTTTCTTTCAAGCCTGTTCTAATCGCATATACATCTCTTCTGTAAGGATATGACTGATCAAAAATATATGCTTGATAAGGCTTTCTCGCATACTGAGCTTGTTTTTGATTGTTGTCATTTATGACACCCACTACCCTAATTTTTTTCAAGAAAGATAAGGACGTGGAGTCATCTCTATCACTGATCCACGATACGCTGATAACACCGATGGCCTCCGGATGCTCTGCCACATAAGCAATCACCTCTTCATTGCTCTCTGTAGCATAAAAATTTTCTGGAATGGGCGCGTTCCGCAAAAACTCCTCTCGAATAAAGCGAGCATTACAAGAAGCTTTATTGTCCAACACCACATTGATTGCAGCCTTTCTTCCACTCAATTCACTCCAGTCTTTCACCTGGCCGTTCATGATGGATTTTACCTGATCTGTGGTCATCACAGTATCTTTGTTCGAAGGGTGAATGATAAATGCCACACCATCCACGGCTATACGCACCATTTCTGGAAAGCGTTTTTTCGATTCAAACATTTTCAACTCTTCATCCGTCAATCTGCGATTGATTACAGCTGCTTGAATACTGTCTTTCAGCAACAAGTTGATGACCTCCGTTTCCGGTAAATACTGAGGTTGTACGTCGGCATTGGCATAAAATTCCTCAAAAACTTCAATTTGAGATTCCATCATCAATTGATAAGAAACATCAACGCCCAACTTCAATTTACCTGCTGAAATAGATTCCTTTGTGCGATCATAATTTCCGCATCCCAAAACCGCAAAGGCCAATAGAATTCCAAAAAGTTTTTTCATTCATTCATTCTTTTAATCAAACGCCTTGACCTCACTATTGTATAAGTTATAACGACAGCAACAAAAGCATGTCTATACCAACCAGAAACGACTTCATCCATGAGTGGTGTTGCAATAACCAAAACCAACATCATGACCATCATTCCGATGGTGATGAGGGCCAAAATATTGGTAAAATTGAGCTTTCCTTTTAACATGGGATGCAAAGATACATGCTGCAACGAATACAAAATTAAAAAGGGGCTTTCGCCCCTTTTAAGATTACTTCAAAGAGAATCGCATTGGGATGGTCATTCTCAGACGCACCGGATTACCATTCATCTTAGCAGGAACAAATTTCTTTTTTAATTTATTGACGGCTGTTAACGCTGCTTTATTAAAGCCGGGACCTTCATCCACACCGCGTAACACTGTTGCATTGGAAACGGAACCATCTGCCTCTACCACAAAGTTTACGTACACTGTTCCCTCAATTTGGTTGGTTTTCTCCATTTCAGGATAAACAATATAACCCAACAATTCCGCATACATGGCTTCTTCTCCGCCAGGATAAGTGGCCTTTTCTTCAGCAAAGTCAAATACTTTGGCTGGCGCTGTATTCAAATCAACCGGCGTATATGTATTCTCCGTTGGAATGATCAATCCGTCTTCTCCTTCCGTAGTTTCCGTTGAGATGTTCTTACGATCTAAGTCGGTATCCGCGGGCGGAGGATTGTCCACTTCCTCAGTTGTTACGTCTATCGTGGTGAATTGGATTTGACGAATTTTGGGTGGGGGTGGGGGCGGTGGGGGTGGGGGCGGTGGGGGTGGGGGCTCATTGGGATCTGTTGGAGGAGGAGTCATCATTTCAGCTGACATCTCTACCTCGAACGCATCCTCACCTGCACCATCTCCACTTAAAAACTTGGGAGACAAGGCCACTGCTGTTGCAAAGCCTATGGTTGAAAATACAGCGATTGCCAAATATTTACCATAGTTCTTGCGGATAGAGTAAGCACCATACAAATGATTCTTGTTCTCAAACACCAAGTCATTTCGATCACGGCTGAACAAACTGTTCCAGCCAGATTCAAAGCTCAACACTACTATGATTAGAGCGAAGAGACCGAGGGCTAGTATTGTATCCATATTCTCAGTTTTTTAGGTCTGTACCGTTTACTTCCTTATTCGTTCGAATTTTCTGAAGCTTTTTTCAAACCCAGTTCATCCACTCTTTTTTCAAGTGAAATTTGCTCCTGTTTATCCATGTCCAAAATGGCACGTTTTCTCACATTGCAAATATTCAACTCATCCATTGCATTCACGACATTTCTCCATTTACTCTTATCAATGGTCTTAACAATCACGAAAGGAGCTTTGTCATCGTTTACAATTTTTCCATATGCGTCCTTGAATTGCGTTTCATAATCTTCTTTGCTCAACCCCTTGGCATTGAGCTCTGTCTGCAATTCAAACACACGTTCATTGATTGATCTGTTTTTATTCAACAAAACTTTTCTGAATCCATCCTTTGAAAAATCAGTCTTTTGCAAAACAGTGGTGTCTGGGTCAAATTTACCATGATAAACAAACACATGGTCTTCTCCCTCACCTATCAACAATGTAGTGGCCAACTCATCGGCCAACTTTGTTTTCTCATCGTTGTCCTTTACTTCCTTGGGATAAATAATCTCCAAGGTTTTGGGTTTGCTCAATGAAGTGGCTAAGATGAAGAAAGTCAATAACAAAAACGCCAAATCCACCATAGGAGTCATGTCCATGTGCACATGACCCTTCTTGGGGCGTTTTTTACCGCCTTTTTCATTTCCACCACCTTGTATTATTTCTGCCATAATACTATTGTTACTCGCTTTCTGCCGAGATGTCAACTCCGGCTTCGAGCGTGGTTACCATGTTAAATTGAAAAATATTTTTCTCTCTGAAAATGTCAATGACCTTCTCAATCTTTTCATAATCTGTGCTTCCGTCTGCTTTGATTGCATAACGCAAACCCTCATCGCCACGCAAATCTTCAACGCTTATGCCTTTATTTTGGGCATCAATCATAAAGGCCTCATATCCCTCTTGAATCCAATCTGATAATTCATTTTTCAATGAATCGGTTGGAATTCCTTTGGTCAATTGATCCATTTTAACGCGGGTTGATTCATCTGCATTGAGATAATTGGAAAGATTGGCTAAGTCCATTCCAAACATACCCATAACTGAAAAACGCTTGCTTTGCTCTTCGGAAACCTTGAGTTCAGGATGTCTTTCAATCATCCCTTTCAACATTTCTTTGCGAACTTCCTTCCCATGGATATCAAAGAACACCCGACCATCTTGGTCAATGGTTACCAACATGATTTTCTCTGGAAGTAAAAGCTCTGAAGTAGAAGACGGCGTGTCTACCAATACGGGTTCGTTGGGTCTAAACTTAGCGGTAAGAATAAAGAAGGTCACCAACAAGAAGCCCAAATCCACCATGGGAGTCATGTCCAGGCTGGGGGCGCTTTTTGGCATTTTTGGTTTTGGCATAAACTGCAACCTTATTATTAAACCTTACTTTATTGAATTATTTCTTAGCAGCTACTGCTTGAGATACGCTGAAACCAGCCTCATCAATAGCGTGTGTCAATGAATCGATACGTGTGCTGAAGAAGTTGAAAAGAACAATCGCCAAAGCAGAACCCAAGATTCCCAAAAACGTATTGATCAAGGCTTCAGAGATACCCAAAGACAAAGCTGTAGCGTCTGGGGCTCCTGCTGTTGCCATGGCTTCAAAAGACGAAATCATACCACGAACAGTACCCAACAATCCAACCAATACCCCCAAAGAAGCACAAGTAGAAAGGATAACCAAGTTCTTAGACAACATAGGCAATTCCAATGAAGACGCCTCATCCAACTCTGTTTTCACAGCTGTTACTTTGGCTTCGCGATCCATTGAAGCATCAGCCTCAACAGACTTATACTTCATTAATCCTGCTTTCACTACAGCGGCTACAGAGCCTTTCTGCTTGTCACACGCAGCCATGGCTTGGTCTACTTGACCAGAAGAAACCAATGAACGCACGTTGCGAACAAATTTATTCACGCTTCCTTTTCCTTTTGCTTGAGTCAGGCTAATCATGCGCTCAACAAAGAAGATAACAACCACCAAGTTTACAGTAATCAAAATGGGTACGATAAACCCTCCCTTGTGGATGGTTCCCAAGACGTTCAATGGGTGACCTTTTTCAGGATCCCCTCCTTCAAAGTTTGCAGCATCTCCCAAAACATTTACATAGAGAATGGCTGAAACAATCAATGCCACTGGAATGGCGATGTAAGGAAAAATGGCAGAGAAATCAAAAGAACTTTCTGCGCTTTGTGTTTTTTTCGCTTGACTCATAGCTGTTTTTTAATATAAAATTTTTAGTGCGCCAAACATACGCAAGGAAGACCTAAATTCGAAACAAATTGGTGTTTTCTTTTTGTGAAATTTTAGGTGTGCATCTCATCATATCTCAGCTTCACAAACTTACGAACGCTGAAATAGGTTGACAACGTAGAAACACTTAGACCCACAATAGCGGTTCCGAGCACTACCCAGAAGATTCGACCTTTTTCCATGAGAACGGAAATAATGACGGGCCAATCTTGCATAATAAAGAACAATCCTGTGAATATAATCAACAAGGCAATCAGCGTAGCACGCACGCCTTGCCAGAGGCTTTTCAAAACAAAAGGTTTGATGATAAACCATTTGGTTGCCCCTACAAGCTGCATGCTCCGTATGATAAAACGCTGAGAAAAAATGGTTAACTCCACCGTATTAACGATGAGAACAATGGAAATCATCATCAACAATCCTGCGATAATCATTAATATCAGACTCCAATGGGCAATATTGTCATTGATTTTTTGAATCAGACTCTCTTGAATGATGACGTCTTTGACCAAAGGATTGCGTTTCCAATTCTCTGCCGTTTTGCGTAAAGTTTCCACATCTGCCGCATCAGGATTCATTCTAACATCCAAGGACGCAGGCAGGGGGTTATAACCCAAAACGCCAGCAACAAAGTCATTTCCCAATTCCTTTTTCATGATCTCTGCTGCATCGGCACTCGAAATGTATTGCGTCGACTCACAGTAAGCCTCTCCTTCTATTTGTTTTTTGAACAGCATCAAATCTGGCTCCTGGGCATCTGGGATAAACATCACTTGTGCCACCAATTGATCATGAAAATGATCCGTCAATGCGGAGCCCAATATCCAAAACACCAGCAACAAAGCCACCAATACCAAAACCATGGTTGTTCCAATGAACGTGGAAATGGAAGCAGACTTACTGGCTGATGTCTTGAGAATACTGCGCATACCTTACTTGAGCAAATGATTAAGAAATCTTTTCAATCTTTCCTTTGAAATACAAATCCTCGTCTGCCAATGGATGATTAAAATCGATGATTAAACTGTTCAGTTTTACTTCAACAACCACACCATACACTTCCTCTCCTTCGTCAGTAGTCATGGGTACAACCTCACCAACTTCAAACAACTCATCATCCATTTCTCCATCATCACCTATGAAATCACTTTTTGGAAATTCCATGTAGAATTCTTCTTTTTCTGTTCCATATGCTTGGTCACAAGGAATATGCAATTCAAACTCTTCTCCTTCTGATTTTCCCATGATGGCCGCCTCAAATGCAGGCAACATTTCCCCGGAACCGATCATGAATTCCATGGGCTCGTCTTCATGTGTCTCTTCAAACAACTCCCCATCAAAGCCATCCAAATACAAGCGATACGATACGCTTACTTCTTTTCCGTTTTCTACCTTCATTTTTTATTTTTTAATCGTTATTTTTTGTCCTACTTGTAAGCGATCTGTCAACTTAGGATTCCATTTCTTCATGTCTGCAATGGTCACGCCATACTTACGAGCAATTAAATTCAATGTATCGCCCTTCTTTACAGTATGAACCTGCGATTTTACCAACGGCGCAGGCTTAGGCGCAGGCTTGGGGTTTGGAGCAACCTCTGTTGAGTCTGATTCCGCAGGCTCTGACCCCATTGCTTTCTGAGCTGTTGATACCGGATCATTCTCAGTAATGCTGATGGTTTTCTTAACCCGGGTTTTAATCTTCAACATTTGTCCCGCCTTGAGACTATTTGACTTAAGACCATTCCACTGTTTGATCTGACTTGTGGTTACGTTGTACTTTTTAGCAACAGCGGCCAAGGTCTGGCCTTTGGTTACTTTGTGCTTTTTCCACGAATCTTCCCAAACTACTTTCTCAGTCACTTTTTTAGCCCCTCCAATGGCATCTCCATTGCTCGCCAACACGGTCTCTTTTGGTTTTTCAACAATGGCACTTTGCGCATAAATCAGGGCTTCATTGGCAATGAACAACCCCACTTTACTCACTGGTAGGGTGATATAATGTTTCTGTCCATTGTCCGGTATTTCTCTCAACTTGTACGTTCCATTCAAGTAGGCCACATCTTGAACATTCATTCCCAAAACCTTAGACATGGCATCAAAGTCCAATCGACTTTTAACATGAACGGTGTCTACTTCATAGCAAGTGATCAAAGGCTTTTTTGGATACAGGTTGTACTCTGAAGTATGGTTCATGATGTAATTCACGGCAATAAAAGCGGGCACATAACCTTGCGTCTCCTTAGGTAAATAGGGCTTAATGCTCCAGAAATCTTTCTTTCCGCCTGACCTTCTAATGGCCTTGTTGACATTCCCAGGGCCGCTGTTATAGGCCGCCAATGCCAACTGCCAATCGTCAAACGTATCGTACAAAAACTTCAAATATTTACATGCCGCTTCTGTAGACTTGTAAGGATCAAAACGATCGTCCTGATAACTGGTAATTTCTAATCCATACAGCTTTGCCGTACCTGGCATGAATTGCCATAAACCACCCGCACCAACACGGGAAATAGCTGTTGGATTCAAAGCAGACTCGACAATGGCGAGGTATTTTAATTCGATAGGAATATTAAACTTGGTCAATTTTTCTTCAATCATTGGAAAATACAATTGAGCCATTCCCATGACTTTGCTGGTAACATCTTTCCTGCGTACGGCATACAAATCAATGAAACCTTGAACCGTTGCATTATAAACCAAATCAAACGGCGTATCTGCGTCCAAATTCCTCATTCGTTCCTCAATAATTTCAGCTGTAAAACTGGGCAATTGATTTTTTTCATAGCCAAAAGAATTGAGCAGCAATGAATCGGTGGAATAACAAAAATGATTCAAGTAATTAGAAACCAATGTTTGGTCAATTGCCTGCATCTCGGGGTTATCTTTTTGAACGGCAAATGAGGCGCTGCTTACTGGTTGGGCGTTAGCAGCAAGGGTGGTGGCCAAAATAAAAAATAGAAAAATCTGTCTCACAAATGTTTTTTTTACGGTAAGCATTCAATCCTAAACAATGCACAATTTCCGAACACTTTTCAAGTGGCTCAGAAAAGATTGAATGCTTTTGTCAACAGATTTATTAAGATTCCTTGAGGCAAGCGTTCAATTGTTGTGCCGCGCAAAACAACTGATTCTCCTCAAAAGCACGAGACAAAATTTGAATACCGAAAGGCATTCCATTTTGTTTTCTACCCAAAGGAATAGAAATGGCGGGATGTCCAGATAAATTGGCCTGTACTGTAAAGATATCTTCTAAGTACATGGCAATGGGATCCGCTGATTTCTTACCCATTTCAAATGCTGCATCTGCCGTCGTGGGCGTTATGATCACATCAAATTGAGCAAGAATTTCATTGGTCTTGTTTTGTATTATCCGCCTTACTTTTTGCGCTTTGCTGTAATAAGCGTCATAATAACCGGAACTCAAAACAAATGTCCCCAACATTATTCTTCTTTTCACCTCTTCTCCAAATCCCTCGGTTCTGCTCTTTTTATAGGTGTTGTCAATTCCTTTGGCTTCTTTGGATCTGTATCCAAAATGTATCCCATCAAAACGAGATAAATTGGACGAAGCCTCTGCTGTTGTCAACACATAATAAGTAGGCACCAGTTGATCTACAACGGGGAAATTAACTTCCTCCACCTGATGGCCTTCTTTTTTTAACTTTTCTGTAAGATTTAAAAACGCCGTCTTGACCTCTTCATTCAAACCTTCTCGATGTACGCAATCTTTCAGAACGGCTACACGTAAAGGCTTTTTTGGTAAATGGTCCAGAGAATATTCCTGATGATACAACGTCCCATCAAACTGATCTGGACCCGACATGATGGACAAATACAAAAAGGCGTCTTCAATATTGTGTGTAATGGGACCTATTTGATCAAAACTACTCGCATAAGCAATAAGACCATGGCGAGAAATACGTCCATAGGTGGGCTTCAGTCCCACCGTGCCAGTGTAAGAGGCTGGTTGTCTTATACTACCTCCTGTATCACTTCCCAAAGCCATTAAACACAAATCGGCCGCCACAGCTGCTGCCGACCCGCCTGAAGATCCCCCGGGGACACACTTTTCATTGATTGGATTCAATACCGGACCATATACCGACTTTTCATTGGATGATCCCATTGCGAATTCATCACAACTTAATCGGCCAATCACAATCGCATCTTCTGCAAGCAAACGCTCAACAGCAGTGGCCGTGTAAAGCGATTCAAATCCCGATAAAATTTTTGAAGATGCGGTAACAACATGACCTTTATAGCAAAGGTTGTCTTTTAAACCAATGATGGCTCCCGTTAATTTTCCCGCGTTTCCTGACTTTATTTTTTCCTGAACAATTTCAGCTTGGGATTTGGCCTCATCTGCAAATACTTCTACAAAAGCATTCAAATGCTTTGATTTCTCAATGTTCTGCAAATAATAATCCACCAACTCAGGAAGGGCAATTGCTCCAAGGCCCAAGTCTTTTTGTACTTCGGAAAGCGAGGAATAACGGGGAGTCATTACAATTTCTCTGGCTTGTTGTCGGTCTCTGAAGTTTCGCCTTTACTAGCGTCCTTAAATTCCTTTACTCCTTTTCCCAAACCACGCATCAATTCTGGAATTTTTTTACCTCCAAAAAACAACAACAAAACTGCAATGATGAGAATAATCTCTGTAGGTCCTAATTTACCCATGACTTAATGTTTACGCGTTAACTATTTGCAAAGATAGGGCAATCCCATCTTGTTTATTTCCCTCTTATCTCGAAAAAACCAAATCTGATTGGCCTATTTTCTTGCCCCCCTCATAGATGGTGATTTTGTAGGTTCCTTTGGTTAGCCCAGAGGCCATGCAATACATGCAAACGTCTGTATCTTGGTTTTGATAATCTATTTCTCGCATCGCGCTGTAAGGTAAATTTTGTCCATCCAAATTGGCACTGCCGGCGTTTCCTATCAACTGGCTGGATGGAGATTCCACCCGCATATAGATTTTTTTTGTTCCCGATTTCACGATATTGTTTTGGCGAATGGTAAAGCAAGATTTAATCTGTGAGGCCTGTGAAGCACGCTCAACATCTTTCTCTCCTCCTCTTGTCTTTTCCTTTATTCCCTTGTTGCTAAACCCTGCTGCAGCCAATACAGATCCTTTGGTCACCACTTCCTGTGTTGTCGTCAATTCATTGGCCAATTGTTTGGAATGCGTTTCTGCTCGATTGGCCCTATCGCTCTCATTTTGCTTCTCCACAATCAATCGATCATTCATTCTTTGCAATGAGTCAATATCATGAATATAGCCTTTCATGATGCGCCGCAAAGTTGCGGTTTCATCTCTCAGTTTCTTAATGTCAAAATCTTTGTTTCTAGAAGAGGCTATCAGCTTAGCAATTCTATCTGTTTGCCATTGAATGCTATCTTGCAGTTGCTTGTTATCTGTCTCCATTTCGGAAAAAGTACCTTGCATTTGTTCCAGTTCCATCTGCAGTCCATCGCGCTCATCTATTAACGTTCCATTCTCCTTGTCCACATAGATGATACGCTCAGTCAATTCTTTCTTGGTAGAATATAGCATATAACCCAAGAACAATGAGAGCACGGACAAAATAGATATAAGGATGATGTAAACCCGGTTGGTCATAAATTTATTTTTTTGCGAAATTAAGTTGTTTGTTCCAAAGATGATACTTTGTATATTTGCGCCTCATTGGTCCTGTGGCCGAGCGGCTAGGCAGAGCTCTGCAAAAGCTTGTACAGCGGTTCGAATCCGCTCGGGACCTCCAAAATCCTCCTTCGGGAGGATTTTTTTTAATACTTCTCCTTTATTTTATTGGTCCCCTCTTCCCATTCCTCCTTGGCCTTGCGCACCCCATTGTGGTACAAGGCGCTCTCTTCTATGGCGGGCAACAACATAAAAGAAAACCGGTACAATGGATCATAAGTCCAAGACATTTCCCTTTGTTCTCTCGGCATCCATTTTACCTTTCCATTGATTTTTTCTCCTGCCACCAATAAGACACTCAAAACCAACAATGTTTTAAATACCGCAAAGAAAGATCCTGCAAAAGCATTGACATTACTGCCTCCACCTGACTTGATGGCAACGCTTACCAATTTTGCTATAAAAAACAACACCACAGCAAACAACAATCCGCATATAAGAAATGCTTTCAAACCAGACCCGTTTGGGGGTGGCCCTCCCCATTTATTGGCAAACCAATCAGAAAAATGGAGCGACAGATAAATGGCTACGAATATGAACAAGAGATAAAAGATCTCCATGATGAATCCGTTGCGCCAACCTTTCCATGCAGCATATCCCAGCATCAGAAAAATGGCAATATCAAAAATCATAATCATAGATGAAAATTACTCCTTTTTGCGTACTTCTTCAGATAAATCATGACTTGTTTCTCCAATCTCCTTTGTTAATTACTTGATGATATTCCTACTTTTGTAAAAAATGAATAGCATGAGTCAGTTTGATGTGATTGTGATCGGTTCTGGTCCTGGTGGTTATGTAAGCGCCATTCGTTGTGCGCAATTGGGAATGTCTGTGGCGCTAGTCGAAAAATACAATAGTCTAGGAGGCACTTGTCTCAACGTAGGTTGTATTCCTTCTAAAGCGTTGTTGGATTCCTCAGAGCACTATCATCAAGCCGTTCACCTGTTCAATGAGCACGGTATTGAATTGTCGGCAGCGCCCAAGATCAATTTGAAGCAAATGATTACCCGAAAGGCTGGTGTGGTATCAGATACGGTGAAAGGGATTCAGTTTCTGATGAAGAAAAACAAAATCACCGTACTTCATGGCATGGGAAGCTTTGTTGATGCGCACACCATCGCTGTTGCCGGAGAGAAGGAGACGCAGAACATCACTGGTAAAAACATCATCATTGCCACAGGTTCCAAGCCTGCTTCATTGCCTTTCATCAACATTGATAAAAAAAGAATCATCACTAGCACGGAAGCGTTGGAGATGACTGAAATTCCAAAACATTTGGTCATCATCGGTGGTGGGGTAATTGGTTTGGAGTTGGGAAGTGTATATGGGCGCTTGGGTGCCAAGGTAAGCGTTGTTGAATTCATGGACGGCATCATTCCCACGATGGACAAGGCTTTGGGCAAGGATTTGCAAAAGTCATTGACCAAATTGGGCTTTGAGTTTTATTTATCACACAAAGTGAAATCAGTTGAGAACACAGGTAAAAAAGTGGTTGTCAAAGCAGACAACGCCAAAGGAGAGGAGTTGGTTTTGGAAGGGGATTACACTTTGGTTTCAGTAGGTCGCCGACCTTATACGGATGGACTTAACGCAGACAAAGCGGGCGTTGCTTTGGATGAGAGGGGACGTGTCATCACCAATGATCATTTGCAAACCGCACAGCCGCACATTTACGCCATTGGCGATGTGGTTAAAGGAGCGATGTTGGCGCATAAAGCAGAGGAGGAAGGTGTTTTTGTGGCCGAATTAATAGCGGGACAAAAACCCCACATCAACCACCACTTGATTCCCGGAGTAGTTTATACATGGCCTGAAGTAGCCGCTGTAGGTTACACAGAAGAGGAATTAAAAACCAAAGGCATTGCGTACAAGGCAGGAAACTTTCCTTTCAAAGCCAGCGGAAGAGCGCGTGCCAGCATGGATACGGATGGATTCATCAAGGTATTGGCTGATGCAACCACAGATGAGGTATTGGGTGTACACATGATTGGTCCACGTTGTGCGGATTTGATTGCAGAGGCAGTAATGGCCATGGAGTTCAAGGCAACAGCAGAAGATATTGCGCGCATATGTCATGCGCATCCAACTTTCACGGAAAGCTTGAAGGAAGCGGCATTGGCGGCTACTGCAAACAGAGCCATTCACATGTAAAACTGGATTTTAAGTAAATGAAAAGAAGGCGCTCGCCTTCTTTTTTTTATGCCATTATACTGAAGCGATTCACCGTCACACCGTTCAGCGTGCAGGGCTCATGCCACATGGATAGGGGTCGGGCATAAACGCTGCCAAAAGGAATGCTCTTGTAAATGACCAACGGCTCTTTGGTTTCACTGTGATTGGCCAAGGTGATGATTTCATACACACCACCTTTGTAGTGTTTCCAGCGTTCTCCGGGCATGGGGTAATGGATGGGGTAGTTCATTAAAACGACGGATTAATTACATTGGTAAACTTTTTCTTCGGCTCTTTTGTTCTTCCAACGTGAAAAACATATCCCACCTGAACGCCCCGTTCAAAGTAGTGAATGTTCTGTGAAGCTTTTGCGCCGGCATCATCTGGCGCAACACCTGTTTCCTCATTTTTTTCCAATTGGATGTCAAACAAAAAATTGATTCCATTTTGAAAACCGTGTTGGACAAAGAATCGATCATTGAAGACCCATCGAGCGCCATATACCGCACTGATTCCAATGCCACTGAAATGCAAATTGTTCAAATAGCGTTGGCGCAAAAAGGTAAAATCCGTCCAACAAATCACTGCTCCTGCCCCCACTCCGCCGTACAAATCCAAGCGCGATTTCAATTTTGGAAATTGAAACACCGTTCCGCGCTTTTCCAATTGTACGCGGATATAATTCATCCCGTTACTATGGTGAAAATCCATGAATTGTCGCTTATACAACAATGAATCTCCATTGAAAATGCCTGTGTACTGGGCTATTTCCTCTGGGTCCGTCATGCGGTAATAATCTGATGCGGAAGATGGGTCAATGCTTCCGGTAATGGTAACATTCTGCGTTCCCGTAAACCGGTACTTGTGGTGATCATATCCCAAAGACAAAAACCAATTGTTCTTCAGCTCCTGCCCCATTCTAAAATTAAACTGTGGCACAGAAAAATCATGAAGTCTAAAATACTGCTCTGTCTTGGCAGGCATGTCATTGGCTTTTACATCAAACAGGGTAAAATCATAGCGGCTGCTTTGAAAATGAATGTCAGATGGTGCGTAAAAATTCCTATGATATCCCCAATAAATATAGGACTCCCGGCCTTCCCTCCCTGTCTGCTCAGGGGTTTGAGCAAGAACATAAAATGGCATAAAAAACAACAAATATGGAATAAGCTTTTGCATGTGTGAAAAATAGTTTTGTGCAAATTAAAACAACCATGGAACTGAATACGGTAGAAATTGGAAAAAACGGCGAATATCAGGCCGTTGAATTCTTAAAAGAAAATGGCTTTCGCATTCGAGAGCAAAATTGGCGCTTAGGAAAATTTGAAATCGATATCATTGCGGAGAAAGAAAACGACATTGTTTTCTTTGAAGTAAAAACGCGCAATGGGTTTGAAGTGCCCGCAGACCGTATTGTTCAGGGACAACAAAAAACCAGGATCATGAAGAGTGCGCACGCCTACATTCAGCGGTATAAAATTGTCAAGGAGCCGCGATTTGACCTCATCACCATCTTTGGAAGTGGGCCCAAAATGCGCATCTCTCACATTGAATCTTACTTTTATCCGCTATTGATTTCGGCTCGCTCGCTCTAGATTGACTAATTTTGCCAAAATTATTTTTCATGGCAAGAATTACATCTCGTTCATCCAGTGGAGGTCAAGCGCCCAAAGGTCGCAGAAGCCGCGGTGACCAAAAACCAAAATTTAACGCAGACAAGCCTGAAAAAGACTTTGTTAAAAAAGACAACAAAAAACCTGGAGATGGTCCACGTGACAGAAAACGTCCTTCGGGTGATCGCCCTGTAAAAAGTGGTCCTGGTTTCAAAAAGCCCTTTGACAAGTCTCGCCCTCCCCGCGATGGAGAAGCGCCTCGTCGCAGACCAGAGGGGGAGCGCACTTCAACGGATCGTCCAAAAAGAGGTGGCGCTGCGTTCACGCCCCGGGATGGGCGTTCAGGATCAGATAGGCCTTTCAAAAAATTTGAATCCAATGGCCCAACGCGCAGAAAACGTTTTGATAAACAAGAGGAAACAGAACAGAAGCCGCGCTTTAGAAAAAGCACCAAAGAATTGGATACTGATTTCACACCCAAAAAAGCATTCATCTCCCGAGCGGAACGCGATGGGCAAATCAGATTGAACAAATACTTATCCATGGCAGGGGTAGCATCTAGACGTGACGCTGACGAGCTGATTGGTTTGGGTTTGATTACCGTCAATGGAAAAGTAGTAACCGAATTGGGATTGAAAATCGATCCACAAAAAGATTTGGTGAAATACGACGACCGCGTCATCCGAGCAGAACAATACCGTTATGTATTGTTGAATAAACCAAAAGGATTTATTTGCACCATGGATGACCCAAAGGGTCGTGAGACAGTGATGGATTTGGTGAGATCCGCTTGTGCTGAGCGCATCTATCCCGTTGGAAATCTTGACAAAGACACTACGGGTTTGTTGCTTTTTACCAATGATGGCGAAATGGCCAAACGATTGACCGCTCCCAAAAATGATTACGCCAAATTGTACCATGTTGAATTAACGGAAAAAATTTCCCAAAAAGATTTGGCGCAATTGCTGGATGGTGTGTCATTAGAAGATGGATTTATCAAAGCAGAGCAAGTCGCATTTGTAGATGCGGATACGGACAAAAAACAAGTTGGGATACGCATCCATAGTGCCAAAAATCGTGTTGTTCAGCGCATGTTTGAAAAATTGGGATACCGTGTCAAGAAACTAGACCGCGTGATGTTTGCTGGCTTAACCAAGAAAGATCTTACCAGAGGCCGATATAGACACTTAACCCCAGCAGAAGTAGGATTCTTGAAAATGATTCGATAAGATGTTTGCATTGGTAGCCCCAACCATACGCCCTGTCATTCATTTCTTTGAGGATTGGATGGTGATTGTACTGTTGGTGCTATTGTCCATGTCTGCCTATTTCAATGTGGTGTATCCTACCAAAATGAAAAATGTTTTCAAGGCTTTTCGTAGCGATATTGCCATGAGACAATTTATGCGTGAAGAAACCAATGTACCTCGACCGTATCTCTTCTTAACGTTCCAACACGCCCTTTTGATGGGGTTAATGTGGGTATTGTTTTATCAATCCTTTATTCACTCTGTTGTTTTACCCTGGTGGGTTTCATTGACTAGCGCGTTGTGCATACTTGCGATCTATGGATTAAAGTGGATCTCTTTTCAATTGGTCAAATGGTTCAGTGAAGGGGATTACACTCTTTCAGAATACCAATACCGAACATTTGCCACCAACCGGCTATTAGCGATACTACTCTATCCGCTCATCATTTTAGCGGCCTTGAGCAGCATTCAGCAAGCTCATTTTTATGTTGGGGGCATCGCGATTGTTATCGGACTATTAATTGCCTGGCGCATTTTAAAGGGGGCTTGGGTGGCTTTCACGAATAACGTTCCGATATTCTACATCTTTTTTTACATTTGCACTCTTGAAATATTGCCTGTGCTGATTGGAGTGAAGTTGATACAGTTGATGTCCAATCCGTAAGGTGTATTCATTGGAAGATTAAAATGGCAGAAAAAGTAAAATCCATCCTGATTACAATTCAAGATCCGGGAAATGAAAAGAACCCGTATTTTGACATTGCTAAAAAGTACAAAATCAAGATTGATTACCGTACTTTCATCCATGTAGAGGGGATTCCGGCCATTGACTTCAGACAACAGCGCATTGACATTTTGGATCATCCTGGGGTAATTTTCACCAGTAGAAATGCTGTGGACCATTACTTTAGAATGGCCAAAGAAATGCGTCTCACCATTCCCAATGAAATGAAGTACTTCTGTACTTCAGAAGCCATTGCTTTTTATTTGCAGAAATACATCCTCTTCCGCAAAAGAAAAATATTTTACGGAAGCGGAACTTTCTCTTCTTTGATAGAGGTTATCCTCAAACAAAAAGGAGAAAAACTGTTGCTTCCTTGTTCAGACTTGCTCAATCAGACGATTCCTGCTGAATTGGAAAAAAATGGAATTTCTCATTCCAAAGCCAACATGTTTAAAACCGTGTGCAGTGACCTATCAGACTTGGCCGATGTGAAGTACGATATGCTCGTATTCTTCTCCCCTTCTGACATAGAATCGCTTTACAAAAACTTTCCAAAGTTCAAGCAAAATACCACGCGCATCGCTGTATTTGGAAAAACCACCGCTGATGCAGCAGCAGAAAATAAACTCCGCATTGATATTATGGCGCCCAATCCTAAATCGCCAAGTATGAGCGCTGCCATTGAGCAATACATCATCGAGAACAAATAATTTATAGGTTTTTCCTATTACTTATGCGGGAACAGCTGTTGTTTTCTACAGCAACTTTGCCTGCTAATGAATGAGCAGTTTCTTTTACAACAAGTTGGTTTATCCTTAATACCGGGCCTTGGTCCAAAAAGGACAAGGGAGGTACTTCACCTTTTCAAAGATCCCATGGATATATTCCGAGCGCCCTTCAAGGACTTTCAGTCATTGGGATATTTCAGCAAGGAGTGGTATCAATACCTACACAGCAGTGCTTTTGTTAAGAATGCTCAAAAGGTCATTCAAGACTGCATTCGATTAAAAGTGGACATTACTTTTATTCAAGATAGTCAATATCCTCATCGGCTCAAGAACTGTGAAGACGCCCCCATTGTGTTATATACACAAGGAAAAGGAGCCCTTCAAACAACACCTTTTATGATTGCCATCGTAGGGTCAAGAAGTACCACTCCTTACGGAATCGATTTTGTCAATCAGTTCATCAGCGCCATCGCCAAGCATCCAGTGACCATTGTTTCCGGATTGGCTTATGGCATAGATCAGGCTGCACACTCACAGTGCAACGCTCTTGGAGTGGCCAACGTCGCTTGTCTTGCTCATGGATTGCACACCATTTATCCAGCAAGCCATCGACCGTTGGCGCATCAAATCAAAAACAACGGCGGAATCATCACAGAATATTGTCCCGGAATCTTTGCAGATCGGGAGCGATTTCCCATGCGCAATAGAATCATTGCGGGATTGTGCGACGCCACATTGGTGATTGAATCAGAAAAAAGTGGTGGCAGCCTCATCACGGCTCAGTTTGCCCAACAATACAACCGTGATATTTTTGCTCTGCCCGGAAGGATTCACGATATGAAAAGTCAAGGATGCAACCAGTTGATCTATCAAAACGTAGCTGCTGCCATAACAGACATAGGACAATTACTCAAAGATTTGGGCATCAAAGAACAACCTGAATTGCCCTTTGAAACAGCCCCATTGAGTGAAAACGCGCAGATAACCTTTCAAACCCTCCGATCTTTCAGAGAGCTCCATTTGGATGAGCTTCAAATAAAAACACAATTATCGGCCTCTCATTTCGCCAGTGCCATTTTTGAACTGGAAATGTGTGGAATTATTCACAAACTTCCTGGTTCTCGCGTAGCTACGTCAAGATAAGATATTACTACATTTGTTGCCGCATGAACTCCGCTATTGCATTGCAACACATACAAGCTCCCATTGCGCAAGAAATGCGCGATTTTGAGCCCTTTTTTGCCAATAGCTTAAAAAGTGAAAACGGACTTTTAGATAAAATTTCGCACTACATCATCAAAAGAAAGGGGAAACAGATGCGGCCTATGCTCGTTTTCCTGAGTGCTAAGTTGTTTCAGAAGCCAACAGAAAAAACTTTTGTTGCTGCATCATTGATTGAGCTGTTGCACACCGCAACATTGGTTCATGATGATGTCGTGGATGAAGCCATGACAAGACGTGGTTTTTTCTCTATCAATGCGCTTTGGAAAAATAAAATTGCCGTTCTCGTAGGGGATTACCTTCTTTCCAAAGGACTATTGATTAGCGTTAATAACAACGCTTTTGATCTTCTCAAAATTGTTGCTACCGCTGTTCAAGAAATGAGTGAGGGAGAATTGTTACAGCAAGAAAAGTCTAGAAGAATGAAGGTGACAGAGGAAATCTACTACCAAATCATTCGACAAAAAACAGCATCATTGATTGGGGCGTGCTGCCAAATGGGGGGCGCTTCTTCCAACGTTGATGAAACAACACAAAAAGCATTGTACAGTATGGGGATCAATATTGGCATTGCCTTTCAAATCAAAGATGATTTATTAGATCTTGGATTTGGTGCCAATATCGGGAAACCCACGGGCGGGGACATACAAGAAAATAAACTCACTCTTCCCATCCTTCACGCTCTGGAAAATGGGAATGCTGAAACTATTTCCTTTATTAAGCGCTTATTGAAAAACAAAAACGTCGGTCAAAAGGAGTTGCTTGATTTGCAACAAAAACTCATGGCTTGTGGGTCTATTGCTTATGCAACTGAAGCCATGCAACAATATGCCAAAAACGCACAAGATATTTTGGCACAATTTCCACAATCCGACGTCAGTGCATCCATGAACAAACTCATCCAATTCACCATAGAAAGAGACAAATGAGAAACCTTTTTTTTGCCATCTGTTGTTCGTTTATCCTTGCCTGTCAATCAGGGCCAAAGGAAAATGTCATGGCCACTTACGGCAATGGCAATCCCATGAATGTGGTCATTACAGATCCTGAAACCGGAGAAAAAATTGGAGAAAAAACATTTTATGACAACAATCAAATTCACACCGATGTTATCATCAAAGACAACAAGCGCAATGGTACTTGCCGCTCTTTTTACAAAGATGGAAAGCCCTTTAGTTTACACACCTATGAATTGGGTGTAAAGAATGGTCCCTATCAACTTTGGTATGAAAACGGACAAATGAGGATAGACGGTTTTTACAAGGACAACAGGCCCTCGGGAATTTGGAAAACTTATCAGCAAGATGGAAAACTTATCAAAAGTCAAAACATGGATTCAAAAGATTCTACTATCCTTGTTCCATGATTCGTTTTGTTTTTGTATTCCTTCTTCTACCCCTTTCTCTTTTGTCACAAAAGACAACTGAAGTATACATTCAAAATTGGAAAAATGAATGTATGGAGCAAATGGAAAAACATGGTATCCCGGCCAGTATTACCATGGCACAAGGCATATTGGAGTCTGCCTCCGGAACATCTGATTTAGCCTTAAAAGCCAACAATCACTTTGGAATCAAATGTCACAAGGATTGGGCAGGTAAAAAATTCTACAAAGACGACGATAAGAAAAATGAATGTTTTAGGGTTTACGACAATGCTGAGGCCTCTTTTGATGACCACAGCGTTTTTCTAAAAAGAGATCGTTACGCTTCCCTTTTCCAACTTGACATCACGGACTACAAGGGTTGGGCAAAAGGCTTAAAAGAGTGTGGATATGCAACCAACCCTCAATACCCGCAACTTTTAATTGCACTGATAGAAAAACATCGGTTGTATGAACTAGACCAAGGAATTGAAGCCGTCTCACAACTGGACGACCTAAAAAAAAAACTAGCAGAACTATATTAGTTGTCCATAAAAACAATCGATATATCTTAGCGGCTAAAGGAGATACCGAGGAATCCCTTACCAAAGAACTACAATTGGGCAGTTGGCAATTGAGAAAATACAATGATTTAGACGTACAAATGTTTCAGCCTGGAGATAAAATTTACCTTCAGAAAAAAAGGATTTGGGTCAAAGAAAAAGGTATCACCACTGATCAAAACACCACCCTCTGGCGCATTTCTCAAGACCAATGCATCTCATTAAAAAAAATAGCCAAACTCAACGGATTAAAACGGCAAAGCGCGGTAAATAAGGGAGATTTCATCAAATTCAAGAAATAAAAAAGGCCATCCGTAGATGACCTTTTACAAGTTGCCCGAACAGGATTCGAACCTATACAAGCAGAATCAAAATCTGCTGTCCTGCCATTAGACGATCGGGCAAAAGCGAGGCAAAAATAATGCTATTTTGATAAACAATGCAAGACTTTTCTGAATTAGATACATTTGTAGTAAAATTTTTTTTGTGATCACAATACTCAATTATATCGATGGCGCCCTAACTCCCGCTAAATCAGGGAATACCATCAACAACATCAGCCCAAGAGATGGAAAAGTTTTTTCGACGATTCCCGATAGCCAATCAGAAGATGTTGAATGGGCAGTAGCCGCAGCACAATCCGCTTTTCCTTTTTGGAAGACAACTCCTGCTGAAGAACGTTGTAAAATACTCACCCGCATCGCTGATTTAATTGCGGAAAGACACGATGCGTTAAGCCATGCTGAATCCATGGACAATGGAAAGCCCATTGCCCTGGCCTCGCATGTTGATATACCAAGAGCGGAAAGCAATATGCGCTTTTTTGCCTCTGGTGCGCAACACTTTGCCAGTGAAAGCCATGTTATGGAAAATGGTGTGGTCAATTACACCTACAGAAAACCACTTGGCGTCGTGGGATGTATATCACCTTGGAATCTTCCGCTTTATCTTTTCACGTGGAAGATTGCGCCAGCTTTGGCTTCCGGAAATTGCGTGGTAGCCAAGCCTTCCGAATTAACCCCTTACACCGCCTTTTTGTTTTCACAAATCTGCATCGATGCCGGTCTTCCAAAGGGAGTGTTAAATATTCTCCACGGCACAGGGCCCAATGTAGGGGAGGCCATTGTCAACAATAACAATATCAAGGCCATCAGCTTCACAGGAGGCACAGTTACAGGAAAACGCATTGCTTCCATTTTAGCCCCACAATTCAAAAAAATGTCTTTGGAATTGGGTGGTAAAAATGCCACATTGGTTTTTGAAGATGTGGATATTGAAAAAACCGCTTCCAATGTCATGCGCGCCGCATTTGCCAATCAAGGACAAATTTGCTTGTGTGGTTCTCGGATTCTTGTTCAACGCTCCATTTACGAAGCATTTAAAAATGCACTCGTAAACAAAGTTTCTAAAATGACCGTATCTGACCCCTTGGACCCCAATTCCAAATTTGGGGCGTTGGTCTCTGAAGGTCATCTCTCTAAGGTCATGTCTTACATCCAACTGGCCAAAGAAGAAGGTGGCTCTGTCCTTTGTGGCGGCTTTTCCCCAGAAATGCCAGAAGATCTAAAAGATGGATACTACCTCCAACCCACGTTAATAGAAGGGCTAAACGCCCATTGTAGAACCAACCAAGAAGAAATTTTTGGACCTGTTGCTACGCTAATTCCATTTGATACTGAAGAAGAGGCCATTCAATTGGCCAATTGCACCCCCTATGGTTTAGCAGCATCCATTTGGACTCAAAACATTGGCCGCGCTCACCGCGTTGCACAACAATTAGAAACAGGTATCAGCTGGGTCAATACCTGGTTGATGCGCGATTTAAGAACCCCCTTTGGTGGCGTAAAACAATCAGGAATGGGACGTGAAGGGGGATGGGAAGCTTTCCGTTTTTTCACAGAGCCACAAAACATTTGCATCGACCCTCACACACTGTAACCGCATGGCCAAACAAATTGATGGTACTCTCTTCCTCAATAAAACAGAGGCGCTCAATGAAGTAGAGGCTTTAAGAAAAAACAAAACCCCTCTTAGAGGCATTGAAATTGTTGACTTGACCGACGGACAAATTGTTTCTCATTATGAAAAGTCTATTTGGTTTAAAACACAACGCCTTTGTTATTCACAAGCCAAACAGTTTATCCAGAAACAGATGATTGGGCAATGGCAATGGGTAGAATTCAAATTGTGAATTTCTGTTAGAATTTTGTTGTAACAACTGTGGGTTTCGTACCTTAGAGGTCGTTCGTTATGGCCAGTGCTGAAAGTAAAATATTAGTTGAAAAATTAGACCTTTTCATTCGGAAGTATTACAAAAACCGAATGATCAAAGGTCTTTTGTACAGTCTAGGTCTTGGGATTTCACTTTTCTTACTCATTATTTTTTTAGAATACCTCGGTCGTTTTAACTCTTCCGTTCGAGCGTTTTTATTTTTTGGATTTACAGCTTCTCTAACCGGTATTTTGGGATTCTACGTGGTTTTCCCATTGTTGAAATTTTTCAAGTTGGGAAAGACCATTTCTAGTGAAGAAGCCGCTTTGATCATTGGGCAGCACTTCAGCGGAATTCAAGACAAGCTTCTCAACACTTTGCAACTTCAACAAACCGCAAGAAAAGAAAACCAAGAATTATTGTATGCCGCTATAGAACAAAAGCAACGCGAATTACAGCCTGTTCCATTTCAAAACGCGGTCAATTATAGAGACAATGTCAAATACCTCAAGTATGCACTCCCTCCGTTGGTTTTATTGAGTGTTCTACTTTTCGCTACACCGTCTACCATAACCCGACCTACCAAAAGAATTGTACAATATAACAAAGCCGAAGAAGATGCTCCTTTTCAATTTGTATTAGAATCACCCACTAAAATTCTTGAAAATCAAGATGCTCAAATTGCACTAAAACTCACTGGTCAAGAGATTCCAGAACGGGTGTATCTAATCAAAGATGGACAAAAATTATTGCTAGAAAAAAAGGACTTACTTCATCACACACTGACCATTCCCCATGTGCATGAATCCTTTGATTTTTATTTTATAGCCGCTGATTATTCCAGTCAGCCTTTTAGCTTGTCCGTCATTCCTCAACCCAAAATGACCGGTATTCAGGCAGTTTTACAATATCCTGCTTATCTCAAAAGGGCTCCAGAAAACCTAACCCAAGCAGGAGACTTAACGCTTCCAGAAGGCACTCAGATTACCTGGACTTTCAATTGCCTCAATGCTGAGTATTTGCATGCGGTAATCAATGGTCAAAAACAACAAATTGGTATTAAAGACAACCAAGCTCAATTGAGTTGGAAAGCCATGCAATCATTCCCTTACCAGATATTTCCCGCATCCGCTTTGGCCAAAAGTTTGGATTCTCTTACCTATTTCGTGAATGTTGTTCCTGATCAATACCCCCAAATTTCTCTCATTGACAAGATTGATTCCAACAGCCAAACATTGCACATTTTAACAGGAGAGGTCCAAGACGATTACGGTATTTCTAAACTTCTATTCAACCTGAAAACTCCTGGGTCTAAATGGTCATCCTTGCCCATGAACATTAACAGCGGAGCCTCTTCAGATATTTATTACCACCCCTTGGATTTAAGTCCATACTCATTAAGCCCAGGAGATACCATCCAATATTATTTTGAAGTATGGGACAATGATGGGGTGCATGGCGCAAAATCCTCCAAAACACAAATTCAAAAATTTGTCATGCCGTCCTTGGAAGAGCTTGAAAAAAAATCAGATGAAGAACGCTCTGAACTGATTCAAGACCTCAGTCAAGCTCAAAAAGAAGCCGAAAGAATTCAACAAGGTTTGAAAGATCTTGAGAAAAAATTATTGGAGAAAAAAGAAGCAGATTGGCAAGACAAAAAGAAGCTTGAAGAATTATTGAAACGACAAGAAAATCTTCAAAAGAAATTGGAGCATTTAAAAGAAGAAAATCAAAAGCACCAAGAAAACCAAGAAAAGCAGATGGAACTCAATGAAGAGCTCCAACAAAAACAAGAAAAATTAGAACAGCTCATGGAGCAGCTCATTGATCCGGAAACCAAAAAGATGATGGAAGAGCTGAAGAAAATGATGGACCAATTGGACAAAAATGAATTGCAAAAGGAGATGGAAAAACTTCGTGAAAACGAAGAGGATTTGGGAAAGGAGTTGGACCGTGCATTAGAACAATTCAAAGAGCTCGAGGTAGAGCAAAAGATGGAAAAAACCATCCAAGAGTTAAAAGAACTTTCTGAAAAACAAGAGCAATTGTCCAAAGATGCAGAAGAGGGAAAGAAAGATTTAGAGCAATTGAAAAAAGAACAGAATGAACTGAATGAGCAATTCAAAGACGTCAAAGATGATTTGAAAAAATTGGAGGAATTAAATCAACAATTGGAAGAACCCAAGGATTTGCCCAATACAGAGGAGATGCAGAAAAACATTTCTGAAGAACAGCAAAAAAGCTCAGACGAGTTGAATAAAGGCAAAAAATCCAACGCTGGAAAAAGTCAAAAAAATGCCGCTCAAAAGATGAAGGAGATGGCGGAGCAAATGGAAAAATCTGCTGAGGAGGAACAAGAAGAGGAACAAGAAGAGGATGCTGCCGCTTTGAGACAATTGCTAGAAAACCTGGTTCATCTAAGTTTTGATCAAGAGAAATTAATGGGCGATTTTTCAAAACTCAACGTCAATGATCCCAATTATGACAGATACGGCCAACGTCAACGGAAAATCAATGACGACATGGAGATGGTCAAAGATTCTCTTTTTGCACTCAGTAAAAGAGTTACACAACTTTCAGCCTTCATCAATAAAGAAGTAGACGATGTACAAGATCACATGGACGCTGCTTTAGAGTGGATTCCTGAAAGACAAATCCCTGCAGCCCGCGCAGAACAGCAGTTTGTAATGACGGGGCTCAATAACTTGGCCTTAATACTGAACGAATCATTGCAGCAAATGCAGCAACAACAGCAGCAGCAACAGCAACAAAAATCAGGAAAAGGAAAATGCAGCAAGCCCGGTTCCAGTGGAAAAGGCAAAGGCAAACCCAAACCTTCTGCTGGTCAAATTAAAAAAATGCAAGGGGCGCTTTCCAAGCAATTGGAAGAGTTAAAGAAGCAAGGACAAAACCAAGGAAAAGGTCAATCAGGAAACAATCCTCAATTGAGCAAAGAATTGGCGGGGGCGGCTGCCAAACAAGCTGCATTGCGAAAGATGATGGAGGACAAAGCAGGAGAGCTCAATCAAGATGGAAGCGGAAAGGGCAATGAGATGAAACAAATTGCCAAAGAAATGGAGCAAATCCAAAAGGATATTGTCAACAACAACATCACTGAGGAAACATTACGCAGACAAAGAGATATACTTACTCGTTTGTTGCGTGCGGAAAATGCTGAACGTACCCAAGGGGAGCAAGAAGAACGAGAAAGCAAAGAAGGGCAAATGCTCAACAATACCCCACCTCCAGGGTTGGAAGAATACATGAAAAAGAAAACCAAAGAAGCTGAATTGTTGCAAACTTTACCCCCTCAATTAAAGCCGTATTACAAGGAAAAGGCAAACCAATATTTATTGAGCCCTCAACCGTAAAACGATTTTTTTGTAATTTTTTTTTGATTTGCAACCTGAATAAACTTTTTTCGTTTCATATTTGAATAACAAAATAAAACATGGCCTCAGAACAAGTCCTCACATTTGCCTCAGAAATTGAGAATATACATTTGGTAGAGCAAATGATTGACGACGTTTGTACCAATCACAATGTCAAAGAAGATTTCTTTGGGGAGATTTTAATTTCATTGACAGAGGCGGTTAATAACGCCATTGTTCATGGAAATCGATTGGATTCAAATAAACAAGTCTCTGTCACCTTCCATGAAGATGGTCGTCACATGTATTTTGATATCGAGGATGAGGGACCTGGATTTGATTACGATAATTTACCCGATCCAACCGCCCCCGAAAATCTTGAAAAACCGCATGGACGAGGTGTTTTCTTAATGCGCCAGTTGGCAGACACCTGTTCTTTTGAAGACGGGGGACGCATTGTCAAATTGTCCTTTGATGTCATTGGAAAAGAAGTGGTTGCTTAGTCTTTCAAGCAACGAACACTGGAACCAATTTTCTTATCGTAAGTAGAATTAATGACACCTTCGTTCTGGTAATACAACCTGGATGCATGGGCTATTGTGGTATTGGCATTGGTTGAGGTCCACCATTGTGCGATCTGCAAGTTGTACCAATATGTGCCATCAGTAAACCGATATCCTCCCGGTAATCCGGTAAAACCACTTTCGTTGGTTGCGCCAAGATTAGGGGTATTCCAACCATCAACCGTTTTTAATTTTCCCGCGGCAACCGATGTACCTCCCAAATAATTTTCCAGAGTGGCCCATTCGATGGTTGTTGGCACATGCCAACCCGTAGGACAAAGTCCCCTGCTGTCATTGACCGCATACCAATTGTACAGTTTGCCATAATTGGTATTGTTGACGTTGCTGCCGCCATAGATTCCATAAGCTCCATTGGTGGTATTCCAAGACGAGTTGGTAACAGCATTTATCAAGGCCTGGCCGTTTCTGTATTTGGTTACTTGCAAATTCTGTTGCATCCACTCTTGGGTTCCCAAAATAATCGAAGGGTAAAAATTGCCATCAATATCTGTAACTCCATTGCCCTGAACAAAAAGGGAAGGTGTTCCTGCGCAAACACAATCAACTGTAATCACGTCATTACTGGTATTGGCGTTATTGTCATTGCATGAAGCGCCTTCTATTAAGCAACTGCCATCATCCGTGTTGGCTTGGGGATTGTAATTGCACGCAGCATTGTCCAAACAACCTGCAATACTAAGAGCATAGTTAGCCGCACTAATTCCAGGTACAATCACCGCTTCGTTACCCACAAACAAAGAATCTCCCGTTTCACTCACGCGCACTCCTACATTATTGCTGTACAAGGCGTAAGGAACGCTCATCAACTGCTGCGTCCCCAAATCAACTCCATTCATCAAAACGTGTAAAAACTTAGCCCCATTGCCCCAATCAATGCTGGCAAAAGATCCTTGAACCGGAGATCCCATTCCTACCACACAACTCACCAACCCTTGATCATTGCTTATTAAGGCATGATTTTCCTCGTAAACCACCGGGCCATTGAAAGTGCCATCCTGAATTGTCAGGGTTAAATTTACAGGTGATTGCGTCATTATACTTCCGTCAGCATTTCTCGCCACCGCTTGGTAGGGAATCCCTTGAGGGGATTGGGATTGAAGTGATGACGTGATAAGGAAAAATGTCATCAATAACATGGCACTTTGAAAGATGGTCTTTTTCATTTTTTAAGGTATGTGAGACAAATATAAACTTTTCCTCTCACTCCATCTCGATGTCGAATTCAGTAACCTTTAAAATATCATTTTTTCATTTCAAAAATTTAGAATGAATTGAATTAAAATACAACAGATAAGTATGAGTATATCTGCTACACGATGGATCAGTGAACGGTAAATCAGTGGATCGGTGGATCGGTAAATCAGTGTATCAGTAGATCAGTGAATCGGTAGATCAGTGGATCGGTGGATCGGTAAATCAGTGGATCGGTGGATCGGTAAATCAGTGGATCGGTGGATCGGTAAATCAGTGGATCGGTGGATCGGTAAATCAGTGGATCAGTAGATCAGTGAATCGGTAGATCAGTGTATTGGTAAATCTGTAAATCAGAGAAAGAAATAGAAACAGAGCATACCCAGAGAAATCAACGTCCAAACTTCACCAATAAAACCGCAATATCAGACGGATTGACTCCTGAAATTCTGCTGGCTTGGCCAATGGTTTCTGGACGAACCGCACTCAACTTTTGCCTGGCCTCGGTGCTCAAACTTTGCATTTGGTGATAATCAAAATCAATAGGAATTTTGACATAATCCAATCGGGTTAATTTATCAGCCAACAATTTTTCCTTTTCAATATAACCTGAATATTTCACTTGAATCTCAGCTTGCTCCAAAGACTCTTGTTTATATCCATTTAAAGCCACTTTCTTACTTATTTGCTCACTAGACCTCATCAAACCATTTAAACTCGTTTGCGGGCGAGATAATAAGCTTAAAACAGATGTTTTGTTGGCGATTTCCGAAGACCCGTTTGCGTTAAGATAGGCGTTAACCTCTTCGGGTTTTATGCTCGTCTCTTTCAACATCTCCATGATTTCTTCCGTTTCTTGGCGCTTGGCTTCCAATTCCCGCATGCGTTCATCAGAGGCTAAACCAATTGCGTGACTCATTGGTGTCAATCGTTCATCCGCATTGTCTTGGCGCAACAACGTTCTGTACTCAGCACGGCTCGTGAACATACGGTAAGGCTCATCCGTACTTTTGGTGATCAAATCATCTATCAAAACACCTATGTAAGCTTGATCACGATTTAAAATCAATGGATCTTTTTCCTTAACCGCCAACGCCGCGTTGATACCCGCCATCAAACCTTGACAAGCAGCCTCTTCATATCCGGTAGTTCCATTGATTTGGCCTGCGAAATATAATCCTGGAACATCTTTGGATTCTAATGTATGCAGCAGTTGGTTGGGTGGAAAATAATCATATTCGATTGCGTAACCAGGTCTAAAAATTCTTGCGTTTTCAAAGCCCTCAATTTGACGCAAAGCCTTCACCTGGACTTCTTCCGGCAAGCTCGTTGAAAAACCATTGACATAAATTTCTATGGTTCTCCAACCCTCAGGCTCCACAAACAATTGGTGATGGTCCTTGTCTGCAAATCTTGTTATTTTATCTTCAATGGATGGACAATAGCGAGGGCCCGAACCTATAATTCGACCAGTAAACATGGGTGATTTTTCAAAACCCTCCGCTAGAATATCATGAACAGTTTGATTGGTATTGGTAATCCAACAAGAACGCTGTTTTTGCAAAGGTTGTGTTGTGGTGCTGTAAGAAAATTTAGAAGGATTTTTATCTCCCTCCTGTTCTACCATTTTATCATAATTCAAACTTCGACCATCCACCCTTGGGGGTGTCCCTGTTTTCATACGTCCGGCTTGAAAACCCAATGAAACCAGCTGTTCCGTAATTCCTTCCGATCTTTTTTCTCCCATTCTTCCACCCGACAATTGCTGCTCACCTATATGGATTACCCCATTCAAAAAAGTTCCACTCGTAATGATCACTTTTTTGGCATAAAAAACAACACCAATCGAGGTAAGAACGCCGGCTACTTTTCCATTCTCAAACAAAATTTCCTTTACAGAATCTTGCCAAAAAAAGACATTCGGAATAGACTCGAGTTGAAGCCGCCATTCATCAGCAAACATCATACGATCACTTTGGCATCGCGGGCTCCACATCGCTGGACCCTTTGATATATTCAGCATACGAAACTGAATAGCGCTTTTGTCTGATACAATTCCACTGTACCCACCCAAAGCATCGATCTCTCTTACGATTTGACCTTTTGCAATTCCTCCCATGGCTGGATTACAACTCATTTGACCTATCTTATTCATATCCATAGTAATTAAAAGTGTTTTTACACCTAAATTACCTGATGCTGAAGCGGCTTCATTTCCTGCATGTCCTGCTCCGATGACTATAACTTCAAAAGTATTTTCCATATTTGTTCCACGTGAAACAATTTCTATAAATTATGATATTCCTTTCTGTTTGTTTCTCTTTATTTTCTTTCATTCAAAGACAAATATAACTCTATTGCATGACTTTCACAAGCTCTCATTTCAACAATTTGTTCACTTTTTTTATCTTGATAACCAATAAGATGAAGCAATCCATGTGCTATCACTCGAACAAATTCTAATTGATATTTTTGATTAAATTGCCTAGCATTATCTTTTACCCTATCCAAGCTAATATACAATTCACCCATTACTAATCTTTCAGAAGTTCCTAGATCAAACGTGATGATATCTGTGTAATAATCATGTTGAAGAAATTGCCTGTTCATAGCCAACAATTCCTCGTCTGTCACGAATATGATGTTTAAATCTGCGATGGAATAACCGTGATGAGCCGCTAACTTGTCCAGCCAAGTATAAATAAGGTGATTAGAGGCGAAATAAGGCCTCCTTACGTCCTGGAAATAAATCGATACTGCCATGTAAACAAAAGTCGAATCTTGGGGATTCTACGTGGCGAGAAATATGAAATATGATAAACAGCCCAGTGTTTATTGTTAATGGTCAATAGAATACTGTAGAAAGGAAAACCTTTAGAAAAAACAAATGGACAATACCAGAACAGTCAAAGCCTTTGTTTCACATGAAATCAATTGTCTGATGAATCAATAGACAAATCCTTTGGGAGAATTCTAACTCCATCTATTTTAAAAATATCACCGTCCTTGTAGGTTACGGTCATTTTTAGCAAACCCGTTTCCGAATAATACGACCAATCACCTGATCGCAATCCACCTTCATACTGACCCTTTTCCATGATCATTCCATTTGCATACCACATCTTATGCTTACCAACAGGAACACCAAGGTTGAATTCTCCTTCAAATGCAGGCTGTTCCGTATTGTAATAATACCATTTCCAAACCCTGTTTTTTTCACCATCCAGATATTCACCAAATTCCAAATGGTCATTCATTTGAAATTTCCAAAGCCCATTTTTTACGTTCTCACTGTATACTCCCTCTAGGAATACCATACCAGATGTATCCCATTCTATATATTCACCCTCCAACTTTCCACGTGAAAAATGCTCCCTGCGGTGCAATTTATCCTTTTCATAATACCACAACCATTCCCCGTCTGGCTTGCCTTGCCAATATGAACCCAACAACTCTGATTCACCTTCCTTTGAAAAGTAGACCCAAGGACCCACACGCTCATTGTCTTTATATTCCCCTTGCGCTTTTAACTCACCTGAGAGATAATACTCTTTCCAAATACCCTGACGCATTCCTTCAGCATCCAATAATCCTTCCGCAACCTTAATACCTTGCTGATATACTTGATTAACGATTCGCTCTCCCGAACTACGTTCCACATGAAAAATACCCTGTTTTAAAGCTCCTGCATATCCACCTCTAATTACATTCCCATCCTCCAGCGTATCAACTTTAAAATTCAAATTACCTACACCACCATTGTCCGTCACTAAAACATCGTTCTCATACAACTCCGTTCTGATCACAATACCCTTCTTGTCATAGAACTGAAATAAACCATTCCGTTTACCATTGGACCAAATACCATCCTTTAAGACAAAATCAGATTCTGGAAAAAACTCTTTCCATAAACCCTCCTTTTGACCATTCTTATTAAAACGATTGAATCGCTCTACACTATTCACAAAACCCAGCGTATACTTCGTTATTCCTATCAATGTTCCATCCTCAGCAAATTCTTTTGCTTTACCCTGTTCTTTATTGGCTTCAAAAGGAATACGCCAATGTAATTTTCCATTGGGATAAAATTCTTCCCTAATCCCCTGCTTTACATTATCCAAAAATTGCATAGCAGAGAGCTTAACACCCAGCGTATCATACTCAATCTCCCATCCATTCTTTTTACCTGCTCTGTATCCTATTTCCCTTTCAATCCTTCCCTTCTCGTCAAAAAACTTCCACGTGGAATCCAATAACCCACCTTTACGGTTTCCAGAGGCGATAAGGATACCATCTGCATTATATGTCTTCCAGTAACCCTCCGGTTGATTGTTAGCCCAATAACCTTCACTGGATACCTTACCATTGGGGTGATAAAACGTCTTGAATTCCAATTGAGCAAAAAGCCCAAATGAAAAGAGGTAGAAAAACATCAAAAAGAAAATTGATTTTATTTTTTCCCCATTGGTATTCATTATAAGACTAAAATATTTTTTTAAATAAAAAGAGATGATGTCCTTATTAAGCTGTTAGTAGCGTTGGTAAAATTCGTCTAAAACATTTGTTTTTCATGTAATTCACAAATTAATCATGGTTATGAACATGTTATTTTATTGTAAAATACTGGTTTTGAGAATGACAAAGGAGTTATGAAAAATTGAGAGTTATGGTTTAGTGTGGATAAAAACAGAAGCGTTAAAGCTGTTGATATTGGTGATGATAATTTCATATCGTTGTTTAGAAAATACAAAAACAAATTTTGGTCATGGTTGAAAGAAGGATTAAGCGAAAAGGGAATTAGAAAAGTCAACATTAGTTTTTCAACGTTATCAACATGAATTAACAAGATCCAAATCCAAAATGTAGATAAAAGAAATTGTATTTTTGTCAAATGAAAATTATCATCGGAAGTGATCATGCTGGATTTTCTATGAAAGAAGATTTGAAAGCATGGTTGAGCACACAAGGACATACTTGTGAAGACAAAGGTTGCCATTCGGCAGAGAGTGTTGATTATCCTGACTATGCCCATTTGGTAGCTCAAACAGTTGAGAGCGAAGATAGTTTAGGAATTTTATTGTGTGGTTCTGCCAATGGAGTTTGTATCACTGCTAATAAACATGCAGGTATTCGAGCAGCACTATGTTGGACAAAGGAAATATCATCTTTGGCAAGGCAACACAACGATGCCAATATTGTTTGCATTCCTGCGAGATTTATTTCTTTGGAAGAAGCGAAAGAAATTGTCATTGCATTCATCACAACTGCCTTTGAAGGCGGAAGACATCAAAATCGTGTCAACAAAATTTGCATGTAATGAAGCATATATTTCTTTTTGTATTTATGACTTTGTCCATCTTGGGAGTTGGACAAAAGGATTGGTCAGCACATTTTGGTGGTCAGATCTCTCAGGAGGAGTTAAAGAAACATCTCTATATCATCGCATCAGATGCTTATGAGGGACGTGAAACAGGTATGGAGGGGCAACGCAAGGCCGCACAATATTTGGATGAGTATTACGCCTCTATTGGCATCAAAACACAAAGGCAAATTTTTCCATTGAAACGTTTGTCTTTTTTAGCATCAACCTGCCAATTGCAAACTGAAGGTGCATCCATTAAAAAGGAATTTAAGTTTATTGAAGATTTCTATTTTTTTAGTGCTGATAAGACGCAATCCATTGAGGTTAAAGATTTGGTTTTTGTTGGATACGGAATAGCAGATGACAAATGGAACGATTATAAGAACCTTGACGTTCAAGGAAAGACTGTGATTTGTTTATCAGGTGAACCCATTAAGAAAGGAAAAAGCTTGATTACGGGAGTTAAAGAATACTCAGAGTGGACTACTGATCGCGAAGCGAAAAGAAAGGTTGCTATTGAAAAAGGGGCTAAGATGTTCATTCAAATTGATCAAAATTTTGATCAGTACATGAGCCGGGTGAAGTATTATTTACAGACCCCACGTATGACATTGGATAAAAGAGGAACGGCTGAGGAGGAGGAGGATTTGCGTATTCCGTATTTGCATTGTTCTGTGCGAATGGCGGAAGAAATACTCGCTACGTACGGCATGCCCAATTATTCAACCTTGCAAAAGAAGGCCATGGGAAAAAAGAAAATCAAGACCAAGACGTCTGGTGGTGAGTTAAAAGTCAACTTTCACGTGAAAAGAGAGGATTTGGTTTCTGATAATGTGTTGGCATTTTTGGAAGGAGAAGATCCTGAATTGAAGTCAGAGATTGTGGTTATTAGTGCGCATTATGATCACGTGGGTATTATTAATGGAGAGATTCATAACGGTGCGGATGATGACGGTTCAGGTACAGTGAGTGTAATGGAAATGGCCAGGGCATTTGTTCAAGCAAAAAAGGAAGGACATGGCAGTAAGCGTAGTATTTTGTTTTTGCATGTCAGTGGAGAGGAGAAAGGTTTATTGGGCAGTGAGTGGTATTCAGATCATCCTGTATATCCATTGGCCAACACCGTTTGTGATTTGAATGTGGATATGGTGGGAAGGAAGGATGCGGATCACCAAGATGGTAGATATGTGTATTTGATTGGTTCCGATAAGTTGAGTACAGAGCTCCATCAAATCTCTGAAGATGCCAATAAGAAATACACGCAATTGCAATTGGATTACACATACAATGATCCCAATGACCCCAACCAATTTTATTACAGATCTGATCATTACAATTTCGCGAAGCACAATATACCCGTGATATTTTACTTCAGTGGAGTACATGAAGATTACCACAAACCAGGAGATGATCCAGAGAAAATCATGTATGATAAGATGGCAGAAATTGGAAAATTGGTTTTTCATACCGCTTGGGAAGTAGCCAACAGACCGGAGAAATTAAAGGTTGATGTAGCCAATGATTTCAAAGAAAAATAAACGATGAAATAGAAGATTAAAAAACAAATAAAATGCAAGAGATATTAAAGACATTAGGGTTGGCCGCAGTGAATGACGGAACTTCTACAGGATTGAACTTTATGGGATCGGGTGAAATCATTTCATCCTATTCACCTGTAGATGGAAAACATATAGCAGATGTGAAGTCAACGACAAAAGAAGAGTATGAGCAAGTGATTTTAACAGCCCAAAAAGCATACAATGAGTGGCGTTTGATACCAGCACCTAAGCGAGGTGAAATAGTGCGTCAGTTTGGAGAAAAACTACGAGCAAAGAAGGATGCATTGGGCAGATTGGTGAGTTATGAAATGGGAAAATCTCTTCAAGAAGGCTGGGGAGAGGTTCAAGAGATGATTGACATCTGCGATTTTGCAGTAGGATTGAGTCGTCAATTGTACGGTTTGACCATGCACAGTGAGCGTCCGGGACATAGAATGTATGAGCAATGGCATCCACTGGGAGTTGTAGGAATTATTTCCGCATTCAACTTCCCGGTAGCGGTTTGGAGTTGGAACTCAGCATTGGCTTGGATTTGCGGTGATACCTGTGTCTGGAAGGCATCAGAAAAAGCGCCATTGTGTGCGGTGGCTTGTCAGAATATTTGGAATGAAGTTGCTAAAGAAAACAATTTACCAGAAGGAATTTCTTGCATTATCACCGGAAAGGTTCAAGAAGGAGAGTGGTTGGTAACCGACACCCGTGTACCGTTGATTTCAGCTACTGGATCTACTCGTATGGGAAGAATAGTAGGGGCAAAAGTCGCAGAGCGTTTTGGAAAAAGCTTATTGGAATTGGGTGGAAACAATGCGATTATTGTAACAGATAGTGCGGATTTAAAAATGTGCATTCCTGCTATGGTCTTTGGTGCTGTAGGAACTGCAGGACAGCGTTGTACAACGACTCGTCGATTGATTATTCATGAGAGTTTGTATGAGGCAACCAAAGAGAGTTTGGTCAAAGCTTACAGTCAATTGCGCATCGGTGATCCATTGGACGCCAACAACCACGTAGGTCCGCTTATCGATCAGGATGCAGTGAATAATTACTTGAGTGCCATTGAACAAGCCAAGGCGCAAGGTGGAAAGGTGTTGGTAGAAGGTGGGGTTTTAGAGGGAGAACAATATACCTCAGGATGTTATGTGAAGCCATGTATCATTGAAGCCAGTAACGATATGGCCATCGTACAGCATGAGACTTTTGCGCCCATTTTATATGTGATGTCTTACAAGACATTGGATGAAGCTATTGCCATGCAAAATGGAGTAGTGCAAGGATTGAGTTCATCCATCATGACTTTGAATATGAGAGAAGCTGAACGTTTCTTGAGTTGCGAGGGATCTGATTGTGGAATTGCCAATGTTAACATTGGAACCAGCGGTGCTGAGATTGGTGGCGCGTTTGGTGGAGAAAAGGAGACCGGTGGTGGACGCGAAAGCGGATCCGATGCTTGGAGAAACTATATGCGTCGTCAGACCAATACCATCAATTATTCAACCTCACTGCCATTGGCACAAGGAATTAAATTTGACTTATAATGAAACCTAGAATTTTCCTTTTTCTTTCTTTATTCATCACCATCATGGGACAATCACAGACAGAATCATGGAAAATGAAGTTTCACTTGAATGACAGTGTGGATGCGGTTTTTGATGTGTTGGTGGAGCGCGGTGAAAGCACCATGGGCATGACCATTGAGAACGGAGGAGAATCCATTTATTTGCACAGCATAGAAGGCCAGGAATATCCTGGCTTTCTTTTTCCCTATTTTGAATCCAAGTTAGAATGGAAGCCAGCGGATAAAGGCGATATGGCTTGGAAAGGGTGGTTCGTGAAGAAAGGAGGAAAGCCGGTTTATTTTGACGCTCAAAGACAGCCATACACGAGCGCAGAGGAAGAACCCATGCCTAATCAATTGAAGCAAGATTTGGTCATCGAAAAGCGACAGAAAGTGGTGTTTGAGCCAGGCACTCCTGACGCTTACAATGCTGTTGGTTTATTTGATTTGTATTCCAATGGAATGTGCACAGGAACGTTTTTAACAGAGACAGGGGATTATCGATTTTTAAAGGGTACATGGGATTTTCATCACATTCAAATGCAATGTTTGGACGGCGCGCATTTGTTTTGTTTTACAGCTGAGGTGGCTCACGAGGAGGGAAACTTTTACAATGGAAGATTTTACAGTGGCAATACCTATTCAGAGAAATGGGAGGGAGAAGATGATCAATCGTTTGAATTGCGGCACGCTGAGGAATTGGTCAGGTTAAGAGCGGGAAGAGAAGGCGAAGTGTTTGCATTTAGCGCAATGGATTTGCAAGGCAATATGAGAACCTTTGGAGCAGAGGATTGGAAGGGGCATTTGAGTATCATCCAACTCATGGGCACATGGTGTCCCAATTGCACGGATGAGGGAAAGGTGATGGCTGCCATGCACAAGAAATACGGTGCAAAGGGGTTGCAGATTATTCCAGTGGCGTTTGAGCGATCCGATGATATTGTAGAAAACAAACGTGTTATCCAAAAGCAGATGGCGCAATTGAATTGCGGTTACGAGGCTTATGTGGGCAGAGCGGAAGGAAAGGGAAAGGAACGCGCGCAAAATGTTTTTCCGCAGCTAGAAAAAGTTATGGCGTTTCCTACGATGATTGTGGTGAATAGTGAAGGAAAGGTGGTGCATATTCACACCGGATTCAATGGCCCCGCAACGGGGAAGTATCACACCAAGGAGGTGTTGCAGTTGGAGAAGATGATTGAGGAGGGGTTAAAGAATCTTCATTGACCATAAGGCGCTAAAAACGGTTTTTCTACATTCCATTTTATGGTTCTGTGATGATCACATCCTCCGTGGATATTGGCCGTTAGAAATAATCGTTTTCCCGTTTTTTCACTTTCAAAAAGAAGAACTCTGGGTTCAAAAGCCAACTCACGCGTGAGGAAATCTACTTTGTTTTTTCTGATTTTGGTTTCTTCATAAAGGGGGAAGAAGTCGTTGGTTTTACTGCGCTGAGTGTGCTGTATTAGACGCCATTTTTGGGCAATTTCTTCAGTGAGTTCACAACCACCAGAACAGTATTGACTTTTAAATTCATTGTAATAAGCGCCTTCAAGGGGGTATACGGTTACCGTGATGTCTTCATTTTCAGGATTGTCCAAGTGAAAGGTAAATACACCTCCACCGCAGCGTTGGGCACAACTATTTTGATGGATACTCAACAAGAGCATGAATGAAATGAATAATTTGATGGACATCAAGTGATATCGGTTAGGTAGTTGTTTGACTTTGTATCTTTACAAAGATAGTTGTGAATTCAAACGCAACTTAGAACCAGAATGAATCAATTGTTTTCCATTCAATATGGCTTTCCATTGTTGTTGACAGGGATTTATTTTTTATGTCTGCTTCTTAATGGTTTGGGTAAAGTAAAAATATCGCAGGTTTTTTTCTTGTTTATTTCAGCTCTTTATATCGGCTTGGTTCGGTTTTATGATTATCAATATTTGTGGTCCAATCCAGACGTTGATCAGTGGATTATTTGCGCCCGGAGCTTGGTGGATGATCCATTTTTATGGATGAAAGAATACGCGATTTACGATTTTACACGGCTCCTGACCATTTTACCGTTATCAATGATTTATTGGGTTTTTGGAAGCCTAGGCTATTTTGAAGTTTCTGTTTTCTTTTTAATCTCTCTTTTTGTTTTTATTGTTTTACAGACCCAATTGCTTAGTAGAAAATTTGAGTCAAATGTGGTTTTTTTATCTGTTGGATTATTACTTATTTATATAGTAATGAGTGATCATCACAATATGCGGGCCTTTAATAGTGAGCTTCCTGTGGTGTTGCTTTTATCGGCTGCAATGGTATTGTGGTTTACAAATAAGCCCTCGGCAACTCATTTTTTTTGGATAGGCTGGTTATTGAGTATGATGCCGTTTGCCAAGGAACAAGCCCTTTATATTGCTTTGATGGCCTTTATTGTCATTGGTGTGGACGCATTGCGAAATAAGCGATGGAGGTGGATGTCTACTATGATTGTTGGATCATTGGCAGGAGGTTTTTTATGGATGATTGTGTTATTATCCGTTGTTGGGATGGATGCTATTATGGCGGTTGTTTCCTCCATTGCGGAGTATGGTCAGATGGGCCTAAGACAGCAGTTGATGGGTACTGCTGAGAAAATTCAAATATTCACCCAGGTGATTTGGTTCAATAAAGAGATGTTGGTTTTGTTTCCAACCGCTTTGGTGGGTATTATAGTTAGTGGGGTTCAATGCAAAAAGAAACATTTTGAGCGTCCTGTATTTTTCTTTTTTGTGCTGGTTTTCTTCGTTGCTTGTTATGTCATTTATCTGCCGCACAATCGGTTTACCCATTATCAAATATTGATGTGGCCTACGCTTCCTTATTTTATTGCCGTGTTCATTGCCTATTGGAAAGTTCGATTGAAGCGTTATGTCTATTATTTGCTTCCGATATTTTTATTTCCTTTTGCTTTGGATGTAGCATTTGTTCGATTGCGATCTTGGTATCCGGAGGAGAAGGATGTAGAAAAGATTGCAGAGTGGAAGCAAGATCCCTATGTTCAGGCCATGCTGAGGCATCATGTTTTTGAAGTAAAGACGATGGTTTGGGGATGGGATAACAGAGCCATGGTATTGAACAATAACAAAAGAGCAAGTGGATTTTTGTATCCGCAATATGCTTATGGTAAGTATACTGGAACGGCCCGTGTGAGAAGTAACTACTTGCATTTTGTGCAACTGGAGCAGCCCACATTTGTGTTGGAGCTTGTGGGCGAGGGAAGATATTTTTTCAATGACCGGAAACAATACGGGATACAGGAAACCTTTCCTGCGCTTCATGAATTATTGATGGAGCATTATTTTTTGTTGGAAGCAGGAAATAATTTTAAGCTGTATAGACGAATTTAATCATTTGATTAAAATTATTGTTTAACTTCAAATTATTGATATAGCTTTGTCGGTTCATGGCAAAGAAGAATCCATTCAAAGAATTAGAGACGGCTGTTACAACTGAGGAGCGCATCAAAAAGGCCGCAGTAAAGGTTTTCCAAGCCAAGGGTTATGGTGCTGCGCGTACACGTGACATTGCGGAGGAAGCGGGAATCAATCTGGCTTTGTTGAACTACTACTTTAGAAGTAAAGAGAAGTTGTTTGAATCTGTGATGTTGGAGAGCATGGAGGGTTTTATGAAAGTGATGATGACCGTTTTCAATGAAGAAAAAACGACGTTGGAAGAGAAGATTACAGCCATTGTTTTTGCGTATCACGACATGTTATTTGAGCGACCTGATCTCCCTATATTTATTTTGAGTGAATTGCGCAATGGAAATCATGGCATTATTCTCAAGACATCTGGGTTGAAGAAGATCTACCAGCAGTCGCATTTTGCCAAGCAATACCAAGAGGCTGTAGAGAAGGGAAAGCTGGCTAATCGACCTATGATTTGGTTGGTGATGAACATGATGAGTTTATCTATATTCCCCTTTATGGCCGCTCCTATGTTGCAGATGGTGGGGGACATGGATGATAAGCAATACAGAAAATTATTGACCCAAAGAAAGGATGGTATTGCCAAGTGGGTCATCAAAACTTTGAAACCATGAGGAATTTGATTCATATTATTTTGTTGTTTTTTGGAACAACAGCAATAGGACAATCTTCACAACGGTTTTCCACGTGGAAAGCAATAGAGGATTGGGTGCTGAAAAACGCAACCGTAATGCAACTGAATCAAGAGCAATTGCAGATGGCGGAATTGACAGAGCGAGCCTCTTGGGCCAATACCATCAATCCAAGAATTCCAACAACAGCCAGTTGGTTGAATAATACTGACTTGCCCGTGAACTTTATACCAGGACAAATTTTTGGTGGCCCTGAAGGAAGTTTTAGGGAGGTGACATTTGGTCAGCAATACATCACTTCTTTTACGGCGGTTCCGCAATTTGATATAGTCAACGTTGCCAGATGGCAGGAGATTAGATCCGCCAAAGCCAATACCAAGGTGGTGGCGCAAGAGGGATTGGTTAACCGAAAAAAATTGCTGGAGCAGGTCAATGTATTGTTTTGTGGTATAGTACAACTGAAGGGTCAGCGACAGATAGCGCAGCGTTTTGTTTCGTTATCAGATAGTTTATCCCAAATTGTGGGCAAGAAATATCAATTGGGATTGGTTCGATTGCAGGATTGGAATGATGCTCAAGTCAATGTCATTCAGCAGGAGGGTATACTTCGCAACATTGAGCATCAGCTTTCCTATCAAGAAAGGCTTTTGTCTGCCTTGGCGGGTGTAGCCGTGGAGATAGATGCGATTGCACCTACAGATGAATTGGATGCCATGAAACCATTGAGAAATCAATTGGAATTGAATTTGGCGATGAGCAAGGTAGATTATGCCAAGATGATGTACAGGACAGCACAGTTGGAGCAACTTCCCGTATTGAGTTTTCAGTCTTCACTGGCGTATCAAAATAACAGCAATGCGCAATGGATGGATCCAGCGAGCAAATGGATTTACAGCAGTTTTGTAGGTGCCAAGTTGACGTGGGATTTGCCAACCAATGCTGTAAAAGCCACGAATGTTCGTGCAAAGAAGATCAACTTTAAAATGGCGGAGATTCTATTGGAAGAGGAAAAACGGAATACAAGGGTCAGAAACGAGCAACTGTTGAAAGATTGGGAGAACGCCCGAAAGGAGGTTCAAGAGAAATCACAGATGGCGCTCTTGGAAAAGGATAGCTATCGACAAGCGAGTGATCAATATGAAAAAGAGGTTATTGGTTTGGACAAGCTGATTGTAGCGCAAAACAGATGTTTGGCAGCGCGAATGAATGCTTTGAGTGCTCAAATCAATTTACAGATGTATCAACAAAAAATTCAAATCAATGAATTCAATTAAAACGTGGATTTTTTCATTTTCCGCACTGGCCATTTGGGGTTGTAAAGGAACACAACAGGAGGTGAGTCCTGTAAGGAATGATGTTACGGAAACTGTTTTTGCTTCGGGTCAATTGGTGGCCAACGACCGGTACAATTTGACAGCGCAATCGGAGGGATATCTTTTGTCCATTTTGGTATCAGAGGGAACAGAAGTTGCTTCTGGTCAGTTGGTGGCAGAAATTGATAATTCAGGTATAGATGCCGCGGCCTCTGCCTCGCAGGCGCAATTGCGCATCGCGCAGCAAAATGCTACAGAGCAATCACCTGCTTGGCAAGAGGCCAAATTGCAATTGGAGACAACGGACCAGAAAATGCAGCAAGAGAAGCGACAAAAGGAGCGATATGAGTCGCTTTATCAAGCGCAAAGCGCATCGCGTTTGGAGATGGAGAATGCCCAATTGGCTTATGAAACGGCCAAAAACAATTGGTTGGCCGCTAAGAAGCGTTTGCAGCAGATAGAGCAACAAGCGGATTGGACTTTGGCGCAGCAGCAGGCGCAAGCAGTGCAGCAAGGAAAGGCTTCTCAGTATAATCAAGTGAAAGCTTTGTCTGTGGGAACGGTTTTGCGTTTAATGAAGCGCGTGGGCGATTTTGTGCGCAAAGGAGATGTAATAGCCGTAATGGCCAGCGGTCAGCAATTGGTGGCACAGTTGAATGTAGATGAAAACAGTATCAAGAAGATTAAAACGGGACAACGCGCACATGTTCAGTTGAATGTGGACAAGGGAAAGATTTTGGATGGAGTGGTAACCACCATTTATCCGTTGTATGATGAGACAACCCAATCTTTTTTGTGTGATGTAACTTTTGATGCTTCATTGGATTTTCAGGTGATAGGAACCCGATTGGAAGCCAACATTGACATTACTCAACGCAAACAAGTGCTGTTGATACCCAGGAGTTATTTGAGTTATAGCAATACGGTTCAGGTCAAGGGGGAAGAGGAAGCCAGAGCGGTTCAAGTAGGGGTGAGGAGTACAGAATGGGTGGAGATTATCAGTGGATTGACAGAGCAGGACATTTTGATTCCATTAAAGAAGTGAAGTCATGAAGATCAATCGGCACATAGCAACCACGTATTTCATAGCCTCAAAGCGGATGACAACAGTGGCCATTGTGGGTGTGTTGTTGGGGATGTCTATATTCATGTTCATGAACTCCATGGCTGAGGGTTTTGACCGAGCGTCAAGTGAATCTTTTTTTAAATCCACGCCTCATATCAGGGTTTACAAGGATGATGTATTAAGTGCACCACTGAAAGATGATGGATCAACACTGATTGTGAATCCCAAAGTGGTGCCTACTAAAAACACCATTGAGAACCCCATGGACTGGGTGAGGATGATTAGAAAGCAAAAGGATGTTGTGGTGGCGTTTCCTCAGGTTTCTTGTCCGGTGTTTTACAACAACGGAAAGTCTCAAATTATTGGAACAACCATTGGGTTTGATCCATTGGAGGCGGATAAGATGTTTAAGATTTCTTCCTTTACCGTTCAAGGAAGTTTACAAGCCTTGGCAACACACCAAGATGGAATAGTTGTGGGAAGTGGCATTGCAGATAAAATGAACATCATTACTGGGGATAAGATGAATATCACCTCCTCCAAGGGTGTGAATTTGACCTTGACCGTAGTGGGTATTTTTAAGACCAATAATTCAAAGGAGGACAAGACAAAATCTTATGTGAGTTTGGTAACGGGCCAGCAATTATTGAAAGAGAACAATGTGTATGTCACAGACATCAATGTGAATGTTAAAGACCCCAATAAGGCACCACAAATTGCAGCTGAGTTAACGACATTGACGGGATACAAGGCAGAAGATTGGAAGGCAGCCAATGAGGCCTATATGGCGGCATCGCGCATGCGAAAAATCATCATCACCTTCATCAGCTTCACATTATTGATTGTTTCCAGTTTTGGGATTTACAACATTCTCAATATGACTGTAAGTCAAAAGATCAATGACATTGCCATATTGAAAGCAATGGGTTTTAATGGGGGAGATGTGGTAAGGATATTTGTGTATCAGGCCATGACGATTGGAGCCATTGGAGTGGCCTTGGGCGTGGTGTTTGCGTTGATTTTGGTACAAGCTTTACAACATGTTTACGTAGGGGGAGACATTGGCTATTTTCCTATTCGATTTGAGCCTTGGGTATTTTTTAGGGGGGTGTTGATTGGTTTGTTTATTACGTTTTTGGCGGGATATGTTCCGGCTAAAAAGGCGGCTAAAGTGGATCCTGTAAGCATATTTAGAAAATGATATTGAGTGTAAAAAACATAGAGAAAAGCTTTCATGATCCGGTAACGTTTAAGGTATTGGACAATATTGGATTTGATGTTGATCGTGGGGAGTTTTTGACATTGGTGGGGAAGTCGGGTTCGGGTAAGTCGACACTGTTGTATATTTTATCTACCATGGATACGGATTATACGGGACAGTTGGTGATAGATGGGGAGGATGTCAGCGGATATGATCAGAATAGATTGGCGGCCATTAGGAATGAGAAGATTGGATTTGTATTTCAGTTTCATTATTTATTGACTGATTTTACCTGTTTGCAGAATGTGATGATCCCAGCACTGCGATTGGGTAAATTATCTGAGAAAGAAATAGAATATCGGGCGATGGAGAAGTTGAGGAGATTAGGCTTGGAGGACCAGGCGCTGAAACAAGCGTCTAAATTGTCCGGAGGTCAACAGCAGCGTGTAGCCATTGCAAGGGCATTGATCAATGATCCCTTGATTATCATGGGGGATGAGCCCACAGGAAATTTAGATTCCAAAAATACCCAGATTGTTTTTGATATTTTGCAGGAGTTGGCTCATCAAAACAAGCAAACCATTATTGCTGTTACGCATGACAACGACTTTGCCAAGGCCAGTGATCGGACCATTGAAATGATGGATGGAAGGATAATATAGATAATGAATACAATATGAATAATAATTCGCCTAAAAAGTGGAAAATGATGTTGTTGACATGGTTATTTGTGTACCCTGTAATTAACCTCCTCTTTGCCCTTCTTTTTCCATTGATACAGGAATTTAATCAGTTGATTAAGACGTTGATATTGACGCTTATTTTGGTTCCTTTGATGGGCATTGTTTTATCCAAGTTGCATCAGCGATTTGGTGGGTGGTTGAGGCGATGAGTATAATCTATAGAAGAAGTAGATTTAACACTTTGCTTTTTGGTGAGCCTATATCTTGCGGTAAACTAAAACAAATGAAAAAACATTTATTGACTTTGAGCGCGTTGATTTGCGCTACCATTGTAAGCGCGCAGTTTGCAGTGAAGGTTACACCGTTTACTTTTTTAAAGAACCAATATTTTATGTTACACGGGGAGTACATTATTCCGGGAACAGAGAAATTGTCTATTGGATTAGGAGCGGCTCCCAACATGGTTCCAAAGACCAGTTTTTTGGATGATTTAGAAGATGTATTGAATGGTGGTTATTACTATGAGTACAATCAAGAAAATTGGTTGGCTGGAGCAAAGCCAGGATTTGCAATTGATCCAGAGTTGAGATGGTATTTTAAAGAGGCTTATGATGGATTTTTTATGGGGTTGTATTCTTCACAACGTTTCTCAAGTGGAGTAAGATTGGAGGAGTTATATACGGGTAAAGAAGATCCTAATGATCCATTTTCAGCAGATTTATTTGCTGTTCCTACAGGAGGGTATGTTTTATCCAAATCACATATTTCAATTTATGGTGTTCAGGCGGGATTTTGCCAAACCTATGGAGGAGACAACAATATTTTGCTAGATGTATATTTTGGTGCTGGCACAAAGAATACCAATATCAAATGGTCTGAGAATAATTTGAAGGGTGCAGGACGTCCTGATACAGATCGATCAGGCATTGCTTTGCGTGCCAACGTGGCCGTGGGTTATATTTTCAAATAAATACATGTTATAAAGAAAAGAAAGGGAGGCTAATGCCTCCTTTTTTATTGTTTTCTCAAAAACAGGTTCTTCACAGGGGTTTCAATCCATCGGTGTAATAGTAACCCAATGAATATGGATAATAAGATAACGATGAAATACAAAGTCAGATTTTCAAAAGAACCGATGATTCTTTGTTTTTGCTGATAGAACAGGACATTGATTACCGCCAATACAATGGGAAAGTGCGCAATGTATATGGCATAGCTGGCATTTCCCAGGTGGTTGATCCATCTGTGATTCAACCAATGGCTCAGGTGGGTTTGTGAAACTTTAAAAATGAGCAGACCAGATAAGGACGCAACAAAAAGGTAATTGAAATTGGCCCATTGTTCGGGAAGGCAATAGGCAGTAAATACATACAACAGGATATTTCCCAACAACAAACCGTTGACGCGATTGAAAATAAAATTTTTGATTTTTGATGAGTTGTCATGAAATACAAAGGCTAAGTATCCACCCAGCGCCATGCATTCAAACTTATTGAACACCAGGTAAAGGCCGAGTGTTTGAAGCGGAAGATGAAATTTCATGACCAGCAGCTTGATGACAATTTTGCCCATCATCCAACAGGCTCCAAACATTAAAATGCCCGTTTTATTTTGTTTGATTTTTCGCAGTAGCCAGGGCCAAAACAGGTAGAAATGCTCCTCCACTCCGATGGACCAAAGGTGGCCCAGCATCCCAACAGACGGGATAAAGAGAAGGGCAACATTGGGCGAGAAAAGCAAATGGGAGGCCATGAAGAAACCTTGATGTTCATGCCAATTGAATGGGGAGGGGTAGTTGAATATAGGCCAATCAATGGCTCCAGTTATGAAAGCAAATAGGACAATCAAAAGGTACAAAGGCCAAATGCGAATAATACGCCGCCAATAAAATTGTCGGATGGAAAACGAACCGGATTTTCTGCTTTCTTGGATCAACACATGTGTGATTAAAAAACCACTCAAGACAAAGAAAAATATAACAGCATTAAAACCAAGATGTGAAATAAACGGAGCGGACCAATGCATTTTTCCGTGCCACATATAATCCAAAGGAGCTGCTGTGTAGATGTTGTTCAAATCATACCAAAGGGTTGGAAGATTGAATACTTTTTTCATCATTTCAATGTGCCCAACGATAACAGCCAAAGCGGCAAATAGCCGTAAGGCAGTGATTCCCGGAATTTGAAAGGGCTTTGTCATTCCTTTCAAAAGTAGGAATTTCTTTAAACGGTTTGCGAGAAAAGGGGCTGCTTGGATTCTTGCAGCAAAGGATCAATGGCCATACAGATGTTGCGCACAAATCCCTTTCCCATTTCTGTTACTTCTATTTTATTTTGTGATAATACCAACAACCCATCGTTTTCCATCTCGCGGATTCTCTCTTTGTTGGTGAACAACATTTTTTCAATTTGATCTCCTGCGGGCCATTGTGTTTGGAAGTGACACATGAGTTGTCTGATATGCCAACGGGTATTTTTTTCGTCTTCATTCAGCACATGCCCTTTGAAGTGAGCCCACTCATTGGAATGGATGATACGCAAATAATCTTCAACTGTTTTTTGATTTTGCGCAAAGGCACTAAACGTGTCACTAATGGCAGAGACCCCAAGCCCAATTAGCAATTGCGCATTGGTGGTGGTGTATCCCATGAAGTTTCTGTTGAGGGCTTTGTTTTTATACGCGGTAAAAAGATTGTCAGTGGGAAGAGAAAAATGGTCCATGCCAATTTCGTAATACCCATTAGTGTCAAGGAAATCACGGCCCGTTTGGTAAAGTTTTCTTTTTGTTTCTGCATTGGGGAGATCGTATTCATTGAATTTTCGCATTCCTGGTTTGACCCAAGGAACATGGGCATAGCTGTAAAAGGCTATGCGGTCTGGTTTCCAAATTAGTACATGATCAAAAGTCATCGTTATGCTTTCCACGGTTTGTTTGGGTAACCCGTAAACAAGATCAAGATTGACGCTTGTATATCCTAATGATCGCGCCCAACCCATGACGCGTGTAACATTCTCTGCCGGTTGAATGCGGTGAATGGTTTCTTGCACAAGAGGGTCTACATCTTGAACACCAAAGCTAACTCGTCTAAAACCCAGATCATACAATGTCGCAAGATGCTCATACGAGGTGTTATTGGGATGTCCTTCAAAACTGAATTCATGTTGGGAATGAATGATTGCACGGTCCTTGATGTATAGAATAAGTCGTTCTAAGTTTTTAGGGCTAAAGAAAGTAGGGGTGCCACCGCCCAAATGAATTTCACTGATTACCGGATGGTCTGGAAGTAAAGTGAGGTACATGTCCCATTCTTTGCACAGCGCATCAATATAAGGTTCCTCCACATGATGGTTGACGGTAATGCGTGTATTGCAACCACAATAGGTGCATAGACTTTCACAAAAAGGAAGATGAATGTACAAGCTGATGCCATTCTCGATTGCATCAATCTGATAGGCTTCTTTTACATGGTTTTTCCATTCCAGTGAAGAAGGAACATGGTTCCAATGAGGAACTGCTGGATAGCTTGTGTAGCGCGGACCCGCAATGTTGTATTTGTTAATAATATGAAGTGGCTTCAATTTTTTTTTTGCAAAGTTGCGTAATGGATTGGAAATAAAAATTGACATCGGTCAAGTAGGCATCTAGGAAGAAAGGGCTCCAAAGGGGATGGTTGTATTTGCTTATATTTGTTTTCAAACCTCCAACAATGCTGTTCAATAGTTTTCAATACCTTGTTTTCTTTGTTGCGGTTTGGTTGGTTTTTTGGTTTGTATTGAAGGAAAGGACCAAGCTTCAACAATTGTTTCTTCTTATCGTCAGTTGTTATTTCTACATGTTTTTTATTCCAAAATACATTCTCATTTTGGGATTGACCATTGCCGTGGATTATTGGGCGGGGATTGAGTTAGAGCGACAACAGGATCAAAGGCGGCGAAAGTTTGTTTTGTATTTGAGCGTAGCGGTCACTTGCGCGATACTTTTTGTCTTTAAATACTACAACTTTTTTTCTGACAATATTTTAGCGCTTTCACATTGTTTGGGAGGAGAGTGGTCGATTGGTATTCTCACATGGGCATTGCCCATTGGACTTTCATTTCACACGTTTCAAAGTTTGAGTTATGTATTTGAGGTGTATTACAGGAGACAGTCGGCAGAGAGAAATTTTTTGACCTATTCCTTGTATGTGATGTACTTCCCTCAATTGGTTGCTGGCCCCATAGAGCGCCCCGGCAACTTGCTCCAACAACTGAATAAGCCTTTTTCTTTTGATATTGCTTTGGCAACAGATGGGTTGAGAATGATTTTGTGGGGATTGTTTAAAAAGGTGGTTATTGCAGACACTTGCGCCATGGTGGTGAACGCTACGTACCTCAATTTGGAGGGCGCAACAACGTTGGATTTGTGGTATGCCGCCATATTGTTTTCGATACAGATTTATGGTGATTTTTCTGGGTATTCTGACATTGCTCGCGGGAGCTCACAGTTATTGGGAATCCGGTTGATTACCAATTTTAATTTTCCTTATTTTTCGCGCAGTATCACTGAATTTTGGAGCCGATGGCACACCAGTTTATCATCATGGTTTAGGGATTATGTGTATATTCCTTTGGGTGGAAACAGGGTAAATGTTTGGCGCCAATCTGTTAATGTATTGGTGGTTTTTGTGTTGAGTGGTTTTTGGCATGGCGCGCAGTGGACGTTTATTGTATGGGGATTGGTGAATGCAGGTTTTGTTCTTTTGGAAAAGATAACCCCATGGAGTAAAAAAGCACCATCTGTTTTTTTGATTCCGTTGACTTTTTTGACAACTACATGTATATGGGTTTTTTTTAGAGCAGAGAACTTCCACAGCGCTGTTTTCCAATTGCAACGCATGTTGTTTGATTTCGTTGGGGGATCAAATATTGTTTTGGACAAGAAGCTTTGGTTGATGATTGTCTTTTTCTTTGTTTTTGAATGGATTCAGCGAAACAAGGTGCATGGAATGGATATCGCGCATTGGCGTCCTTTATTCCGGTATGGTGCGTACACCGTGGTGTATCTTTTGATTTTTTTCATGGCTGTTTACCCCGCTAATCAATTTATTTATTTTCAATTTTGATGAATAGGTTTGCCATTAAGTTATTGGTATTTGTTGTTTTTGCAGGGTTAACCCACTTGATTGCAGGTTACCATATGAATGGCCACACAGACACCAATTATTTGCGTTTTACACCCAGCGGTAATAAGGGATTGATTATGGGCAACTCTCGGGCGGCACAGGCCATTTGTCCGGATGATCTTTCAGCCCATGAGGGTTTGTTTAACGCGGCTTTCGCGCTCAATACTTCCCCTTACGGAGAGGCTTACAGCGCGTATCTCATGAAGCAATTGAATCAGCAGGACAAGGATCAATTTTTTGTTTTTTGTGTCGATCCTTGGTCATTGTCAAGCGCAATGAATCCAGAGACAGGAGAGGATATTTGGGTTGAGCAGAGCAAGTTCATGGCCACTACTTCAACCATTGCAGACCCCAATTGGGAGTTTATTTTGGAACAATATTCCTATGGATGGGGAAACATTATACGTGAGCATTATCGACCTACTTCAGGAATGTATTTGCACAAGAATGGTTGGTTAGAAGTCATGCGAGAGTATAATCAAGAGCGAGCAACCAAAAGGAGAATAGACAAGTTGGGAGGATATAAAAGAGAAGTGTTCATTCAAAATAAACCTTCCAAGAACCGAAAGGTTTGGTTGCAAAAGCTCATTCGTGAAATGAAGAGTAGAGGTAAAGTTTTGATGGTGAGAATACCGGTGCATCCTGATTTCTTTGAAATGGAACAAACCTTCTGGCCGGGGTTTGAAAAAGAAATGAATGACATGGCCTCAAAGGAGGGTGTTGTTTTCTGGAGTCCTCGAGCGTTGAATGAGGAACTGTATTTCAATGATGGACATCACATGAATTACAAGAGCAGTCACCGATTTAGTCAGTTGCTTAACCAGGAGATTGAAGCGGTAAAGCAAGGGGGAAGACGTTAATCTTTAATACAACGAACTGAATATCCTTGAAAAGTATTGTATGCAGTTCTGCTGATGTTGGAATTGCCAACGTTTAGTTTTCGGCTCCAAGTATTTCCGGTTGAGGCATCAAGGGTAGAAGAGGCCCAATAGCCATATAATAATCTTCCGCTGAATGTTCCATTGGTAAATCGGTATCCACCGGGATACGCAGTAAATCCTGTGCTATTATTGTGAGGGGTATGAGGATCATTCCAGCCGTCTAATGATTTGAGGGCATCACCTTCTGTTGTACCGCGGAACCCTGTTCCAATTTGTTGATCTGCGATGCTCAGACCAAGAGCGCCCTCCATGTACATCCATTCACAATCACTGGGGACATGCCATCCAGTTGGGCATAATTTGTTGGTTTGAATGGTGGCAAAGTTGTAAAGGTTTCCATACAACGTTTGGTAGGTTGTATTGTTTTGATAATAGCAATAGGCTGGGGTTGTGGTGGTGCTCCAGGCCGTGTTGTCGGTGACGTTGGCAATGGGCGTTCCGTCATTCAATGACGTAACATTCAAGTTGTCCCCCATCCAACATTGCCCGCCAATTTCGATCAAGTCGTAAGTTGTACTTTGATACACCAAAGACATTTGGCCATTACATGAAGAAATGGAAATGGGACTGTCCGCGCACAAGACGTTTCCGGGTAATAAAGTAGAGCCGGTTTCTGGAGTGTTGGGATAATTGGCGGTGCTGATGCCAGGAACAATAACAAATTGATTGCCGACAAACAAAGAGTCACCAGAAGTGCTGATCCGGGTTGAAATTTCGTTGGCATGCAATGCATAAGGAACAGACATCAATTGTTGCGTTCCTAGGTCAACCATACCATTTCCGGCATCCATTTGCACGTGAAGAAATTTATCACCGCTGCCCCAGTCAATGGAGTTGAAGGAGCCGATGGAAGCGGTACCGGAGCCCACGTTGATGTTGATTAAGCCTTGTGCATTGGAAGAAGTGGCGTGAGATTCTTCATACACTACAGTTCCGGATGCAGTTGCATCGTGGATCATCAAGGTGATATTGAGCGGTGTATTGGAAATTACAGATCCATCGACATTGCGCACAACTGCTTGGTAAGGAATGGCAGTAGGAGATTGCGAGGAAGAGAAGAGAGGTAGAAACAGAAATAGAAGTAGAAACGGAAAGAGAACGTTGTTTTTCATGAGTTAAAGATAGGTCTAAAAGCAGCGTATGGTGGATTAAGTTTTTGCGTGGGATGAATTTTTTTTCAGTAGAGATCATAAAAAGAACTACCTTAGTGTAACAAATACACTAAGTATGAATCTTATTGATAACAAGGATGCACAAGGAAAGAATGCGAGTCCACTTTTACCAGAGGGGAAGAAGAATTATTTGATTGATATTGACGGGACCATTTGTGAAGATATCCCCAATGAAGAGGCCGAGCGCATGTGGGATTGTGAAGAATTACCAGGGGCAAAAGAGACCATCAATGCATGGTACAATGAGGGACATGTTATTACATTTTTCACGGCTCGAACAGAAGAGAATAGGGCAGCGACGGAACATTGGTTAAAGCAGCATGGATTTCTGTACCACGCAATTTTGTTCGGCAAACCCAGAGGGGGAAACTATCATTGGATTGATGATCGTTCAGTTAAGGCTACTCAATTTTTGGGAAATTTTACCCAGTTGGTAAAAAAGACAACGGAGATTGAGGTTTTTCCTGAGAAGTAAATTCTCTATTCAAGGTTATTCTTGAAACTTAGGAATTAAAGGAATGGCTATGAAATCTTCCCACTTCCGCAATCATACTGTGGTAGTATTTGTACCAAGTTAGGCCCAGTTTTTTGGCTTCAATGTGAATGGGATGAGCGGCCCAAACCTGCACGGATTCCATGTCTTTCCAATAGCTGATAAAAGTGCCGCGGCCCTCATGCTTCATGCTTTCATAACCCAAGTAGCCAGGAATGGTTTTAACCAGGGCTAAGGTTTTTTCATCATACTCTGCATAGCCTTCCAAATGGTCGGAGAGGTAGTAATTGAAGATGGATGCGATGAAAGGCGCAGTGGGCGGGGTGGGGGTGTTCCAGTTGATCATGATTCGAAGATAAGAGGAAATGAGGCAAGGGCGGGAAGAGTAGCCAACACACATGGCATTTCTGACCATGAAAATGAGACCTCCCATCATTTTCTTTTCGGTAAAATGAATGCCGTTTAATCGATTTCGAATACGTTCTGCTTGGTGATTAGAGTAGGCCATCTTGATTGCAAGTATACACGTGATTTTACTCGTTGCAATTTCAGTATTTAAATCAATAGCTCAACCCGCTTTCAAAAGATCTTTCACTTCAATCGACAATGCTGTACGTTTCTAATGTCAGCATTCATAAATCAACACTTTGGACAGGTTGACTTTTTCAATAAAATACGGATTGGATAAGGTTCTTTCAGTAACAATATCAATTTCCCTTTTTAATAGCTCCCTTAATTGGTAATGTAATTCGAAGTAATTATTGGAGTACTCATCAATACTCAATCGATCATCAAAACTTAAAAGAAAGTCGATATCACTTTGCTCATTGAAATCGCCGTTAGCAGCAGAGCCAAAAACATAACAGCGCTTAATCCCAAGTGACTGGAGAATCCTTTGAATATCGGTTAAGTTGTTTTTTATCAAAGCCTGCATGAAGAACAAAGATAGGCCAACAGCATTAAAAATGCACATTACAATTCTCTTATATTTGACCTATGAAACAACTCTTCACTTTTCTGTTCCTAGCCATTTCAGCAGTTGTATTTTCCCAAGCCCCCCAGAGCATCCCCTACCAAGCCGTTGTGCGCAACACCGACGGCAGCATCATGGCCAATGCTGCGGTGACCATCACGTTTAAGATCCATGATAATAACGCCAATGGAACCGTGGTCTATGAAGAGACGCACATCACCACCACCAACGCGCAGGGATTGGTGATTTTGAATGTGGGTGGAGGAACGGCCGTGATAGGCACATTCAGCGGAATCCAGTGGGGAGCAGGAAGCAAGTTTTTACAGGTGTTGATGAATGCGGGCTATGGGGTTGTGGATTTGGGAACCCAGCAGATGATGTCTGTGCCTTATGCGTTGTATGCAGAGGATGTCAATGTTCGGGTTAGTGCAACGGGCGATAGTCTTTTTATCGGAGATCAGGTGAGCATTGTTCCGGGGGTGAGTGCTGCTAATCCTGTCAGCATAAGCAATTACGGATTTGTGCTGTTGCCAGGAAATACAACGTGTCAAAATGAGTATATCTCAGTCACCGGTTGTGGAGGGCAGGATAGTTTGCTTTATTATGATAGATATTACAGTTTGGTCGAGATAGGAGGACAGTGTTGGTTTGCAGAGAATTTAGCGACGGATAAATATGCAAACGGAGATAATATTCCAACAGATTTAACCAATACGCAATGGCTGAGCACAACAGCTGGGGCTTATGCTATTTATAATAATGACATAGCCAACGACGCCATTTACGGCAAGCTTTACAATTGGTACACAACTGTTGACGCTAGAAGAGTTTGCCCAGCGGGATGGCATGTGCCAAGTGATTGCGAGTGGATGTTTTTGGAGGGGGTTATTGGTCTTAGTTCCGAGGAACAACAACAAGGCATGATTTATCGAGGAGGGGTTTTAGGCGGAAATTTAAAATCATTGTCCACCTGGTCCTCTCCTAATTCTGGAGCAACCAATCAAACTGGTTTTACCGCATTGCCTGGTGGATGGAAATGGGGCTACGGTTCAAGTTTTTCACTTAAAGGGTCAAGTGGTTTGTTTTGGTGCACTTCAGAATACGATCAAGATGCGGCGTGGTATAGGATTTTGAATAATACCGATGGAAAAATTGGAAGGTTTAATTGGGATTGGGGAGTAAAACAATCCGTAATGAGTATCCGATGCATTAAGGACTAATCCATTACTCTCCTTTTTTTAACTATTCTCCACAATCTGAATCTCCTCTTCCGTCAACCCATACAACGCATAAACCATGCGGTCAATTGAAGCGTTTGTTTGGTTTATTCTAGACTGGGTTTATTGCGCTCAATTCTTTCTTTTGCTTCAATGAGTAACTGATGCAACTTTGCTTCTAATTCTATTTTTGGAGGCATTACAGTCCAATATTCCGCAACCATAATTCCGTCTTTATGCATTTCTAGTAGTTCTGCCTGTTCTTTATTGCTTTCGGCGCAAAGAATTAAACCAATGGGTTCATTTTCACCTTCTTGTTTTTCGTATTTATTGAGCCATTTTAAATACAATTCCATTTGACCTTTATGACCAGGTTCGAATTTTCCTAATTTCAATTCGATGGCCACCAATCGTTTTAGCGTTCGGTTGTAAAATAAGAGGTCAAGGTAGAAGTCATATCCGTCGATAATCATTCTTTTTTGCCTTTCCATAAAAGCAAAACCGTTACCTAATTCCAAAACAAATGATTCTAATTCCCGGAGAATTGCCTTTTCCAAATCATTTTCTAAGTAGGAGTTTTTGAGATCCAGAAAATCCAAGAGGTAAGGATCTTTGAACGTGTTGAGTAAAGAGGGTTGTCTTTCTGAAAATTGAATATTGGCAATTTCATTTCGCTCAAATGCTTTGCGTTCAATTTGATTTCTCAATTCTCTTTTGCCCCAATTGTTTTCAATGGCATTTTGCGCATAGTATATTTTGGATTCCATGGATTTTAGCGGAAATAGTTCAATGAAATGAGACCAACTCAATTTTGCCGCCAGTGGTGGCAGAATTTCAAAATCAGAGAATTCGTTGGCGAATTTCATCATTCTCCTAACATTCTTTTCATTGAAATTCCGACCATATTTCAATTCAATTTGTGCTGAAACGGTTGCAACTATTTGTTTTCCATACTGAGCGCGTTCGTTTTTCAAAACCTCTTCGTTGATCCGTTTTCCCACGTGCCAAAACAAAAGTGTTAACGTGCTATTGGCGGTTCTTACGACCTGTTGTTTACTTTCCTCAATGAGTGCAGAAATCTCCTGCACTATATCAAGTGAATCTTTTTTAACTAGTTCATTCATTTTTTAAATCTTTATTTAGAAATCGTTGCGTTGTTTCGGAGTTCTTTTCTATTCTCTTTTTGTGTTTTTCGATTCATCCATTTCATTTTGTAAAAATTGAATCAAAGTCATCATGTTGCAAGAAACATATAAGGCGCATATAAAGACTTTTATGTTACCACCCTGCCCAGACAGTACTCTAGATAAGAATATTGTTATATTTGACTTATAAATCAAGACCATGAAAAAACACTTTCTCATTTTCATTCTGTTTCTGTTTCTCGCTCCAGCTCTGTATTCCCAAGCCCCACAGAGCATCCCCTACCAAGCCGTTGTGCGCAACACTGACGGCAGTAACATGGCCAACGCAGCGGTGACCATCACGTTTAAGATACATGACAACAGCGCCACGGGAACGGTGGTCTATGAAGAATCTCACGCTACCACCGCCAACGCGCAGGGATTGGTCAGTTTGAACGTAGGCGGAGGAACGGCCATGACAGGTACATTCAGCGGAATCCAATGGGGAACAGGAAGCAAGTTCTTGCAGGTGTTGATGAATGCCGGCAACGGAGTGATTGATTTGGGTACACAGCAGATGATGTCTGTGCCGTATACCCTTTATGCAGAAAATACAGTTGTAAGAATTAGTAACTCAGGAGATACACTAACCATAGGAGGGAATAGTGTTATTGTGCCGGGTATCAGTTTGGCTAACCCTATAAGCACAAGCAATTACGGATCTGTGCTGTTGCCAGGAAATACAACGTGTCTAAATGAGTACATCTCTGTCACCGGTTGTGGCGGACAGGACAGTTTGTTGTATTATGATCGATATTATAGCCTAGTGGAGATTGGAGGGCAGTGTTGGTTCGCGGAAAATTTGGCGACGGATAAGTACAGCAATGGGGATTTATTGGGACAGGATATGTCATTGTCGGGGCAAAATAATTCTTCTTGGTTTAATGCTACTTCCGGAATGTACAGCATAGCAAATGAGTCCTTGTCTAATGATGTGATTTATGGAAAGCTCTACAATTGGTATGCTGCAGTGGATGGAAGAGGAGTCTGTCCAATTGGTTGGCATACTCCTTCAGATTGTGAGTGGATGTTTCTTGAAAAATCAGTAGGCGTTGCGTTGAGTGAACTGGAGTTTACAGGTAATCGAGGGGGAAACGCAGGCAACGTGATAAAATCAACTGCCGGGTGGAACTTACCAAACACGCTCGCTAATAATTCATCAGGATTTAGTGCTTTACCTGGTGGAATTAGGGGTGAAATGGCGATTCCAATTACTTTGGGTTACAGCGGTTATTGGTGGGCCGAAAGTAAAAATGAAAGCAACATTACAAACCTACATGCAAGAAAGCTGCAGTCTTCTTCCGCTTCGATTTATAGATACCAAAACATGTACACTATTTCAGGATTAAGCATACGTTGTATTAAAGACTAACACTTAACTCGATTTGTTTTAACTATTCTCCACAATTTGAATCTCCTCTTCCGTCAACCCATACAACTCATAAACTATACGGTCAATTTCTTTGTCGGTTTGGTCGATTTGAGTTTTTAGTTCAAGGGCTTTCTTTTTGTTCTCTTCAAACAATTCCATCCATTCGAATTCGTCTTTCTTGGATAAAGGTGCTCCTTTAGAAGCTTTGATAGTTTTTTTTAGCTCCTTAATGAATTCTGTAAAATCAAGTAAATACCAATTGGATAACTTGCCTGATACTTTATCAATAGAATATTGTGATGAAATGTACTTTTTAAATTTTAACCTTAAATCGTCAAAATCTCTACTCAAAGCTGAAATTTCTTCAGCTAGTCCTTGAAAAACTAATTTTAAATCATTTGAAACTTCCTTTATTGGAAGAGACGACATTTTATTCGCATCTAATCTAACTCTTCCACCATTTTCACTATCACCGAAAGCAGGAAACAAAAACTTTTTGACATAGTGAAAAAACTTTGAATTGAGGACACACTGAAGATAGCGATCTGCATTTGCAATGAAATAACAGTTTGCACTTATGTAATAACCTTCTGTATCGTAATAAAAATTGTGAGTTGATGCTGTATGATAGTATATCAACTTTGGAAGTTTAAATAAGTCCGAATATGATATAGTATCTTGTGTTTCAAACCATTTATTTACAGATTTTTTTCTTGAGCCTTTTTCACCACTTTGTTCTATTTTACTACCGAACGACCCTAAAAAATCCATAATACCGGGAAATCTAGTTATGTCAATTTTTTTTGACGGGAAAGTTGTTATCATATATCTGCCAGAATGATTCAATGACCAACGAGAAAAATCATCTCCTTCAACCATTTTTTCAATCAAACTTTCTGACTCTGGATAATTACTTATAATTTGATCACGAAGTTCGTTTTTTATAATAAAAGCATCATTTAACCCAGATTTTACTCCATAATAAACACCCCCGTTATTATAATTCTTTAAAGTTTTCGCACCGTTTTTAAATTTGGATATTATATCATGTGATTGATTGTCGTTAAATCTCCAAATTGAAGTGTCTAATTTGTTCTTATCGTAATCAGTTAATGAATATGGTGATAGCCTAGCTTCATCCAAACTCTTTATCATTTTATATTGGATGTTTGTAATATTAGAGGATGAATTTTTTAAAATTGTAATTTCTGGTTCTGTTGAAGCATCTTCAAATATTCTTAATTCTCCGAAATTTACAATTTGCAAAATATCGAGATTAATTAAATAACTTCTTAATTCAAAACCATACTTTCTTTCCATCCATTTATTAGGAGTTATAAAACCAAGCAATCCTTTTTCTTTAATTAGTGATATCGATAAATCGTAGAAGTAAACATATAAATCAGCAATTCCATTGTAGACATTCTTGTATCTGAATGCAAAAAAATCCTTCTGTTGCTGACCTAATAATTCTTGTCTTACGTATGGAGGATTCCCAATTACCACATCAAACCCTCCTTTTTCAAATACCGTAGGAAATTCTTTTTCCCAATTAAACGCTTTGTCGCCTGCTATTGCGGGATCATCGATCAATGAATTCCCACATTTGATGTTGTTCGATAAATCAGAAAGTTTTCTACCGGGTTGTGCCGTGCGCAACCACATGGAGAGTTTGGCAATCTCTACACTTTCTTCATTGATGTCTACTCCAAAAATATTGTTCTCCAAAATCTGTAAATCGGTATCGAAAAGGCGCAACGGTGTATTGGTGAGTTCCGCAATAATGTCGTCTACAAATTTGTGCTCTTCAATGAAATAGGAGAGGGCTTGGTTCAAGAACGCGCCACTCCCGCAGGCAGGATCACAAACCTTTAGGGTGAGCAACCAAGACTTATAGGTGTTTAATCGTTCAAAAAGTTCCTTTCCCTTTTCATTTAATTTCCCATCTGCCTTCTGATATTCAAAAATGGCAATGTCTTCATCGAGCTTCAGTTCAATTTTCTTTTCAGTACAGAGTTTGCCAAGGGTATTGTCTACTATGTATTTGGTAATGTACTTTGGGGTGTAAAAGACACCGTCTTTCTTTCGTTTACTTTTTGTTTTGTCTAAAGTTTCGCCACGCAATTCCGCTTCTACATCATCTACCTCATTTAAAGAATGTTCAAAGATGTGTCCCAGGATATTTACATCTACATCGGTGTTGAAATCGTATTTTGATAAAATGAGCAAATCATTTTTCAATACCTCATCGTCAATCTTAAGCGACTCTAGCAATTCATCAGGTGCAAACAACTCTCCTCCAAACTGTGGAATGACTTCTCCTGTTTTTTGATAGGTATAACCTCGGTACAAGTGTCCAAAATATTTATTTACCATCTCGTACAACGGTTGGTAGTAATCGTCGTCTGCACCAGACCATTTCTCTACAATGCTCACAATTGAATTCGTACCCACCAATCCTTTGTCTTCAGCGAACAACAAGAACAGTATTCGATCGAGAAACTTTTGACTCTTTTTGAAAAGTTCTAGTTTGTCGTGTTGCGGATTGTTTTGCACCGCATTTTCAAAAAACCTACGCTTAAAATGCGAGTAGTCCTTATAGAGCTTTTTCGAAATTTCTTCTTCATGAAACTTGGTTTCTTGTCTTAGGAGTTTCGGAAGATTTTTATCTAACAGTCCTTCCTTTCTGAGGTAGAGATAGAATCGTTTAAAGGTCTCTTTGTCTAGGTTGTATAAATCGAATTCTTCATAGTCCGTGGCATCGTCTATATAAAACCTTAGTTTATGAAAGTTGGAGGAAATGACATAGCTGCAATCCTTGTGATTGTTCTTGTAGCCAAACGCTTGGTCTTTTACAGCATCCAGGTTTTTCGTCTTATTGTCTTTTAGCTCAATGACCCCAACTACCTTCTCATCTTTTAAAATGGCACCATCTGCTTTCTTTGAATTGGTTTCATTCTTCTTTTCCGTTTCGATATTAAACGGACTTTCGGGATAAACAGAGTACCCCAAGACAGACCCAAATATCTCTTTTATAAATCCCTCTTGGTATTGCTCTTCTTTGGCTACGCGGATATTCTTAATTTTATCAGGAGAATAAACCCTTTTGTATTCAAGAAAGGCATTTTCAATGGTTTGCTCATCTAAAGTGAGTAAATGTTTCTTTATGATCGCTTCTTGGAATAATGCCATGTTATTGCTTTCTTTTTTGTTTCTTTATCACAATCTGACCAACTGATGCGGTTTGAAGGTTATTCAAAAGTCAGTATTCCTACAAAAATAGAATAATATAACTTAATTAAAGTAGGAATGAATTGTATTTTAAAACACCGGATTCTAATGGGAGATTTTCTACATCTCCATTGCGTTGGTATTCTGTAAATTTCAAAAACATTTTGCTATGAAAAGACCACCCCGTCTGCTTCGCAGCCTGGCGAAGCATCGCTACCTCCTTTCCGCTTTGCGGCAGGAGGGGAGATACAAAAAAAGGCTGCATAACGCAGCCTTTTCCGCTCCTCAGCCTGGGCTCGAACC
>VFQT010000380.1_pt1 | contig 66821 bp, 36 predicted proteins | sample 3512381 | NCBI WGS metagenome assembly VFQT01 (sample SAMN10412376, study PRJNA504923) | tailings metagenome | isolation source: Relicate 2 Philex TSF3 active mining site | place: Philippines: Tuba, Benguet | collected 2017-08-29
CATGAGTTCATTGACCAACGCGGCACTTCGATGGGCACCTCAAACCAAAATGCAAATGTCAGAACCGGCTGTAACTCCAGCTAATCGCATTGCCATTTTCATATGGCATCACCCCGTGGAAAGGTCGCGGATCGTCATCAAAGACAAGGGGGAGAAAGTGTCTGTCGCCCGGCCAAAGTGGTAGGTGTCCATTCACCAGTTCATCAATAGGCTTCCACAACAGGTCGCCTTCCGGGTTGCCAGAAAGGACATCACCTGTATATGCATGAATCACAAAAATAAACCCAAGCCAATCCTCACCGTGCTTGCCAAACCCTGGCCAAGAGACTGTGCCACGCAATGTCATCTCTGTGACCGTGATACCAGCCTCTTCGTACAGCTCGCGAACCATGCATGCCCCGATATCTTCACCAGAATCCACTTTCCCGCCGAGCCCATTCATTTTCCCCAGAGCCTGATCCTCCGGACGCTTGTTGCGGTGGATAAGTAGCACATTACCCTGACCATCAATGACATAGCCCAGAGTCGCAGTAATCGGTGTATATGGCATGCGGAAAGCATACCCCCGCGCTCGATGTTGGGCTACAGGTATACTTCGTGCGAAATGTCGCAGCCTGTCCTCTCCATCCGGAACGTTACAAAATCCTACGGAGACTTTTTGGCACTGAATGATGTTTCGCTTGACCTTCACCCAGGAGAAATTCACGCAGTCTTAGGTGAGAACGGAGCCGGAAAGTCAACCCTGCTCAACATTCTCGCAGGGATGACACCGGCAACCAACGGATCTGTCTTCCTTAAAGGGCAAGAGGTACGATTCACATCAGCGGTTGATGCAGCCAAAGCAGGCATTGGGATGGTGCATCAGCACTTCATGCTTGTGCCAACGCTGTCCGCGATTGAAAACCTGATCCTTGCTGATATGGTCGAGCAGCGACAGTGGTTTGGCTGGCCCGCCAGAAATGTGCGGGACCGAATCGGGACCCAGGCGGCATCCTTTGGCTGGGATATCAACTTTGATACAACGATTGATGCCCAAACGGTCGGAGCACAGCAACGCCTCGAGATCCTCAAAGCGCTTCAGGGCGATCGCAGCGTTCTTCTCCTCGACGAACCAACGGCCGTCCTTACGCCTGGTGAACTCCCTGGTTTCTTTGACACGATTCGGGCAATTGCCACAGCAGGAACAGCGGTCGTAATCATCACCCATAAGCTCGATGAAGTGATGGCAGTCGCCGATAAAGTCACCGTCCTTAGACGAGGGATGGTCGTTCACCAATGCTCGACACTTGGAACGTCGGTCAATGATTTGGCACGGGAAATGGTCGGAGACACATCCGATGCCTTTGCAGTGCTCACGACCACCAACGCGCATCGCGAGCAAACGCAGGTGGGCGATATTCGTGTTTTGCTGACCGATGCTGAAACGACCGACGGAGATTCAGTCCTTCGAAATGGCAACCTTACGATTCGTTCAGGTGAGATTTTGGGGATAGCTGGAGTCGATGGAAACGGTCAGGGTGCACTGGCAGCTCTGCTGACGGGAAATGCCAGATTGACTTCGGGCAGGCTGGCAATCAATGGAATGGAAATAGCCCCCCATCAACACGTCTCGCCACAGACCTTTCTTGCCAATGGCGTTTCGTACATCCCAGCCGACCGCCAGCTGGATGGGCTTGTGATGTCAATGTCCATCGCAGATAACATCGTGCTCGATCGGCTGAAGGATGCCGCCTTTACGCGCTACGGGATGCTGATTGACCGCCGTGCAATCGCTACGTTCGCAGATCATGAAGTCGAGCGGTTTGACATTCGTCCTGCCGATACATCAAGGATCGTCAGCTCGCTCTCGGGTGGAAATCAGCAAAAAGTGGTTATCGCACGGGCACTGAGCAGAAACCCGAAGGTGATGGTTGCGGTGAATCCTACGCGTGGACTTGATGTCGGCGCAATTGCATACGTTCACCGGGCGCTCCGCAAAGCTGTTGCCGATGGCTGCTGTGTCGTGTTGATCAGCACTGAGCTTGATGAAATCCTGGCACTCTCTGACAGAATTTCTGTGCTGTACGATGGTCGCCTGAGCGAAACGCTTCCCGGCGGGGTAAGTAAAGTTGAGCTTGGTCGCCTGATGGGCGGTGCTACCCAATGACAAAGCCCTCTTTGCTGTCTTTTTGTAATGCCATTATCTGGATGCTGATCGCAGCGGCAACCTGCGCCGGTATCGTGCAGATAGCCGGTGCATCTCCCATAGCAGTGTCACAAGCTCTTATTCAAGGCGCGACTGGGACGCAGTACAACATCAGCAACACACTGGTTCAGACCATTCCCTTGCTGATAACCGCGCTCGCAGTCATCGTTGCGTTTCGGGCAGAAATGTTCAACATCGGGGTTGAAGGACAATTTCTCCTTGGTGCAGTGCTCGCGTGCTGGGCGGGCCAGCTCGTGCTACCCGGACCAGTTGCACTCGTTTTCACATTAGTTGCATCGATGCTAGGCGGGGCATTATGGGCACTCATTCCAGCCCTGATGCTTCATTTTCGCGGCGTGCAAGTGGTACTCAGCAGCTTAATCATGAACTTCATCGCGGTGCAGGTCATTGCATGGATGGTTCGTGGTCCCTTGCAGGAAGCCGTGCGGGAATATCCACAGTCAGACCCGATTCGCGCAGCAGCGGAGCTGCCAAAGATTGTTGCTGGCCTGCAACTCCACGGAGGATTGTGGATTGCCCTGATCGTTGCTGTGTTCTTTGATGTCTTGTTACGTTTCACGGTATTTGGACAACACCTTCGGGCTGTCGGAAGTGGACTGCGTGCATCGAAGACGATGGGTCTACCGGTAAGTCGAATTCTGGTAAGTACCGTTCTAATCAGTGGCGCACTGGGAGGTCTGGCGGGTGGAATCCAGATTTCCGGCGTCACCCATTTTCTCGCAGACCCCTATTCGAAAGGCTACGGTTACACAGCAATCGCCGTAGCATTGCTTGCGCGTCTCTCACCGCTGGGTGCCATCCCTGCTGCGCTTCTCTTCGGTGCATTGACCAGTGGATCATCGGCCGCACAGTCAGCAGGGATACCTGTTGTCGTTCTGCAGGTGATCCAAGCAGTTATTTTGCTATCCATCCTTGGTGCACGATACACAGGCACTAAGATCAGCCTCAAGGGGTCCAGACCATGAGCATGGTCACCGATATCATCACCTATGCAGCCCCGGTTGGTCTAGCATGCTACGGAGGGCTGATTAGCGAAAAGGTCGGGATTGTACAGATATCTCTCGAAGGAATGATGCTGATTGGTGCACTTGCCGCTGTCATCGCAACCAGCCTTACAGGAAGTCCTGTTATTGGTATCCTTGCCGCGATGCTCTGTGCGCTTCTCACCGCGGCCCTCCACGGAGTTTTCACTCTCCTGATGCGCTCCGACCACGTCATCGTCGGTACAGCAGTCAACTTTTTGGCAATCGGCATCACAGGAGTCCTCTCGCGTACCCTCCAAAAGTCAAACCCGACGATTCTCAAAGCGCAAAGCCTTTCACCTTTACTCTTTGGGATGAATGTCCTGACACTTCTCTTCCTCTTACTCATTCCGGTTCTCTGGTGGTTGCTGTACCGGACGCGTCTCGGAATTGGACTTACAGCTACAGGTGAGCATCCCAAAGCAGTCACGGCGGCGGGCTACAACGTGTTTCGCTACCGATTTTTCGCAGGACTTGGATGTGGCGCTCTATGCGGGCTGGCGGGTGCCGCTTTGTCCATAGGAATTTCAAACAACTTCACGGACAATATGACTGCATCCCGTGGCTTTGTTGCCCTTGCTCTAATCGTAGTTGGACGCTGGTCACCCATTTGGACTGCTGTAGGTACCGTTGGGTTTGCAAGCCTTGATGTCCTGCAAGCGAGTCTTCAGGCTGGCGGCAATACCTGGCTGCCGTACCCGATACTCCTGGCGCTGCCGTACATCCTGACGCTGGTTGCCCTTGGAACAGCTAAAGCAGCTGTGCGCCCCCCAAGATTCCTTGGTATCACAAACGATGGTCAACACTAGCCTCAGTAAGGTCTTCGTCCGCTTAGTGTAAATCGCATTAGCTATTCCCACGCCCCAGATGAAGACAATCGGTATACTCGATCATCGTGCAAACTCTTACCGGGCTGGACACAGCTGCTCTCACATCGCTCATCACATCCATCGGACAACCTGCCTACCGCGGCAAACAGCTCGCCGAAAGCATATACACACGCCGGGTGCGAAGCATTGATGAAATCACAACCCTCCCGGTAGCCTTACGACAATCGTTGTCGGAGAGTTACACGATCGGAAGTTGCACCGTTACCGGAAAACAAGAAGCGGTGGATGGCACAGTCAAGTATCTTCTGTCATTTGGTGATGGCGAAGTTGTCGAAACGGTATTCCTTCCGTATGAGAATAGAACCAGCATCTGTATTTCGAGTCAAGTCGGTTGCCCGATGGCCTGTTCATTTTGCGCAACCGGTACAGAAGGACTCGTTAGGAATCTAACAACGGCCGAGATTATCGACCAGCTCCTTATCGTGCAGTCATTGCATCCCGAGACGCGCATCTCACACGTCGTAATGATGGGCATGGGCGAACCGCTTCTGAACCTTCCGAACGTCATTGCCGCCTTGACTCTGATGGCAAATGAAATGGGACTTAGTTGGCGCCACTTAACGGTTAGCACAGTCGGCGTCATCCCCGCCATCGAAAAATTGGCACAAATGGATCTCCCGCTGACGCTGGCAGTATCGTTGCACGCCCCCACTGATGACCTACGGGACGAGCTCGTCCCGCTCAACAGGAAGCACAATATTGCACGCCTGATGCAAGCCTGTAGCGAATACGTCCACATGACAAATCGTCGCCTTACATTCGAATATGTTCTCCTCGCGGGGGTGAATGACCGTGATGAAGATGCACACGCTCTAGGGAAGCTTCTTGCAAGGCAACCCCTGTGTGCACTGAATACAATTCCGTACAACTCGACGGATGTCGAAGCGGCCTATAAACGCCCACAGGCAGCCGCGACACACCGCTTCCGTGACATCGTTGCTTCCTACGGCGTGACCGTTACACAGCGACAGGAGCGTGGACAAAAGATCGCTGCAGCGTGTGGACAACTGAAACGCTCGGCACTGCGCTCAGGTCACTCCCTGAGACCGCTGCAAATGCTTAAGGCGGATGGCTAGACATGAGCACCCAGTCCGATGGTATCGACGAAACCTCGGATAATACTGTCAGCCTGCCGACGCAATGGACACAGGCGCAGTGGCAGGTAGAACTTGCCCAAACAAAACCAGCCACCATTATCGCGTTTCTCCGTTCGAACAAAATTCAACCATCAGCCTTTCGATTGCTCCCGGAGCTTGTAAAGCTGCCAACAAATCAGCTCCTGATTGCGCAAACCCTGGCCAAAACCCCGAAGCTGGCGGCCAAATGGATCGGTGATGCCAATCAACTGCAACCGGCATCGTCCAATGAACCGCTTCCCTCCCCTTCGGTGCCAGAGCAATCCCGAGGCGGACTTCCACGGATGCAAAAGCACCGATCCACAGGAACGACAGGGACATCCTCAAAAGGTCAGAAACACACCCAGTCGCCACCTGATACTGATGACTTGCAGACGCACGAACAGCCAACGTCACCCGATGTGACCACTGAGGCATTACGCGATAAGCTTCTTGCTTCAGATTTACAGATAGCAGAACTCAGGCAGCAGCTTGACAGTGCGTTGACCGAAAATAGCCGGCTTGAAGCCGAGCTGTCTGGCTTGCAACGGACATCAAAGTTTGCTGTTGAGTTTATAGACCGTATTCAGGATGTCATCGAAACGGAGCGTGGAACCGACTTTCGTAAGTACCCTGCTGATAAACGTCCTGCCCGACTAAAATCAGAAACGCTAAAGGTTCTTAGGAATGAAGCTACTTTGCAGGCTGAGATCGATAGCCTTCGCAAACAACGAAAAGCCCCGTCGGATTCGGTTAATGCTCCTGCGGTAACCGATACCCAGAATGCACACGCGATTGCCCCACAGGTCAAAGCGGCAATGCAGTCAATTCTGCTCCATGGAAAGGCCGAATGGAGTGCCATCCAACGCCTGGTTAGCCTCCTCTTGCAGGATACGACACTGACTCAGGTCGACATCGCAACGCTGCGCCAAGTTCAGGCGGAAGCACTATTGCGTGCAAAACGGGATGACGAAGCCCTGGCCCTTTTGGGCGAAGCGTTACAGCTGTTCACCAATAAGCGGAGATATACGGATGCACTCGATTGTCTTGTCCTGGCAATCCGTGCTATCTCGACGGATCACGTCCCGAAAGATGTTCTGTCCTCGATGCGTTCGCTGATAACACAAGTGCCTGAGGATTCAATGCGAAAACTGGTGCATCCCCTTGCGCGCCTGCGATCACGAAACCGTCTGGCATTTGAGCAAATGTTGCCTCGTACTTTGGAGTGTGGCGTTACTCAGCGACTGACGGCCGGCGTGGATTCCCTTGCCACACGACGTATCACCGAAACCGAGACGCTGTCGCTCCCGCTCGCAAACGGGCGTCGGCATAGTTGTACAGTGCGAGACATAATCCGGCGGATTGAACGCGGCGATGAAGGTTACGTTGAGCGCGTCCGTGAAGGACTTGAGCTGCTCCTTGAAAAAGATGATGCCCTCGCTATGGCAATTGAAGCGTGCATCCGAGAATCATCATCGCCTTGGGCTCTTATTCCACTCCACAATCATCACTGGAGAGCAGCCGTAATCGATGCTTCGAATGTCGCACGTTGGAACAGTGGTAAAGCAGGTGACAAAACGGTCTCACGTGCATCCAGGATTTTGGCGATATGGCAGCAGCTTGTGCTGGATGGCTACTTTCCAGTCAATATATATGCCGATGCGAACCTAAAGCACAATGTAATGGACCCGGAAGTTCTGACACAGCTGATCGAGCAAGGAAGTCTCCACATAACTCATGGTGAGGAGGCTGATGTCGTCATCCTAAAGTGGTCTGTAAAACACGGTGCCATCGTCATCACGAACGACAGAAACATGCTGTGTGCGCATGCAGATCAGATTCCATCGGATATTACACCGGACCGTGCAGGTTTCGAGTTTACAAAGGCTGGACTTCCTAAGATTCATGGAACAACGCCATTCCGTCGCGAATCGCTACCAGCTCAGGAAGAGTCCTAAGAGGATTCCTCGTCATCGTCGACGGAACTGCTGTCAACTGTGGAATCGTCTGCTAGATTATCCAAACGCGGCATCAACAAGTTTAGGTCTTCCGGCTCCTCCCACTCGCTGTCATCTTCGATGCCGGCATGTCTGCGTAAACGTTTGAGCTGTTCGGCGTCAAAGTCATCCAAGACACCTGCACGTTGGTAGTGAAAAACAGCATGCTTGTCGAGTCGAAGTTCACTGTACAAATCAGCCAGAAGACAATGATAGGCGGCATTTGATGGCGCTAATCGCACGGCCTGTCGTACTGCGACCGCAGCATCACGGAACTGCATCATTCGGCGATACTGAGCGCCGAGGCGCACATTGTAGTAAGCATCCACCGGGCTGAAGATGGTCGCTTGTTGCATTTCACGTACGGCTTCTGCATTGCGTCCAGCCCGCACCAACATATCCCCCAGCCAGAAATGATAAAAGCCATCCTGTGGCTTAAGGCGCACCGATGCCTCCAGCTCGGTTATCCCCTCTGAAAGACTCCCCGCCTGCGCACATGCATCCCCAAGCTTGTAGTGGTAGTAGGCATTTTTTGGCTCAAGGGCAACAGCCTTACGGAACTCAAAGATAGCCGGCTGAAGACGGCCATAATACATGTATAGCTCGCCCATCGCGAAGTGGGGTTCGGCGCGCTCCGGAGCGGTCTTGATGGCTCTCCGGTATTGCCGAAAAGCATTCAGCCCCTGACCTGAGTAAACATAGGCATCACCTAAGTCAAGCCTTTGCTCAGTGTCATCCTCACCTTTTTCCTTGGCTTTACGAACGGCGCTTCGATACTGGTTGAGAGCCTCCGCGACTTGACCGTCCGCCATCAGCTTGTCGGCATTTTCAACCTGGTCATTTGAGATAACCGTGAACGGGTCGCTGCCATCGCCGCGTTCATCCCCGATGTCCGGCGAATCAAAATCTACATCAGCGTGTGCATGCGCATCTGCATCCGGGTCAGCCGGTATAGGTTCCACATCACTGAACTGGTCATCTGCCATACCACTCACGTCCTAAACCCTTTTGGGGCTATCAAGTATAACAGTCACTGGCCCCCAGTTTGTCAAAGAGACTTCCATTTCTGTACGAAACCGGCCTGTGGAAACATTTATTCCAAGGTGACGAACCCGTTCACAGACATCCAGGTACAGTGCTTCCGCCAGCTCGGGTGCTGCGGCTCCCGTCCATGATGGTCGGCGTCCCTTTCGGCAATCACCCATTAACGTGAATTGCGAAACGAGCAATGCTGAGCCAGCGATATCGGATAGCGACTGCTCCATACCATCGGTTTCGCCGGGCTTTGGGAAGAGCCTGAGGTTTACGATTTTGTCGGCACACCAGCTCACATCAGCAGGTCCATCATCCGGCGCAACGCCGATCAGCACCAATAATCCGGTACCAATCGCCCCTACAGACGCACCGTTGACTTCAACTCCAGCCTGCCTAACTCTCTGTATCACCAAGCGCATCGCGATTCGGATAGTACCACGCTGACCTTAAGCGTTCGTTGACATAGTGTGCCGTGCGCAGGTATGCTTTGCCTTACGCTTACCTTGGAGGCAGTCATGCTGATTTCTCGACGAAACCTTACGCTATTGGCATCTTTTGGGATGCTTGGACTGATTGGCTGTGCGCCAGCGTCCGACAAAGCCGGTTCTGGAGATGCTAAACCTGCATCGGGCGACGCATCGTCGTTCAAGATTGGATTGATCACTCCCGGCAAGGTTAACGACGGTGGATGGTGTCAGCTTGCACAGGATTCTGTGAATGCGATCGCTAAAGAAACTGGCGCAACCGTGACACCGGCGATTGAAGAACCAGCAAAGGCTGAGGTCGAGGCTGCCATACGCCAGCTTGCTGAAGGCGGAAACACACTTGTTTTCCTCCATGGCAGCGAGTACGACTCGCCAGCTGCTGCCGTCGCGAAAGACTTTCCCAGCACGACATTTGTCGTGGTTGGAGGCAGAACAGAAGGACCGAATCTTCTTCCTCTGCAGATCAGTGAGCGGGAAGCCACGTATCTTGCAGGTTACGTCGCAGCAAGTCTGTCAAAAACGCATAAGATTGCAGCGGTCGGCGGCATCGACATCAAGATTATCAAGTCAGGCTTTGATGCGTATGTTGCCGGAGCAAAGGCCGCAGACCCGAAAGTGGATGTTCGTGTGACGTATACCGGTTCGTTTGATGATCAGGCAAAAGCGAAGCAGCAAACGCAGGCACTTTTGGCAGCGGGAGTGGATGTCTTTACACACAACGCGAATGCTGCAGGAGCAGGAGTCGCACAGGCTATCGAAGAGGATGGCAAAGCGTTGTTTATTGGGGCCAATGCCCCGCAAACGGACCTTGCTCCCAAGCAGAACGTCGGCGCATTCGTGCTTGATACGCAAAAGGGCTATCTTGTGGCTGCAAAAGCCGTCATGGACAAGAAAACCGACGGCAAAGCCTTCAAGCTTGGCATTAAGGATGGTGCGACGCGATTCGAATTCAACCCTGCCACGGCGAGCTTGTACACGCCCGAACTCAAGGCAAAGGTTGAAGGCATCAGCAAAGACATCGAGGCAGGAAAAGTCACTCTGTAGACATTTGACGGCTCGATGCGAACGAACGGCAGCCCTGTCCCCCGGACAGGGCTGTTTGCATTTACTCCCGACAGGTAGAATCAAACATGCAAGACACCAACTCGCTCCCAGCACTCCCGACTCCACCAGATATCAAGCCACGACAAAAAACCCTTGCAAACGGGATGCGCGTGATCAGCCTTGAAGAACACAGCAGCCCCAATGTGTCCATTCAAGTCTGGTACAACGTCGGCGGTAAGGATGACCCGGCCGGGCGCGCCGGATTTGCACACCTCTTTGAACACCTGCTCTTCAAGAAGACACGTAACCTCCCGGATGAAGCAATGGATCGCTTCACCGAAGATGTCGGCGGGGAGAACAATGCCTACACGACGAATGACCTGACCGTGTATCACGAAGTCGTTCCATCCAATCACTTGGAACGTATCCTCTGGGCGGAAGCGGAGCGGATGGTAAACCTCGATGTCGATGATGCAAACTTTCGATCAGAGCGCGATGTTGTCAAGGAAGAATTCCGCCAGGGGGTGCTGGCACAGCCCTACGGTCGCTTTGATGATGCCTTTGACCGATCAGCTTGGACAGTCCATCCGTATAAATTTGGCGTCATTGGAGATATAGATAACCTCAACGCTGCTTCTCTGGCGGATGTCATCAAGTTTCACAAGACCTACTACCGCCCGGACAATGCAACTCTCATCATTGTAGGGGACTTCAAAACAAGTGAACTTGACAGAATCGTCGCCTCAACATTTGGACGTCTTGCCGCTCCGAAGGGTCTCATCCCTCGAATATCGACCCGGGAACCAGCCCGTACGGCTCTGATGCGGTTTGAAAAAACCTATGCGAACCTCCCCCTTCCCGTCGTCGCACTGTCTTTTCAACTCCCGCCTGCCCGTGACCTCGACATGGCCGCCGCGATGGTCCTCGATGGCATCCTGTCCGGGGGAGAATCCAGCCGTCTTTATCAGGAGCTGATCTACCAACAAGGTCTGGCCAGTGACATCACCAGCTATCTTGATGCACGTGAACATGGCTCATCTTTGGTCATTCGGGCTCTTGCTACAGAAAATATCTCTGCAGCGAAGCTTGAAGCTGGCATTGTTAATGTCATCTCCGCGCTCAAGTCGATGCCTGTCAAACCCTCCGAGCTTCAGCGTGTAAAGGACCGAATCTTAACTGATATGCTGCGAAGCCGCGAGACAACGGATGGCATCGCTGCCGCAATCGGTCAGGCAGCAGTTGTCCTCGGAGATATACGACGCGTAAACACTGACCGCCAAGCCATTCAGAACATCACAGACGAAAATCTGATGACATTCTGCCAGTCGTACCTTAATGTTGATACAGCACTTATTGGTCTAGGAACATCAGGACCGGAGACAAAACCCACGCCTGTCCGTGAGCCTGTAGCCAACCGCGGGAAAACTAAACCCAGCAGCAAACGTAGAATCGCCCAAGTTCCCGTGCCGGGTAAACCAGCCAAACTTTTGATCCCATCGGCGACCAAAGAAACGCTCCCCAATGGTCTCAAGGTTATCATCGGCCGACAACGACCTACCGGTATCACCAACATCAATGTCATCATTGGGACTGGCTCGCTTGCTGACAAGGAAGGACTCTCAGGAACGGCATCCCTTGTTTCCGAGTTGTTGGTGCGTGGCACAGTAAGTCGTGATGCGCCATCAATCGCCGCTGAGGCAGAGTCTCTTGGTGGTCCGCTCTCAACCAGTGTCACGCACGAAGCAATCCGTATCGGTATCAGTGTCCCTAGCACCCGTGCTGGACTTGCCCTGGAGCTCTTAGCCGATATTACACAGCGGTCTACATTCCCGGAGATAGAGCTGGACAAAAAACGTACTGAGCTCCTCGATAATCTCAAGGTGGATCTAGGTCGACCTGGAACACTTGCCCGTCTCGCGCTCAACCGAGCCATCTACGGAAAGCAGGGCTATGGTCGGCCGGTTGGTGGAACGCTCAAGTCGCTTACGCATATCCGTCAACGTGACCTCAAGGCATTTCACGCGACGTACTTCACGGGCCGCAATACGACTCTCGTGCTGACCGGTGATGTCCCGTCCTCCATTAAGGGTGATATCAGCGCGGCACGCTGGCTGGACATGGCTGATGTTAGCGTCCCTGCAATCCCTGTGCACTCCACTACCGAGAAGCCGGGAGTTATTCTCATTGACAAACGCGATGCGGGTCAGGCGGCGGTCATGGCGGCAGCTCCCGGCGTCTCCCGCAGTGACAAACGCTGGCCAATCCTGATGCTGGCAAACAGCATCCTTGGTAGCGGCTACAGTGCACGGCTGAACAAAGAGATTCGAATTCAGCGCGGACTGGCATACGGAGCATTTTCCGGTATGAGCGAACGTAAAGGAACCGGAATCATCACATTGTCGGCACAAACGCGTCTTGATGCAGCATCAACCGTGGCAGAAATCCTCGTGGCACAGCTGGAACGGATGCTTCAACAGCCAGTGTCCCCGGATGAGCTTTCAATTCGTCGGTCCGCCTTGACGGGACCGCTCTCGCGTGACCTTGCAACGGCCAGCGGTTATGCGGATGCACTGATAACTCAATCGCAAAATGGCCTTCCGGTGGACCAAACAGGTATTGCAGCAATGCTTGAGACGATTCGAAAGGCAGAATCATCCGATGTGCAACGTGTGATGCAGAGCGTCTTTGGAACGCGAAAGCCAACTGTTGTTGTCGTTGGCGATGCCCGCGTCTGTCTTGCAGATCTTAAGAAGCACTTTAAGACAGTAAAGGTTGTTTCCGAAGCGAGCTGGCTTCAGACAATGGACACCTGGAGCTAGTGAAGGATAGTGGTGACGCCTGCGGCTAAGGCGTAAAGGATGACAGTGGCTACGAGAGGTTTATCCTCGATAAGCGTAGCCTCTGGCGTTTCGCCCACCCCATGCCTGTGGATAAGATACAAGTAGCGCATGATGCCATGCAGGACAAAGGGGATGGTTGCCATCAGGTATGGATGACTCTTTCCGGTGTCGGAGAAAAAGCTGTAGAGGGTGTACGCCATAATGCAGCTACTGGCCGCAATGGTTAGCAGCTGATCCAGCATCGGGATGTTGTATTCCTGAAGGATCGCTCTGGTCGACCCGGATGTCCCATGTGCCGACACCTCTCCCCGACGTTTAGCCAAGCCGAGAAACAGCGCGAGCAGCAGTGTACAGAGAAGAAGCCACTCACTCATCCCAACATTGATCGCGAATGCCCCTGCCGCGGCCCGAATTACAAAGAGACCTGCGAGTGTCAGTACATCCAAAATCACAATATGCTTGAGCCAGAGCGAGTAAGCTAGTGTAATGCAGAGGTAAGCAACAGTAGCGGCAAGAAACTTGGGTCCGACCCAATACGCTGCTGCAAGCCCCGAAAGGATTCCCACAAGACTGAATAGGAGAGCGGCAGATATATCCAAGTCGCCACTCGCAATCGGTCGCAACCGCTTCTTTGGATGTTGTCGATCGTTTTCTACATCGCGAATATCATTGATGATGTACGTACACCCGGACACAAGGCAGAACACGCATATTGCGACAATCAGTGGGATGTAATCGCTGAGACTTCTCGGTTTGTCCGAGGTAAATAGAGCGGCAGCCCCGACAAGTACGTTTTTGACCCACTGCTTCGGTCGTAAGGCAGCCAAAATAGCGGGAAGCCGCCGTCGGTTTCCCGGGGCGGCTTCCTGCTGGTGTTGAGGTAGCTTAGTTTGCGACATCCAGTTCCTGTTTGACCGACTGTGGCTTCTTCAAGCCATCAACATCGGAGACAGTCAACGTAATCACATACTTGCCTGCGCGTGTAAAGACTTTGGTGACACTACGCCCAACGGTGTCTTCCTGAATACCGTCACGGGCATCCCAGTCCCAAGAGAACTTCAGGTTGGAATCACCAGCTTCTGCATCACCTGAAAAAACAACATCGTTATTGATGAACGCGATTTGGTCTTCCAGAGGATTGACTGAGATCTCCGTTTCGTCTGTCACGATTTGGATTTCACCAATCTGGAACTGCTGGTACTTATCACCACAGATCACAAAACTCTTTAGCTTTGCTCCATCTCCAGAGATGCGTTTCTTAGCAGACTTAAAGATGCTCACGATTGGTAGGCTCACCGGGAGGTACGCATCCGGATCTTCCGTAGGCTTCATATCTAGTGGGCGAACCAGCTCGTAGCGATCACCGTTTGCCATGATGGCAATAAAGCGCATCCGCTCGAATGGAGCGGTATTCGCGAGCGAACCAGTGGAGGAAAATCCACCGCCATCACCGCCGTTGCCACCGGGAAAGCCACCACCAGAACCAGGGATACCGCCGCCAGGAAAGCCTCCCACATTGGAGCCAGACGAAGAATTGAATCTGGCCATCATTCGGAGGTAGGTTCTGCCGTTTGCAATCGCAGCAGCAAGGTCCACAGGGGATTTGAAGTCAATCCGCCCACCCTGATACATGCCATGCGTGGTGACCTTAATCGCTGCATCGCCGAGCAGTACATTCTCAGTCGTAGGTTCGGCTTTGCCGGATCCCCAAGAGCTCAATGCAATATTGCCAGAGTCACCTTCCCCGCGGTAAAGCGTGAAGGTAACCGGTTGCGAACCGTCTTGAGCAGTAGCGAATGGCATCAGGACGCCTGCCAAGGCAGTCGCTGCAATCGCAGCAACCATATGATGTCCAAACAAACGAGGAGTGCGCATCGGATTCATTCCGCCCGACTTCCTTTCGGTTCCTAAAAACAAGCACGCACCGACAAAACCGCTTCGGTGCGGATTCTGCATTATACACAACGAAAGCAGACTTGGTTATAGACACTGCTGATTAACGTGTTCGGGATTGGCGCAACCAGTCGATAGAGTATGATTAGCGTAAACAACAGTGCATTTATGGAGTGATGCCAATCATGGATGGCCTCGACAAAATCAGCCCATGGCCCCGCAGGACAGCTGCGGCAGCCCTCGTTAACCAGGAAATTACTACGGTCATTGACAGCCATCCCTTCGTACATCACTTGGCTGGAAAGCTCGCTACCGTAGGTGTCGATCTCGCATCCATCGTCGACTTTATCGTCCTACCTAGCGAACAATTCCATAGTGAATGGACAAACGCCGGGTATTGCCGTCAGGATGGAGTGGATGAACTTGGGTTTTCCTGTCCTGATGCCCAGCTTCCCAATGTACTTGTCTGCCCGCAGTCGACATCATCCAAGCTCTATCTTCGCGTTGAGTCCATTGAAGACTTTCTGGCGGTCAATAACCTGCACAACATCACCGTACACGGAGCATTAGAGGCAGATCTCCGCTTCTCAGATGAGTTAGTGCCAGGATCAAGCTGCTACCTCGTTCAACGTTCCGGCACGCGCGGGTACTCAGTGACAACGCATCCAGCAACGTACGCAGAATATCTGGCAGAAGTTCGCCAATTGTTTCGCGATCGTCCGCGTACCGGGGATGACCTTGCAGACACGCGTGGCGCTACGCAGGCATTCAGTTATGCTGAGACGAAAATAGGTTCTGGACGCGCTGTTGATGAGTTCTTCGCCGCCGAACGTGACTACTGGATGTCGAGAAACAGTGCGGGCCGCTGGCAAAAATCCAGGCAGGATTCCATCGGCATTGGCTGGGCAAACCATGACCACCACACTTACCGCTCAAGCCGCGAAGGCTTTCAAGGTCTTATTCAGCTGTTTCTACGCATGGGATTCACCCTACGCGAACGGTTTTATGCGGGCGAAGAGGCCGGATGGGGTGCACAGATCGCAGAACACCCTGTTAGCCGCGTTGTCATCTTTGCCGATGTCGATATTAGCGCCAGTGAGTTAAATACTGACTTTGGGATGACTGCCCTTCCCCCATCCTCAACTCTCGGCACAATCGGTCTCTGGTGCGCGTTGCATGGCGGGGCCATTGGTCTTGCGGGAATGCACCACCTTGAAGCAGAGTTTATGCATACCGCTGTTCGCGATGCCTACATCGATTCCGGTGGAAACGTAATGAATCCATTCACTGATATCGAGGTCCTATGGCAAGCCTTTACAACCGCTGAGAAATGGACCGTTGACAATGACCGTCTCGATCGACTCGTGCGTGAGGGTCTCTTAGATCAGGCATCTGCACACCAGTTCCGCATAAATGGTGCACCAGGTTCACATCTGGAAATATTGCAGCGTTGGGACGGCTTTAAAGGCTTTAACAAAACGGGCATCAGTGACATCATCACAAAGACGGACCCGAGAACGCTTAGTCAGTAGACTGTCTATCGGAATGTTGCGCGACATATAGGTCTAGCGCACGCTTTAGTGACGGGAAGCTGATGTCAACGTTTTTCAGCTCGGTAACAGAAAACCACCGAGGCGCATCGACTTCTGTTCCATCCAGAGATGGTGCTCCTGCGACTCGGCACGTATAGACCATGTCAAATGTCTCGTACGTTACTCCTTTGTAGTGATACGTGTTTGGAAATGCACAATGCGCTACGGGTTCTGTAACCATGAGTCCTGTCTCTTCATGGACTTCCCGTGTCAGCGCGGCAACGCCTGACTCGCCAGGCTCTGCAAATCCTCCAGGTAGTGTCCAGGTGCCCATCCTCGGTTCGCGCATTCTCTTTAGAAGCAGTACATCCTGATTTTCGCGTATGCAGATGCCCGATACACTGGCGCCGACATTGAAGTAAAGCGTAAAGCCACAATGCTGACAAACAAACACTCTGTGGTTTTCGGATGCTGCGGCATCGATGCCACATTTTGGGCAATAGGCGAAGTAATCTCGGATCTGCATCAGAGGAGAGTCGCTTTCTCCATTAGAAGCGGGTCATCATTGACGACATTTCCAACCCGCTTCGAGACTTCCCAAACGACTGTGTCACTTTCCGACCACGGATGGAAAAGATGCGAAAGCTCGAGGTTCGTCTTGATGCGGGCATCTAACCATAGAGCATAGTTCTTTGGATGAACAATGACTGGCATACGCTCATGGAGGTCACGAATCGCATCATTGGCCTCGGTCGTCAAAATGGTGTATGTGCGCAGTGGAGACCCATCAGGAGCGGTCCACTCTTCATAGAGTCCAGCAAAGGCAAACAGCGATGCTGAGTTCAACGAGATCAGATGAGGCACTTTGGTTTTCTGATGCCATTCATAAAATCCTGTTGTTGGAATCAGGCATCGACGCGAACGGATGGCACCGCGGAAAGCAGGTTTTTCAAAAACAGTCTCGCTCCGGGCATTGATCATCCGGGATGCCATCGATGTATCCCTCGCCCAAAACGGAACCAAACCCCACCGAAGTTTTTCAAGAATGCGGTGCTCCGGACGTTCCAATGCGGTGATAGCGGAGACATCCTGGCTTGGAGCGATGTTGAAACGCTCACTATGCTCGAACATCACCCCTTGAACCGAGAAATGGTCAATAAGATCCTTTTGCGTTGTCCGTGCCGTGTAGCGTCCACACATGTTAAATACACCTTTTCATCATGATACGGAAGGTGGGCAAGTATAGCGAACTCTGGCCCCAGCCGTAGCATGTCAACCGGGATCAAAAAAACGGCCCCTTGGTCAGGGGCCGTCATAGGCGATCGAGCTTTACTACCTAGCGGTAACTAGGAAACTCAAAGTTTGGTGCGAGTGTCTGGTAGAGGATGTCAAAGCCACTTGGAAGGACTAGTCCATCGGCCCCAGGTTTTGCCAAGCGACCCCGTGAGCTAGTCCAGAACATCCACAGGCGACCCGCTTCCAGCGTAGGATCACCGCCAGGTGCCGGCCCATTTACACGGTTCACACCTGCGGTAGCGTTGAACAGATCCAGGAATGCCGAGACTTGCCCCTCATTCACAGCACGTTGCATCGGAACCATTTGACCAATCGACTGCGGTCCGCTTGGTACGGTCCCGGTTGAGCTCTCAGTTCCACCGAGTTCTTCAATCTGCGACAACACGGCAACCGCAACACGATTCGTGATTGCATTGCCATTGGTGGCAGAATAGGAGACGGTGATCAGTTGCCCTTCGTAGATTGCATCGACAAAGATACGTCCGCGAAGAACATCAATATCAAACGGAACTGCTCCAACACCTGCGACTGTCACACCTCCGATAGACGGGAACTGCGATGCACCGGGAGCACTAGGAGCTTCCAGTCCAACAGTTTCTTCCCTATCGAGACGCTGTGCAACCGGGAGTGACAGACTTCGCAAGTCAATGCCAACACGGCGTGTGCTCATGTATAGGGTTGCTGGTCGACCAGGTTCGGCACCCTTTTGCCAGAGCAACCAGGACCGACCTGCCCCCATGTTGGCCGAGTTCGGCCGCCGCACAATTCCGCTGTAGGCACCGGTTCCAGCCGCCAGTGTTCGATTGTCATTGACAACCGTTACACCCGTGTCTGCCGCATCATCAGCCGTCAACCGATATAGGCGCGGTTCATAGGATGCATAGACCTGATCACGACTCGTCGGGGTACCTACACCGCGGAAGCGGATTACACCTGCAGTTGCATCAACATAGATGTACATCACGCCTGTAGGTTGCGCGATTGCCTGATACAGAACCTTGGTTGCTGAATCGTACTGCCAGCGAGCAGCATTTGTAGTGATGGCGGTGCCATCAGTCTTGGCAACACGGACGATTGGAAGGGATGCCTGGTCATCAAGATTGCTCGTCCATGCGATATGGCGCGCCTTCCAGACGAGTTCACGCCCTTCCTGAACAAGCAGCTCATTGGTTATCTGCGGAAGGTCAGCCGGTGTCAGGCGTGACCGCCGACCATTTCCAACCATAAGATACCGGGCCATATAGAGGTCAGGATTAGCATCCGTACGAACCGTCCCTGTGAATACGACATCCAGAACCGGTGATGCACCGTTGTTATGCCTAACCATTCGTCGGAAAGTTGCAAAGGGTTCGCTTGCGCTGACGATTGAATCAGGAAGCGAGAGGACCTGTTCACCAAGTTGGCGACCGGAGCCATCCGGAGCTGCGTCCGTAGGAACACCTGCACCATCGGCAGACCGACCGGAATACATCAGCCTCCACTTGCCTGGGACGCCTCCGTGGAAGACAAGCATCGATGTTCCTGTACCTGCATCAAAGGCAACCTTCGGGCTGAAGCGTCGCACCGCAGGATCACCATTCACAAACCATGGACTCACCGTTGATGGAACACCATTGGCATCCAATCGGGAGTACATAATCGTATCCAGGACATCTCCTCCCGATGCAAAGCGGCTGTTGGCCCAAACGAGCAATGCATTGGTTTGTGTTGGCGCTGTATGTAAGACATACGGTGCCGTGTTGCTCTCGCGGAGATCAGCTGTGCCATTGATGATTTGAGGTGCTGTGAACCATCTACCGGTGTTGAGTGATGGATCAGCAACAGGCGAACCAAAATCCGCTGCGACGAAGGTACCCAGCGTTGGGTTCCAGTTCATGTGTGAATGGAACAGTTTCACGGGGTCGCCAACGTTTGTCAATGCAAATCCATTCGCATCTGCATTGCGGGAGAAGTATACATTTATCCGACCATTAGCCGAGCGGTATGTGGCCGGGCTAATCGCAGATGCCGGTCGCCGCGCCGCATCCAGTATTGGGAACACATCGATGCCTGGTAGCTGACCATTTGCCACCTGAGCGCTCAGGTCAAAGTCAGGTAGCTGACCGGTGATAGAACTTTCTGTAACGGTGACCTTAAGTTCCATCGCCGGATTCGTATGCGGCTGGTACTCAACACCAACAACTGCACCTGCGGCATTGGTGATGCCAGATCGCCCACGGAGAACTGTCTCGCCAGCAACCGGGAAGATCGGCTGTGCGCCTGGGTACACAAAGTTGAGGTTGTTATCTACTCCATTGATTCCACGGTACGTGGGTCCTGCAATCGAGATGCTACCATCCGCCTGCAAGACAGGAACGGCTGCATAGCCTCGTGTCGGATCCGTGTCGTGATCTTCGAAGATGCCGAGCTGAGGTGGCGCACCGTTACGATTTGCATACCGGCTTGAATAGACACCCGTCGGAGTACCGTGTGGGACTGCGATTCCCACCATCGGCTTTGCAGCCTCTGGCGCAACATAGCCATAGGGAAGCAGGTTCTGAGCCCCTGGCAGGTCAGGAATACCGAGTACCGATGGGTTTGCTGCGTTTGGCTGAGCTTTGTGCAGCGTATGCCGACCGGCAAGCGGCTGGTAGTACCGTTGGAAGACAGTCTGACCGCCAAGGTCATAGTCCATCGTTGCACGGAAGACCGGATCAGGGTTGGTCTGCATCCACTGTAGCCATGCAGCATCGAACGTTTTGTCCAACGATGTCACTACCTGAGGCATCAGGTTTGGCACAGGCAGATTGCCGTTTGGATCAGCACCGAAGGCAAGAATGCCAAAGCGCGGATCAACGAGCTCACTGCGCATTCCAAACATATAGGAATTGGTGCCAGCACCAGGTGTTGCCGTTCCCGGAGTCTCAATACGTTGGGATGCTCGGAGATTCCAAAGATTGACATTTCCAGTGTTTTGGATGGTAACTGGACGGAAGAACGGTGCGTATGGTGCACGGAGCGGAGGAGGAGCAAAGCCTGCCTGCTCTCCACCAAGAATGGTGCCACCGTAGCCCAAAACTCCATTCTGAATACCGAAACCGCCGGGAAGTGCGCCGAGGTCGACGGGAGTTTCTGCTGCACGCAGACCCATGTCAACCGGTACGCCCATCCACACTTCGACGATGCGATACGGCTCTTCACCATTCTGGGCATCCCAGATGCCATTGCCGTTTGCATCCACGTACATTCGGACACGGCTGGTGTAACCAAATGGCGTGATTGCTCTTTCACCATTGAAGTTACCGCCCGTCCACTTACGGAGCTCCCGATTCGCGAGTCCGCGGGGAAGCTGGACACGACCGTCGGCAGTCGTAACCGTTGCACCATCCAGACTGCTTGGGAGTTCATACGTTGATGTCAACGAATGCATCGCCACCAGGTTGGCCGGCTGATATCTGGGCACCTTGACATTGATCGCTGCGGATGATCCCGCAACACCGCCAAGTGGATTGACCACGTAACCAGGATTGGTATTTGTCAGGAGATCCTGACCACCAGCGATGACAGATGCACCGCCAGTAACGGCATCTGTGCCATTGATGACAATTGAGACCGCCTGTCGACCCTGATTCGATGCAGATGCTGCACTGATATCCGTGTAGTCAGGGCTGAGATTACCAAGTGCCATCACTGACCCTGTGGCAGCCGTCAATGCACGACGCTTCCAAGGCTGGGCTTCGGTCACAACAGTCTCCCATGGCAACGGGTTGATACGGCCATCTGGTCCCATGCCGATTGGAGTTCGACGAACATTATCGGTGCCTGCATCCGCATTCGGTAAGTTTGCAGGCCACCACCGCCAGATTAGGTCATCCAGCACCTCGGCACGAACATTGGTGAGCGACCCCATCAGGGACCGGTTGACTACACGCAAATTCCGTTGATTTGCCGAGACATCAGATGATCCGGTTCGACCGTGGTTAATGTAGCCAGCGCTTGCAGCGACCGGAACGTAGTAGGAGAGGTCATCGGCACCGGACGCGTCACGCAGGCGAAGCCCGAATCGTGTATTGCGACGTCGACCACCAAGACCATCAGGAAGGAACTGGTCAGCATCGAATCGCTCGATAACGTTGCCGTTTCCAAGTGCCTGACTATATTCCGATCCAGCTTTATCGGGGTCAACAAGCGTCGCACCCGCAGTCGGATATAGGGCTTTAGCGTTGTCACCTGTTCGGAATGGACCGATACCACCCGCGGGCGGATCACCGGCTGCTTTGCTGACCGATACCGGCGCAACTCCATTGGCGGTGCTCACGGTATCCATTAGGAACCCTTGTACACCCAGTGGGTTTGCCGCCCAGAACAACGGATTGGTTCGGTTGATGATTTGCGTTTCAAATGCTCCACCGACAATCTGAACGATTACCTGTGGACCAATTCGTGGGTCAGAGCCCGGAACCGTGAGAGGCGGTCCAACGGTAACCTGAACGTCGATAGGCGTTCCTGGTCCGATCGGCAGACCACTGGTTCCATCAATGCGGAAATCCGCAAATGCCATACCCAATACGGCTGGTGCGTGACCCGCTGGCGTATCAATCGGCGGAACCGTGTATTCACGGTCGTATGGATAGACCGCGACAGTCGGACCTGCCATTGCCAGATTTAATGTCCGGGTAATCGAATTTCCGCCTCGCGGTGTCAGTCTCACAGTAACTTGGAAGCTCGCAGGAATATTCGGAACTGATGCCGGCGGAGTAGACGAGTCAAACGACTTACGTACCGTTACATCCCAAATGATAATCGGGATCGATTCACCCCATTCGAAAAATGGTCGCTTACCCTTTGCGGTTCGCGAGACGATGTTACTGGTACTCGGTGCCGTCGCAGCTTCACCGTCACGACGAGGGCGCAATGGAGATCCGCTCTGCGCAGCGGCAAAGAGTGTCTGGAAATCCGCTTGGTCAAAGATATCAACCTTAACCTGACCTTCACCCGGATCGTTGCGTCGAACAATGGTTCCGCCAACAAAACCTGACGCAATTCCACCCAACCGCTTTGCGTATACAGGTGTGTATGCATAGAGCAGGCCGTCATCACCGGCGACATACACCCAGGTCGCATTCTGACCACTTGGGTTCACATTGGCGCTCGGCGCAGCAAGAACACCGGGTGCAAGGGTTGCATTCGCAGCCGCCCGTTCGCTGTCGGCTTCAGGTCCCTGTGGGTTGTATGCGGCAGCTCCGGTAACTTCACCCATTGCTGAATAGCCTGGAAGCTTGACCAACCCACCTTCATTAGGGTTAGTGCCGGCAGTCGTGCGGAAGCGCTTATCGTAGAACAGGCCACGCTGATCCAACGGAAAACCAGTTGCACCCGTGTGCGTGTCTTTCGGGAAGAAGACTGCAGAGACAAGCTGGCGATAGAGACCACGTGGCTTCAAGTGCGGACGTGGACCATCACCGTAATCTGGCGTCTGAGCAACGACTGTTGGCTCGAGGGGTGGATAGAAGCGGAAGTATGCCGTACCGTCGGTCCTCAGCTTCTGCTGAATGCCGCGTGACTTTGCATAGTCCGAATCGCGCCCAGGGAAGTATGCATTTGTTACCGCCGTAATGCCTGCACCTTGTCCACCTGGTCCCATTCTGGTAACCAGGTACACATGGAGATCATTAAAGCGCTCTGGGTCCTCGGTTGTTGCCCATCCAAGAGCCGCGGTCGATTCGCCGGGGTTCGTGACAACCGATGGCAAGGATGGATCTTCACCTTCCAGATTGGTGCTTAGCTCGTGGAGGTAGCCATCACGACTCGTGACGAACAGACTTGGATATTGATAAGCCGTATTCGCTGGCGTTCCGGATGCGAGCGATGGAGCAGTTGTTGTTGAGGGCAGCGATCCCCGAGTTGTGCTTAGTGGATCATCAACATCCTGGTTTGCATACATTCCTGTAAAGTCAAACACAGGGAAGACGCTGTCTGCGAACAAAACCGATGTGATGTCGTAGCCGAATGGAGCATAAGTACCAGTAGCCGTCGAGCGCATCACATAGACACTGGATGGTGCGTCATCGGTTGGAATCAGCGGAACGCTTGGACGCAGTGGCGAAGTGGTCAATGACACATCCACAGGCGTTGTGGTACCGGCTCCCCGCCCTGTCAGCGTTGCTGCTTCCGTACGTGCCTGAGCATTGCTACGGTTGGTGAGCGGACCACCCGTTACTACAAGGTCGCCATCAATAGCGGAACGATCACCGAGAAGAGGCACCGTCCGAGCGAGGATACGCTTGAAGCCCAAGCGCTTCGTGCGCCTGTCCCCAACATTGAACATTGGGTTTGATGGATTAAGCGGGTCATTAGGATTAAGACGATCAGTGGTTCCCTCTTCACCGGGTATGGCAGCGCCAGAAGGCAGTGATGTTACCTGATCAGCAGCCGTACCTCTCCAACGCAGGAAAAGACCGGTTGATGGATCCAAGTCGATTGCATAGATGCGCCCGATTCCACCAACAAAAATCGTAGGCAATGTTCGGTACGCAGGGCTACCCGTGACCCCCGCTGAAACTGGGGCATTGCGTTTACTGATGTCCGGTACCCCGGCAGCGTAGGTGTCATATTGATGACGGTATGTCCAAGCAGGCGTTGCTCTGCCAAAGGCACCAAGCTTCGAAACAAACTGGTCAACTGGCTGTGAATAAATCGTTGCACCAGTCGCAGGAACAGCTTTTGCAGGAGGCACTACCGCTGCGGTAGCCCGGGTCGGCATCGGGTTTGTGAGGAAGTCTCTTCTGTCCCCTTCTTGATCCAGCAACAATAACCGTCCCTGCCGCGGGCTGTCCGGGGCATCGGCATTTAGGTCATTCGTAGCAACGACCACGTAACGACGAACACCGGAAAGGGTGGATGTGTCAGGGTCAAGGAATGGGAAATCCAACAGAACCGGAGCCGAGTAGATTGGTCCAGCGACCGTGCTGGGCTCAGCCAGCTTAAAGCCTGGATAGACGGTGGATGCATCAATGGCTTCCGTCAGCTTATTATCGGTGCCGGAGATATCTCGGTAGCGGTTCGGGTACGTCCAACGTGGACGAATGGTCCCTTCTGTAAAATCAGGACGCGCACCTGAGAGAGCTGCTACAGCATTCCTGAAACGAATGTTGTCATTTAGAGCGGCCGCTGAGCCCGCCGTTGGGGGCAGCGATGGAGCCGTTCCAGCAGTCAATGAGTCGCCAGCGGTGCCATCCCAAACCATATTGATGTCATGGTCTGCTTTTGTGACGGGACCATCAAAGTCAAGTGCGTAAACACGTCCCTCACCAGTCGTAACATAAACACCCTTCGATGCTGTTACGGTTGCTGGTGCTGTTCTTGGAGTCGGAACTTCCGAGACGGCGACGGATGCACTAATTGCGCCCAGCGTTTCGAACCACCACTTGAGCTCTGTACGATGGACATCGTTTTGAACCACAAGACTATTTGGAAGGTGCTTCGGATTGTACGTCTGTTGCCCCTTGCGGAATGGCAACGTCCCGAGAGTATTCGATACCGCATTTACTCCTGCATCTGCCCGAGCATCCAGCGCATACACATTGCCATTTTGATTACCCACAAATAGGCGTGGTTCATCGGTAAGGAGATTCAGTGTCGGATCTGTATCAGCCTTTGCCCACGCAACTACAGGTGCAGCACTACCATATGGACCTGGTACTGGCACTTCCGTTTTCAGGCGGCGGTTATAGAGCTCAAGGGATTCCGCTCGAACACCCGTCGTTCCACGGTCTGCACTTTCAGGAGCAAATGTCCATAGCACGTTGGTCGAACCGTAGCGATAGGTCCCAAGGACGGTCGTATCGGCATTCGGGATGTAGCGGGAGTCATTGTTGCCGTATGGATCGATGGCATACACAACACCATTGTTAGCTGTTACGAATGCAACCGTATTCAGAACCGGTGCAAAGCCAGGCGTTGGGACCGTTTGTTCGACATAGTAGCGGCCACGTGGCGCAGCTGCGGTACCAGTGATGACTCCGGCGGCATTTCGAACCGGAACCTGTACCTGACCTCGAACTGCAATACCGGGAACGATTGTTACGCTTGCAGCAATCCCACCATTGTTGTTATCGCCATGCGACCCGATAAAGACTTCCTCATCAGCAATCGTCCCATCGTTGTTGACATCGTAGGAGACAATTCCAGGAATCTGATAAACGGGCTTATTATTGATGTCTGTCCCGACCTGTGGATTGCGCAGGCCGCCAGGCACGTATGAGCGATCTGGGAACCGCCAAATCGGTGTACCAGTGAGCCAGTCAACCGAATGAATAGAGCCAAGTTCAATCGACTTTGTCCCATCCGTGCTTGCCGCGGGCACGCCTGTTTCCGGATCGACGATGTAATCCGTTCGCGGTACTAAAACCTGCATGTGGGAAAAGAACGGTAGTAAGGTTCCCGTACTGTCCTGATACGGGCGGTGGTTAGTCGCATTTACAGGTGCAACCGCAGTCGTTCCATTCAGTGGCTGAACGATTGATTCAGGCCCCCAGAAAATGGTGGATATATTGGATGGATCAATCGTAGCCGTTCCAGTTGTGAAGGCCGGATCAAGCGGGTTGTTTATAAAGTCGGCCAGCGCATAGGTCGCTGATGCCGATGGCTGGAAGTAGTTATTCGGCGTAAAACCAGCCTGTTCAGTATCAACCTTTCGTCCACCATGCGGCGGGACAAGAGTAGGCGTAGCCTTTACCGCTTGCGGACGTTGCACAAACTCGACTTGATCAGCGATTACAAATGTATTCGCAGCTGGCGATTCAGTCGTTGCATCCAGCTCGACACGTGCTCGGAATGTTCCATCGGCATAGGCTCCACCATTCGCGAAGTTTCCACCGGCTGCGTATGTGGCATCGGAAAACATCGGGAAATAGGCAGGTTGTCCATCGGAGCCGTTCAGATAAAAACTGCCTGCAGTTCGCTGACTGAGGAAACAAACTTTGGATGCGTGTGTAAAACCGCCTGACCCGTTCGGAATTTGGTAATGAACGACATAGCGGGCATCGGAGATGCGCGCCTCGACACTGGTATCGTTGGCAGCCTGAGGAATCTTGATACGGATTGCGTAGCGAGTTATTGAACCTACAGCGCCTCCAACGGATGGGTACCAGCTGAATTTGCCCGCATCGGCAGGATTTGCAACTGGATTACCATTTGGGCGGAGAACAGCCAGTTTACGGTGATACAGGTTTCCGGTAAACAGCGTGGACGGGCCAGCGACAGCATTAGCCCAGGAAGCTCCAATAACAACACGTCCATTTGGCGTAAGCGATGTTGTTCCATCAATGGGAGCAATCGCTACCGGCGCTTCATCATCCAGAAGGATACTTGGAAACAAAAGGTCGCGGATACTGCCTGTCGCATTTTGTCCAATACGCGCTCCGTTTGTAGCGCGCGCAATCGGATACGTCCAACCATCCATAAACAGTGGCGCATCAATCGTTTCCTGCGGAACACGGCTGTAGACCGGCTTATCAAAGGTTCGATTTCCGTTGGTAACACCCCAAAGATAATCACCTGTCATTCGCCCACGGTTGCCATTGCCACCATGCGCCTTCCCGCCCGGGTTTTGCATCGATGGACGGTTCGTCGCAGCTGGTTTCGGACGGGTAAATTCCTGCGCCCTACCCGGGATAACCGCTGAACCAAGGATGGCTACAGCGAATCCTGTGCGTACGAGTGCGTTAAGGGTTTCGATTTTCATACGATTTGTACGGCTCACAGACGGTCTCCGAAGAGAGGTTGGTCGATTAGGGATGTGTTGTTGGATGTCGTTCCCATCCATTGAACGTTTGTATTCCGGCCGATACCAAGACCATTCGGTCGGCTGATTACCTGGGGAACTGAGAAGCCGCCAAAGCGACCACCATTCGGGGTGCCGTCCGGATTGAACTGCGGAATAACCTCAAGGACCTCACCAGCAAACTGACCGGTTTGAAAGACTGATGACTGCCCTACAGCACTGTTGGTTACGAGGTAGCGACCATTGAGCAATCTCCGAATAGCCGTCGGCTGGAAGCGTGGAAGCTCACGCTGATCAATCCCCGGTGCGACTAGCAGCCTAGGATTAATGCCATCCGCACTGAACGCAGGATTGAGGTTCAACGTGTTGTAATGGCTTTGATTGAAGTACCACGTAACGACGCGCCGCCCCATTGGACCATCTTCGACCTGATAGACACCGTTGGCATCCGCAATCATGTAAACAGGCTTTGTTCCCCCTGTTCCATTAGGCAATGTTACTTGCTCAAAATATGTTGGGGATGTGATCTTGTAGGTGTCTCCATTTGGCAATACGACTTCCTGGATTGTCGCGGTCACAGTACCGTTGTTCACGGGTTCTGTTGTCTTGGCGGATGCTCCTGCTGCCGCTTGTGGCCATGGATAGCCAGAACCTGTTGGCACGCCCGTAGCTGGCCACGGAGCGGGCGGGAGAACTCCTCCGCCAGCATTCCGTAAGACTGTAAACGTGTTGTATGGACGGTATTCGAGACGGACAACGGCACCACCTGATGAGTCTATGTCCAGCCCACCGACACCAGCAGTTTGCGCATTGGCAACAACAGCAACAATCTGTGGAATACCTGTTACGCCACCCACGCTGGTTAGTATCTTCTGAACTTTCTGAATACGAAGGTTTCGACCTTCCCGTGACTTGAGGCGCGAAACCCACACGACAACGCCTTCTCCACGATCACCACCAACGCTTCTGTAATTGCCGTTGTTGTCAAAGTAATCAACGACTTCGATTGCGCGATAGTTACCTGAATCAGCAATGAGGTAATGCATCTCGTAACCAATCGGAGCCTTCGTCGGGTCCGTCGGGTCAGGAGTCGGCAACAATGAATACTGAACATCTGTCGGATTGTTCAATAATGTACTGTCCGTAGATGACAGGATTCTGAACGTATCCCTCAGAGCTGTCAGTTCCCACCGGATTCGTCCTCCACGGTCTACGCGAAGCACACGATTGTTACCTGTGTCTGCAATAAGGTAATCCTGACCAGAGAGCTTTCGTGCAACCGATGGCCTTGCGAGCTGGCTTCGACGTACCGCACGGCGACCTGTCGCTGGCGGGTTAGCGATGCCATCCGGGAAACTTGGATCGTAGACCGGAACCTCACCACCAACGACATCGGTGTCGACGGTTCCATCCATCACCCAGGTCGCCGCGCCATCTGCCCCTACTTCAAGAATACGCTTGGCATCCGTTACCAATGTGGTACTCGCCTGGAAGACAACCGGACCAGCGGCAGTCGAAACAGCAACCACATTGCCACCGACAACCGGAGGCGATGCTATAGCGGCCCCAGCGTTACGAACCCACCGGAGGTGGTTCGTTGAAACAGTCAACGGCTGAGACGTTGCTCCGTTGACGATCGAGCTGGCAACATTAATGACCTGTTCACCAAAGCCTACACGCACGGATGGATCTGATTCTGCAGGGTTCACATCCAGCGCAACGATGTTTTGACCAATGGCAAAGTAAACGTGATTGCCACTCACTGTCGGCGAAGACGTTGGAGCACCAGGCAGGATGTAGTACCAAAGAACTGGCGAATATGCGCCGCCGACAGACCGGACAGATGAACCATCCTCGTCTGCCGTCGTCGAGACGGGTACGCCTGCGCTACCCGGTAGTGGTGTTAGCACTACGGTGACGGGATTCTGGGTACCGGCGGGCACATAGGACACAACAAAGGACTGGGTACTTGAGAAACGTACTCCACTCGGATGCCGCATGTCGGTAACGGTGATTTTCCCGCGCTTGGCATCCCCCGAGAGCTGTACAGACGACACCACATTGTCGACAGCATTTGCAGGAAGAATCGCCGTTGTCGTTTGGACGGGATCAGAGCCAGTTGCCGGATACGTTAGCGCGTTGTACTGGCGTACGGAAACCGGATAGGCAGGATTATATGCTTCGGGAAGGTTGAGGGTTACATCCTTATCCATTTGAAGCGCGATCAAGACAGAAACAGTCCCGCTGTTAGCAGCCGATGTCGCCTGCGCTACGACATAGGAAATTCCATCGGCTGATACAGCTGGGCTTCCCATGACTCGGACATTGGTGAGGCCTTCCCAAGCTGGCGCGAGAATTGCCCCCATGCTGGTGCTGATTCCACCCGTAAAGATCAGTCGATTACGAAGGGTTGGGAGCTCAGTGACAACTCTACGGTCCACTGGTGCATTAATGGGTCCGAGGTCTTCAAGAATGGCTACGTTCTGACGGAACTTGGTTGCGCCAACGGAGAACTGCTCGTTTACACCAATGATACTGGTCAGACCGGAACCATTACGATCATTGGTCTGCCGTGCAGCAAACACTAATAGGTCCTCATTGGTCATCGCAACGGTGTCAAGTCCGCTCGACACCGGCGTGGCATCGAGTTGTGGAATGACGAGAGGTTGCCCCAGCCGGGCGCCAATGCCTTCTTCGAGTCCTGGAGGAGTCGCATCCGCTGTGACATAAAGCACATCGTAATCGACAGATATCACTGGCCGAGGACCGACAGGAACATCACCGGTCGAACCACGGACCTCGACAAAGCCTGATCCATCCGCACGGAATGTTCCCGTAAAGGTGGTTGACAGAACGCCCAAATTCATGGCATCCGCACTGTCGTAAACCCGAACTCTCGGAGTTATAAACTCAGGTCTACCAAGTGCAACATAGTGCCGGTTGTTTTCTGGTGCGGAGTTGTCCAGAGCTACACGTGTTCGGTAGTTTCCGCTTGCACCTTCATCTGTCCGTACAACTTCATTGCGGGTTCCAAGCCAGTACGCATATACATGCGCATTACCATCAGCATCCACGACCGGCGTGTAAAGCATCACGTCGTTGGTGTTGCCATTCGAGCGACTTGCAATGGATGCATCCCTGCGACCAAAGCCTATCTGAGCGACATCCTGACGGGATACACCCAACGTCGGCGACCCCTTTGGTGTGACGCTTGGGTTGAGTGCTTCAGAGTGGCTCCACCATAGGGTTGTTAACGTACGCGCATCAACGCAGCGCACGAGGCCTGATGGCTCGACAACATAGACCCGGTTTTCAAAAACAACCGGTGCTGGTGCCGCATTAAATGCCGTCTTTTCATACGTCGAAGGAGATCCGATTGCTACTGGCGCATTTGTCTCAACCCCAGGGAGCGCAATAAGATTCCCCGCCGCATCCCGTGCCTGCAACGGAATTCTTGCCAACGTTCCATCGCCAAGGGTTACGAATACAACATCGGCTGGCGCTGGTAATCCAACATAGACTTGAGCAGCTACCGGCGTCGATGGAATACCTGCGCTTCCAAGGGGTGCACGCCAAACCTCATCCCATGCCGTACCGAAGATCAGATCGGGAAGTCCCCTGTCACCTGCGGCAAGGGATGGTTGTGAAACATAAGCTCGGACAAATCCGATTCCACCGCTGACTCCGGTCGCGACCGTGAGTCCCTGAGTAATGAGTGGCGATGTTACGGACGCAAACGCGGGGTCGACTGCGGTCGGAACAACCGCAAAGCCATCGATAAGTGGTGCGCCTACCAACTCCAAACCGGAGCCTACACGGCGGTTGTTCTTGCGATACGCGGTGCTGGAAGAACCCCATGCAATCGCATTGTAGACAAACCGCAGGTCTTCGCTTCGAGCCGCCCAAAGATTTCTTCCTGAATACGCTCCTGAGTTTCCACCTGCCCCGATATTGACGCCACCAACGTAATCGTTAATGTCACACCCGCTGTCACCCGCGGTAATCAGAACGCCGCCGCTACCGTATGAGCCTGCAGCAATATAAGGAAGGAATTCACCCGTAGACGAAGTTACTGCCGAGTTTCCAACGACGTTATGTAAGACCTGTGGATTCGGACGCGTAAACAGGGGTGGATCAGTTGCAAGCAATGCGCCCGGTCTATGGGATGCGATTGCACGTCCACCTCCGTAGTTTGCATCGCCAAGTCGGCTGATATCCCGTGCACTTAGAGCATATGGCTGGTTTAGCAGTGGATGACCGGGCATGTAAACAACCGGTTTGCCCTGACCACCGCCGCTCGTAAACTGGACATCCTCCAGAAAGAAAGGAGCCCGTGGATGAAGACGCATGCGAGAGCAATCTTCCATCCATAGCACTGCACCGGCATCAACCACTTTGCGCAGCTTTTCCCTATCTTCAGGAGTAAGGAACACCGTGCGATGGTTGGTCAAAAACAATAGATCAAACTGGGCCAGATCCGAGACAGTTGCAGCTGACAGTTTGACTTCCCAGTAGCAGGCCATGTCCTTGGTAACCTGTTGGCCAACTTTATAAGGATGTGCCTGATCACGCCCGGTTCCTGGTTGACTCCAGCGGGCATAAATGTCCGATGTTACGGTCTTGGGTGCAAGTGGATTAACGAGTTCCCAGTTGGCTGGCTTTAGATCCTGACGTGAATCTGCAATGTAGAAGACATGCGGATCGGGATTTTCGGGACCACCTGGCAGTGGTGAAGGAGGATTAGTAGCAAAGTTAAACCCAGTTGAATCAACAAGGAGCACTCCGACCTTAAAGACTCGCTTGTTGGTGGAATAGGTGGTGATATCTGCGGTCGATGCACTGCCAAGACAGGACAAAGCAGCAAGCGCAATAAGCCCTTTGCTGCATTTCCTAACCCAGTCAGCCGTCATCTGTGTGATTTTCCGATCAAGCCATTGCATGGTTATCGTTCCTAGTCCTGTATCCATCACCGATTCTGCGGATCTTCGCCAACATAGAGCAAACCGGGTGCTGTTGGGAGGCGGGGTGCGAGTGGTAGTTGTCGTCTATATGCATCCTGACGAATCGTACCTGGAGCTTCCCAGCGGGGATCGTATTCATAAACGATTCCTGCACCGGATCCTTGCGGTCCTCGCAGGCTAGCCTGCGGAGAGTTCTGACCATGTATTGTTTGTTCAGCAACACCGGAGCTTGCATACCCTGGTGCTACAGGTAAGCCCGTTGAACCGTAATAATGCGGGATCCATCCCCACTTCTCGAGCCATGCAGCCTGGTCTCCAATTTCAGCTGGCATGTTCTCAGCGATCGCACCGAAGAACGTCAACCGAATGTCCATTGGTTGCCCGTAGAACGGAAAACGTGGATTAACCCGTCCATTTCCGGGAGCATCACCGCTGCGTGACAAGCGTGGAGCACCACCCCTGTTTGGATCACTGATTGCATACCGCTCATACGTGTCGTTCGGATCCGGGTTAAACCAAGGCCCTGGAATGATAAAGAACGATCTATCCTGTGCGTACATGAGAGCTTCAATACGAACATCAAGCGGAGCAACACCAATGCGTGTTACGCGGTAATCGGCCTGGTTGCTGATACCGGCGCTGATATCAAAGTACACACGCAGTACATTGTCAATCCCTACGGCACTTCCCACTGTAACCGGACTGGTATGCGCCGGGAACATAAGATTTGTGTCAAGCTGTATTACGTCGTCGATGTACGCACCAGCGTTTTGCGCTGGTCCACCGAGCAGGAGCGTCGCATTCCCAGCCCCGATAACACGTCCCGGAACATTGAGGACCAATGGGTTCGGCACGCCATTCGTGTCATTAAGTGAAAATGAGACGGCCGTTCCGGCATTCGTTTCAGCCGAGTGTCGCATAAAGAGCCGCGGCGTATAGAATGGCGCTGTGCCACCCCACGGCGATGTCCCCTTATCATCAATAGGACCGGCATTGATCCGTACACCATGACTTCTGTTCGCAGCGTTTGCCGACAGGAATAAAGCCTTAGCATCCGAGCCAACTTCTTCCGCCTTGACGAGTCCTTCATCAGGCGTCATAAACTGCGTGGAGTTTACAGCTACGTAGTTTCTCGCAAGAAGCGCGATGGACGACTGCCCTTGGATTGCGAAGTCACCAGGATTAGCAGCCGAAAGATTATCTCGCAAAAGGTTGCCATCAACGTAGATATTCTCATTTGATACCAACGTCACGTGACGGACATAGAGCTCGCCGGTTTCAGGATCCCTGCCACCAACAGTTCCCTTGACGCGAACATTCCCTTCAGCAAAGATTACCAGTTCACCCTTGTTAACGGAAACACCGTTAATAGTGGCTTGTTCTGTTGGGTAGCCCTTGAACTTGTAGACCAGGTTGCCGTTCTGTGGTAATCCAGCAACAGGAGGTGTATCGCTAGGACCAGAGTAGCGGATTATGGTGCTGCTGCCAGACAACCGTCGCCCTGCGGGATTACGGAAAGGCGAGCGTCCAGTACTGGTCGGGGAGCGATCAATTTGTACATACCGAGGGTGGAATGTAATTGTAACTGCCGGTGGGACGTACTTGAAATCACCCCTCCAGTATGCTGAGCCTCCAGGATTTAGCCAGTCGCTTCTGAGCGAGTAGGCTCCGAGAAGACTTTCAGATTCGCGTTGTACATCCTCTCGGTTATTGATGTATAGTCCGCTTCCCCAGCCTACCTGACCAGGCAGCTCGGCTCCAAGGGTTGCCAGGTCTGTAGCATCCGATGTGGTCATGAACCGCGATGCAAGAGGTTCTGAGAACTGGGTAAGGGAGCGATAGCGCGTGAGACCATTCGGACCGATAGGCTCATCGATTCGCGGCGCTTCCAAGCGCGACACGGTACGGAGGTTCTTGTCAGCTCCGGTAAGTTCTGTAACATCACCACCGGATGGATTGTCGCGTACCAGACCATTTGCCGTTGTGAAATTCGCTGACAAACTCGGTAGGACGGATGGAACTCCGGATGCTGCTGCATTCAGATACACACGCGTCGAATCGGTAGCTGTCACGGCTGCTACAGCATCATCGAGTCCATTAAGGCTTATCGTGCCATTCACTTCCACTGCATCATTGCGCCGACCATCCAATGTCAACACGTTGACACCGTAAAACGCCAGATTGCCATTGGAACGAATAGGTCCATCAAAGTAGTTGATGATTTCCCGCTCTACCGCAGCAGTTACCGGACGTGTTCCTCCTGCCGTATCAACGGGAGTATCGATCACTGTATTCACTGAACCAATGGTTGCGGGTACTGTGCGATTATCTTTGTTCGTGAACCAGCGGATGTAATCTGTCAGGCCAATTGCCTTGTACGCAATGAGCTCCCGGCGAAGACCTTTTGCCTCTGTATTGCCAAACGTCGTCGGGTCGGTTGGATCGATACTACCGACACGACCTACAGAATCGAGTCTTAAATACTTCTGATCCGGAGTTGCATTAAGCGTATCCTTTGGAACAGGGCGGTATGTCACACGCACCAGTGCTCTACCACCCAAATTGCCTTGCGATGGAGTTGGACCGCCAAACTCAACACGCGTATATGGACCAAAGTCCTGTGGAGTTCCGTCCGCAGCGTAACCATCACGCCCCGGAAAGACTTCTGCTAGCCATTCATAGTCCGGATCGCTTGGATCTATGTCGTTGACAGCGTTATTGGGGTCAGCGGTTGCATTCTGGTCACCCAAAGGGTCATTTGGACTTGGTCGCCAGTCTGCCCCTTCCGGAGCCTTAGTGAGTTGTTCATCCAAATAGCGAAGTCCAGCCTCGGCATATTTGGTTGCATTTACGCGTTCAGCCGATGACTTCGTGCTCCGCAAGTTGTTGATCACAAGAGCGATAAACAATCCGGCAATAAACAGCAAAAGGAACATCACGACGATGGCAACCGTGAGCGATTGTCCACCTTCGCGATGACGTCGGTTTGTCCTAAACCCGGGGATCGAAGTTCCGTGCATCTTGACTACCGTCCTAAATTGCCGACTTTAACGCGGTCAGAGAGCTGCATTGTCGTTGCGCGCTTACTCGCACCATCATAGACATTGACACCATACTGAATTACAAGCTGCGCCCGTGTGCTGTAATCAACTTTGACTACATCCGGTTCAACAACAAGTGTTTGTTTGCCAGCAGCTGAACCACCTGCAAGGTCAACCAATGTGTGATCCGCAGAATCAACCGGCCAGCCGTTTTGATCACCGCCGACACGTCGGGCATAGTTGTTTTGCCAGAGATAGGTAAGTCTGACTTCACGTTCAGCGATAGAGTTCCCATCGGTAAGCGACTTTGCCGGTAAACCAGGACCATTCGGTTCATCGAACAACAACAAAGCGTTCTGGTTGACCTGTGTATCCTGATCCAGGATGTAATTGCGCTGCCCCCCTGTCACGGTCCAGCGCTTTCGAATCGTTCCTGATGTATCGAGAACGTCATCAAGTTGCGTTGCTTTTTTTGCAATCGATGTGGTTGCACCAGCCGCCCGGTACCAAGTAACCAGATTAGTAATCGACGAACTACCCTGTTGCAGGTCTGGAGCCTGAACCCGCTCACTGCCAGGTGTAATCATCAAACCTCCACCGGATGCGACTGCTCCACCAACTACGTTTCCGAAAACTTGCATCGGCGATGCTGTCGCAACCGGCAGCGTCGCTCCTGATAAAGGGTAGTAAGGCGCCACATCCCCAAGCCCCAGAGGAGCCACTGCGGTAAGCCCCTGGTTGGTCGGTACACCATTCGTGCCGGCGTTGGGATCCCGTGAAACCATGCGCATCACAAGTGGAATCAAGTCACCACGCAGCGGGTATACACTCGCCGTCATCGGTGCCACTACCCCACCAGCAGACAACATCGGGACTCCTGCTGCCGTTCCAGCGAGCGGTTGGAAGCCGGTTTCAATGGCTCCAGTGCGTGCATCCACCTGAAATGCAAGGTTAGGCGTCTTCACAAAGAGCTTTCCACTGGTTGGAGAGACGGCTGTGTAAAACTGCTCCGGTGTTACGGTGAGGCTACCGGATGCCGCGGTGGGTACGACTCTCAGACGCGTTGAGCCATCCGTTTGTGGTTCATTTTCGAAACGAATCCGCAGTTCACCAAAGCTTGAGCGTGTTTGTCCGGCGCCACCTGCTGCACGATAAAACGTCACGCTATATGGCAATGCCCACTGACCATTCTTGGTCCGGTACCGCGTCGGAACTGCTCCAGGTGCCTCCGCAGCAGCATTATTCATGAATCCAGGCGTTGCTGTGTCACCAACAACCGTGCCCGGCGTGAAGGTAACCAGTGTCCTAAACGGTGCCTCCGTTACCAGTGCACCAGAACCATCCCGTCGCCAGGCGAGCATATCAGCCTTGTCAGAATCCACGAGCGGGCTTGCAATGTCTCTCCAGTTTTGCGCGTAGGTCCTGCCATTTGGAGCAAGCCTTGTGTTGTAGAAGAAGGCAGGATCGTTAAAGCCTCCATCACCATCAACAGCGCTCCCATAGTTGGCCAGGTCAAACAGTTTTGGATCCTGTGGATCAAACTCAGCACGATACACAATCAATGGATTGTGCTCATTGTCAGGATTTCCACCATCCGCCCGTGAGCTGAACTCGTATTGATTCAGATAAGGCTTTACCGCACCGGCTGCATCGAGATTTCTGCGCAACCCGAGGAAATAACGAATCACACGTGTACCGTTTGCAAGTGGCAGTGTAAGCGTCTTTCCGGTCATCGCTTCGCCCGTGGTCGGGTCGATGATGCTGGCTGCTGGTGACTTGCCACCCCGCGGTACAAAGTCGATCTTCGCGAAGAGAATGTGCGGCTGATTCGTATTTGCCCCACCGGGTCCGATTGGGAATGTCCTGGATAGTGGCAGCAATATAGGCGTTGCGCTGTTGTCGAACACATAAACCGCCTGGGACAAATCCCGCGAGATACGTTCTAAACCAGTCCTGACAGCTGCCTGCGCAGCGGTCTCAGCGGCAGTTCGCCGGGTGATATTGAAACCCTGAATAATCGGGACGAACAGCAGACCAAGAAGTATGGTCGTGATGGCAATGACGACAAGCAGCTCGGTCAAGGTAAAGGCGCGGGTCAACCTTGCGTAGCGTGCTGCAACAGCCGCCTGCCGCTCGCTTGGAGTTTGTGTAGCGGTAGGCTCAACCGGCATAGATGTATTGCGATTGATCATTGCACTACTCCTTGCGTGACATAGGAATCCATATCCTGAATCTGCCATGGCGCTGAATCAATAGAGCGATCTTTCCAGATGACCCTGACCTTGACACTGACTCCCTTGACAGCACCGTCAACGACTCGCCAGTCCGTAACCCCTGAAGGAATGTATCTGGACATATCTGCAGTCGCATAGTCTCCATCGGTTCCAGAGATCGGGACCTGTAAGGGAGCCGTACGCGTGTGTTGTCCTGCAGCATCCACAAGCTCGAGACGCACTGTCACAGCCTTATTCACTTCACTGCGCGCAAAGAATAGGCGCGTCCCTTCGATTCCAAATCGCGTAGGGTCACCGAACTGAACATTGCCATCGGTACCGGACAACGGTGGACGCCCAAGTTGTGATTGATTCCAAGAACGATAGGTAGCCACTGCTTTTTGCAAGGCGACAGCCCACTCACCATCAGCTTTGTAGAGAATCCGAATCGGTGTTCCAGGCTGAACACGATTTACGTTCAGGTAAACAAGCCCAGCATCCCATGTTCCACCTTTGCCATCACGAACCCAATAGTCAGCATTGGCATCTGTGGTCGATCGCAGATCATGTTCACCCTGTGTTAGGACAGTTCCGGTATCCAAGCGGATTACCCGGATATCGAAATTGGCGGTGGGGTCAGTGTCTGCCGGTGGAAAGAGTCCATCATAAAAGGTGTTGTCAGGATTCGTATCTCCGATGCGTTTGAGCTTAGCCAAACTAAGCCGAACCGGAACCGCTCCGGCAACATCGGGGAGTGCACTCGGAACATCACGGTCATCCCGGATAATGTGCCAATCCAGGACCGCATAGTCTACATAGGCAACAAATGCCCGTGGACCAACCGCTACATCCTCAGTGAAATTTGCGCCTGCAGGATTGAAAGCGAGTTGTCCAAGATTTGCATAGGAAGTCGCGCCAGGGGCGCCAGAAATGTTGGCGCTTGCCAGCTTGTATTCGTACGGGTCATCTGCAGACCAGGTTGTCGCAGCAGGCAGACGCCGGAATGTTCGCGTTACGATGTCCGACCCTGGCGAAATAGATTCATTTAGCGCAACGTTTTGCAGCTTCACCCACGCAAACACGTTCGCAGGAACAAGAACCTGCTCTGTTTCCAAGCGGACATTCAGACCACTGTCATCAGAGCCATCGTCGACGAGAACCAGATACTCAACCTTGAAGTAGCGATCCAGCGATGATGGCAGAACCAGCATAAACGCACCACCGCCATCGGTACCAGGATCGAGGACATAAGAGCGTGCGCTGCGAAGAGCACCACGGTACGCAAGCGGACTTCGCTGACCATTGGTTGAGTCAGCCTGACTATTACGTGCATCCAGTGGACCGGACGATACCGATAAGTATGGATTGACACCTGCCGGAGCCACCGTGGGATCTCCAAACTGAGGATCCATATAGATTGGACCAAACTTTAAGTTGTGGAGATATCCACTCGCGTAGTTGCCCGGTGTAGGGAGACCAATCTTGATGGCCTCACCTTGTATAAACCGTGTTTTGTTGACATCGGAGAAATACGGATTGCCATCGGCGCGGTTATCCAAGTTATCAGGGTCTTCAGACACAACTGTCGCCGGAACCCCGTTATCCCAGTAAGTGTATGTAACGGCATCCGGGAGGTTTTCAGCATCGGACTTAATCTGCTCCATCATCCCCTGCCCGAGGCGCACGGCTATGGTGCGTCGCGATGCGGTTCCGAGGTAGCCAAGACCCAGTGGGAAAACGCGGATGATTGCAAAGACGCCTATCAGAATGACGACAAGAACAACCATGACTTCGACGAGCGATGCCGCCCGCCTGCTGCTACTTCTCTTGTTCGTGTTCATCATGGATCTGTACCTGCCAGAATGCATCAATTCCTACCTATTCCGGTGCCTGTGTGACGAGCAAATCATGCTCCGGGTTCCACAGGAAGGGTCCTTTAGTTAGGTCCGAGTTCATACCCTTTGATGTCACCCGCGCTGTCAACCAGTGCGTTGAATCGTTTGGCATCGATGACTTTGGCGGTACCGCTAAGCCATACAACCAGCACCTTTCCGTAGGGAACGTGATGTGTTGTGTATGTAAGGACGGTGTCATTCGGTGGCTGACGCCAGAGAAGCTGCTTGCGATACTTTGCTGCACGCTCGCCTTCGGATGTACCGGCAGGCGGAACGCCATCCCCGGGTGCTCCAGTAGTCGTGATTGGGTACCACACACGGCTGTAACGGGCGATGAAGTCCGTCTTCGAAATTTTGTTTTCGATGAGGCTGGTTATCTTTGGGCTGATGTCGAAGGAGTCGTACGTGTAGAACGGCATGGCGACCATGGTTCCGGGCACAACCCGCGACATGACGCCATTCGTCGGATCGTACGTCGGATACCGTCCAACGACTGCTACATCCTCAACACCGCCGGGAGTAGCAACAGCGTTGTTGGGGGATGAATACGTATCCAAGTCCTTGATGTACTGAGGATAAAGACCTTTGGAGTAGATGCGGCGGATGCGCGCAGCAACAGTGGATGTGGGCAAAGGACCGATTGGCGTTCCCCGATTTACGATCGATGCCGCATCTCGCATGCTGTAATAAGGAGCACCACCAAAAGGTGTACCATCCGCCTGCGATACAGCAGGACCAAAAAGGTATTCAGGGTATTCGCGGTTATCAAGCTCATATGCCGCAACTGCCTGTGCAATCTTGGACATGTTTGTCATTGTCGAGCTACGACGTGCTGACTCCCGTACACCGGCAAACGCAGGGAACAGAATCGCTGCGAGAATCGCAATGATTGCAATAACAACAAGGAGTTCGATCAGGGTGAATCCTGACCGCTTCCTATTTCCAAACCTCAGCGATGAGTTCATAGAGCCAAGTACTCCTTCATGGCTTGCCTTGAGTGTGCACTCCACACCTCCTGGCATGTTCCACTGGACGGACATCACAAGGGCAAATGTCATTGTGGCGTCCGCAGATTATACGGGTCGCTGGTTTGACGGTGCAAACGCACCACAATGTTCCTTGTGTATATTTGAATTAAACTATCGGTAATATAGATGCGTAAATCTATGTCCATTGCCCCGATCAGGCGTCGAAGGCGTCGCTCAAACAGAGTAATTCAGTGTGTTGTCGCCGCGGTCACTGCGATGGCAGTTGCAAATGCACTCATCGAATTGGCAGCGCCATTACCTAAACAGCGCCTCAAGCGGAGCAAAATACGCTACATCGGAACACCGGAAGGTGACCTTTGTACGCAGGTCATTGGCGATGAACCCACGACCTTACTGCTTCATGACTTGCTTCCCGGCTGCAGCATGCACGACTTTGTGTTACTGGATTCGGATGGTACGGGCGGTGCTTACATGGCGGTTGATTTGTTGGGATACGGTCGAAGTGATCGTCCTGCCACAAAGTACAACATTTCCATGCACATCGATCACATTATCGACGTGCTTTCACATTACCCGTCTGTTGTGAATGTCGTTGCGGTCGGTTATTCAGCATCCATTGCACTTGACCTGGCTAATAAGCGAAATATTAAGCTGACAACAGTGCTGATTAATCCTACGTATGCTCAAGAGGTTTCTCAATCGATAGCATTCGTGAGCAAAGTGCCGGTCGTGGGTCCGTTTGTTTATCACGTTCGTCAGTTACTGATTGAACGAAAAACATCCCCTACACCCGTGCTCAATGACAGATTCGGCAATCTTCACCGTGCAGGTTCTACAAACGTCACGCACGGCCCCCAACTGCCTGATCTCTGTGAATCCATCGTGCTTCCTATAGACTCTGATGTTCATGTCATCCATGTTGATGAGAATGACCCTGACGAAGGTTGGAACAAAGTACGTGGAATCGTATTTAGTGAGTAAGATTCTGAGTGAGCGGATTCCACTCGTCCGCTGGAAGGTAAATATGTCACGCTCCCACGCATTTATTGCCGCATCTCTTTCAATGATTGTCATCGCCGCACCCGTTCAGGCTGCTGACACTATCTCGACTCTCGATCAGGCTGTATCCACCGCACTGGACAAACATCCAGATATCAGGCTGGCGATGGAAGGACTTCGCAAGACCAAAAATACGATTACTCAGGTTCTAGGTCCGGCAAAGTCACCCACGGTTCGCGCTACTGCGAGTTACACACGCCTCTCTGGACTTGGAGCTGCATTTGGTGGTGGGGGTGCGGGCGGCGGCGGCGGTGCTGTGCAGAACCCATTCCCTATCGGTCTGCAAATACAGCCTCCAGGCTCCGTACCTGTTTCTCTGGGCGCACCGACACGGAGTCGGCAGGCAGGCGGAGATGGCACCGGTGGTAACGGTGATGGAAACGTGTTCGGGAGTAACATTAACCTCAACCAGCAGTCGGTACAGATGAGCTTGACGCAGATTATCGACCTTGCAGGCACTATCAGACTCGCAAATCACATCGGGGATACCGAAGTCGCCATCGTCGAACAGGAAATTTTGCGAACCAAGGATGCGGTATCGCTGAGTGTACGGAATCAGTGGTATGCGACTTTACGTGCAGACTCCCTTGTTACCGTTGCATCGGCTAACCTTGACCGCTCCAAGGCCCAGCTCGCAGTTGCTGAGGCTCAGCTACGCAATGGTGTTGTAGCTGCATATGATGTCTTGCGGGCTAAGACTCAGGTGTCCAATGACCAACAACAGCTGACTACTGCGGCAAATCAGGCTCAGATTCAGCGCACGGCTTTGGCACTTGCAATCGGTGTTCCTCCGTCCACGGTCTTCAATATGTCTGCTCCGGCGAAGCCGGATGAGATTGCCATTCCAGCCTTGCCAACGACCTCACGGCAGGACCTCATTGCATTTGCGCAAAAGAACCGCCCCGAAGCGATTGCCGCCGGCTTGAATACGACGAAGGCATCGCAGAACACAAAGTATCAAAAGGGTGGTCTCAGTGGCTCCGTGGCAGTCTCGCTGAATGGCAACTACAACCCGAATCCGGCCCTTGTAGCCAATCAACAGGCTACTGGCAGTCTAACGCTGGTTTATCAGAAGCCAATCCTCGATGGTGGCGTAACGCGTGCGGCTACCGACTCTGCGCATGCTGACGAGCGCAGAGCAGCGATTCAGGCTGAGCAGTTTGCCCGCGGAATCGAAACTGAGGTCATTCAGGCGCACATCGCGGTGTTTGATGCACATGAACGGATCAAGACCAGCACAGCAGGTCTTCAGGAAGCCCGGGAGGCATTCCGTCTGGCTGGTGTCCGCTACCGTGAGGGTGTGGATACGCAGGTGGCCGTTTACGATGCTCAGGCTGCACTGACACAGGCCGAGACAAATGCTGTCAACAGCAAGTATGACTACTACATCGCACTTGCCCAGCTGGATCGCGTTACGGGTAAACGCTAGCATCTGCCCGAAGCTTGAATTGCTAAACGCCCTCAGGAATCATCCAGAGGGCGTTTGTTATGTCGGAAGCTTAGCCTCGACGGTTTGCGTACCATTGATCCATAAAGGCCTGGTATTCCGCTTTCTTTTCCTTAATTCGCCTCCACCAAGGTTCATTGTCTACATACCATTTGACCGTCTCTTCGAGGCGAGCCTCAAAGTTGACATCCGGTTCAAATCCAAGTGCACGAATACTCTTGCACTCCATTAAGTAACGGCGATCATGACCTGGACGATCCTGAACATTCCGAATCAACGTCTCAGGCTTACCCAGTGCTGCGAGAATTCCCCGAACTACATCGAGATTTACTCTCTCACAACCGGACCCTAGGTTATATGCTTTCCCAGGTGTACCGTTTCTGAGAACCAGATCGATACCCCGTGCGTGGTCATCCACATGCATCCATTCGCGAACCTGCTGTCCATCACCGTAAACGGGTAGCGGGATGTCATCAATGGCATTCGTGACCATCAGCGGAATCAGCTTTTCAGGATACTGAAATTGTCCGTAGGTATTCGAGCCACGGGTCACCAGCGTTTGTAGACCAAATGTCTCATGGTATGCGCGGACCATCAGCTCACCGCCAGCTTTAGCGGCTGAGTAAGGCTGATTCGGCTCCAGTGCATCCCCTTCGCGGAACATATCATCGGTGGATCCGTAGACTTCATCCGTGGAGACCTGCAAAAAGCGCTGGTGGCCATAACGACGTGCTGCATCCAAAAGCACACAAACTCCGTTGAAGTTCGCGTGAACAGCGGCATCAGGATCGAGGATTGCCCGGTCATTGTGGCTTTCAGCAGCAAAGTTCAGAATGACATCAACATCTTTTGCAGCCTGATCCACAACTTCGCGGTCCTGAATCTTTCCATGAACAAAGATCAAACGGTCATCCCCTTCAAACTCTTTCAAGTTCTCTAGGTTTCCCGCGTATGTCAGTGCATCGAGAACGGTGACTTTCTTCGCCAGTCCCTCCCGCAGCACCATCCGGACGTAGTTGGAGCCGATGAAGCCCGCTCCACCCGTAACTAACAAATGATCCATGTTCACATTCCCCATCGTGGTAGTACGACCACTACTTTCCGCCCAAAACCATACCCTAACAGAACATCACTCAATCCAACAACGCTTGTAGCCCCCGCCCAGCATGCGCCGGACCTGCTCGAGCTTTTGCTCATCAGGATCGACAAGGAAGCGCGTTGAAACAACCACTTCTGGCTGATTATCGGTTGGTTGCACGTGGACCAATAGTTGTGATCCGCCTTCGGCGCTTGCCAGAACATCCCGAACCATCCGCAGCCGTGACTTACACGTGTTATCTACCTTCAGGTGGACGATGCGCGGTCTGGCATCGGATGCCATCGCATTTTCCACAACGCGCTCAATACGATCACAGATGATTTCAGCCTGGGCCGGCGTTTCATTCGCTTCATCTTCCGCATTAGTGCTGCTGGAAATGCGCTCTCGACGTTGTACACGACCACTGATTGCAAGTATCGAGTTGACTAAAACCAGCCGGCCATACTCGGCGGTAACCTTTGGAAAACAGGTCACGGACACTGAGCCGCTTGTGTCTTCAAGCTGTAGCGTCAGCATCAGCTGGCCACTCGTTGTGTTCCGTTGGCGAATGTCCGTGACCATGCCGCCGATTACCACATTCGCGCCCGTAGCGACATCGGTGAGGCCTTCGATACGTACAGCCTTGTGCTTGCGCCGAAGTTCGGGCTCGAATGGTTTTACTGGATGCTCGGTCAAGTACAAACCTAAGAGTTCCTTTTCAAACGCAAGCCTTTCCCCGCGAGAGAAATCAGGAACGGTAGGTAGCGGTTTTTGTGCGGCCAAAGAGGCATCCTGATTATCATCGCCATCAAAGAGGCTCATGAGACCGGATTGCTGGTCACGGAGGTTGCGCTGTGCAGCAGAAACACAGTCGTCCAATCCCTCCAGCAGTGCTTTTCGATTTGGATGAAGACAGCTTAGGGCTCCAGCCTTTATCAGCATCTCGATGACGGACTTACTTGTCAAGCCTTCTGCAAAGACGCGATCACAGAAGTCACCCAGATCCCGGAAGGGTCCTCCGGCTGTTCGGGCAGCAAGTATAGCATCGACCGGGGCTTTACCGACATTCTTGATGCCTAGCATCCCGAACAAAATCTTGCCATCCTCCGGCACACTGAACTCGGCTCTGGATGTATTGACATCAGGAGGCAGAACAGTCACTCCAAGGCGACCGCATTCGTCGATAGCGCCAACGATCTTCTCTGTTCTGTCTGCATATGCACCGAGATACGCAGCCAGATATTCCGCAGGATAATTTGCTTTGAGGTAAGCCGTTTGGTAGGCGACCATCGCATAGCAGGCTGCGTGCGCACCATTAAATGCGTATCCGGCAAAGGGCTCTATTTCAGAAAAAATCTGATCTGCTACTTTTTCCGGAATGCCACGTTCAGCGGAGCCTTTCATGAAGTTGGCGCGCTGCTGGTCCATTTCGGACTTTTTCTTCTTACCCATGGCCCGGCGGAGAAGGTCCGCCTGACCAAGCGTGAATCCGGCAACTGCCTGAACGATTTTTAAGACCTGATCCTGATAGACAATGACTCCGTATGTCTCTCCCAGAATAGGCTCAAGCGTCGGGTGTGTGTATTGTATTTGGGATGGATCAAACTTAGACCGGATATAGCGCGGGATATGGTCCATCGGTCCCGGGCGGTAAAGCGCAACCATCGCAGCGAGTTCTTTCACACTCCGTGGCTTCAGGTCAACAATCCAGCGGCGCATTCCATCGGATTCGAGCTGAAAAATTCCTGTGGTTTCACCACGGCTGAGCATGTCATAGGCCTTGAGTGCCCTTGGATCCGATGCATCCAGTGGGATATCCCAGACGTCGATTACATCGCCCTTTGTTTCCTGAATCAGGTCTACGGCCCTTGCCAAAATAGTGAGGTTGATCAGTCCGAGAAAGTCCATCTTGAGGAGGCCGATTTTCTCGAGCGAGCTGTGCGGATACTGGGTCGCGACGGAACCATCATTGGTACGGACAAGCGGCGTGTACTCAACGAGGGGGACGTCGGAAATCATGATTCCCGCGGCGTGAATGGATGAGTTTCGTGTCAGCCCTTCAATCGACTTCGCGGTGTCAATCACCTCACGAAACATTGGGTTGGTTTCGTATTCCCGCTTCATCTCCGGATTCCCTGGATAATCCTTCGCCGGATAGCCATCCATGGATTGCTGAATGGACAATCCGAGTGGCAGTTTTGGAATCATCTTGGCGATGCGGTCGGTCTCTGAAAGCGGAAGTCCCATCGCCCGGCAGACATCCCGGATAGCGGCCTTCGCACCGAGGGTCCCAAATGTCGAGATAAACCCTACATTTTCCTCGCCGTACTTTTCTGCGACGTGCTTGATAACATCCGAGCGACGTGTGTCCTCGAAGTCCATATCGATATCTGGCATCGTCACGCGCTCAGGATTTAGGAAGCGCTCAAAGGTGAGGTTGTACTCGATTGGATCGAGATCTGTAATGCCGATACAGAACGATGCCAGCGAACCGGCGGCGGAACCGCGCACGCCAAAGTAGATTTTGCTGCCACGGGCGTACTGAGCGATATCACGGACGATAAGGAAGTAACGCGAGAACCCCGTTTTCTCAATGATTTCCAGCTCATACTTCAGGCGATCCCGGTGCGTATCGCTGACATTCTTGATTCGCCGTTCAAGACCTTCCCAACAAAGCACCGTTAGGTAGGAGTGGTCGGAGTGGCCATCCGGGAGTGGAATCGGTGGCATCGGAGCACGCCCGACTTCGATATCAAGCTTGCATTTTTCCGCGACGCCAAGCGTATTTTCGACCGCATCCGGAGCAAGATGTTCGAATGCCCCAAACATCTCGTCATGCGTTTTGAGATAAAACTCACGTGGCTCGTAGCGCATCCGCTTTGGGTCGCTGATCGTCGTGGATGTCTGGATACACAGCAAAATGTCGTGAGCACTGGCATCCGCGGCGCGGAGGTAGTGGGCATCATTTGTTGCGACGAGCGGAATATTCAGCGCCCGCGCAACGCGAACGACCTCTTCATTGACTTCCTGCTGCCCCTGTGCCCCGTGGCCCTGAATTTCGAGGTAAAAGTCATCACCGAAGACTTCGCGGTACCAGGCCGCGACACGTTTAGTTTCTTCGTGCCCCTTCTTCTGGATAACAGACTGGGCGAGTTCGCCACCCATGCAGGCGGAGCAAATTACAAGGCCTTCGGAGTGCTCGGCGAGCAGCTCTTTATCGACACGTGGCTTGTAGTACATGCCCTCAAGACTTGCCTTTGTTGCAAGCTTCATGAGGTTCCGGTACCCGGTTTCGTTCTTTGCCAATGCGACAAGGTGGTGGTTACCATCACGCTTTGGGTCGCGGTCACGCCGGCCACGCGTCGCGACATAAAGCTCGCACCCTACAATAGGCTGAACCCCTACCGCCTTACAGGCTTCGTAGAACTCGAAGGAGCCGTACATCGTGCCGTGGTCGGTTAGCGCAATCGCCGGCATTTCCATTTCGACGGCGATTTTTGCCATCTCCTTAATCTTGGATGCTCCATCCAAAAAGGAGAACTCGGAGTGGTTATGCAGATGTACAAAATGGGTGGCCATACAAACCGCATTCTATCGGTTTGCATCCCACCCCTCCGTCAAAATTGTCTGTGGTTTGTGTTACACCAGGGCTGCCCGAACCGCCGCCGCCATCTCGACCGTACCCACGGTTGCTTCTCCACTACCAGCGATATCCGGCGTGCGGAGTCCTGCCTCTAAGACCTTCCCAACCGCCGCTTCAATACGCTGTGCGGCATCTTCACGGCCAAAACTGTATCGGAGCATCAGAGCTACTGAGAGGATGGTCGCCAGTGGATTTGCGATACCCTTGCCAGCGATATCAGGAGCCGAGCCATGGATGGGCTCATAGAGACCAAATGTGCCGGTTCCAAGGGATGCACTTGGCAGCATCCCGAGAGACCCGGTGATCATCGCAGCCTCATCGGAAAGAACATCACCAAACAAATTCTCTGTAACGATGACATCAAACTGCTTTGGGTTACGCACCAGCTGCATCGCACAGTTGTCCACCAGCATGTGGGTTAATTCGACATCCGGGTAGTCCTTGGCGACTTCGTTGACGGTGTCGCGCCAAAGAACCGATGTCATGAGCACGTTTTGCTTGTCAACTGAGCACAGGCGCTTTCCGCGCTTTTGTGCTGCCTGAAAGCCAACGTGTGCAATCCGAACGATTTCTTCTTTGGTATAGACCATTGTGTCGATTGCACGGTTGCCATCATTTGATTTGGGTTGCCCAAAGTACACGCCACCAGTCAGTTCACGAACGACAAGAACATCAAGTCCATCCCCGACCAGAGAAGGCTTTAGGGCACTGGCATCCGCCAAGGCTTTGTGGAGGATTGCAGGCCGCAGGTTTGCGTACAGACCAAGGTGCTTGCGCAGAGGAAGCAACGCGCCGCGCTCGGGGCGAAGGTCTGGATCAGGAATGACATCCCACTTGGGACCTCCGACGGCTCCGAGGAGTATGGCATCTGCCTCGCGGCACAGCGCAAGAGTTTCAGCGGGCAGTGGATGTCCGGTTGCATCGTAGGCACAGCCGCCGACGAGGGCTTCCTGTGTCTCGATATCCGGTGCGACCAGCTGGAGAATCGCGACTGCCTCGCGGACGATTTCGGGCCCGATTCCATCTCCGGGCAGCACTGCTACTTTTGCCATCTGCTTACAAATTCCTTAAGAACGAACGCTTCTACCGCTATGCTACGCCTAAAAGCGGTCAGCCTGCAGTAGTAGAATAAGCCATATGTCTGAATATCTCTCCGTGATTCGTCGCCCTATTGATTCCGGTTGGCAGGTTGCCCAGCGCCATGCAGGTCCGATTGACCTCATCTCACTGTCAACAGGTGAGTCAGAATGGTATGCGGCGAACGTACCGGGCTATGTCCACGGCGCATTAGTCTCTGCAGGTGTCATACAGGATCCCAGCTACCGTTTTGGAGAAAAAGGCTGCGCGTGGGTTGATGAGGCAGATTGGACGTACCGGTGCTCCATCGATGTAACCCTTGATGAGCTCAATTCGCGAGGTCGGGGACGCCATTTTCTGTGTTTTGAGTGTCTGGATACATTTGCGACAGTCATGGTCAACGGAAGGTTCGTTGGGACCGCTGACAATGCATTTATCCCTCAGCGCTTTGATGTATCCGATGCGCTGATCGCGGGAGAGAATGAAATCCGGGTTGAGTTTTCTTCAGCGCTGGCTAAGGGCCGTGCTCTTTCCGATGCTTACCTTGGAGTTGGTTCATCAGAGCGGGGTCAGCTTCACTACTTCAATTTCGCCCCGCGCGCTTTTGTCCGGAAACCTCAGTACATGTTTGGCTGGGATTGGGGACCATCGCTTGTCAGCTGTGGTATCGGTGGCAAGGTACACCTCGTTACCATTCCTGTTGCCGAGTTTATTGACTGGGAGCAAAACTACACATTTACCAGTGGAAACACGGTTGACATCGCTATCACGCTCACCGTTGCCGTATACGATGATTCCGTCCCGATGACTGCTGGAGTGGCACTCTATGCGATGGGCGATAACACACCGGATGCCCCCGTTCCGCAAGTTGCCGGTGTTCACAAAATCGTGCTTCCGATCATCCGAAACCAGGAAGTCGAGCGCTGGAATGTAAGCGGTCTAGGCAAGCAGCGCAGGTACCTGATGAACCTCCGGTTGTGGACGTATGACTCCGTTGGTATGGATAGAATCTTCGTCGATCACGTCGGTAAGTCTGTTGGTTACCGCGAGATTGCAGTTATCCAACAACCGGATGAAGATGGCGCAGGAGCCGGCTTTAACTTCCGTGTCAATGGCCGGGATTTGTTTATTCGAGGCGCCAACTGGATTCCTGATGGCTGTTTCCCGGGAGAGGTCACGGATGCCCGCCTGCGTGAACGCCTTACACAGGCCAGAGATGCCGGGCTGCAAATGCTCCGTGTCTGGGGCGGCGGCCAGTATGAATCTGAGACGTTTTATAACCTCTGTGATGAGCTTGGACTTTTGGTCTGGCAGGACTTTCCTTTTGCTTGTTCATCGTATCCGGATGACGATGTCACTTTCGCGCGCAACGTACGTCATGAAGCTACGGTTCAGGTGCGGCGTCTACGCCACCGGGCTTGTCTTGCGATGTGGTGCGGCGGGAATGAGAATCTTGAGCTGAGTCAGGGCAAGTGGTCAGGTGATCGTGCACCTCAACAGTTTTTTGGTGAGCGACTTATTACCGATATTCTGCCGTCCGTACTAGGTGTTGAAGACCCAAGCAGGATGTTCCTCCCGAACTCTCCCTTTGGTGATGCGGGAGAAGGCAACGCCCAAAACGAAAACTTTGGGACAGCACATTACTGGAATGTCTGGCATTCGAAGGAGCCGGGTTCGGATGGCGACTGGGTCAACTACCGCAAGAGTCTGTGCCGCTTTAGCAGCGAATTTGGGTTTGCCGCTCCCGCTGGACACTCTGCGTGGCGTACGGCAATGGCTCCTGATGACTGGGATGTCAACTCAGCCGTTTCCAAGTGGCATGACAAAACCAGAAAGGGCTACGAAACCTACCTGGGCTTTATCACCCGTCATTTTCCTGAGCCAACAACGTTTGATGACTTGATTTATTACGGTCAGGCGAATCAGGCGCTAGCATTGCAATGCGGTATTGAGCATTGGAGAAGCCTTCGCGGAAGGTGTATGGGTACCTTATTCTGGCAACTGAATGATTGCTGGCCGACGCACAGCTGGTCAGTCATCGACAGCGCAGGGGCTCCAAAGCTCGCCTACTACCAAGTCAATCGCAGCTGCGCCCCGCGAATCGTGAGCATCGTGAAGGATGGAAATCGCGTCGTTGCTCACATTGTGAACGATACGCCAGAGCGTATCGATGCGCACATGGAGCTGAGTATACGCACCTTTGATGGCCAGTTGATTGTGGCCGACCGAAGAACGATTGTTGTGGATGCTGATAATGCATTGCGGGATGCAGCATCGGTGATGCTTCCCGGATTCATCGCTGACTCTCCCGAAGAGGTCTATGCCGAAGCAAAGGTCACATCCGGAAGTCAGGTCGTCGCGCATTCAGCAAGCCTTCTTGCGGAGCCTAAGAACCTACGTACGGGTCAGTTGAAGCTGAATGTCTCACTCGATGCGAGTGGAAATGTGTGTATACGAACAGAACGCTTTGCTCCTTTCGTCGTGATTCGTGCCAAGGATGAAACGATGCCCCTCAAGCTGAGTGATAACGGCTTTCACATCTGTCCAGGGGATGTCAAGGTGGTGAGTGTTACAGGCATTGCTCCAGAAAAACTGTTGGATTCCATCACGATTACTCCATTCGAGCGGTAACACGTTGCAACCAATCGGGGTTTGTGGTTAAGTTTCAGTATTACTTTGCCCGGCAAAGTTATCCTGATATGAGTAAGCGAACCCCTGCCATTCTCCCGGAAGATGTTGATCCGGCTCGCCTTCCCCGGCATATCGCGATTATTTGCGATGGTAATGGCAGGTGGGCGCGTGAGCGCGGGATGCCTAGGCTGCTTGGTCATCACCAAGGCTACCAAAGTGTCCGCGAGATCGTCAGATCTGCGAGTGACTTTGGTATTGGCGCCTTAACCCTGTATGCCTTTTCCACCGAGAACTGGAGTCGCCCAAAGGATGAAACCGATGGCCTGATGTCTCTGTTTATTGAGGGGGCAAAGCGGGAGCTGCTTGAGCTACACGCAAACAATGTCAGGATGATGTTTAGTGGGGACCTCTCAACCCTCCCTGCCGCCCTGCAGGCAGAGCTCGACAGACATATCGCGTTGACACAGGCGAATACAGGTCTGGTATTGAATATCTGCCTAAACTACGGTGCACGGGATGAAATTTTGCGTGCGACAAAGCGCGCAGCAGCGCTGGTCGTAAGCGGTGACATCACGATTGATGACATTGATGCGAAAGTCTTTGGCGATGGTCTCTATACGGCTGGCTTACCGGACCCGGATTTACTGGTGCGTACTGCCGGGGACATGCGCATTTCAAACTATCTGCTCTGGCAGATTGCCTATGCAGAGATTGTTGTGGTCGACACTCGGTGGCCAGACTTTAGAACACCTCAGCTTATTGACACGCTTCGCGAGTTTCAGCGCCGCGACCGCCGCTACGGCGGTGTTGTAAATGTTCGGGGTGCGGCCACACCTTAGGGAGATTTCGTCCCAAGTTTTTGGTTCAGTAAACGCAAACCGTTTAGTGTAACGAGTAGCGCAGCGCCAACATCAGCAAGCACGGCCATCCAAAGGTGTACATTGCCCAGAAGCGCCAATACAAAAAAGACTACTTTGAAGGCAAGTGCGATTGCGATGTTAGCCCATAGGGTGCTTCGAACTGTGCGACTAAGCTGAATTAGCGCTGGCACTAAACGAATATCGGGCCTGATCAAGGCTACATCGGCGATTTCCACAGTAACGGCAGTCGCAGCGGTAGACAATGCCATTCCAATGTTGGACTGTGCCAATGCAGCACTGTCGTTTATTCCGTCTCCAACCATCACCACGACATCTCCGCGCTGTTGGGACTGCTTTACCGCATCCTGCTTCTCAAGCGGGAGCAGCTCTGCACGGACATCCTCAATTCCGAGGCTTACACCAAGGCTTCTTGCAGCGGCAAGTGTATCGCCAGTCAACATCGCGGTCTTTATACCGAGGCCATTGCAGTGGACGAGGGTAGCCTGCGTCTCAGGTCGAACTGCATCCTGTACAGCAATAACCGCGAGTGCCTGACGGTCCGACATCAGAACAACAGATGTCTTCCCCTCTGCGGCCAACCGGTCCAGGACTACTTCCACATGTTCGCCACACAGATCTTTGTCATGAACAAGGCGATGACTTCCGATGAAGTGCATTTGTCCGCGGATGGATGCAGCAACACCACGGCCAATCAGGGCTTCAAAGGTGTCAAGTTCATCCGGCGTACATTGATGACGTGTTGCGCAGTGCTGGACAATAGCCGCGCCAATGGGATGTTCACTGGGATAGTTGACGCTGGCCGCAAGGTGAAGCGCATCATCGGTGGAAAGGCCATCCACCAACGGAACAATGTCGGTCACGGTGGGCTTCCCCGTCGTCAGTGTGCCGGTTTTGTCAAACGCCACCATGGTTGCCGCCGCTATGCTTTCAAGAATCCTTCCGGAGCGGACAAGAGCCCCTGCACGCGCAGCAGCTGTGAGTGCGCTAACAACGGTTACCGGCGTTGAAATAACAAGGGCACAAGGGCAGGCAATGACAAGGAGAACCAGCGCCTTGCTGATCCATGGAATAAACGGTTGCCCCGTTACAAGCGGAATTAGACACCCCAGCACGAACGCCATTATCACAACTGCAGGTGTGTAGATAGCGGCGAAGCGGTCAACAAGTCGCTCTGTGGTTGCCCGATCACCCGCGGCCTCACGCACAGACCTGATCAAACGGTCCATGGTCGTGTTACCCGTTGCAGCAGTCACCTCCATGATGAAGGTGCCCGTTGTATTGGATGTCCCTGCCGAGACTGAATCCCCTGTCGACACGGGCACGGGAATGGGCTCTCCCGTGAGCGCGGATGCATCCACCTCCGAAACCCCTGCGATGATGGTGCCATCCAGGGGAATTATTCCGCCGGGACGTATGCGGATACGCTCTCCAGTGGCTACAAGATTTGTCGCTACTGTAACAACGGATGTATCAGACTGGACTACCTCACACGTCTGAGGAGCTGATGAAAGTAGCGATTTAATAGCATTTCCCGCCCGTCGCAGACTGGCTGCCTCGATAGCCTCCGATAGTGCGAACAGGCTCACCGCCATCGCGGCTTCCGGGTACTGCCCTATTGCGATGGCTCCTAAAACGGCAATTGAGACGAGGAGGGAGATAGTGATCGTTCGCCCCCGTAGGGCCAGCCAAGCCTTCTTCAGTGTTGGGGGAAAGGTCAATACGACCGCACAGCCGGATGCGATGGCGATATGTAGCGGGGTGATTCCGGCAAACTCCGGGTTTGCCTCGTGCATCCACTCCAGAATTTCGGCGATGGCACCAAACGCAACGCTGGTCCCGACTAACCAGAATGTGGATGTGCTTTTTCCTGACACAGCCGTATCGGCAACCGAGACCTGACGCGGCTCCATCCCGATATCCGTAAGACGTGCTTCGATTTGCACAGCATCAGCCCGGTGCCGCACCGTAAGCACCCTATCAACAAAATCAAAAGCAAGGTCTTCAATACCATCCATGGTCCTAAGCGATTTACGAATCAGATTCGCTTCAACGGGACAATCCATGGCATCCATATGCCATTGATGTGTTTGCGTCGGTTGTGTTTGGTTGGATGGGATAGACACAGAGGGAATACTACCCATTCACTGGTCTTATTGCAAACAGAATGGTAGTTATTGCAAAAACCAGTGGTCACTCTAAATGACCAAGAATGGCTTGATCATCAACGGTGTTGGTGGATGTCAGACGATGGAACCGTTTTGGTTGACATCATCGAAAGGATGTGCAATTGAGCATCGTTTTTAAAGATGATACATTTTGATTCCAGTCAATGAGGACAGGATGACGGCACTGTCGCCGGAAAAATGTAGAACGCCGGTTTAGTGCCGGTGTGGAAACCGGATTTGACGCAGTGACTGAGAACCATCTAACGCAGCTGACTAATGGAATGTACGAGCCCGCAACGGAGCATGACGCCTGTGGCGTCGGATTTGTTGCACAAATGCGTGGCGAAGCATCCCACGCGATTCTCAGTATGGGACTGCAAATCCTGGAAAACCTTGTCCACCGGGGCGCCTGCGGCTGCGATCCCGAGACTGGTGACGGTGCGGGCATTTTGCTCCAACTTCCAGATTCGTTCTTCCGCAATGTAACCAACATCCCGCTGCCAGAGCGCGGTAGCTATGGTGTCGCGATGGTGTTTCTTCCACGCAATGCTGACCACCGTGCCCAATGCGAGCGAACCATCACCAGTGTCGTGCGTCAGGAAGGTCAAATCCTACTTGGCTGGCGTGATGTCCCGGTAGATTCATCTGCAATTGGTCCGCAGGCACGCGAGACTGAACCGCTGATCCGCCAGTGCTTTATCGGTCGCGGTTCAACGACTCCATCCGAGAGCTTTGAACGAAAACTCTATGTGATCCGCAAGCAAGTCGAGTCGCTGATTGCCGGCGCCTGCGGGATTCCAAATCCGCGCGAGTTTTACCTCGCCAGCCTGTCATCACAGACGATTGTTTACAAGGGCTTGTTGCTGCCACATCAGATGCGGGCTTACTTCAGTGACTTAGCGGATGAGCGGATGGAAACGGCTATCGCACTGGTTCACCAGCGCTTCTCCACGAATACATTCCCATCGTGGCCGCTGGCGCATCCGTTCCGCTATGTGGCTCACAACGGCGAAATCAACACCATCAATGGCAACCGAAACTGGATGCGTGCGCGTGAGGCCGGCATGGTTTCATCGGTTTTTGGCGATGATATGCGAAAAATTTCTCCGCTTGTCAGCCGCGAAGGTAGCGATTCAGCAACGCTGGATCAGGCTGTCGAGCTCCTGGTCCAGGGTGGTCGCAGTCTGGCGCATTCCATGATGCTCCTTATTCCTGAGGCATGGTCAGGTAATGCTCTCATGGACCCCGCACGACGCTCTTTCTATGAGTACGGCGCATGTCTGGTAGAGCCATGGGATGGCCCCGCAGCGGTTGCATTCACCGATGGCAAGCAGATTGGTGCTGTTCTGGACCGCAATGGACTGCGTCCCGCGCGGTACACGATCACAACGGATGGTCTGGTGGTCCTCGCAAGTGAAACGGGCGTAATTGAGTTTGACACAGAACGCATTCAGGAACGCGGTCGTTTACAACCAGGCAAGATCTTTCTCGTGGATACGGAGCTTGGCAGGATTCGCAGTGATGCGGAAGTCAAGGCTGAGATTTGTTCCCTCCATCCATATGGTGCATGGTTAGATGAGCATCGCGTTGAGCTTGGTGCTCTTCCAACGCCGGAAATGGGCCCGCAGGAGCCGCATGAGTCGTTACGTGCACATCAGCGAGCCTTTGGCTACACCAGCGAAGATGTCAGGATGTTGCTGACTCCCGTTGCGATGAACGGTGAGGAGCCACTTGGCTCCATGGGAACGGATACTCCACTGGCCGTGTTGTCGCACCGCCCTCAATCGATGTTCTCATACTTTAAGCAGCTGTTTGCACAGGTTACCAACCCGCCTATCGACCCAATCCGCGAATCGCTTGTGATGGATCTTGCAGATTACATCGGCACCGATGGTTCGTTCCTGGAAGACGTCCCTGAAAATGCGCATCAGCTGAAAATCGAGAGCCCCATTCTTCTCAACACAGACCTCGAGAAGCTTCGTCGCTTCGATGATGTACGCCTCAAAAATCTTCGAACGGTGACTTTGCCAGCTGTTTTCGATGTAAACAAGCCACACGGCGAGTTAGAGCGTGCGGTGGAGTGGCTGTGCCGTAAAGCCAGCGACCTGATTGAGGATGGTGTCAGTGTCATCGTCATCTCAGACCGTTCTGTAGACAAAGACCACGCCCCGGTTCCATCGTTATTGGCCATTTCAGCCGTGCACCATCACCTGATTCGTGAAGGAACCCGAACAAAGGCGGCTCTGGTGCTCGAGTCTGGAGAGGTACGGGAAGTACATCACTTTGCCTGTCTGCTCGGGTACGGTGCAAGTGCAATCAATCCCTATCTGGCTTTTGATACGTTTGCTGACCTGATTCAGGAAGGCGTCATCACGACCCTTACGGCAGACAAGGCCAACAAGAATTTCATCAAAGGCATAAACAAGGGTCTTCTGAAGGTGATGTCCAAAATGGGCATTTCCACAATCCCTAGTTACCGCGGTGCGCAAATCTTCGAGGCAGTTGGAATCGCATCCAGTGTCGTCGAGAAGTACTTCTCCGGTACACCAAGTCGTATTGAAGGTGTAACGCTTGATGACATCGAGCGTGAGGTGCGAAGCCTCCACGACAGTGCCTATCCAAAAGCTGGAGTCAGTGGTGACTTTGAGCTTGACCCCGGTGGACAATATCAATGGCGCCGTTTCGGCGAGTCCCACGCAATCAATCCAGAGTCGGTTGAAAAGCTGCAGAAGGCCGTCCGCAATGACGATACGGCAAAGGGTTATGCGACATTCAAGGAATTCAGTCAGGCGATAAATGAGTCGCCTGAGCGCGCAAGCACGATTCGTGGGTTACTGCGCTTTGTCCCAGGCACGCCTGTAAAGATCGAAGAAGTCGAGCCAGCCGCCAATATCGTAAAGCGCTTTGCAACGGGAGCGATGAGCCTTGGTTCCATCTCGAGGGAATCTCATGAAGGCCTTGCCATCGCGATGAACTTCCTCAAGGCGAAGTCGAACACAGGCGAGGGTGGCGAGGATCCCGAGCGCTTCACAGACAATCGTCGGTCTTCCATTAAACAGATTGCCAGCGGTCGTTTTGGTGTGACGACGCATTACCTGGTCAATGCGGATGAGCTCCAGATCAAAATGGCGCAGGGCGCAAAGCCTGGTGAAGGCGGTCAGCTACCCGGCTACAAAGTGGATGACTACATTGGGCGTATCCGCCACACCACTCCAGGCGTGACGCTGGTTTCTCCTCCCCCACACCACGACATTTACAGCATCGAAGATATCGCCCAGCTGATATTTGACCTCAAAAACGTCAATCCTGCCGCTCGCATCAGTGTGAAACTAGTCAGTGAGGTGGGTGTAGGTACGGTTGCGGCAGGTGTTGCAAAAGCGCATGCTGACCACATTTTGATTTCCGGCTACGAGGGTGGAACGGGTGCAAGTCCGTTGTCATCCATCAAGCACGCGGGTATCCCGTGGGAGCTCGGCCTAGCCGAAACCCAGCAGGTTCTTGTGGCAAACCAGCTTCGCGGCCGTGTTGTCCTTCAGGCTGATGGCCAAATGAAGACAGGACGTGATGTCGTTGTTGCGGCGTTGTTGGGCGCCGAAGAATACGGTTTCTCGACGGCTCCGCTAGTTGCGCAAGGCTGCATCATGATGCGTGTCTGCCATCTCGGAACATGTCCTGTTGGAATTGCCACGCAGGATCCGATTCTGCGCAAGAAGTTTGCCGGCAAGCCAGAGCACGTTATCAACTACTTCTTCTTCGTCGCCGAAGAAGTTCGCCAAATTATGGCTGAGCTTGGCTTCAGGACCGTTGATGAAATGATTGGACGCTCGGACCGTCTCGAAGCATCCGATGCCGTCCGCCATTGGAAGAGCCGCGGCGTTGACCTCTCCCGATTGTTACTCCGCGTAGCACCAAAGGGCGTTGCTACACGGTGTCTCGAAACGCAGGATCACGGTCTCGAGGGCGCACTCGACTACCACCTGATTATGCTCGCAAAGCCCGCGCTTGAGCACGGACGCCCCGTCGCCATGACCATTCCTATACACAACCATAACCGCTCGTGTGGAACGATGTTGAGTGGCGAGGTCGCTAAGCGCTTTGGAGTGGATGGCCTTCCAGAATCAACAATTCACATTAAGTTCTATGGCTCGGCTGGCCAGAGCTTTGGTGCATTCCTTGCACCCGGAATGACGCTTGAACTTCATGGAGATGCAAACGATTACCTTGGTAAGGGAATGTCGGGCGGGCGGATAGTCGTTCGGCCTGGAGACAATGCGCGCTACAAGGCACACGAGAACGTCATCGCTGGCAATACATTGCTCTATGGAGCGACCAAGGGTGAAGCATTCCTTTCAGGTGTTGTTGGTGAGCGATTTGCTGTACGTAATTCGGGAGCCACAGCCGTGGTCGAGGGAGTTGGTGACCACGGTTGCGAGTATATGACGGGTGGAACCGTTGTTGTGCTCGGAACCACAGGACGCAACTTCGGTGCGGGCATGAGTGGCGGCTATGCGTATGTCTGGGATGTCGACGGTCGGTTTGAACAGCGCCTCAACCCGAACTCAAATCTCGAGCTTTCCTGGGGGATGCCGATAGAGGACCTCGAACTCATTCATGACCTGATTGTTCGCCATGTTGAACTTACAGGTTCTGAGCGAGGACGCATGATTCTTCAAAACTGGGAAGATGAAAAACGTCGCTTTGCCAAGGTCGTCAGCGAAGAGTACAAAGCGCTCCTTGCAAGACGTGCGGAACAAGCTGCAATAGCGGCTCAGGCATAACGTACATCACTGATAAAAACACCTCGCCCTGTATCCTCAGGGTCGATGTGTTATCTTTTGTCTGACTTGCGCCACATCCAAGTAATTCGCGCAGCACCACCACTAATGCGGTAGCTAGAAGAGACGTTCACTGAACGATTACCAAGGCTTACCCGATAAATCTCCATGCCTTGCGGGGCTGGGAGCACAACATCGGCGGATGTATTCCCTGGTAACGTCACAGAGAGTTCGCCAGCTGTGGCATTTTGTTTAAAATCAACGGTCACGCAACCACGTATGGTTGGTACTTTTGCCCGAAAAGAACCAAGGTCAGCAGGCTGGGGCGCGATGCAAAGCGTTTCAGACCCCGGAGCCGTTGGCCATACACCTACGATCCATCGTGGAATCAGATTGGCAGGGGCAGCCCCCCATGCATGGTTCCAATCCTGATTGGGCTTGTAGCGTGTGTCCCAAGCCTCTAGCGCGATTGTCGTCCCCACATCGTAGACCATATGCCCCCAGGAACGGTCAGCACGACTGGTAAGCAGCCTGAGTGCATCAGTAGCTCTTCCAGAGCGATAAAGTCCGTCGACAAGGAACTGGGCACCGTACACAGAGCAAGCCATCCCCCTCCCCGCGACGTAATCCGCTACCTTACCCACCCATTGGTCTGGAACCAGGCCAAATGCTAACGGGAACATGTTTGCGTGTAAACCTGCGTGTTTGCTTCCGATGCCATCCGTGTAACGCTCCAAGACCGGGTCAAAGCACTTTTGCTGAAATGTTTGATAGGTTCGCTCATACGTTTCCATGAGCTCTGCGGCTTTGATATCGTAGCCAATCGCTTTGTACATACATCCCAGATCTCTGAGTGCCGAAAGATAGAACGCATTGATAATCGTACTCACGGGCATCAGCTCAACATTGTCACGCTCACCTTGTGGCCAGTCGACGATGTCACGAATTGGCTCATTCCGATAGATTGATTTCAGGATGCTCTTACTTGGAGGCGGACTTGTCGTTGAAATGAGGCCATCGGGTCCCGCCAAAGCTTGAAGCGACTTTGCATCAAGCGTCCTAATGTGCTGTCTGATTGACGCGATATCCCCCGTATGGAGATAATCCTGCCAGGCCATGAGAACACTGAACAAAATCCACTCCGTCGGCCACGTGGGTTCCAGCATCAGCAACTCGTGGGTGTGCCGGGCTGTCGCATAAGAACGGTCAACGCAATAATGCCCAAGCATATTAATGTAGGCATCCGCTTCATACGGAAGCCGCTCGCGGTCTCCATCCACGTATACGCCACAGAACGATGTCGCTTCCATCGTGTCCTTGCACAGCTGCCAAACCCGATTGAGGGTTTCATCGGATGATGTAAAGGATGAGGTATTACGGTCGAATGGAACCGTCACGATGCTGCGTGTAATTGTGATCAGTTCAGATGTCGCCGTCTCAACTTCGACGTAGCGAAAAGGCATCACCGGGCCAATCTGTGTCGGCATCCGGCGGGAATCCTTGGCTGTTAAGCGGAGCGTTGCTCTACCATTTTCAGCTACCACTACCGACTCTTCGTGAAACCGAACATTTCCACCCGGCGAGCGGTTTATGCGCCCATTGGTCAACATCTCGCCTACACGAACTGTCATTCGTTGCCCAGCGGTGCCAGAAAAGTTGACATTCCCAAACATCGCGCGGCCAAAGTCCAAAAGGTGCAGCTCTTTTGAGATGACCGCGGTGCGGACAGGCGTTTCAACTTGCGTGACAAGTCGGTCTTTTGGGGAGATGTGAAATCGCATCGGGGCGAGTGATGTCGAAAACTGACCAGTCTCTGACCACTCGGAGACCTTGCCAGCGGTGTTCCAGATGCGTATTTTGAACGCATAATTCTGGTTGCGGATAGGACTGAAGCCAGGAAGTTCGACAGCTACGGACTGTTGGGAGCGTCGCTTTCCGGAATCGTAAATGACTTCTGCGCGTTCCCGTGAGACAACGACCTGATAAGCAGCTTGTTTTGTCCAGTCATCCCCATCAGGCAGGATCCAAGTGAACCGCGGAGTCAATCCGGATATTGGGGTGCCGCCGCTGGCATCCTGTAAGTCAACCATCAGTCCCGTTGGTTTCATTTCACGTGCTCCAATTAGAATCGGCCCGGGTGTTACCGGGCCGGTTCTTTATATTCCGATTACGAAGTTACTTCGCCTTGGACTTGTATTCTTCGAGACGTCCCTGCAGTTCCTTCTTCATTTCGGCAGGTGCGCCGGCCGGGAGCTTCGCAACAGCCTTTTCCTGAACTTCAGCGGCTTCTTTATAGTTGCCAGCCTGCGCCAGCGCGAATGCCAGTGTGTCGAGTATCTGACCATCTTCGCCATCCGACAGCGCAACAGCCTTGCGTGCCAGGTCTATATTTGACTTTTTCAGCACATCAAACTGAGGAGGAAGCTTTTGCTTCGGATCACTGACTGCCCACGCGATGGAGTTCAGCATCATAGCAACCTGGCCACGCATTGCTTTGGCTTCCTCGGTATCGCCGGATGTTTCAGCATCGACCAGTGCCATTGCCTCATCCATCTTGCCGCCGACGAGGAGGTTCTGCAGCTTCATCGCGAAGGCTTGCATTTTCTTCTCAGCAGCCTTGCGGACATTCGCTTCCTTTGCGTAAGCAACGGCGTCCCATTTGCCTGCACAGATTTTCTCGAGCGGACCGTCCATTTCCATCGGGTGGCCAATCCAGGCGACTTTGCCCTTTTGGTCGATAATAAACGCGCTAGGGATACCGTTCTCACCAGCGGCTGCCATCCACTTCGTTGCCATCGTTCCGCCCGTGATCTTGTCATCCATGGCGATTGAGTAGTCCATCTTGGCGCCCATTTCTTTGATGAACGCATTGACTTTCTTTTCGATCGCTACAGGGTTGGTGTCGCCACCATTCCCTTCCCAGATGGAGATACCGGAGAAGTCTGCCTTTGCCTTGTACTTTTTGGAGAGCTCAGTCAGGTGTGGGATGGTGGCCTTGCATGGACCGCACCAGGTCGCCCAGAACTCGACAACGTGTACTTTTCCTGGCGTGAGTTTGTTCGGGGTTCCCTTGACCCATTTAGAGACGCTGAGCGGGGGTGCGGGATCGCCGATTTTGAGATCAGCTCTGGCAGCCGATGTTACTGTGGATGTCAGGGCTGCGGTCGCAGCGAGTATTGCCAATGCGCGCATATCGTAACTCCTTTGGGGCGCGGTGATGGGTTATTCTACGGTTAAATCTGGGAGAAGGTTTCCTCACATAGACTCTGTATGTCGAATCGATACCCACGCGTCGGCTGTCACCGTCGAGAAGTTGACAGAGGCAATTCTCTGACATGATGAAGCCGGGTCACTTTCCTCTGTTCGATTCGCAATCAATCCTGTTGCACAATCGCCGCGAGCTTATGCTTCGGCCACGGAACCGTGTCAGCCGAAGCGGCATCTGGCGAACAGGGTCAGGTAGAAGGTGTAACAAAGCCCCCAGGGCTTGCACGAAGGCTCTCTCTACATCGCAGCGCAGACGGAACGTGGAATCCGATGACTTACTTTACTTTTGTCTTGTAATCTGCAAGCCGCGCCAGATATTCCTTCCGCGTCTCTGCAGGTACACCCACTGAGAGCTTCGCGACTGCCTTTTCCTGAATCTCAGCTGCTTCCTTATAGTTTCCAGCCATCGCTAGTGTTAGGGCTAATGTGTTATACAGCTGACTATCTTCGCCATCTGATAGTGCCAACGCTTTTCGTGCCAGCTGAACATTTGACTTCTTCATGGCCTCGAACTTTGGAGGAAGGGTTTGTTTTGGATTGGTGGTAATGAATGCAAAGGCATACAACAACATCGAAACCTTACTGCGCATGGCCTTTGCTTCTGTCGTATTTCCTGATGTTTCCGCATCTACGAGTGACATCGCGTCGTCTATTTTGCCATCGACAATCAGAGCCTCAAGTTTGGTCAAGAAAATTTGAAATTTTTCGTTTTCTGCATTCTTGCGGTTACTGGCTTCCTTTGCATAGGCAGCGGCATCAAAGTTACCAGCGCAGATACGTTCCAATGGAATATCCATGTCCATCGGATGCCCTATCCAGGCTACCTTGCCCTGTTGGTCTACAATAAACACCGTCGGAATACCTTTTTGACCGGCAGCAGACATCCACTTCGTTGCCATCGTTCCGCCGGTGATCTTGTCATCCATAGCGATGGAATAGTCCATCTTTGCGCCCATCTCTTTGATGAATGCATTGACTTTTTTCTCTATAGCTACGGCATTACTATCGCCGTCATTGCCTTCCCAAATAGAGATGCCGGAGAAGTCCGCCTTTCGTTTGTACTTTCTGGCAAGCTCGGTGATATGTGGAATCGTCGCTTTGCATGGTCCGCACCAAGTTGCCCAAAACTCGACGATGTGTACTTTCCCTGCCGTTAGCTTGTTTGGCGTACCTTTGACCCACTTTGAAACGCTAAGCGGGGGTGCAGGGTCACCGATTTTGAGATCTGCTCTGGCAGCCGAAGTAATCATTGATGTCATTACTGCGGTGGCAGCGAGTATGGCGGTCGGACGCATTTAGAAACTCCTTTTGGGCGCGGTGATGCGTTATTCTACGGTTAGTTCCGGGAGCGACTTTCCGTGAAGACAGTTGCGGTCGTCAAAATGAAACCCCGGCTGGAACATCCAAACCGGGGTTTTTGGCTTTTCAAAAAGATTGCTGTCTTACTCGCCAGCGTACTTGTCCACGTTCTCCTTGTTGTACTCAACAGGCTCGCCAATAATCAGGACATTGTTCTTTCCGACCTTTTTGTCACCCATTTTTGTGAGCGGGAGGTCAGGAATATTGATGGTTGCTCCATCCGCTGGGGTGAACTTGCCTTCGGCCATCCGAACGGCTGCATACGATGCGATGTAGCCCTGCTCGGCTGGATCCCAGAGGAAGACCTTGGGAACAATGCCATCCTTGAGGTGGCGCTGCATTTGCTTGGCAACACCAAGTCCGATGACGCTGACGCCTGCGCCCTTTGCGTTCTTCCCACCTGGGTAGACCCCTGCCTGCTCAACGGCCTTTGCACAGCCGTACACACCAACCGTTGTCGGTGCGATGATGCCCTTGAGGTCTGGGTGCTTGGTCAGCAATGCTTCCGCTTCGGTGAGGGACTTTTGGTCCTTGTCATCGCCGTAAACGACATCCACTAGCTGCATCTTGGCATACTTTGGATTCTTGATCGCTGCCTGCATCCCCTTGATCCACTTATTCTGGTTAGGAGCATCCGTGGTCGCAGAAAGGATGGCAAACTTGCCTTCATAGTTCATGATGGCGCCCATCTGTTCGATGAGGAAGTCGCCCATGGTGTCGAAGTCACATGCCAGGACGCCAAGATCACGGTGCGTTTCGTTACCGGTAAGGTCGGAGTCCACGGTGATGATTTTGATGCCCTTTGCCCGTGCTTCATCGAGGGTTCCGTTTAGAGCATCCACAGAGTTAGCTGCTATTACGATAGCGGTAGCGCCGCGCTGGATTTCATCCTTGATGTAAGAAATCTGAGCCGTTGGTTCTGCTACAGCAGGACCGGTAGTTGAAAACTCAAATCCGAGTTCCTTGGATGCCTGCTGAAAGCCCTTTTCCATTGCTTCGAAGTATGGGTTGCCCATGTTCTTCGGGATGAAGACGATTCGGGATGAACCGGACTTTGGTGCATCCCCTGCGCCCGTGGCTCCATCCTTTCCGGCAGGCTTACAACCGATTGGTGCAATCGCACCGAATGCTGCCAGTGCAGCCAGCGCGAAAATAGACTTACGTGTCATGATTCAATCCTCCAACGTAAACCGGCATCTCTGCACGGCCTATAGGTTCTAAATGCGACAAACGATGTGTATCTACCTGCCGCGTTTTCGCGCGGTGATGTTACTAAACAGCACCGAGACAATCAACAGCATTCCGATGACCGCGACCTGAACTTCGGCTTTGACTCCCGCGACGCCCATTCCGGTTTGTACAACGCCAACAAGCCCCAGAGCTGTGATGGTTCCTACAATGGTTCCTCGCCCTCCAAAGATGGATGCGCCACCAAGAACAACGGCGGTGATGACATCGAGTTCGAGGCCACGCGCATGGTCAAAGCGGGCAACTCCGAGGCGAGAGAGCATCAGCAAGCTACCGATGCCCGCAGCGACTCCGGACAATGTAAACAGCTGAATGAGTATCTTCCCGGTAGGAATGCCGGCGTGCCTTGCCGCTTCAGCATTTGTGCCGAGTGCTGTAACCCAGCGGCCCCAGACGGTTCGATGGAGAACGACGGCGGCAACAGCTGCGAGGACGACCAGCAGGACCATCGGGATATGGAAATAGGTCCCAGGAAGCTGAATTTTATGGATGCCGACAAGTTCCTTTGGCATCGGGAGCGAGTGGTCACCGAGGAGAATCTGTGCTACGCCGCGGAAGAGCGCCATTGTAGCCAGGGTCACGACAAGCGATGGCAGCTTTCCCTTTGAAACAAGGAGACCATTTAGCGCGCCGAGAGCTCCTCCGATGACGGGAGCGATGATGATCATCGCCGCAGGTGGCATCCCGTGTTTGGAGACCAGTGTTGTACAGATCGCACCAACAAGGGCGAGAATTGACGTGACGGAGAGGTCAATATGCCCGGCGATGATCACAAAGGTCATGGACAGCGCAAGGATTCCAGCCTCCATGTAGAGCGTTGAGCGGTCGAACAGATACTCCGCATCCAAGAAGCGGGGCTCCCGAAATGCACTGAATCCAAATGCAAGGAGCAGTAACACAACGGCGACAAGTTCAGGACCAAAGCGACTGCGGATGCGGGTGATCATACAGCCTCCCCGGCGCGCTTGCGGGCGCTGCGTGCAAAGCGTTCATCGGCGATGATGGCAACCAGTAGCACCAGTCCATAGATTGCCATTTGCCACGTGTCGGCGATGGCAAGTACGGAGAGTGCAACGTTGACGACTCCGAGCAAGAGACAGCTGAGCGCGACGCCCGGAGCACCTCCGGTGCCTCCGAAGACAGAAACGCCACCGATGACAACGGCAGCGATGACCTGAAGCTCAAAGCCATTTCCAATGCCACTTGGGTTCACGGTTCCGTAGCGGCTTGCGTAGAGAACACCCGCGAAGCCACCGCCGATACCGCAAAGCACATAGGCCATGAAGGTGACGAAGTTGACCGGAATACCGCGAAGCGCAGCTGCATCCGGGTTGCCACCAAGTGCGTATACATCACGGCCATAGCGGGTATAGGTCATCCCAAGGTGGCTCAGAAGCATAACGATGATAGCAATCCAAACCACCCATGGAATCGTGCTCAGGAATGGAACTTTCGACAGGAGTGATGGACCTTCAAGTGACCAGTTCATCAGATCCTTTGGAAGCTGATAGTCATCCACCTGACGACCACCGCTCACAATAAACGTCAGGCCGCGATAGATTCCCAGCGTCCCGAGTGTAGCAACAATCGGTGGGACTTTTGCGAAGGCTATCATTCCTCCGTTGATGGCACCAAGAATGGCGCCGAGTCCAATCCCGATAACGGCTGCGCCGCCGACGCCCAGCTGCGGGTAATCCCGAAGCAAAATCGCCGTCGTCATGCCAGCAAGGCCGAGAATGGACCCGACGGAGACATCGATTCCACGGGTGATGATCACCGCTGTCTGGCCCATTGCAGCAACAGCCAGTAGCGGTACCCAGAGCAGAATGCTTCGGATGTTCTGTTCACTGGCAAAGCGTGGCTGGAGCATGATTGCCACACCTACGATCAGGATAATCGCAACAAGCAAGGATAGTTCACGGCGCGCGAGTAGATTTTTCATGCTGTGACCTCAGCGAGTGTGGCACCCGATGC
>VFQT010000381.1_pt1 | contig 66791 bp, 71 predicted proteins | sample 3512381 | NCBI WGS metagenome assembly VFQT01 (sample SAMN10412376, study PRJNA504923) | tailings metagenome | isolation source: Relicate 2 Philex TSF3 active mining site | place: Philippines: Tuba, Benguet | collected 2017-08-29
AGGGCCAGGTCGCGCAACGCCTCGGTGGCGTGTGCGAGCGACTGCCGCGCGCCGTCCAGTCGCGCCTGCCCGGCGGCATCTACGTGGTCGTCCAGCGCCCGTAGTTCCAGCGCCACGGCGAACAGCAGCTGCCCGGTCTCGTCATGCAGCTCGCGGGCCACCCGCACGCGCTCGGCCTCCTGTGCGCGGATGGCCTGTCGGTGTCCCTCGGCGGCCGCGGCCTCGCGCTCGCGGGCGGTGGCGATGGCCGCCGACTCGGCAAGGCGACGGCGCTCGTCGGCCACGGCGCGCGCGTTGACGATGGCCGCGGCGGCCTGCGCGGCCAGCACCAGCGCCACGCGCTCGTCCTCGTCCGTGAACGGCCCCCCCGCACGGTCGGTGAGGTAGAGGTTGCCGAACACCTCATCTCCCAGTCGCACCGGCACGCCGAGGAACGTCTGCATGGGCGGGTGCCCGGGAGGCAGCCCGGCGGATGCGGGGTGGTCGGCGATGCGCTCCACGCGGAGCGGGCGCGGATCGGTGATGAGGCGCCCCAGCAGGCCGCCGCCCTTGGGCAGTCGCCCGATGTTCATGGCGGTCAGGTCATCGATGCCCGACCACAGGAACCGCGCGAGGCCATCGCCCGTGTCCGACAGCACCCCCAGCGCGGCGTAGCGCGCGCCCACCACCCGGCGTGCCGACTCCAGCAGGCGCCGGAGCACCGTGTCCAGGTCGAGGTCGCTGGCCATGGACAGGCCGCTCTCCACCAGGCGCGACGTGCGCTCCACCGCGCGCGCCCCCGCCAGGCCCACCCCCGCCACCAGCGCCAGGCGCGCCAGGCGCTCGGCTGATGCCGGGTCCAGGGCGGCGCCATCGGGGGCGCGGACCACCAGCGCGGCGTTGCCCGACCCACCCGGGCCCAGCGGGGCCGCGATGGCCGTGATGCCGCGCTCCCCGCGCTCCTGGGCCGGCCGTGAGCCACTGGCCGCGGCCTGCGCCAGCAGTGCATCCGGCCCATCCGTTCCCGCGGGCACCAGGGCGGCGGTGCCCCCGCCCGTTATCGCCAGCGCCTCCGCGCAGGCCGCGGCCTCGAGCTCGCCCGGGGGCGCGCCGCGGGCCACCAGGCCCCACACGCGCGCCAGGCCACGATCGTGCCCCGCCGGCTCAGCCGGCGTCGCCACGCTCGCGCGCCGCGCGCTCGGCGGCCCGCTCCTCCTCGGCCTTCACCATGTCGGCGAAGCGCGCGATGACGTCCTCGGGCACCGGGCCCTCGGGCGGGTCCTCGATCTCGATGTAGGGGCGGGCCGCGGCAGCCGGCGGTGCGTCGTCGTCGGCCTGGTCGTCGGTGACCACGGGCACCTCGCCCGTGACCGCCACGTCGTCGGCCGCGACCTCCTCGGCCGCCACCTGGTCGGCCAGCCCCGCGTGCTCGCCGGTGGCGGCCAGGTCCTCGTCGTCCTCGATCACCTCCAGCTCGCCGGTGGCGTCGATGGCCTCGGGCGTCGGCTCGGGCTCCGGCTCCGGCTCCGGCTCCGCCTCGGGCGTGGGCTCGGACTCGACCGCGGGCTCCGGCTCGGGCACGGCTTCCGCTTCGGGCTCGGCAGCAGGCTCCGCCTCGGCCTCCTGCTCCGGATCGATGGGCTCGCCCAGGGCGCCGATGCTGGCGCCGAGGGGCGTGACCGTCTCATCCAGGATGCCCGGGGCGGCGTCGGCCGGGAGCTCGGGCATGGGCACCTCGCCCACCTCCACGCCGTCGTCCTCGATGACGATGCGGTAGCGGTCCACGTGGGGCGCGTGCACGAACAGGATGCGGCGCCACTCCTCGCGGCCGGCCTCCTCGGCCGCGCCCGTGCTGCGGAAGCGCCCCACCTCGCTGCGCTGGGCCTCGGCCGGGCTGCCCGGCACGCCGACGACCACCACGAGGAAGCGCTTTCTCAGACCCATCGCGCGCCATGCTACCCCGTGGGTCCGGCCACCTCGGGCCACGGCACGTGCGGCTGGTTACTCTGGCGCCGTGAGCCAAGGTCCGTTCACCCACGTCGTCGCATGCATCGACGACTCGCCCGCCACCGAGGACGTGGTGCGGCTGGCGCAGCAGGTCACCGCCGCGGGCGGCCGCATCTCCGTGGTCCACGTGCTGGGCGGCCCGCCGTTCAGCGAGTCGTTCCTGGCGGCCATCGGCACCGCGTTCGGCGGGTCCCCGCTCACGGACAACTCCGGTGCGCATCGGGAGATCGCCCAGGGGCTCCTGGACACCGTGTGCGATGGCGTGCCCGGCGCGCAGCCGGTGCTGCTCGACCCGCACGACGCCGACTCGTCACCTGATGCCGTGGTGCGCTGGGCCGAGGACAACGACGTGGAGTGCATCGTGGCCGCGTCGCACGGCGACGCGCTGGCCCGCGCGGTGAAGCTGGTGGGGTCGTTCAGCGCGCACCTCGCGCGCCACGCCCCGTGCCCCGTGCTGCTGCTGCCTCCCGGCACCGCCCTAGGACGCCCCTGATGAAGGTGGTGGTCGCGGGCGGCGGGCTGGTGGGCCTGGCGCTGACGCGCCTGCTCGCCCTTCGCGGAGTGGACGCCGTGGCCATCGAGCGAATGGAGCCCGGTGCGTACGTGCGCCGTGGATTCATGCTGGGGCATCACGGGTTCGGCGCGCTCGATGAGCTGGGCCTCATGGAGGGGCTCCGGGCGCGCGGGCGGGCCATCGGCCTCCAGCCCGATGGACGCGAGGCGGCGATCGCCGTGGAGGTGGGCGGGCTCCTGGGTGACCTGGCCGAGGGCGCGCAGGTGCGGTACCGCACGTCGGTGACCGACCTGCTGCGCCATGGCGATCGCGTGACGGGCGTGCGGGTGCAGGGCCCCGACGGCGAGGAGGACCTCGCGGCCGACCTGGTGGTGGCCTGCGACGGGTTCCACTCCGGCGTTCGCGCGATGGCCGGGATCACGGCGCACATGGCGCCGATGGCCGAGGGCAAGGTGGAGTGGATGAGCCCGGTCCCGTGCCCGGAGTCGTTCGCCATGGCGTACCTGTCGAACGGCGCGCACATCGGCATGCTCAGCTGGCCCGAGGGCTCGTTCGGCTGGCGCACCCTGGACCGGTCGGGCAGGGATGCCGTCCTGGCCCCCGGCATCGAGGCGTTCGTGGACCAGTGGTGCCGCCTGCTGCCCGAGTCGGCTCCCGGGGTGCGGGCCCTGCAGTCGGCGGACGAGCTGCTCTACACCGAGCCCGTGCTGTTGTCGTGCCCCTCATGGTGGGTGCCCGGCGTGGTGGTGGTGGGCGACGCCGCGCACTTCTTCGGCCCCGAGACGGGTGCCAGCGCGGGCGTGGGCCTGGCCGACGCCCTGGCGCTGGCCGAGGCCATCCGTGCGTGCCCGGACGACCCGGATGCGGCCTGCGCCACGTACGAGCAGTGGAGGGGGCCGGCAATCCGCCCCGTGGAGGCCGCGGACCCCGGGCGCCGGAGGCTGGAGGGCATGCCCATCGGGGATCCCGCCCCCGGCGAGCGCTGGCCCCCCGGGCACTGACCCGCTAGTCGCGCGGGGGGCGGGGGAGGAACCCGCTGGTGCGCCGCACGTACTCCGCGTAGCCCGGCCTGCGCTCGGCGATGTCCTTCTCCAGCAGCCCGGCACCGGACACCTTCACCAGCAGCACGGTCATGAGGATGGGGCCGATGAAGCCCCAGGCGCCCGCTCCGCTCTCGGCCGCGATGAGGAAGATGCCCCACCACACCATGAAGTCGCCGAAGTAGTTGGGGTGGCGCGTGTAGCGCCATAGCCCGGTGTCAAGCACCTTGCCGCGGTTGGCGGGGTCGGCCTTGAACCGCGCCAGCTGCCAGTCGCCGATCGACTCGAATGCGAAGCCGATGGCCCATGCCACCCCGCCCAGCACGGCAAGCCACCCCAGTGCCCGGTCGGGCACCGCGGCCAGCTGCACGGGCAGCGACACCACCCACATCAGCACCCCCTGGAGGATGAAGATGGTGACGAGGCTGATGATCCAGAAGTTCTTGCCGCGCCGGGCGCGCATGGCCTGGTAGCGGAAGTCCTCGCCCTTGCCGGCGTTGCGCCACGTGAGGTAGCCCGACAGCCTGAGCCCCCACACGGCCACGAGCACCAGGATGAGCAGCCGCCGGCCCTCGTCGCCGTCGCCGGCGATGAATGCCGTGACGGCCACGGCCACGAACCCCAGCGGCCAGACCGGGTCGATCACGCTGGCATCGCGCAGCGCCAGGCTGACCAGCCAGGTGATGACGACGACCGCCAGGATGACGATCGCCGAGGTGAGCATGAGTGCGCCGTAGCCGATGGGGGCAGATTCGCACGTCCCGGCCGGATACGCTCGGACTGTGGAGCCCTGGTACATCCGGCTGGCCGAGCAGCGCGACATCCCGCGCCCGCTCCTGCTGGCTGCCATCCGCGCCCGGGTGGGCGCGCGCCTGCGCCGTGAGCGGCGCGGTGGCGCAGACGCCGTGGGCCAGCGACAGCGCGCGCTCCGGCTGCGGCTGGCCGAGGCGCCCGTGGCCGTTCGGGCCGATGCCGCCAACGACCAGCACTACGAGGTGCCCGCCGACTTCTTCGAGCTCTGCCTGGGCCCCCGTCTCAAGTACTCCTCGTGCCTCTACCCGCCCGGGGTGGACGACCTGTCGCTGGCCGAGGACGCCATGCTCGACCTCACCTGCGAGCGCGCGCGCCTGGCGGACGGCCAGGACGTCCTGGAGCTGGGCTGCGGGTGGGGGTCGCTCACGCTCTGGATGGCCGAGCACTACCCCAACAGCAGGATCACGGCCGTGAGCAACTCCGCGGGCCAGCGCAGGCACATCGAGCGGGAGGCCGCGGAGCGCGGGCTGGACAACGTGGAGGTGGTCACCTCCGACGTGACCGTGCTGGAGATGCCCGACGCGTCATTCGACCGCGTGGTGAGCGTGGAGATGCTCGAGCACGTGAAGAACCACCCGCAGCTGTTCGCGCGCATACGCCGGTGGCTGCGCCCCGACGGGCTGTTCTTCGTGCACGTGTTCTCGCACCGCGACCTGGCCTTCGAGTTCAGCGAGGACGAGCGCAGCGACTGGATCGGCCGGCACTTCTTCACCGGCGGCACCATGCCGTCGGATGACCTGCTGCTGCACGCGGCATCCGGGGAGTTCGCGGTGCGCGACCACTGGCTGGTGTCGGGGCGCCACTACGCGAAGACGGCCCTGCACTGGGACGACAACCTGGTGGCCCATCGCGACGAGGCGGTGGCGGTGATGGAGCGCGAGCACCCCGGGCAGGGCGAGGTGTGGTTCCGCCGCTGGCGGCTGTTCTTCCTGGCCTGCGCGGGGCTGTGGGGCTACCGGGGCGGCGACGAGTTCATGGTGTCGCACTACCTCTTCGCGCCGCTCCCGTCCTAGGCGGGGGCGGGCGCCTGCGGCGCGCCGGGTGACGGGGCGGGGGGCGCGGGCGCCTGCGGCGCGCCGGGCGACGGCGCCGGGACCGGCGCCACCGGCGCAGGCGCGGTGGTGACGGGCTGCTCGGGGGTGGCCGGCGTGCCGGGCGTGGCCCGGAAGCTGCGGGCGTTCATGAGGCCGGCCGGCCAGTAGGTGGGCAGGTAGCTGATGGTCACGCCGCCGCGCCCGCCGGACGAGTGGATCATCCACTTGTTCCCCAGGCTCATGCCCATGTGCGAGGCGCGGTTCAGGGGCGTCTTCCGGCCGGCGCCGCCGAAGAAGACCAGGTCACCGGCACCCGCCCGCTGCCAGGCGATGCGCGCGCCGCGCCGGTCGACGTTCATGGTGTACGTGGTGCGGCCCTGCGGCACGATGAGCGATGTCTCGGAGGCGCGGTCGCCCGTGTGCCAGACGAACCAGATCAGGCCCGAGCAGTCGAACCCGCCCGCGGCCTGCGGGTCAAGGGGCGAGGCGGGGTCGGTCCACTCGCCGCCCCACACGTAGGGGCTCCCCACCTGCGAGAGGGCACGCTGCACCGTGGGCACCAGGGCCGGGTCCACCGCGGGGATGCGGAAGGCCTGCAGCGCCCGCACCGATGCCGATATCCCGCTGCGCCGGATGTAGCGGCCGCGGGATGCCATGAGCGCCAGGTCGGCCATGCGCAGGGGCTGCGAGTCGTGGCGCTCCAGGACGTCGTCACTGGCGGGGTAGTTGCGGCGCAGCCCGGCCTCGCGCGCAACGATCGCCGTCGCGAAGCCGTCGGGCAGGGCGAATCGCCGCCCGGCGCCGTCGGCGAACCGACCCAGGCGCGCGACAGCGCGGCCCATGCCCAGCCCCAGCGTCCACGCCCGGTTGGCGTCATGCCCCGTGAGGGGCGCGTCCAGTTGCGCGTTGCCGCCGGGCGCGGCGAGCCACCCGCGCTCCACTGCGCGCCGGGTGGCCTGCCCCAGCGGGTCATCGGCCGCGACATCGCGCCAGGCGGTGCCCAGGGCGCCTGCGGGCAGGCCCAGCACCGGCTGCATCAGCGCCACCAGGTCGCGGCGCGTGGCGTCGCGGGCGAGGGTGGCGGCATCCGTCGGGCCCGTCCACATGCGCGCCTTGGCCAGGTCGCGCGCCGCCTGCTCGCCGAACCTGAAGGCCGCCGCCGGCACGGGTTCCCCGCCCGGGACGGGCTGGGCCAGGGCCACGGCCGTGAGCGTGCCGATGGCCAGGACGGGCGCCGTGATGATCGAGGTGACCAGCAGGCGGCGCCGCGGGATACGGCGTGGAGCGGTCATCAGGCGGCCGAGGCTAGACCCGCGGGCATCCCGGCGGGTGTCCCCGCGGAACATGTCTCACGCATTCGCAACATCCCCTGCACATGCGCGATGCGGCGTGGGAGTCCTTCCTACCCGCTGGAGCGCAGTTCACGCAGGTTCTGCGCCAGCAGCACCAGTGCGCCCACGAGGAGGATGACGGCCAGCGTGAAACGCCACTCGCGTAGCAGCCCGATGGCGATCGAGGCGCCCACCAGCACCACCACGGCCCACCCGAGGAAGGCCAGCAGGCGCCCGCGGGCCAGCGACTCCACGCCCAGGATCACCAGCACGCCGGCCAGCACGCCCACCCAGTAGTAGTCGGTGTAGTTGCCGACGAGCAGCCACACCACGATGGCGATGATGAGCGGGGTGCTGATGGCGGCCCAGATGCGAAGCAGCCGGCTGCGCACGCGCGGCTCCTGCTCCACCTCGTCGAGCGCGGCAGCCGCGCGACCCAGGTGGGCACGTGGCGCCGGGGCGGGCAGCCCGTCGCGCACGGCCGCCTCCAGGGCCGCCTCCTCGGCGGCGAGGTGCCGTCGCTCGTCGCGCAGCGCCAGCATGGCGGCGTCACGAGTGGCCACCTCCTCGCGCCGCGCGGCGGCGATGGGCTGGGTGATGGCGTCCCGCTGCAGGGCCCGCGCCTCGGCATCCTCCCTGCGCGCGGCGCGGCGCTCGGCGTCCACCTCCACGTCGATCTCGGCCATGCGCGCACGCACCTCCACGAGGCGCGCCTCCACGGCCAGGCGGGCTGCGGCGGGATCGGGGTCCACCTTCTGCATGCCGGCCCATCCGAGCGGATCCTCCCAGCGGACGCGGTCGATGCCGTCGCGCTCGTGCTTGGGGCCGGTGGGGGCCGACTCGCCGCCGAACTTGTCCTTGGTGTCGCGGCCCCATCGCCCGCTGAAGTCGCGAATCCACGGGGTGTCGTCATCGATCAGCACCGGCCGCCACTCCCGGTCCTCGCCGGGGCCGATGCCCACGCCGTCGCCGCGGTGGTAGTCGACGAACGGCACGCCGAGGCCGGCGTCCAGCGACGAGTTCTCGTGCCATGGCGTGAGCTTGCGGAAGAAGCGGCGGAGGAAGCTGATGAAGCCGCGCATCACCGGCGGGTCCACGCGCACGGCCTCGTCCATGGCCCGGGGGCTGTGGGAGTGCGATCCCGCACCCGGGTAGGCCACCACGTGGCCGTCCACCCACTCGAGATCCGGGTCGTCGGCCCGGCGGCGCAGGCCGTCGCCCTCGGCGTCGTGCGAGGAGAACGCCACCCACCGCGGTACCAGCTCGCCGTCCGCGCCGGGCGACAGGTACAGGATGATGTTCTCCCAGTCGGCCTCATGGTCGTTGATGCCGTGGAACGACGATCGCCAGTCGTTCATGGGGTAGAAGAACCAGTACTGCAGGATGGTCCACCCGGCCTCGCGCATCACCCGCCCGTAGTAGGGGGTTCCCTCCTGCGCGATCTGCTCGCGGTAGGTGATCTCGCCGGCGGCCACCGACCCCCGCGGCACGCGGCCGCGGAACAGCAGGGTGAGCCGGAAGAGCGCGTCGAAGATGCGGCTGACGATGCCCACCTGCGAGAAGCGGCTGCTGCCGGCCATCGGCTCCCCGTTGCCGGCGGCACGCCACGCGCGGTACTCCCGGCGCGAGAGGGGGTCCTCCACGTAGAGCAGGTGCAGGGTGTCGCCCTGCCGCTCGCGCGCCACCTGCGCCAGGCGGTCGAGGTCGAGCGACCCGGCCTCCATCAGCTTCACGTCCTGGCCGTCGTCGCCGCGGCGCCACAGCGAACAGGCGCGCACGTAGGCCCCGGTGTCCGAGGGCAGGAACAACTCCACCCGGTTGAAGCGCAGGATCGGCTCGAATCGGCGCAGCAGGTCCAGGTCGTCCACGGTCCCAGCCTACGGGAGCGGCCGAGCGCCGGGGTACGGTGACGACATGAATATTCCCCGCATCGGCGGCCTCGCAGCAGCCGCCCTCCTCTCCGCCGCGCTCCTCGCGGGCTGCGGCTCGTCATCCGACACCGCCGCGTCCGGCGACACCACTGCCCCGGTTTCCACGGGCGAGATGGTGGGTGGCATGGCCACGTGCGACGCCGCATCCATCACGGAGGCCGCCAAGGCCGGCCAGGACCAGCCGGTGGAGCTCGCCCAGCCGGATTCGTTCAAGTGCGCCGACGGCTGGGCCTACGCGTTCGTGAACGTGGGCTCGGGCGAGGGCCAGGTCACCGAGACCCGGGTCTTCGAGGCCGAGGGCCAGTTCTGGATCGTGAAGGACCGCGCCGAGGTGTGCGACGGGCCGGACGACGAGGTGCCCGCGGCCATCTACCAGGACGCCTGCCAGACCAACTAGGCGGCCACCGCCGCATCGACCGTTCTCCCCAAAACGGGGCGCACGGGATGTACCGTCGCCGCACGACGACGGAGGTTCGCCATGCGCCTTGAACCGATCTACAGAGCGGTGTTCCGGTACCCCGACGGCGGTCACGGAACCGTGATCGAGGGCGAGGCCGGGAGCGAGGGCCACTACTTCTTCGTGGCCCAGGGCGAGGTGAGCGGGGCCATCAGCGGTCGCATGCAGGCCGCCAACCACCCGCGCTCGCGCATCGACAAGAACGCGCTCCCCAACATCCAGGGCGCCATCACCACGGACGACGGCGCCACCATCATCTTCGACTGGCGGGGCTTCGCCCGGCCGGCGCCGCCGTCACCGCGGCAGATCGTGGTGCACGGCACGCACACCACCGGCGACGAGCGCTACTCGTGGCTGAACAACGTGGTGTGCGTGGGGTGCGGCGAGATCCGGCCGCTCGACGATTCCGGTGGAGCGCGCAACGTGGTGGGCGGGCGCATCGACTTCGTCATCGACTTCTCCCAGCTCATCTGGGAGCCCATCGACGACCAGGAGGCCTGATGTTCCTTCTCCGCGCCACGTACAACCGCCCCATCGAGGAGGTGGACCAGCTCCTCGAGGAGCACAAGGCCTGGATCATGAAGAACTTCGAGGCGGGCCGCATCCTGCTGACGGCCCGTCAGGTGCCCCTGGTGGGCGGCCTCATCCTCGCCCGCGGCGAGAGCGCCGACGAGATGTGGGCCATGCTCGAGGAGGACCCCTTCAAGAGCTCCGGCATGGCCGAGTACGAGGTGCTCGAGTACGCCCCGGTGCGCGCCGCAGAGGGCGTGGAGGGCCTGCTGGAGCCCGACCCCGCGTAGGCCGGCGGTGCGGCGCCGCCCCCGCTCACGCGTCGCCGCGTGAGCGGGGGCGGTTGGCCGTTACTTCGAGAGCACCAGCTTGCGGGTGGGGTTGAACTTCGTGGCCCCCTTGGTGCAGGCAGCCTTGAGGTTCCAGGTGCCCGTGCCCCCCGCCGCAGCCAGGCGGACGGGCGCGTAGCCCGACCCCACGATGCTGCCGGTCGTGCCGGTGCTGCGGTTGCGCGCCAGGGTCACGGTCTTCTTGCCCTTCGTCGCGGTGATCGTGCACTTGGACTTGGGGCTTGCCGCCAGGTGCACCTTCCACTTGGTGGTCTTGGTCACCTTGCCGGAGGGCACGATGAACCGACCCGTGGCCTTGCCCGTCTTCAGCGTCATCTTCATCGACGACCCCGCCTGCGCCTCCACTGCGCCGCGCTCCGTCGCGCGCATGAGCCCGGGGATGTTCACCCCTGGCGGCAGGCCACCGGACGGCAGCCCGCCCGACGGCAGTCCACCGGACGGCAGCGGCGGCGCGGTGGGGGTGGGGAAGGGGAACTCCTGCACCTGCACGAACGTGCCCGGCCCCACGGCGTTGGCGTACTCACCGGTGCCACCCACCACGTTGATGTTCAGGTTGCCGGTGAAGCGCCCGGAGGTGGGGTTGACCTGCTCCAGGAGCGTGGTGCCCACCAGCGTGCCGATGAGGGTGGATGAGCCCACCTTGATCTCCCACGAGCAGGCCTGGCCGCCCGTGCCCGAGAACCCGCTCACGCCCGTGGTGGGGGTGATCGAGCCCGGCGGGAACGTGATCGCCACCGTCATCGTGTTGGTCAGGTTCCAGTCGCACTTCAGGGCGATGGTGCCGGTCTGACCCGTGGACACCACCTGCACGGTGCCGGTCATCGGCGTGGCCGAGCTGCTCCACGAATAGCTGCCCGGGCAGGTGTACGTGCCGCTCGGAGGGGCGCCGCCCCCGGCGGTGGGCAGGGGCCGGTCGCAGTTCTGGGTGGGGTTGAAGCCCGCGGGCGGGCCCATCTGGGTGGGGCCGTCGGGGATGTTCACCACGAAGTCGCTGGGGCCGATGGCCAGTGCCGATGGTGCCAGGGCCAGGCCGGCGGCCACGGCCCCCACGATGGTGATGCGTGATGCCTTCAAGGGTTCCCTCCGATCGGGCGGTCATCCATGCGCAATCTGGTCAGGCTAACCCGGAAAACCGGGAAACGAAACCCGCCCGAATGGGTGGGCTGGGCGCCACGCAGCGCCGGGTGGGTGGGATTGCGTCGTTCCACGACCTCTCACGCGCCGGTCGCCACCGGCCCCCCTACGATCACGCCATGACCCGCCAGCATCACGAGGAGGCCGCATGACCCGGACATCCCGTAGCGCGCTCCGGCGCGCGATTCCCCTGGCCGTGGCCGGGCTTGCCGTCACGCCCGCCCTGCTGCACGCCGATGAGAACGTGCGGTGCCTGGGCACCGAGGCCGTGTGCACCGCCAACGTCGAGCTGGATGGCGGCGCGTCCAACGAGCGGGTGCTCGTGCAGCTGCCGGGCACGGCGCTCAGGCTCCGTGCCACGACGCCGGTGCCCGCGAGCCTCAAGGGCGCCTTCCGCGCGACCGGCGGCTCGTACACCACGGGTGGGTCCGTGTACCGGTTCACCCTCAACGCCGTGGGTTCGATCACCGATGGCTATGCGTCGATGACCTTCACCAACCCGTCCCGTCCCCAGTCGGGCCCGGCATCCACGGTGCGCTGCCTGGGCGATGACGACGTGTGCACCGCCCACGTGAGCCTGCGCGGCGGCGCCAGCAACAAGCGCATCAAGGTGATGCTGCCGGGCACCGACCTCAAGCTGGCCTCGGGCGCCCGGGCGGTCACGCCGGCGTCGTCGCGTGGCGCCTATTCGATTGGGCGCGGGTCATACTCGGTCGGGGGCTCGGTGTACTCATTCACCCTCAACGCCGTCGGCTCCCTGGGCAGGGGATCCTGGCTCGCGTTGACGTTCCGCGACGCCAGCTGACCGGGCGCACGTCCATGGCGCTGGCCCTCGTGGCCAGCGCCTGCGCGGTGGCAATGCTGCCGGCGCGTGCGCCGGCAGCGGCCCCCGCCGACGGTGCGCTCTCGTGGGGCACTGCCCAGGCGCTGGTGGCCCCGGTGGGCGAGCAGCCCCGGCGCGTGGAGGCGCGCATGTTCGGGCGCATGTCGCTCCTGTACGAGACCGACGACGGCGTGCGGCGCATCCTGGGCGGCTCTGCCGCCATGCAGTCGCTCCCCTGGATCTTCCGCATGGAGCCGTCCACGTCGGGGCCGGGCACCCGCCTGGGCTCGGGGAACGACCAGCGCATGGTGAAGGTGAGCGGCGCGGCCCTGGCCGAGCGTCCCTCGGCCGAGGCCATGGCATCGATGCTGCGCGACGCCATCAACCGCACGTGCACCACCCCGGCCGGGGTGAGCACGTGCACGGCCCACCGGGTGGCCATCGATGAGATCGACTCGCGCTACGGCGGGCGCAACGGCGCCCGCAGCGCGGTGGGAGCGCGGTTGCGCGAGGCGATGGTGTCGCTCTCGCGCCAGGAGTCGCGCTGGGGCGGGTCGTACGCGAGCCGGGTGCAGTTCGTCCTGGCCCCTGGCCCCGCCACCTCGGTGGCCGCGGGCTACGGCCCCAATCGGTCGCTGGGCAGGAACGGGGTGCCCATCCGCCGCAACTACCGCGATGCATTCGCCGCCATGGCGCTTGGCGGCGGGGTGTGGATCCAGATGTACCACTACTCCCGCGCGGCCGGGCTCACCGGTTTCACCGCCGCCGAGTGGCGCGACGTGCCCACCGGCGTGGCCAGCTTCCTGCGCGCGGTGCGCAGCACGCGCAACCCGCTGGCCTACCTGCACCTGGTGTTCACCACCACCCCGGGCGACGGACCGCCTCCCGGCGCGCCGTGCTCCACGCCGGGCGTGCCGGGAGGGCCCACCGCCCAGGGCGTGGCGGCCTGCGTGCCCGCGCCGCCTTCGTGCGTCGTGCTGCCCTGGGTGTACCGCACCCGCTTCCCGGCGTACGGCCGCGCACTGGTGACCGCCCGCGCCCGCGAGGATGCCTTCATCCAGCGGCGTGCCGAGGCGCTGCTCACCACGGTGGATCCCGGGGCACCCCAGGTGATCAACCAGCCGCAGCCGTCACCCATGGCCTGCCAATGGGATCGCGCGCAGGGCAGCGCCGCCAACGTGCGCATGCTCATGAATGGGCCCGCGGCATACCGCCTGGATGGCGACCAGGCGGTCACGTGGGGCGTGCTGTTCCGTCAGTTCTTCCTCATCCCGCCCACCGCAAGCTCCGAGGCCTCGAGGGCGCCCTCCATGTAGCCGCCGTTGCCCCGTGCCGACTCGGTGCCGGCCAGCAGCAGGCGCCCCTCCCACGGGCCCCCGGGCCGGGGATGCCCGCCGTAGTGCGGGTGCGTCATCAGCGGTTCGGAGTCGTCGTCGGTGGCCACCAGCGGGTCGGTGGACCAGTCCTTCTGCAGCACGGCCACCGGCGTGGCGGCCCGGGGACCGAACAGGCGCGCCAGCTGGTCCACCACGGCACCGGTCAGGTGGTCGCCCACCTGCCGTCGCACGTCCGGGGGCCAGCCCACGAACCCGGTGAGCGCGGGCAGCCCGCCCGGCGCCGTGGCGTCGTGGACCTCCACCAGCGGACCCACGCGGCTTCGGGCCTCCCCCGACAGGCCGTCCTCCCGCCAGAAGGGGGTGTCGTACACGGCCACCACCTTGGCCTGCCCGGCCATCCACGTGGGCACGTCGGTCCACGTGGCCAGCACCCCCGGGCCCGGATCGGGTTCGAGCCTGATCGACTGCGCGAGCAGGCGCAGGGGGAGGGCGGTGATCACCCGCCGCGCCTTGTGGGTGCTGGTGGCGCCCGCCCGGTCGACGGCCTCCACCTCCACGCCGTCGCCGGCCGGGCGCATGGCCACCACGCGGGTGCCCATGTGAACCCTTCCGCCATCGAGGCCGGCGGCAACGGCGTCCACGAGGGCGCCCAGCCCGCCGTCCACGCGCATTGACCCATCCGACGGCGCACCGCCCTCGAACCGCGTGCGCACGTCGGGTGCCTCCTCCCACACCAGCGCCCCGGCGACCTCCTGCGGGAACGCCCTCAGGCCCAATGCGGATACAAGTGCCGGCATGCGCGCCTGGAACGCGGGCCAGTACCACGCGGGGCCCAGGTCGTAGGCGCCGCCGGACGAGCCGCCGATGGCGTCCACCTGCTCCGAGAGGATGCGGCCGCCCAGCCGGTCCGACGCCTCCAGCAGGTGATACCCCACGCCGCGCTCCTGCAGCAGATGGGCGGCGTGCAGCCCACCGAGGCCGCCGCCGATGATTATCGCGTCGGCCACGGGGGCACTGTACGACCTACATTGGTGGTGGATGCAGTCGTTCCTCGCCACATATCGGCGGTTGCGCGGCCTCTCGTGGCCGGCGGGATACCCCATCGCGCAGTTCCCCAACCCGCCGCTCATCATCGGGTTGGTGGCCCTGGGGCTGCGGTACCTGGCCTCGGGCGCGTGGGCCGACGCCCTGGGGGCGATCGGCTACGTGTTCATCGGCGTGTGGGCATACCTGGAGCTCACTGCAGGCGTCAACCTGTTCCGCCGCGTGCTCGGCGCAGCGGGCCTGGCGTACGTGGTCTACGCCATCGCCGTGCGCTTCGCGGGATGACGTCCCGTCACGGGCAACGCGCGGCTAGGTGGGGCCGCGCGAGTCGCCGTCGCCGCCGGCCTCGAAGCGTCCGAAGACGAACGACAGGATGACCACGAGCAGGACGATCACCGCGAGCCACCACATGCTCTGGCCCAGGGCGATCAGGGCGAAGGCGGCGATGCCCAGCACCACGACGGATGTCCAGCGTGCGATGCGGGCCGTGCTCGGGGTCACGACGCGAGGGTAACGCGGGCGGGTCCAGGATGCCGCCCCTCCGCGTGGGCCCGGCCTCGGCGAGCGGCGTCCCTCAATGCGAAAGCCCCGCGCAAGCGGGGCCTTCGTGTGACGGGAGTGACGGGACTTGAACCCGCGACCTCAGGATTGACAGTCCTGCGCTCTAACCACCTGAGCTACACCCCCGGGTCGCTCCGGGCGAGCAATGGGCGGTGACGGATTTGAACCGCCGGCCCCCTGCGTGTAAAGCAGGTGCTCTACCAGCTGAGCTAACCGCCCCAACGGGCCGGGGGACAGTAGCAGTCAGGTGATCCAGTCGGGGACCGGACCGGACTCGGCGATTGCCGCCACCAGTTCGTCGGCCACCTCGCGCGGGTCGCGGCCCTGCGCCAGGCCCGGGGGGTCGCCCGCGAGGGGGCGATTGGCCAGGCCGGTCTCCATGTGCGGCGGGCGCGCGTCGATCACGCGCACCCCGGCACGGCGCATCTCGCGGCGGAACGCGGTGTCGAACGCGGTGAGTCCGGCCTTGGCCGCGGAATAGGCGGCGAGGCCGGCCATGGGCTGGTCGGCCACCACGGCGGACACCTGTGCGATGACCCCGCCCTTCTGCAGGTGCCGGGTGGCGGCGCGCGCCACCAGGATGGGCGCCACCAGGTCGAGGTCCATCACCTGGCGCAGCACCGACTCGTCGAGTTCGGCCACCGGCCCGAACGCCACGGCGCCGGCGGACATCACCACCACGTCCAGCCCCCCCAACGCGGTGGCCGCGTCGTCAACCACGGCATCCGGCACGCCGGGTGCGGTGAGGTCGCCTGCCACGGGCGTGGCGGCCAGCTCGCCGGCGAGCGCCGCGAGGCGGTCGGGGTCCCGTCCGTGCACCACCAGCGCTGCGCCGGAGTGCGCCAGGGAGCGCGCGACCTCCGATCCGAAGCCGCCGGTCGCGCCGATGACCACTGCCCGTGCACCGTGCATGTCCATGGGCGCACGATACGACGCCCGGTCGTCCCGGGCCGTGGCAACCGATCCCTGCCCAATATGCTGCGCGGGTGGCCGGAGCCGATCGCACAGAGGTATCGCTGCGGGGAGATCGCGGCATCCGCCTGGAGCGCCTGCTGCCGGGACCGCCCGACGTGGTGTGGGAGGTCATCACCGACCCCGGCCTCATCCCCCGCTGGTGGGGTCCCGCCCATCACGCGCCGCAGGTGAGGGAGATGGACGTGCGCCCGGGCGGGCGCTGGCGGTTCGAGATGGACGCCCACGGCACCGTGTTCGGGTTCGGTGGCGAGTACCTGGAGGTGCAGCCGCCGGACCGGTTGGTGCAGACATTCGTGTTCGACCCGTTCCCGGACGCCGGTGCCACGGAGGAGATGACGCTCACGGCCGGTCCCGACGGCACCACCGTGTTCACCGTGGACATCACCCACCCCACCGCCGAGGGGCGCGATGCCCAGCTGGCCGGCGGCATGGCCGAGGGCATGCAGGAGACCCACCGGCGCCTGGCCGCGCTGGTGGCCGAGCGCATGTCCTGATGCACCCGCGTGACAGGGAACGCACCGACTGGCGGCGAATGCCCTGCCGGTGATACCTTCGGCCGCGAAAGAGACGAAACGAACGGGCACCGGCCCGGTTCCTCACGAGGAGGGACGCACATGAGCACCACGCACGCGGGACGCGACCGCGTGGCCACCGAGGGAGTGGTGGCCCACTACAGCAAGGGCGGGTTCGGCCAGTACCACCGCCTCGACTGCCCGGAGGCCCCCCACCGCGGGGATCCCGGGGTTCGCGACACCATCCATGGCCCGTGGCGGTACCTGTCCGCGCACTGGGCCCCCTGCCCGGTATGCCGGCCCCCGGCCGACGCCGGCCAGGCCGAACACGGCGTGCAGGCCGCCTGACCCCTCGCGGGGCCAGGTAGCCTCACGCCTCCTGGCCCCCATCGTCTAGTGGTCCAGGACGCCGCCCTTTCACGGCGGTAGCGCGGGTTCGAATCCCGCTGGGGGTACTCGCTACGTCACCTTGATGGTGCCCTTCATCATCGTCTTGTGCGGCGTGCACTCGTAGCGCGCGGTGCCCTTCTTCAGCGTCACCGTCACGTTCCTGGACCCGCTCGTGAAGATGGGCGTGGTCCTCTGCGGCGTGGAGCTGGACGCGAGGAAGCGCAGGTTGTGGCCGATGCCGGAGTTGTTGACGTACTTGAACGTGTAGGTCCCGGCCTTGAGGGTCTTCGGCATGCCGTTGAAGGCGAATGGCGACGACTTGGGCGTGGTCACCGTGATGGTCTTGGCGGCGAGCGCCGGGGATGCGGCGCCGGCGACGGCCACGGCGGAGACCGCGGCCAGCGCGATCGATCGGGTACGGATTCCCATCGGTGGATCCTTTCCGTGACGATTTGTGGCCTCCACGCTAGGCCCCTGCGCCCCATTGGAAAGGGGGATCGGTTACGGGGTGTCCCGGCGGGGGCGTGACGACCGTCCGTGAAGGCCCGCGGCGCGCATGCCACGGCCCCCGGCGTCCGCCCGCGTCTGGTGGAATCCCTCCCGGTTCCCGCGCCACCACGAGAGAGGCCCCATGGCAGACCTGCCGCCCATCCCGCCGATGCCGAAGTTCCTCACCGCGTTCATCACGGCCACCGTGTGCGTGGTCGTCGCGGTGGTGGTCCTGATCCTGGTGATCAACGCCGCCTGAGCCCGGCGCGCCTCGCGGCGCCCATCACATCGCCGCGCCCGCGGCGAACCCCGCCGCGGCCAGCATGAGCCCCCCGATGGCGGGCCCCACGAGGTTCAGCAGCGACGCGCTGAAACGGCCCCGCTCGGCAAGCGCGTCGGTCTCGATCATCCACGTGGAGAACGTGGTGTACGAGCCCAGGAAGCCCGCGCCCAGCACCAGCAGCACGCCCTCGCCCGGCGCGCTGCCCACCAGGAGGCCCAGCAGGAAGGCGCCGGCGAGGTTGGCCACCAGCACGCCCCAGGGGGCGCCGGCCCCCAGGCGCGCGGCGATGATCCTGCCGGTGCCGTGGCGCGCCAGCGCGCCGAGCGCCCCCGCGGGCGCAGCCAGTACCCAGGCCAGCGGGGTCACGCCACCACCGCCCGCATGAGCCTGCGGGTGGCCACCACCGCGGCCATGCCGAGCACGATCGACGCCATCACGTAGAGCACGGCGGTGCCCGCCAGGCCGTCGCGCATGAGCAGCAGCGCCTCCACCTGGATTCCCGCGAACGTGGTGAGCGACCCGCAGAACCCGATGCCGACCATGGGGTGAAGCCAGTGGGGCAGCTGCGGGCGCCACGCGATCATCGCCGCGAGGGCGGCCAGGAGGACGGTGCCCGCCACGTTCACCACCAGGGTGGCCACGGGCCAGTCCCCGCGCGGCAGTGCCTCGGCGAGCCCGGCACGCGCCAGGGCGCCGATGGCGCCGCCCACGGCGATGGCGATGAGTGCCTGGGAGCGACGGCTCACCCGCAGAGAGTACGTGCGGCGTCACGTACCATGCGCGCCCATGCGCACCCGCCCCCTGTTCGTGACCATTGCCGTGGCCGCCACCTGCGTGGTGGCCGTGCCCGCCACCTCCCAGGCCGCCGACATCGTCGCCACCGGCGGGTCGCTGGCGTCGATGACCGGATCGGCCAGTCCCTACGGCATACCCCAGGCGCGCGGCGCGGCGCTCGCCGCCCAGCACTCGCGCCCCGGCCCGGTGCGCGTGCGGCTGCACCTGGCCGACGACCAGAGCACCAACCAGATGGGCGTCAACCAGATGATCGGCTTCACCGGCGCGCGGGTGGCCGCGGTGCTGGGCCCCACTCTGTCGGGCGTGGCCGCCGCCGCCGACCCCATCGCCGGCGCCGCGGGCATCCCCGTGCTCGGCGTCACCAACACCACCCTCGACCTGGCGGAGGCCGGGCCCACCTTCTGGCGCGTGAGCCTGTCGGAGAACCGGCTCATCCCCGCGTCGGTGGCCTACGCCAACGATGCCCGTGGCGTCACCACCGCGTCACTTGTCTCCGTGACGGGCGACGGCTACTCGGAGGGGGCCGCGCAGGCCTTCAGGACGGCGGCGGCGGCGCAGGGCATCCGCCTGCTGGCCGACGTGGCCATGCCCACCGGCTCCGCGCAGGCGGCATCGCTCATCGCGCAGGCCATGGCACCCGGCCCTCAGGCCATCTTCTTCGCCGCGCGCAGCCGTGACGCCGTGAACCTGGCCGTGGCGGCCGCCGGAGCCGCGGTCGTGAAGGTGGGTGGCAACGGCTACAACACGCCTGACGTGCTGGGCGCCGCGGGCAGCGCCACCGACGGGTTCATCGTGAGCGCGTCGTGGAACCCCGGCAAGCGCGACGCGGCGAGCCGCGCCTTCGTTCGCGCCTACCGCGCCAAGTACCGCGACACCCCCAGCGCCTTCGCGGCCCAGGGGTACGCCGGGGTGCAGCTGCTGGAGGCCGCGGCCACCGCCGGCAACGGCGGCACCCCCGACCGGGTGCTGGCCGGGCTGCGACGCGTGCGCGCGGTGCCCACGGTGCTCGGCACCATGAGGTTCACGCGGGGCGTGCGCGAGGCCGTGTATCCCGCCACCGTGCAGGTGGTGCGCGGCGGCCGACTGCTGCTGGCCCCGCGCGCCTAGGAGGCCGGCGCCTCCATCTGCTCGGCCACGCGGCGCTTGACCCGCGCCAGCATTCCGGCCATGCCCCGCATGCGCAGGGGGGTGACCAGCTCCTCCAGGCCCATCGACAGGTAGAAGTCGTTGGGTGTGGCGAGCACCTCCTCGGGCGTGCCGCCGTCCAGGCCCTGGTGCAGCACCGACGCGAAGCCGCGCGAGGTGGGCGCCTCCGGCGGCGCGTCGAAGTACAGCCGCACCTGCTCCGGCTCCACGTCCACCGCCAGGAACAGCGGCGCCTGGCACTCCTCCACCGGCTCCATGGAGTCGCGGTCCTGCTCCAGGCGATCGGGGAGCGGCGGCAGGGCGTTGGCGAACTCCAGGAGCAGCGGAAGGCGCAGCTCCTTCGGGGTGGAGCAGAACTCCTCCACGATCTCGTGGAGCGCGTCCCTCACTTCTCGATGGGCACGCGCACGGCGTTGCCCCACTCCACCCAGGAGCCGTCGTAGTTGCGCACGTTGTCGAAGCCCAGCAGGTGCGTGAGCACGAACCACGTGTGGCTGGACCGCTCCCCGATGCGGCAGTAGGCGATCACGTCGTCGGTGCTGCCCAGTCCGATCTCGCCCTCGTAGATGGCGCGGAGCTGGTCCACGGGGAGGAACGTGCCGTCGTCCTCGTTGGCCGCCCGCCGCCACGGCACGTTGGCGGCCGTGGGGATGTGCCCGCCGCGCAGCGCGCCTTCCTGCGGGTACTCGGGCATGTGCAGCAGCTCGCCCGAGTACTCGCCCGGCGAGCGCACGTCCACCAGCTTGCCGTGCCCGATGTGGGCCAGCACCTGCTCGCGGTACGCGCGGATCACCGAGTCGTCGCGCTCGGCGGCCGGGTAGTCGGTCGGCGCGGGGGAGGGCACGTCGGTGGTCATGGGGCGGCCCTCGTCCACCCACTTCTTGCGGCCGCCGTCCAGCAGCCGCACGTCGGCGTGCCCGAACAGCGACGTGACCCACAGGGCATAGGCGGCCCACCAGTTGTTCTGGTCGCCGTAGAAGACGATGGTGGTGTCGGGCGTGATGCCCTTCGACGACATGAGCGCGGCGAAGCCCGCGGCGTCCACGTAGTCGCGGGTGAGCGGGTCGTTCAGGTCGGCATGCCAGTCGATCTTGACCGCGCCCGGGATGTGACCGGTGTCGTACAGCAGCACATCCTCGTCGCTCTCGGCCACCACCAGGCCGGGGTCGTCCAGGTGGGCCTGCAGCCACTCGGTGGTGACCAGCCGCTCCGGGTGGGCGTAGGCCTGGATCTTGGGGTCCTGGTCGAACTCAACGGGCATCGGGCTGCCTCCTGGGCGTCATCGGGGCGCTGCTTCTCATAAGCATTATTGCAACCCATTCATGAGCAACGGCTATCGCGCGGTGGCGGGTGTCAGCGCCCGTCGGCCGAGAAGTGCTGGTAGTCCTTGGTGCCCCGCCACCGGCCGCCCCACTGCCATCCCTCACGCTCGAACGCGCGCACCAGCGCGCCCCCCTCCACCGCCATGCCGGGCCGCGGCGTGCGGTTGATGTAGGGCTTGCTGGCCCGGTGGTAGATCACGCCGCCCGGCTCCACCCACGGGTTCTCGATGGGGTTGATGTCGATCGCCGTGCCGTAGGCGTGGTTGCTCCAGCGCCCGCTGCCGGTGGCCTTGCGGCAGTTGAAGGCCGATGTGTTGTCGGCCTCGATGGAGTGCCAGTCACTGCCCTTGTACTTCTGGATGGGCTCCATGCGGCGGATGGGCACGCCGTCGCGGTAGAGGCTGCGGAAGATGCGCGCCACCGCCGGGGCCACGGACGCGTTCACCACGATCTGCCCCGTGCGCTCCTTGCCCCGGAAGTCGCGGAAGGTGGGGCGCACCACGCGCAGGTCATCCAGGCCCACGGGGCAGCCGCGGCGCCAGGCCGAGGGCGTCATGGCCGTGCGCTCGGCCGCGGTGAGCTGCGAGATGGTCACCTGGTACTGGGCGGCCGCGGGCACGGCCAACGCCACCGCCCCGGCGATGGCGGCCACCACCGGCGGGAGCATGCGCCTCATCCGGCCGTCCCTCCCCTGGCCCGGGCCCTGCGTCCGGACGACCACAGCACCAGGGAGCCCGCGACGGCGGCCACCACCGATCCCGCCAGCACGCCGATGCGGGCTGCATCGGCGAGGGATGGGTCGGTGAAGGCCAGCTTGGTGATGAACAGCGACACGGTGAATCCGATTCCCGCGATGAGGCCGATGCCCACCATCTGCCCCCAGCGCGCCCCGCGCGGGATGGTGCCGAGCCCCATCCGCACCACCAGCCACGCCCCGAGCGGGATGCCGATCGCCTTGCCCACCAGCAGTCCCACCGACACGCCCAGCGCGGCCCCGAGCGCGCCATCGGCCGACAGCGCCCCGGCCCCGAACACGATTCCGGCATTGGCCAGCGCGAAGATGGGCAGGATGACGAACGACGACCACGGGTGCAGCGCATGCACGGTGCGCGTGAGCGGCGACACCGCCTGGCGCGAGAGGTCGGCCAGGTGCATCCACGACTCGCTCTCGGCATCGGGACTGGCCGGATCGTCCGAGGTCTCGTCGGCCACCCGGTGCGCCTCGGCCGACACCGCCGCCGGACGCTGCAGCGGCACGGCGGGCATGAGCAGGCCCACGGCCACGCCGGCGATGGTGGCGTGCACTCCCGAGGCGGCCGTGAAGGCCCACGCCAGCACGCCCAGCGCGATGTAGGGGATCGTGCTCTGGACGTGCAGTCGCGTGAGCACCCAGAACGCCGCCAGCGCCACCACGGCGGCGGCGAGCCACGCCGCCGACACGCCGCTGGAGTAGGCCACCGCGATCACGATGATGGCCCCGATGTCGTCGATCACGGCCACGCCGAGCAGGAAGGCCCACAGGGACGGCGGCACCCGCGAGCGCAGGGCGGCCAGCACCGCCAGCGCGAACGCCACGTCGGTGGCCATCGGGATGCCCCAGCCGTCCTGGGCAGGGCCGCCCGCCGTGAAGGCCAGGTAGATGGCGGCGGGCAGCAGCATGCCGCCCAGTGCCGCGGCGAACGGCACCGCGGCGGCCTTTGGCGTGGACAGCTCACCCACGGCCAGCTCGCGCTTGACCTCGAGGCCGATGAGCAGGAAGAACAGGGCCATCAGGCCGTCGTTCACCACCGCGGCCAGGTAGGTGTCGAGGATGCTGCCGTTCACGCCGAGGGTGATTGGCGTGTTCCAGAAGGCCTCGTAGCCCGCGGTGTCCACGTTGGCCCATACGAGGGCCACGATGGTGGCCAGCAGCAGTGCCACGCCGCCTGCGGCCTCCCACGCCATGAACGACCGGATGGGCCCTGCCACGATGCGGGCCGACCTGCGGGGGGAGCGGGCCCAGGTGGGAACGATCCGCTGTTCGGGGTCCGGGGCCACGTAAGCAGGCTAGCCCGTCCCGCTGATACACCTCCATGGGAATGTCGTCACGTCTTCGCAACGCACTCGTGCTCGCGCTGGTGACTGTCACCGGGGTTCCGTTGGTGACTGTCACCGCGCCCCCGGCCGCCTCCGCTGCGACGGTGCTCACCGGCACGGTCAGCCGCGTGGTGGACGGCGACACCATCAAGTTCCGCTCCCGGGGCTTCGAGAACACCATGCGGCTCATCGGCATCGACACCCCCGAGACCAAGCGGCCGGGGTACCCGGTGCAGTGCGGCGGGCCCGCGGCGTCGGCCGCCGCCGCCCGCCTGATGCCCGTGGGGGCGCGCATCCGCGTGGTGTCGGATTCCTCGCAGGATGCCCGTGACAGGTACGGCCGGTTCCTGGGCTACGTGTACCGCGACGGCCGTGGCGGCCCCACGGGGTCGGTCAACTACGCCCTGGTGCGACAGGGGTTCGCCAAGACCTATGTGTACGGGCGCATTCCCTTCCGCTACGCGGGGCGCTTCCTGGCCGCCGAGATCGCCGCCAAGCGCGCGCGCCTGGGGGTGTGGGGCCCGCCGTGCAACGGCAACACCACCAAGCCGCAGTACGCCCCGCCGCCCCGCCCCGCGGGATCGTCGGGCAGGTGCGACCCGAACTACGCGGGCGCGTGCATCCCCTCACCACCGCCCGACCTCGATTGCGGCGACATCACCGCCCGGCGCTTCCGCGTGGTGGGCACCGACGTGCACCGGTTCGACAGCGATGGCGATGGCATCGCCTGCGAGGGCCGCCGGTAGCGCCCGCTCGGGCTAGGTGGCCACCGTCACGCCGGTCCCGTTGGGCACCAGGCGCGTGGCCGCGCCACCGTCCTCGGCCAGGTTCCACGCCGAGTTGACCAGCCCCACGTGCGAGAACGCCTGCGGGAAGTTGCCCAGCATCAGGCCGCTCGCGGGATCCCACTGCTCGGCCATCAGCCCCACGTCGTTGCGCAGGGCCAGCAGGCGCTCGAACAGCGCGCGGGCCTCATCCCGTCGTCCGGCCATGGCCAGGTTGTCCACCAGCCAGTAGGTGCACAGGAGGAACGCGCCCTCGCCGGCGGGCAGGCCGTCCACGCCCTCGCTGTCCTCGTCGGAGTAGCGCATCACCAGGCCGTCGCGGGTGAGGTCGCGGGCGATGGCGTCCATGGTGCCCAGCACCCGCGGGTCGGTGGCGGGCAGGAATCCCACGAGCGGGATCATGAGCAGGCTGGCGTCCAGCCGCGGCACGTCGTACGCCTGCACGAAGCTGCCAAGGGTGGCGTCGAAGCCCTGGCGGCACACCTCCTGGTGGATCTCGGCCCGCGCGGCCTTCCACCGGTCGGTGGGCCCGTCCAGCCCCGACTCCTCCACGGCGCTGATGGCGCGGTCGAACGCCACCCACGCCATCACCTTCGAGTGCGTGAAGTGCCGCCGCGGCCCGCGCACCTCCCAGATGCCCTCATCCGGCTCGCGCCAGCGCGACTCCAGGGCCTCCATCAGCGCGAGCTCGAGCGACCAGGCGTCGGGGTCGGGCTCCACGCCGATGCGCCGTGCCACGTGCAGCGAATCCATCACCTCGCCGTACACGTCCATCTGGAACTGCTCCACCGCGGCATTGCCCACCCGCACCGGCCGGGACGCGGCGTAGCCCGGCAGCCACGGCACCTCCCACTCGGCCAGGCGGCGCTCGCCACCTGCCCCGTACATGATCTGGATGTCCTCGGGGTCGCCCGCCACCGCGCGCAGCAGCCAGTCGCGCCAGGCCACGGCCTCGCGGGTGTAGCCCCCCAGCATCAGCGCGTAGAGGGTGAACGAGGCGTCGCGCAGCCAGCCGTACCGGTAGTCCCAGTTGCGCACGCCGCCCAGCTGCTCGGGCAGCGATGTGGTGGCCGCGGCGATGATGGCCCCGGTGGGCGCGTACGACAGCGCCTTGAGCGTGATGAGGGAGCGCACCACCGGCTCGCGCCATTCGCCCTGGAAGGGGCACCGCGAGCTCCAGCCCTCCCACCACGACAGGGCCTCGGCGAGCGCGTGCTCGGGCTCGGGCCCCGCCGGCGCCGGCAGGTGCGACTCATGGTGGTTCAGGGTCATGCCCACGCGCTGGCCGGCCTGCACGGTGAACCGCGCCACCATGTCGCCCTCCACGCGGCCGTGGTGCACGGGCGACACCAGGCGCAGCGCCTCGGGCCCCGAGATCAGGTCGGCTCCCTCGGGCAGGTGGCGCACCCACGGGCGGGTGCGGCCGTACTCGAACCGCGCCGACACCACCGATTCCATGGGCACGGCGCCGTCCACGCCCTCCACGATGCGCACGATGCACGGACCGGTGGGCTCGGGCGACATGAAGTCGATGAGCCGCACGGTGCCCTCGTGCGCCTGCAGGGTGGTCTCCAGCACGAGGGTCTCGCCGATGTAGCGCCGGGTGGATGACCGGACGCCCGACTCCGGGGCGATGCGCCACTCGCCATTGTCCTCGCCCCCCAGCAGCGAGCAGAACACCGCCGGGCCGTCGAAGCGGGGCGTGCAGAACCAGTCGATGGCGCCATCGCGCGACACCAGCGCGCAGGTGCGCTTGTCGCCGATGAGCGCGTGGTCCTCGATGCGCCGGGCGGGGTTCACGGCCGCCACTATCCCAGATGACCCGGCGCATGAGGCACCATGTGGTCCGTGGATGTGAGATTCGCCGACGGCCCCGGTGACATGGTCACCTGGATCGCCTCCGACCCGGGGTTCATGCAGCGCGCATCGCACGCGTTGGTGGACGGCGCGCGCACGTGGTTGGTGGACCCTGTGGACCACCCCGATGTGCGCGCCCGACTGCGTGAACTCCCGCCCGTTGCGGCGGTGCTGCAGCTGCTCGATCGCCACGGGCGTGACTGCGCGGCCATGGCGGGCGACCTGCGCGTGCCGCTGGTGGTGACGCCCCGCCAGGCCGTGCCCGACGCGCCCTTCGATGTGGTCGTGGTGCGCGATGGTCGTGGCTGGCATGAGTCGGCGCTGTGGTGGCCCGGCAGGCAGGCGCTGGTGGTGGCCGAGGCCATCGGCACGCCGCCCTACTTCCGATCGCGGCCGGACCAGGTGATGGGCCCCCATCCGATGATGCGCGCGCGTCCCCCGCGCATGCTCATGGGATACCCGGCGCACCATGTGCTCATGGGGCACGGGCACCCGGTGCACCGCGACGATGCCGGGGCACTGGTGGACGACTGCATTGCACACGCCCGGGGCTCATCGCCGCGGTGGCTCCTGTCGCTGGCCACCGGCTCGGTGCGGCGGGCCGACCGCTAGTGCCGGCACCCGCCGCGCCGGCCTGGAGGAGCCGCCTCACCGCCATGCCGTGGTGGGCGTGGCTCGGAGTGCCCCTGCTGGCGTGGCTGGCGTCCCGCGTGTTCGTGACCGTGCTGGGCGTGATCGCCAGCCTCACGTTCGGCCGTGCCGAGATCGGCCTCGACCAGGCGGTGCCGCAGGCGCTCAACCTCTTCGGGTCGTGGGACACCACCTGGTACCTGGACATCGCCCGCCGGGGCTATGCCTTCGACGTGGGCCAGGTGGGCGAGGTGTTCACCAACGTGGCGTTCTTCCCGCTGGTGCCCATGGTCATGGCCGCGGCGCTCGCCCTGGGGCTCAACCCGTTCTGGGTGGCCATCATCGCGTCCAACGGCATGTTCCTGGTGGCGCTGGTGGCGCTGTACAACCTCACCAAGGGGCGGTTCGGGCCGGTCATGGCCATGCGCGCCACCTGGGTGCTGGCCCTGGCCCCGCCCGCCGTGGCGGCATCAATGGCGTACACCGAGGGGCTGGCGCTGGGCCTGGCCGTGCTGGCCGGCTACCTGGCCTGGAGGGGGCACTTCGGCTGGGCGGGGTCGGTGGCCGCCATCGCCGTTCTCACCCGCCCCACCGGCGTGCTGGCGGTGGTGCCCGTGGTGATGCTGGCGCTCTACGCCGGGGACGAGGGGCGCAGGGCGCGGCTGCTCAAGGCCGTGGCGCCTGCCGCCGTGGTGATGGCGGCATTCCTGGGCTACATGCAGTTCCGGCAGGGGGGCTGGAGCCTGCCCCTGCAGGCCCAGGCCGCATGGGGCAGGGGCCAACTGGGAGTCGGCCTGCTGTCCTTGCTCCCGGCCGAGGTGGGCCAGGCGCTGGGGGGCCTGTTCGGGGGAGACCTCATCGGGTCGCGCGACCTGCTGGGCAAGGAGACCATCGCCGAGCTCTCGGGGCTCTCGGTGGGCGACTGGTCGGCCGTGGTGCGCGACGTGCTGTTCGGGATCATCTACGTGTTCCTGCTCGCGCGCCTGTGGCGCAGCGAGGGCGGGCTGCGCTCCCCCTGGGTGCTCTATGCCTTCCTGGTGCTGGTGGTGCCGCTCTCCAGCGGGTCGGTCACGTCGCTCGCACGCCTGGGCCTGCTGGCCTACCCGCTCGTGTGGCCCATGGCCGCGTGGCTCGGCGAAGGGGGACCCGCCCGCAGGCGATGGACCCTGGTTGCCGCGCTGGTGCTGACGGCGCTGATGGTGGCCCAGCTGGCGGGCCAGTCGCCGTAGGGGGCTACCGGCTCCGGGGCGCTACCGCTCCTCCTGCATCATCACGTTGGGGCGCCCCACGATGAGCGGGTCCAGCGCCCCGATGCGGTCCAGGTCCTTGCCGGTGTACGGCAGGCGGTGCAGCACGTAGCGCAGTGCGTTCAGCCGCGCGCGCTTCTTGCAGTCGGACTTGATGCAGATCCACGGGGCGTCCTCGGTGTCGGTGTGGAGGAACATGGACTCCTTGGCCACCGTGTAGTCGTCCCACTTGTCCAGCGACGCCAGGTCGATGGGCGACAGCTTCCACTGCTTCAGCGGATGGCGCTGGCGCTCGGCGAACCTGCGCTGCTGCTCCTCCTGGCTCACCGAGAACCAGAACTTGATGAGGTGCGTCCCGCTGTGCACCAACTGGCGCTCGAACTCCGGCGCCTGGCGCATGAACTCCGCGTACTCCTCGTCGGTGCAGAAGCCCATCACGCGCTCCACGCCGGCGCGGTTGTACCAGGAGCGGTCGAACAGCACCATCTCCCCGGCGGTGGGCAGGTGCTCGATGTAGCGCTGGAAGTACCACTGGCCGCGCTCGATCTCGGTGGGCTTCTCCAGCGCCACCACGCGCGCGCCACGCGGGTTGAGGTGCTCCATGAACCGCTTGATGGTGCCGCCCTTGCCCGCGGCGTCGCGGCCCTCGAACACGATCACCACGCGCTGGCCGGTCTCGCGCACCCAGGCCTGCAGCTTCAGCAGTTCCACCTGCAGGCGGTACTTCTGCTTCTCGTACGCCTTGCGGCGCATCAGGTTCCTGTACGGGTACACCGCGGTGCGCCAGTTGTCCACCAGCTCGTCGTCGCCGTGCACCGGGGGCACGCCGAACACCGGCTCGTCCTCCAGCAGCGCATGCCCCAGCGCCTGCAGGTCGTCGGCCGACCGTCCAGCGGCAACCGCCTGCAGCCACGTGGCAACCGCCTGCAGGTCATCGGTGCCCGCGCCCTGCAGCACGTCGCGGACGGCGTTCACCAACTGGCCCTGGGCGCTCTCGATCTCCTGCCCCACCTCGAAGCGCTCGATGGACTCCTCGTCCAGCGCAGGCGCCCGGTCACCCTTGCTCGCGTTGCGTGCCATGCCCTGAAACTACCGGGCGATGGCCTCCATCACGTAGTCCAGGCACCGGGTGAGATGACGGACGTCATCGGGGGTTACGGACGGGAAGGTGGCGATTCGCACCTGGTTGCGGCCCAGCTTGCGGTAGGCGTCGGTGTCCACCACGCCATTGGCGCGCAGGATGGCGCTCACCTGCGCGGCATCCACGCGGTCGTCCAGGTCGATGGTCACCACCACCGGGCTGCGCATGGCCGGGTCGGCCACGAACGGCGTGGCCAGCTCGTGCGCTTCGGCCCAGTCGTACAGCACGCCCGATGCCTCCCGCGTGCGGGCCTCGGCCCATGCGAGACCGCCCTGCTCCAGGATCCACTCCACCTGCTGCACCAGGAGGAAGATGGTGGCCAGCGCGGGCGTGTTGTAGGTCTGGTCCTTCACCGAGTTGTCACGGGCGATCAGCAGGTCCAGCGATGCCGGCGCCCAGCGCCCGGCCAGGTCGTCGATGCGCTGCAGGGCCGCGGGCGAGCATGCGGCGAGCCACAGGCCGCCGTCACTTGCCAGCGCCTTCTGCGGCGACAGGTAGTACACGTCGAACTCCGCGGGGTCCACGGTCATGCCGCCCGCCGCCGAGGTGGCGTCCACCAGCACCAGGGCATCGGCGTCCGCGCCCTTCGGCCGGGCCACCGGCATGCACACGCCCGTGGAGGTCTCGTTCTGGGTGAGCGCGTACGCGTCGGCGCCGGGCACCGCCACCACCTGGGGATGGCTGCCGGGCTCGGCATCCACCGTGGTGGCCGTGGCCACGTGGGGCGCCTCGGCCATGGCCTGCGCGAACTTCGACGAGAACTCGCCGAACACCGCGTGGTGGCTGTGCTCGCGCACCAGTCGGAAGCCCGCCACGTCCCAGAACGCCGTGGCGCCGCCGTTGCCCAGCAGCACCTCGTAGCCGTCGGGCAGCCCCAGCAGCCGCGCCATGCCCTGCCGGGCGCGGGCCACCACGTCCTTCACCGGCTTCTGGCGGTGCGAGGTGCCCATGTAGGAGGTGCCCGTCTCGGCCAGCGCGCGCAGGGCCTCCACGCGCACCTTGGACGGACCGCTGCCGAAGCGCCCGTCGGCGGGCAGCAGGTCAAGCGGAATGCGGATATCGGCGGTCTTTTCGCTCATGGCGGGGGAACTTACACGGGGCAGGGCCGCACCGAGGTCGGGGAGAATACGTGGTGCATGACGTCACGAACCGTGTCCGTATCCGCCGCCGCGCTTGCCGGCGCCATCGCCCTCGTCGCCATGCCGTCGATGGCGGCCGCCGCCAACGAGGACGTGGCGTTCGAGGCCGCGGGCGTGATGCGCCACGCCATCATCAGCCCGCCCGACCAGGTGAAGCCCGGGGTGCGCCCCCCGGTGGTGCTGGTGTTCCCGCGCGAGGGCACCACCGCGCAGGACGGCCTTGATCGCTTCGGCTACTCCATCCACCGCGCGGGAGCCGTGGCCGTGGCCATGGACGGCCTTCCGTGCGCGGCGCTTGGCAACCAGCCCTGCTGGTACCCCATGCAGGCCGACCGCCGGGCCGTCGACGCCACCGCCGTGGCCGAGCTCATCAACGTGCTCGACCGCCGCACCGACATGGACAGCACGCGCCTCGTGAGCATGGGCGAGTCGAGCGGCGCGTCGTTCGCCGTGAGCATGACCATGGGCCTGCCGGGGCGCATCGACGGTGCCCTTGGCGTGTCGGCGTTCGACCCCACCCGCACGGTGGTGCTCGACCCCGCCACCCAGCAGGTGGTGTTCCCGCTGGCGCTCGGCGGCAACTCGAAGGTCCGCGCGCAGAGGAACCGCCAGCACATCACGCTCATGCGCGGCTCGGCCGACACCACCATCCGCCCCCGGCTCACCATGCAGCTGCGCGACCGGCTGGCGTCGGCCGGCTGGACCAACGACTACGGGAAGCTCATCACGGTCCCCAACGCGCAGTTCGCCTCGCCGGCCCTGGCCGCGCCGCGCCGCATCACCCCGGCGCTCCGTGACCTCATCCGCCACACCCTCGAGCTCGACGTGCCGGCCGGACAGGTGCAGCGCCTCGCCGCGCTGGGCTACCTGCCGCCCCGGGCCACCCCCGCCAGCACCTCCGACTACGCCCTGTCGCAGGCGATCATGGGCTTCCAAGGATGGAGCCGCCTGACGCGCACGGGCCAGGCGGATGCAGAGACGCAGAGGCGCCTGGCCACGGCCGGTCGCCCGCAGGCGCGCCGCAAGGGGGGCGGCAAGTGGCTGGAGGGCTACATCGACCGCCAGGTGGTGCTGCTCGTGGACAGGGGGCGCGTGGTGCGTGCCATCCACTTCTCCAGCGGATCCGCGGGCAACACCCCGCGCGGCACCTTCTCCATCTTCCGCAAGGAGCTCATGAGCTGGTCCATACCGTTCAGCTCATGGATGCCGTACGCGTCGTACTTCACGGGTGGGTTCGCGTTCCACGAATACCCCGACGTGCCCGGCTACCCGGCCTCGCATGGCTGCGTGCGCATCGCGGCGCCATTCGCGCCGTACCTGTACGAGTTCGCCTCGTACGGCACGCCCGTGCACATGTACTAGTCGCAGGTGCACGGCGGGCGCATGCGCCCGCCGCCCCGCACGTACCGCAGGTCATCGCGCCGCGGGGCGGGGGAGTGCACCACCTGGCCGTGCAGGTCCACGCCCAGCGGGTCGGCCAGCGCCTCGAGGGCGTCCATCACCGCGCGCTCGTAGCCGGTGGCCACCGGGATGCCCATCGCCGTCCCCGATGCGAGGTTCTCGCTCCGCGGGATCGACGTGAGCGCGTTCACCGGCGCCGCTCCGTCGGCGGCGATCACGGGGATGTGCTCCATGCGGTAGGAGCGCTCGCGTGCCGCCACGCGGGCCAGTTCACCGTCGTCGACCTCGATCAGCGCCCCCAGCACCGATGCCCCCGGCGCCGGCCGGATGCCCAGCACCAGGCACCGGGCCGGGAGGCCATCACACCGGCCGCAGGCGTATGAGCCCGAGGCACCGTTGTCGATAGCCACGAACCATCCGCGCTCCCATCCGTGCGCATGCGCCGCCCGGGGCACCACCGCTCGCCCCAGAGTGGCCGACGCCGCATCGGGGTGGCACAGCGATCCATAGGCGAAGAGGAACACGGGCAAAAAGTAGGGGGTGGGCCCGAAGGCCCACCCCCAAGGGTGCTGCTTCCGTATCTGAGGTTGGACTCAGACGCCCGGGGGCTTCGGGAAGCGGTGACGCATCGTGTACTGGTACGGGGTGGCGAACAGCAGGTCCGCGATGTCCTCGTCCGTACGCTCGATGGTCTGGGTCCAGATGGTGTCGGCACCCGGGATGATGAGGTCGAAGTTGAAGCTCATCAGACCGATCATCTCCTTCACCGGCAGCATGGCGCCCATGTTGTCCCACGGGGTCGCCTGCAGCGCCCAGGAGCGGATCGCGCCCGCCGAAGCGGTGCGGATGCTCTCGGGCTTCAGCTGGAAGCGGTGCTGACCCTCGGTCTCCGGACGGCCCATGGCGGTAGCGGTCGCCTTCGTGACCTCCGACGGGAGGTACGTGAGGTCCCACTTCGTCGTCTTGAGCGAAGCGTCCGTGATGAGACGGAGGTTCATGCGGCCGTAGTTCGGGTCGCCGTAGAACGCCGGCTTGGCCGACAGCTCTGCGTCGTCGTAACGGCCCGTCGCGGTGTGAATCAGGTAGCCGCGACGCTCCATGGTGAAGTTGAAGTAGTCGTTGCCGAACCCACCGTAGCCGTCGTCCTCCTTGCCACCGTGCTCCTGGGTGACGATGTAGGCGATCTTCTTCGGGAAACCGAAGGGCTCACGGCCGGCGAACACAGCGGCATCCTGCGTGAGGTACATGTACGGGTAGTACCCGCCGTAGTACGTCTTGCCGTCGCCAGCCTTGTGGGAAGCGGCCACCGTCAGGCCGAACTCGCCGTACGGGCCGAGACCGGTGTGGAGGTGGTCGACGTACCAGAACTCGATGACGTCGTCCTCGAGGTCCAGGCACTTCGGAAGCACGTGCTTCAGGTCGGCCTCAGACGCACGGTAGAAGAACGCGCTCCAACGCGAGTTCGTGTACGTGAGCGGCACGATGTCGTAGTCGACGAGCGGGTCGGCGACACCCTGGCTGATGATGTCGCGCTTGTCGCGGTCGAGCGCCAGCGGCGGCGCGTCGCCCGAGTCGATCCACGGGGTCGACGTAACGTCAACAATCTGTCCCATTGTGAATTTCCTCTTTCTTTGGGCTCTGGTTTACGCGCCGAGGCCGACGGGCTTCGGGAAGCGGTGACGGAGACCGAAGCGGTACGGCTTGGCCGCACCCGCCCAGGTGGCGTCACGGGTGTAGGTCTCGGTCCAGAGGGTCTGGCCGGCCGGGATGATGAGGTCGAACGAGAAGGTCATGAGACCGATCATCTCGCCCACCGGCATCTCGGCGCCGAGGTTGTCGAACGGCGTCGCCTGCTGGAACCACTCGATGTTCTCGGGCGAAGCGGTGCGGATGCTCTCCGGCTTCACCTGGAAGCGGTGGCTGCCCTCGGTCTCGGGACGGCCCATGGCGGTCGCGAGGTCCTTGGTCACCAGCGACGGCAGGTACACCAGCTGCCACTCGGAGCTCGAGAGGTCCGGAGCGGTGACGACCTTCATGTTCATGCGGCCGTACTCGGTGTTGCCGTAGAAGGCGGGCTTCGCGGACAGCTCAGCGTCGTCGTACTTACCGATGGCGCTGTGCATCACGTAGCCGTTGCGGATCATCAGGAACGAGAAGTGGTTCCACTTCCAGTCCTTGCCGTCGTACACGCCGTAACCATCGTCAGGCGAGCCACCGTGCTCCAGCACGCGAATGAAGGCCTCCTTCTTGGGGAAGCCCAGCACGCGGCCGGCGTCAATCGCGGCGTCCTGCGTCAGGTACATGTAGGGGTAGTAACCGGCGTAGTAGGTCTTACCATCGCCGGCCTTGTGGCTGACAGCCACGGTGAGGCCCCACTCGCCGTACGGGCCGAGCATGGTGTTGCGGTGGTCGACGTACCAGTGCTCGACGATGTCGTCCTCGATGTCGAGGCAGTCGGGCACCACGCGGCGCAGACGCTTGGAGTCGCACCGGTAGAAGAAAGCCGACCAACGCGAGTTCGTGTAGGTCAGCGGCAGCGTGTCGATGTCCCAGATGGGGTCGACGAGGCTGTAGATGAAGGCCGTCTTCTCGTCACGGTCGACGGGAGAAGGCGGGATCTCCCCGGTCTCGGCACCGGGGATGTAGGAAACAGCAAACTGGTCGGCCATTAGTGGCGTCCCCCCTTGAAGAGTCATAGGGCGTTGCATTGATTGACCTGGGTTGTGGCCCCGCCCCGGTCGAGCCGGGATTGAGGTCGGTCCCCCAGGGGATGCAGGCAGCATATGTCACGAGCGAAGGCCCCGACAAGGCCCGCGAGAGCCGTTTCCCGCGCAAGTTTCCACCCCGAAACATCAGTTTCCATGAGGCAATAGAGGGGGTAACCCCAATAGTGACAATGTTTACAAAGTGTGGGGGAAACGGCCTACAGTGTAAGGCTACGGTGTAAGGGGAAAGGTCCGTGAAGTTGCGCACGGCGACCCCCGCGGGGGCAGGATCGGGAGCCTTGGCGGCGAATCATCGCCGGATGCGCCCGCGCGCCGCGAGACCCCGCCGATGACGCCTGCCGGGGGTACGCGCGGGCCGGCCCCGGCCTCCATGCTGGCGGTCCTGGCCATGCTCGCCTGGGGCGCCGCCTACGTGCCGTCCGCCTGGCTGGTGGAGACCTGGCCGCCCCTGCTCGCCGCTGCGGCCCGCATCGGCGTGGGGGGGCTCATCCTCATCGGGGCCCTGGCGCTGCTACGCCGCCCGGTGATGCCCGGCACCGAGTGGCGCGTGATCGTGGTGCTGGCCGTCACCCAGTCGTTCCTGTTCTACGGAGCCACGTTCATCGGCATCGCCGAGGAGGGCGCCGGCGTGGCCGCGGTGCTGGCCAACACCGACCCCCTGTTCGTGGCCGCGCTGGCCGCGATCTTCCTGGGCGAGCGCCTCTCGCGACGCCAGTGGGCGGGCCTGGTGGTGGGGCTGGTGGGCGCCGGTGCGGTGGTGTGGAAGGGGCCGCTCTGGCCGCCGAGCATCTCGTGGGTGTCGCTGGCGGTGGTGGTGGGGGCGCTTGGCTGGGCGGTGGGCACCATCGCGGTGGCCGGCCGCATCCGTGCGGGCGCCCGCCCCGTGGCCATCGCCGGCTGGCAGATGATCGTGGGCGCGGTGATGCTGGCGGCCGTGGGCCTTGCGGCAGGGGGTGCCCCCGGCGGCGGGGGCGGGCGCGAGCTGGGACTGATCCTGCTCGTGGCCGTGCTGGGCAACGCGGTTCCGTTCGCGCTCTTCTACGTGGCTCTGGGCCGTGGCGGGGCCGCGAAGGTGTCGGCGTGGTTCTTCCTGGTGCCGGTGGTGGGCGTGCTCACCGCGTGGCCGCTGCTGGGTGAGGCGCCGGGCCCGCGCCTGTGGGCCGGCCTGGTGCTGGTGACCGCCGGGCTCTGGATGGTGCTGGCGCCGTCTCGCCGCTGATAGCCTCGCGCCGTGATCGTCGCTCTGGCCGGGGGCACCGGGGGATCGAAGATGGTGCAGGGGCTCGCGCTCGCCCACGGGCAGCGCGACCTCGCCGCCATCGTGAATACGGGTGACGACGGTGAGTTCTTCGGGCTGCTGGTGTGCCCGGACCTCGACATCAACCTCTACTGCCTGGCCGGCGTGGTGGCCGAGCGCGGTTGGGGCTACGCCGATGACACCTTCCGGTGCCTGGAGGGGCTTGCCACCTACGGCCGTGAGGCGTGGTTCGGGCTGGGCGACCGCGACATGGCCACTCACATCCACCGCACCCTCATGATGCGGGACGGGGCCACGCTGTCGGAGGTGGTGGACGACCTGCGCGCGCGCCTGGGGGTGGAGGCGCGGGTGATGCCCATGACCGACGACCCGGTGCGCACCATCATCACCACGCCGTCGGGCGAGCGGCGGTTCCAGGAGTACCTGGTGCGCGACGGCGCGCGCGAGGAGATCGAGTCGATCCGGATCGAGGGGCTGGATGCCGCGGCGCCGGCCCCCGGGGTGCTGGACGCCATCGCCGCCGCCGACCTCATCGTGATCGCCCCGTCGAGCCCCATCGTGTCGATCGGGACCATCCTCGGGGTGCCGGGCGTGCGCGACGCCCTGGCGGCGCGGCGCGACCGCGTGATCGGGGTGAGCCCCATCATCGCCGGGGCACCGGTGGAGGGGCCCGCGCAGCGGTTCCTGCGCGGCGCGGGCTACGCCGAGTGCTCGGCCCGCCAGATGGCCGAGATCTACGCCGACGTGTGCGCCACGTTCGTCATCGATGATGCCGATGCGGCCGAGGCCCGGGCCATCGCTGACCTGGGGGTACGCCCGGTGACGGCCGACATCCTCATGCCCGACCGCGCGGCGCGCGAGCGCCTGGCCCGCGTGGTGATCGAGGCGGCGGGCTGATGGCGGCGCACGACGTGGGCGCGGTGGTGCCCGTGAAGCGCCTGGGGTATGCCCTGGGGCGCCTGGCCAGGGTGCTCGACCGCCCCGAACGACGCGTGCTGCAGTCGGCCATGCTGGGCGACGTCCTGGCGGCGCTCGCCGGCAGCACCCGGTTGGGGGAGATCGTGGTGGTCACCTCCGACCCGCGCGCCCGTGCCGTGGCCGAGAGCGTGGGCGCGCGCACCATCGAGGACCACGACCCGCCGCGGGGCATCAACGCAGCGGTGTCCCTGGGATTGCAGGCGCTCAACGCCCACAGCGCCCTGGTGGTGGTGAGCGACCTTCCGCTCATCACCGCGGCCGACGTGGACCACCTCATCGGCGCGGCGCCCGAGGGCGACGCCGTGGTGCTGGCGCGGTCGGAGGACGGCACGGGCACCAACGCCATGCTGCTCACGCCGCCCATGGGCATCACGCCGGCACTCGGCCCGGGATCGCTGGCCACCCACATGGCCCTGGCGGCCACCGCGGGCATGGCGGCGGAGGTCACGTACCACCCGGGCATCGCGCTGGACGTGGACACCCCGGATGACCTGGCCGAGCTGGTGCGACGCGAGCCCGAGGGCGCCACCGGTCGTGCGCTGTCGCGCCTGGGCCTGGCGCAGGGCGCCGCCGGGTGAGCGGCCGGGCCGCGGCGGGCGTTGCGCCGGGCGATGAGGTGCGCATCATGGTGCTGCGGCAGTTGCCCGAGGTCGTGCCCGGCGATGACATCGCGGGCATGCTCGCGGCGGCGGCCGTGGACGCCGGCCTGGAGCCCGGTGACGTGCTCGCCGTGGCCCACAAGGTGGTGAGCAAGGCCGAGGGCCGCGTGGTGCGGCTGGACCAGGTGCAGCCGGGCGGCCCCGCCCGCGACCTGGCCGAGGCCACCGGCAAGGACCCCGCGCTGTGCCAGGTGATCCTGGACGAGAGCCGCGCGGTCATCCGGCGCCGGAGGTCGCTGCTGGTGTGCGAGACCCACCAGGGGTTCATCTGCGCCAACGCCGGGGTGGATGCGTCGAACACGCCCGACGGCACCGTGGTGCTGCTGCCGGTGGACCCCGACGCCTCCGCGCGCCGCATCCAGCGGGCGCTGTCGGATGCCGCGGGTGGTCGGGTGGGCGTGGTGATCACCGATACCCACGGCCGCGCCTTCCGTCGTGGCCTCGTGAACGTGGCGGTGGGCGTTGCGGGATTCGCGCCCGTGCTGGACCATCGAGGCGGACGCGACAGGGAGGGCAGGATGCTGGTGGCCACCGACCAGGCCTTGGCGGACGAGATCGCCGCCGCCGCGGGGATGCTCATCGGCAAGTCGTCGGGCCGGCCCGCGGCGCTGGTGCGGGGCCTGCGCACGGCTCCCGCGCCGGGATCATCGGCCGACCTGGTACGCCGCGAGGACCAGGACGTGTTCCGGGCCCGGGTGGACGAGCACGGGGTGGTGATCTAGGTGCCGGTGGGCAGCCAGCGCAACCCATTGCGGGTGGCGATAATCGGCTCGGGCCCGTCGGGCTTCTACGCCGCCGAGCACATCCTTGCCCAGGACGACATCCGCGTGCAGGTGGACATGTTCGACCGGCTGCCTACGCCCTTCGGCCTGGTCCGCGCGGGAGTGGCACCCGACCACCCGAAGATCAAGTCGGTCACCCGGGTGTACGACAAGGTGGCCCAGCACCCCGACTTCCGCTTCCGCGGCAACGTGGAGTTCGGCACCGACCTGGAGTACGAGGACCTGCTCGAGTACTTCCACGCGGTCATCTTCTGCGTGGGCGCGCGGTCGGACCGGCGGCTGGGCATCCCGCGGGAGTACCTGCCGGGAAGCCACGGCGCCAGCGACTTCGTGGGCTGGTACAACGCCAGCCCCGACCAGCGCAACCTCACGTTCGACTTCTCGGGCGACAACGTGGTGGTGGTGGGCAACGGCAACGTGGCCATGGACGTGGCGCGCGTGCTGATGCTGCCGCCCGATGAGCTCGCGGCCACCGACATCGCCGGGCACGCCCTGCGCGCGCTCTCGCAGAACAAGGTGCGGCAGGTGACCATCCTGGGCCGGCGCGGCCCCGCGCAGGCGGCCTTCACCTACCGCGAGCTGAAGGAGCTGGCCGACCGCCACGACATCGACGTGATCGTGGACCCGGCCGACATGCGGCTCGACCCCCACTCGCTGCACGACACCCAGCAGGCGCCCGACCGCGGGCGTGACCAGGTGCTGGACCTGCTGCGCGAGCTGTCGGAGCGACCGTCGCGCGGGCACGACCGGCGCATCGTCTTCCGGTTCCTGGTGTCACCCGTGGAGATCGTGGGGACGGAGCGGGTGGAGGGCGTGGAGGTGGTGCGCAACGAGCTCTACCGCGGCAACAACGGCGAGCTGCGGGCGCGGGCCACCGACGAGCGCGAGGTGATCCCCGCCGACATCGTGTTCCGGGCCATCGGCTACCAGGGCGTGGCCCTTCCCGGCGTGCCCTTCGACCCCATCACCGCCACCATCCCGAACGATCGCGGGAGGGTCATCGAGCCGCTCACGGGTCAGGCACGCACGGGCGAGTACGCGGCGGGGTGGATCAAGCGGGGCCCCAACGGGATCATCGGCACCAACAAGCCGGACTCCCAGGAGACCGTGGAGGCCTTGCTGGAGGACGTGCGCGAGCAGCGCCTGCGGCGCGACGTGCTGCCGGCCAGGGTGTTCGAGCGCTTCCTCGCCGAACGGCAGGGCGAGGTGGTGTCGTTCACCGACTGGAAGTACCTCGACGCCCGCGAGGTGTCGAAGGGCGAGGAACTCGGCCGCCCGCGCCTCAAGTTCGCGCGGGTGGAGAACATGCTGCGCGCCCTGCGTGAGCGCGACAAGGCCTCCGGGGCCGGCTAGCCCGTCACTCGTGCCTCGGTGACCAGGGCAACGCGGCCCCGGTGCACCACGATGCCCATCCTCGACGAGTAGGTGGGGAGCAGGCTGGTGGGCGTGTCGGCCTCGCCCGTGGCCTCGAGCGGCAGGAACGTGGCCGTGATGGTGTTGCCCGCGCTCTGCCACGAGCGCTCGTACGCACCTTGGCCGGGGGTGCTCATGAAGGGATCCATCGCCGAGGTCGGCAGGAACACGCGTGCGGTGCCGAGCGGCGCGCCGCCGTCCGCCGGCTGGATGCGCATGGTCCACTGCCGGTTGCGGTACTTGCGCGGCTCGAGCGCCACGTTCACGTAGCGGTTGGCGTCGATGGTGGTGCCGTTCATCACGGCCCCGGGGGTGCCGGTGCCCGACCAGTCGTCGCAGGTGTACTCCCCCACCACGAGCTCCACGGGCACGGCCAGCCGGTTGATGATGCTGCCGCTCCAGTCGAAGCTCGGCGAACGGTCGGGGCAGGTCCTGGAGTCGGGCAGCTGTCCCGCGACCGCCGCGCGCGTGGTGGCGCCGGTGTCGGCGGTCGTCGTGGACTCGCCCCCGCATGCGGCGAGCAGGAGGGGTCCGCCCGCCATGGTGAGGCAGGCGAGCGCGGCATATCGCGTTCTCAAACGGGGGCCTCGATGATGTCGTAGAGGGTGTTGCGGCGGGCGGGCACGCGGCCGTGGGCGCGGATGGCGGCCTCCAGCTCATCGGCCGTCACCTCCTCGCCGTGGGACGCGCCCGACGAGCGGCTGATGCTCTCGTTCATGAGCGTGCCGCCCATGTCGTTGCAGCCGGCGTGCAGCAGGTTGGCGCCGCCGTCCAGCCCCAGCTTCACCCACGATGCCTGGATGTTGGGGATGAGGCCGTCGAACGCGATCCGCGCCACGGCGTGCACCAGCACCACCTCGTCCCAGGTGGGGCCGGGGCGCGAGCGCCCCTGGATGAAGATGGGCGAGGCCATGTGCACGAAGGGCAGCGGGATGAACTCGGTGAACCCGCCGGTGCGCCGCTGGATCTCGCGCAGCACCTCGTAGTGGTTGGCCCACGACACCGGGCCGTCGATGTGGCCGCACATGATGGTGCTGGTGGCGCGGATGCCCACTTCGTGCGCGGCGATCATCACCTCGGCCCACTCGGCCGTGCGGATCTTGTCGGGGCACAGGTGCTCGCGCACGTCGTCGTCGAGGATCTCGGCGGCCGTGCCGGGCAGCGATCCCAGGCCGGCGTCGCGCAGTCGCTCCAGGTACTCACGCACGCCCACGCCCAGGGTGTGCGCGCCCTGCCACACCTCCAGCGGGGTGAAGGCGTGCACGTGCATGTCGGGCAAGGCGCCCTTGATGCCCTCCACCACCGATGCATAGAAGTCGCCGGTGAAGTCCGGGTGGATGCCGCCCACCAGGCACACCTCGGTGGCGCCCTTGTCCCAGGCCTCCTGGGATCGGCCCACCACCTCGTCCAGGTCCATGCGGTAGGGGGTCTCGCGGGCGTTGTAGCTCTTGGGCCCGCGTGAGAAGCCGCAGAAGCCGCAGCGGAAGTAGCACTGGTTGGTGTAGTTGATGTTGCGGTTGACCACGTAGGTGACCTGGTCGCCGTTGGCGCGCTGGCGCAGCTGGTCGGCCACGTGGGCGATCACGTCCACCTCCACGCCCCGGGCCTCGAACATGCGCACCATCTCGGGCACGGTGGGCGGGGTGCCGGCCAGGGCCCGCTCGAGGATGGCGGCCAGGTCGGGTGGCACGCGGTCGAGGTCGCGCACCCACTCGCCCTCCATCCAGGCGGCGTCGGGCCACTCCGAGCTGGCGCGCCGCGCGGGCACGGGCGGGTGCATGTCGCGGCCGGGGGCCCAGGGATGGCGCGGGCGCGCGGCCCCGCGGCAGTCCACCTGCTGGAGCCAGCACGTGAACAGCGGCATTGCCACGCGGTCGCGCACGGCCTCGATGGGGGTGCCCAGCGGAAGCGCCGTGCGCTCCACCAGGACCTCGGGGAGGATGGCGTCGCGCAGCGCGGCCACCTGGTCGTCATCCCAGCCGTCCACCACCAGGTCGCGCGCGCCGGCCCGCACGGCCGCCACGGCGTCGTCCAGGCCACCGGCCACCAGCGACACCCGCGTGGTGCAGGCCGGGAGCGATGCCAGGTCCACTGCCTCCGCCAGGCGATCAGCGGTGGTGCGCAGGAACGCCGCGCCGGATCGCACCACCCCGTCCAGCACGTCGGCCCGCGAGCCCTGGTGCGCCACGGTGATGCGCATGCCGTCCACGCCGTCGCCGTGCAGCGCGATGGCCTGGTCCCAGGTGGTGACGAAGGCCATGCAGCCGCGGTCGGGGTCACCGAGCGACACCGGCAGGATGCGCGCGGCCAGCGCCGCGCCGATGCGGGTGTCGTCCCAGTCGTCGGACTCGCGGGCCGTGCCGCCGTCCGCGCGGTCGTCCCCCAGCCGGAGCAGCGTCACCCGGTCCATCAGGCCCCCGCCGCCACGAGCACGTCCTCGCGCGGGAAGCCCGCGTCATCCGAGAGGGCCCGCACGTGGGGCAGCACGCCCGGGTCCACCCAGTCGGGGTCGAGCGCGTACTCCGGGTACACCGTGAGGCGCTCGCGCAGGGGGTAGCCGGACTCCGCGCACATCCCCGACATCAGGTCCAGGTCGGGCCACGGGCGCTCGGGGTTGATGAAGTCGGGCGTCACCGGCGACACGCCGCCCCAGTCGTTGATGCCCGTGAGGAGCAGCGGCCCGTAGTCGGCCGACAGGTTGGGCGGCGCCTGGATGTTCATGTCGGGGCCCAGCACCAGCCGCGCGATGGCGCAGGTGGTCATGAGGTCGATCAGCCCGGGCTCCCCGGCGTCGGCCATGGGGGTCTCGGGCTTGGCCCGGAAGTTCTGGACGATGACCTCCTGGATGTGCCCGTACTCGTCGTGCAGGTCACGGATGGCCAGGAGGGCGTCCACCCGCTCGTCCTCGGTCTCGCCCAGGCCGATGAGGATGCCCGTGGTGAAGGGGATGCGCAGCTTCCCGGCCCGCCGGATCATGGCCAGCCGCGTGCGCGGCTTCTTGTCGGGGGCGTGCTCGTGCGGCCCGCCTGGGGCGCACAGCCGCTCGGACGTGCTCTCCAGCATGATCCCCTGGCTGGGCGATACCTCGCGGAGCTCGCGCAGTTCGCGCTCGCTCATGATCCCCGCGTTGGGGTGGGGGAGCAGGTCGTACTCCTCCATGACCATCCGGCACATGGCGACCAGGTACGACTGCGTGCTGTCGTGCCCGAACCCGCGCAGCACGTCGCGGTACTTGGGCCACCGCACCTCGGGCCGGTCGCCGATGCAGAACAGGGCCTCCTTGCACCCGAGCGCACGGGCCTCCTCGGCCATGCGCCGCACCTCGTCGGGCGAGAGGGTCTTGGCCCGCGGGCTGTCCTCGTCCACCGCGAACGTGCAGTACGAGCACACATCCCGGCACAGGTTGGTGAGGGGGATGAAGACCTTGCGCGAGTAGGTGACGATGGGCGGGCGGGTGAGGTCGCGCATGTGCGCGGCCGCCGCCCACAGGGCCGGGTGCTCGGCGCCGGTGGCGCCCGCCAGGGCCAGGGAGTCGGCCCGCGAGAGCCGGTCCCCGGAGAGGGCCTTCTCCACGGCCCCGCGCCGCGCGGGCGCGAGGCCGGTGAGCAGGGCCTCGTTCACCGGCCGGTCCTCCGGGTGGTGGCCTTGCGCCCGCCCGTGGTGCCTCTCTTCGCGGCCGTCATCTTGGGGGCCGCGGGCTTCTTGGCAGCCGGCTTCTTCGCAGCCGGCTTCTTGGCCGTGGTGGCCTTGGGAGCCGCGGCCTTCTTGGCAGCCGGCTTCTTGGCAGCCGGCTTCTTCGCGGCGCCCTTGGCCGGCGTGGCCGGGTCGGGGCCCTCGCCCTCGCGGAACTTGCGCCAGTCCGCCGGCCGCTTCTCCTGGAAGGACGCGATGCCCTCCTTGGGCTCGGGGCCGTACACGTGGTTCAGCGCCACCAACTCCAGTCCGTGCTGCACCGAGGAGTACAGGGCGTCGGTGGCCGTGTTCATGGCGATCTTGGCGAGGCGCAGGCCCTGGGGGCTCTTGCGAAGGATCTCGTCGCACCACTCGTCCACCAGGTCATCCAGCTGGTCGTCCGGCACCACCTTGTTCACCAGGCCCATCTCCATGGCCTCATAGGCGTCGTACTGGCGCACCAGGAACAGGATCTCGCGTGCCTTCTTCTCTCCCACCACGGCGGGCATCAGCTGGCAGCCCCACCAGAGGGGGGCCGACCCGATCTTGGGACCGGCCTGGCCGAACCGGCCCGACTCGCCGGACAGGGTGAGGTCGCACATCACGTTGAGCTCGTTGCCCCCGCCGATGCAGTAGCCCTTCACGCGGGCGATGACCGGCTTGCCGTTGTTGCGGATGGCATTGGCCACGCGGTGGCTGAGGGTGTGCAGGTGCCGCTTCTCGGCGGCGGTGCGGGTGGGGTCGGCCACGTCGCCGCCCACGCAGAAGGCACGGTCGCCGGCCCCGGTCAGCACCACCACGCCCACCGACTCATCGTCGGCCGCGCGCTCGAACGCCTCGCCCATCTCGATGATGGTCTGCATGCGGAACGCGTTCAGCCGCTCCGGGCGATTGATGGTGATGGTCGCGCGACCATCACCGGTCTCGTAGATGATGTCCTCGTAGGCCACGCCTGGGCTCCCTCGGTGGTAGCGGGTCCGGAAAGCGTACCGGGGACCGCGCGCCGGGTCACCCCAACCGATCGGGCCCCGTGGGATGGTGTCTCGCAATGCGATACGCACCCCGTGCGCGACGGCTCACCACTTGCCGGGGGTGGGGCGTGCTGATACTTATTCCGCCTTCGTCGCATCCGTCACAAGACGGCGTTTCACCTTTCGAGACTTGGCTACCACCGAGCACACCGAAGCAGTCTCCGCGCCGGGCCGCTACCGGATCCAGGCCGTGGAGCGCGTGGGCGCCATCCTCGACGTGTTCACCCCCGAGGTCCCGGAGCTCGGGGTGACCGAGATCGCCGAGCGCACGGGCCTGCACAAGAGCACCGCGCACCGGTTCCTGGTGAACCTGGAGGCCGTGGGCCTGCTGGAGCGCGACCCCCGGTCGCAGCGCTACCGCCTGGGGCTGCGCATGTTCGAGATGGGCGGCATCGTGCTGGAGCAGATGAGCCTGTGGGACGAGGCCCTGCCGTTCCTGGAGCAACTGGTGTCCGAGTCGGGCGAGACCGGTCACCTGGCGGTGCTCGAGCGCGGCGAGGCCATCTACATCGAGAAGGTCGAGGCCAGGCGTGCCCTGCGCATCCCGTCGGCGATGGGCCGCGGATACCCGGCGCACGCCACCAGCCTCGGCAAGGTTCTCCTCTCCGACCTCGGGGAGGATGAGGTGCGCGCCATCACCGACGCGCACGGCATGACGTCGTACACCTCCACCACCACCACCGACGTGGACCGGCTGCTCGCAGAGCTGGCCGCCATTCGCGACCAGGGCTACGCGGTGGATGACGAGGAGTACGACGAGGGCCTCCGCTGCGTCGGGGCCCCCATCCGCGATCACACCGGTCGCGTCGTTGCCGCACTCGGCATCGGCGGGCCCGTGACCCGGGTGACCCCCGAGCGCGTGGATGCACTCGCGCGCCTCGTCATCGACGCCGCCGACGGGCTGTCACGCCGTCTCGGCGCCTCGCAGTCGGGGGCCTATACGCGTGCTGCGAGCCGCGTGCGGGCCACCACCGATCCAACCCCGCGGCCGAGCGCCGCTCTCCGCGCCGTCCGGTAGTCGGGCGACGCATTTCCCGAAAGGAGCAGTACCCCTATGAGCAGCGATGTTCTGAAGGACATTCGCGACGCGCTGTCCAGCCGCACCCAGCACTTCGTGCTTCCCAAGCAGTGGGCGTCCATGCGCAAGGCCGAGGCCCTCGAGAAGGAGACCGGCAAGCGCATCCTCCACTTCGAGAAGGGCGACTTCCAGGGCGACGAGTTCTACCCCGCGCCGCACATCTACGAGGCTGCAGCGAAGGCCGTGCATGACGGCCACGTGCGATACGTGCCGGGCCCGGGTCTTCCCGAGCTGCGTGACGCCATCGCCGAGGAGATGACCTCGCGCGGTCGTCCGACCAAGCGCGAGGAGGTGCTGGTGACCATGGGGGCCAAGCACGCCCTCACCCAGTCGCTGCTGACCATCGTGGACCAGGGCGACGAGGTCATCTTCCCGAACCCCGGCTACCCGCCGGACGAGTTCTGGATCACCTACGCCGGCGGCAAGGTGGTGTACGCCCCGCTCGTGGAGCCGGACTTCGCGTTCGACCTCGACTCCCTGCGGTCGCTCATCACGCCGAAGACCAAGATGCTCATCATCAACACCCCGCAGCGCCCGAACGGCATGATCGTGCGCCAGCTGGATGAGATCGCGGAGATCTGCAAGGAGCACGGCATCACGGTGCTCACCGACGAGATCTTCTCGCACATGGTGTACGAGCCCCAGAAGCACGAGAGCATCTCGTACGTGAAGGACTTCAAGGACCAGTCGATCGTGGTCGACACGTTCTCGAAGACCTACATCATGACCGGCTTCCGCATCGGCTGGTGCGTGGCCAACGCCGAGCTCATCACGGCCATGGACATCTTCCAGCAGAACTCGGTCACCAACGTGCCCGCGTTCGTGCAGCTGGCCGGCCTGGCCGCCATGACCGGCCCGCAGGACCACGTGCTGCAGCAGACGGCGCGCCTCAAGGCCAAGCGCGACTTCGTGGTGTCGAAGTTCAACGAGATCGAGGGCATCGACTGCATGACGCCCGACGGCTCGTTCTACGTGTTCCCGGACATCCGCGGCACGGGCATGACCGCCCAGCAGTTCGCCGACTACCTGGTGGAGGAGCACCAGGTGGGCGTGGTGGCCGGCAACGCCTTCGGCGACCGCGGCGAGGGCCACATCCGCTTCACCTACGCCGCCCCCGACGACATCCTCGAGGAGGGCATGGAGCGCATCAAGAAGGCCGTCGAGGCCCTCTAGAGCACGACTCCGCGTAGTACGGCACGAAACGAAGGCCCCGGCTCATGCCGGGGCCTTCGTCGTTTCGGGGGGCTGTCGCGCCGGGAGGGCGGAGGGGTCGCTCACACGCCCGGCCCGTGATCGGCGGTTGCGGGGGCCGCAACCGCGGGATCACACCGGGCTACGTCCGCTCACCCTTCGGCGCTCCCGGCGCTCGTGCTCCCGCTGCCTACGACCCCGGCGTGAGGGCCACCTTGATGCTGCCGTCGAGGCGCTGGTCCATGATCCGGTAGCCCTCGGGGGCGTCCTCCAGCGGGAGGTCGTGGGTGAACACGATGGACGGGTCCATCCGTCCGGCCTCGAGGTGCTCCATCAGGCCCGGGATGTAGTGCCGTGACGGGCACACGCCCGGGTGGATGGCCACGTTCTTCATGAACGCCATCGCGTACGGCTGGCCCGATGCCTCCTCGAAGAAGTGCGACATTCCCACCACGCCCACGTGGCCGCCGGGGCGCGTGACCGTGATGGCCTGCTCGATGGTGCCGTTGGACGAGATGGTCTCCACCGCGCCGTCCGCGCCAAGGCCCTCGGTGAGCTCCATCACCGTGGCCACCACGTCCTGCTCCTTGCCGTTGATCGAGTGGGTGGCGCCCGCCGCGCGGCCGATCTCCAGGCGGTCGGCGTGGTGGCCCACGTGGATGATGCGCTCGGCGCCGAGGAGCTTGGCCGAGATCACGCCGGAGAGGCCCACCGCGCCGTCGCCGATCACCACGGCCGTGCTCCCGGGGCCGACACCGGCGTTCACGGCCGCGTGGTAGCCGGTGGACAGCACATCACCCAGGGGAAGCACCTTGGCGTCGTGCTCCGCGGAGGCCAGGGCATCGGGGATCCTCACCAGGGTGCCGCCCGCCTGGGGCACGCGCAGGTATTCGGCCTGGCCGCCCTCCACCTGGCCGCCGGCGTGCTCACCCCAGAAGGGGCTGCCGAAGATCCCGCCCGAGGTGCACGACGTCTGCACGCCCAGGCCGCAGCAGGTGCATGAGTTGTCGGAGAATGCGAAGGGCGCCACCACGCGGTCGCCCACCGAGATGCCCGTGACCTCGGGGCCCACCTCCTCGACCACGCCCACGAACTCGTGGCCCAGCCGGAGTCCCGGCTGCATGCCCAGCGCGTCGCCGTAGTGGAGGAAGTGCAGGTCCGACCCGCAGATGCCTGCCTTGGTGACGCGCACGATGGCGTCGGTGGGGGCGAACATCTGCGAGTCGGGGACATCCTCGACCCGGATGTCACCGGTGCCGTGGTAGGTGGTGGCGCGCACTGGAGGGTCTCCTCGTTTGCTAAAGGTTTAGTAATGCTCGAGCGAGTGTAACCTGATTCCGGTGACAGCGCGCAAGGGGACACGGGCAGATGTCGTGGCGATCGACGCGATGGTGCGTGCGGGAGGCGCCCTGGCGCGCGTGCTCGACGACGCCGTGCGCCGCGCCGGGGGCGTTGGGTGGAGCCAGCACCAGGTGCTGGTGCGCCTTGCCCAGGCTGATCCCGCCCCGCTTGAGCCGCGCCAGATCGCTGCCGCGATCGGCTCGGGGTCGGCGCATGTGACCATCCTGCTCGACCAACTGGTGAAGGCGGGCCTCGTGGAGCGTCGCCCCCACGCCACCGATCGCAGGCGCCGTGAGGTGGTCCTCACTGACGCGGGTCGCCAGTGCGCGGCGTCCACCGCGTCTGCCGTGGAGGTGACGGCACGGGGGGTGATGGCCCGGGCCCACGGGGTGAGCACGGACGACATCCTGGCCGTGGCCGCCGCGCTGGACGACGCCGTTGGGGACGTGGGGGGACCGCTCACCGCCGATGCCGCCGCGTCGGCGCGCGCCCGCAAGATCCCCGGCGGGCGCTGAAGTCGGGCCACCCGCCGCGCGGGGCGGGTTATGCTCTCCGCCGCCTTGGCGCCCGTCCCTGGAGCGCCGAAAACGATTTCGAGGAGTTCCTGTGGCTGAGCGTCTTTTCTGGGAGGAGCTGGAGGCCGGCGACACCGCCGAGTCGCTTCGTCGTACGGTCACCGAGGCCGACGTCGTCAACTTCTGCGGCGTGTCCGGTGACTTCAACTGGTTCCACATCGACGACGTCGGCGCCAAGGACTCCGTGTTCGGGCAGCGCGTCGCCCACGGCATGCTGGTCACCTCCATCGCCACCGGCCTGCAGGTGGAGAAGATGGAGCCCAAGATCGCCACGGCCGCGTTCGTGGGCCTCGACTCGTGGCAGTTCCGTGCGCCGGTGTTCATCGGCGACACCATCCGCGTCAAGCGCACCATCGGCGAGAAGGCCGAGAACGAGAAGAACCCGAAGGCCGGCTGGTGCAAGTACGAGATCGAGGTCCTCAACCAGGAGGACAAGGTCGTGCAGCGCGGCGTCTGGAACATGCTCATCCAGCGCAAGGGCTAGTCATCCGCCCGGGGCAGGCGCCCCGGTGGACCGCGTGACCAGGGGGCGTCCTTCGGGGCGCCCCCTGACGTTTCTGGCAGGGGTGGCACGCAGCATGTCGAAACCACGGGCATGGCTACCACCGATCATGGAATGACCGTCGCCGAGGCCGCGCAGGCCCTTGGCGTGAGCGAGCGCACCGTGTGGCGCTACCTGCGCTCGGGCCGCCTGCACGGCGAGACCGTGGGCCCCGTGGGCCAGCAGCGCACCCTCATCGACCCCGACGGCATCGAGGCCGTGCGCGCCGGGCGCGGGGGCGAGGAGGCAGCTGCCCTGCGCGCCGACGTGGAGCGGCTGTCGGACGAGGTGGCGGTGCTGCGCGCCGAGCGCGAGCAACTGCGCACCGCCCTTGGTGCCGCCCGCGCCGAGATCGCCCGGCTGCGCAAGCCGGTCAGCGCGCGCGCCGGCGACATGGTGCTGGCGGGCCTGTCGCACCTGGCCGCCCGTCGCGGCCCGCGGCACGCCACCCGCTAGCTCCCCACGGCGGCATACACCGGGTGGCCCCACCTGATACGCCGGGTAGCACCATTGCCCGGACCGGGCGGGCTGCGTATACGGTCGGGGCATGACTTCGAACTCGTTTCCCCACGGGGCCGTTGACACGTCAGGCGCCGTCCGCGCCTTCGTCCGCCGCGCCGCGGACGCAGCGGGCTTCCACCTCCTGGGCATCGCATCCGCGGTGGTGGCCGCGGCGCTGTGGGTCACCGCGCTCACCGCCGGCCTCGTGCTGGCGATCACGGTGGTCGCCGCGCCGGCGATCCTCGCCGTGATCGCGGTCGTCCGGGCGTTCACCCGCCTCGAGCGACGCCGCGCCCTGATGGTGATCCCCGTGCCCATTCCCGAGTCGCCGCCCGTGGATCGTGGGCAGCCCGCGTGGGCGCGCCTGAAGGCATCGCTGCGTGATGGCGGTACCTGGCGCGACCTGGCCTGGACCATGCTCACCAGCGCGCTGTCCTTGGTGCTGGGCGTGGCGGCGATCGCGGCGTGGGCGGCCGCGGCGTACCTCGTCTCGCTCCCTGCCTGGTACTGGTCCACACCGGCGTCATCCGGCGTCCCCTCGGTGGGCGTGGCCATTGATTCGCTCCCACGTGCCCTGCTGGCCTGCCTCGTGGGCGTGCTTCTGGTGCCGATTGCCGCGCTGATCGGCATCGTGCTCGCACGGGTGGACGTGGCTGCCATGCGCGCCGTGCTCACCCCGGCGCAGGGAGCCCCGGATCGCGCTGTGTCCGGTTCGGCCCCGGCCGGACCGGCGGCCTCCGGCGAGCCACCCCTTGCAGGGCTCACCCCGCGCGAGAGCGAGGTGCTGGGCCTGATGGCGGAGGGAATGTCCAACGCGGCCATTGCCTCCGAGCTGGTCATCACCGAGGGCGCGGTGGAGAAGCACGTGGCGAACATCTTCGGCAAGCTCGACTTGCCGCCCTCGTCGGCGGAGCACCGGCGCGTGCTGGCCGTGCGACGCTACCTCGACGCCACCCCCCAGTAGCTCGTCGCACCCCGAAACGACGAAGCCCCCGGCGCGCATGCGCGCCGGGGGCTTCGCGTACCCCGAACGGGAATGTGCCCGCGGGCGGGTCCTAGAGGCCCAGCTCCTTGCTGATGATCAGCTGCTGGATCTCCGAGGTGCCCTCGGTGATGCTGGCCAGCTTGGCGTCGCGGTACATGCGCTCCACCGGGTACTCGGTGATGTAGCCGTAGCCACCGTGGATCTGCACGGCGTCGCGGGTGACCTCGTCGGCCACCTCGGCCGAGAAGTACTTGGCCATGGAGGCCTCCTTCACGCACGGCTGGCCGGTCTCGTAGAGCCAGGCGGCCTTGTACGCGAGGGCCTTGGCGGCCTCCACCTTGGTGGCCATGGTGGCCAGCTTGAAGCGCAGGGCCTGGAACTTGCTGAGCGAGCGGCCGAAGGCCTCGCGCTCGTTGGCGTACTTGAGCGCCTGCTCCAGGGCGGCCTCGGCGATGGCGGCGCTCTTGACGCCGTGCGAGACGCGACCCGTGATGAGGGCCTCCATCAGGGCGCCGAAGGCACCCTCCTTGCCGCCCAGCAGGGTCTCCTCGCCCACCTCGCAGTCCTCGAACACCAGCTCAGCGGTGTCGGAGGAGCGGTGGCCCATCTTCTCGAGCTTGCGGGTGACCTCGAAGCCCGGGGTGTCGCGGTCGACGATGAACACCGAGATGCCCTCGCCGCGCTTGTCCTTGTCGGTGTAGGCGGCCACCAGGCAGAAGTCGCAGATGTTGCCGTTGGTGATGAAGTTCTTGCGGCCGTTGATGACGTAGCCGTTCGAGGTCTTCTTGGCGCTGGTGGCGAGGCCGGCGGCGTCGGAGCCCGTGTTGGGCTCGGTGATGGCGTAGGCGCCGATGGTCTGGCCGGCGATGGCGTCGGGCAGGTACTTGGCGCGCTGCTCGTCGTTGCCGAACTTGTAGATGGGGAACGACGCCAGGTCGGCGTGCGCGTTGACCGACGCGGTGATGCCGGCGCACACCTTGGTCATCTCCTCGACGAAGATGCACTCGGTGATCTTGCCGGCGTCGATGCCGCCGTACTCCTCGGGGAACACGATGCCCAGCAGGCCCAGCTCGCCCAGCTTGGGCATGAGCTCCACCGGGAACTTCTCGGCCTTCTCTGCATCCTCAACGAGCGGGGCGATCTCCGCCTCGGCGAACTCCCGCACCATTGCGCGGATGTCCTCCTGCTCCTCCGTGAACGCGTAATTCAGCATTGGGCTCCTGCCTTCGGGGTCGTCTGGCGCGGGTTCCGGGATGTTAGAACGACCTGTAACGGACCTCACAAGGACAACGGGGGGTTCGCGGAGGTAGGGACAGGTGCCCCGGACGTGCCCGGGACAGCCGTTCCGGGCCGGGCGTAGCCTTTCCCCATGGCCAATCCATTCAGCCTTGACGGACGCGTGGTCATCATCACCGGGGCGTCGCGGGGCATCGGCAAGGGCACCGCCATCGCCGTGTCGGAGTCGGGGGGCTACCCCGTGCTGGTGGCCCGCACCGAGTCGGACCTGCGCGACCTCGCCGCCCAGTTGCCCGGCCCCTCCGCGGTGGTGGTGGGCGACGTGGCCGATCCAGACGTGCCCGCGCGCGCCGTGGCCGCCGCCGAGGAGGCCGGCGGGCTGTGGGGCCTGGTGAACAACGCGGGGATCACGCCCTACTACGCACCCGCGACCGACACCACCGATGAGCAGTGGGACCACCTGCTGCAGGTGAACGTGCGGGCGGCCGCGGCGTTCGCGCGCGCGTCGGCGCGTGCCATGCAGGCGCGCGGCCGCGGCGGCCGCATCGTGAACCTGTCGTCCATCGCGGCGTTCGCCGGCCTTCCGGCGCTGGTGGGCTACAACGCCACCAAGGCGGCACTGGATGCCATGACTCGCACCATGGCGGTGGAACTGGGGCCCGAGGGGATCCTGTGCAACTCCATCGCCCCGGGCACCATCGTCACGGAGATCGTGGAGGACCTGATGAACCAGAACCCGGCGCTCCGCGACAAGTTCGTGTCGAAGACAGCCATGGGCCGGGTGGGGTCGGTGGCCGAATCGGCATGGCCCATCGTGTTCCTGCTGTCGGACGCGTCGTCGTTCATGACCGGCCAGGTGCTGGTGGTGGATGGCGGGCGCCTCGCGGCCGCGTGACCGGGGAGGTGGAGGCATGAGGGTCGTGATCGCCGGGGCGGGCACCGCGGGGTGCGTGCTCGCCAACCGCCTCTCCGCTGACCCGGGCGTCGAGGTGCTGTTGCTCGAGAGCGGGCCGCACTACCGGCCCGGCGAGTGGCCCCCGGAGCTCGCGCACGCGTACCGCATCATCAAGGAGACCCACGACTGGGGGTTCACGGCGCAGGCCGGCGCGTCGCCGCGCGGCGTGCACGTGCCGCGCGGCCAGGTGGTGGGCGGCTCATCCATCACCAACGCCACCATCGCGCTGCGCGGACTGCCCGAGCACTACGACGACTGGGCGGCGTTCGTCCCCGGGCTCGACTGGCAGGCCATGCTGCCGTGGCTCAAGATGATCGAGACCGACGAGCAGTTCGGCGCCGAGCCGTACCACGGCGACCGCGGTCCCATCCCGATCAACCGGTACCCGCGCGACGACTGGTACCCGCTGCTCGAGGCCTTCGCCGAGGCCGCGCTCGCCCGCGGTCATGCGTGGGTGGACGACCACAACGCGCCCGGCGCCGTGGGCGTGGGGCCCACTCCGTTCAACATGCGGGACGGCGTGCGCCAGACCCCTGCCGACCTCTACCTGGACCCGGTGCTCGGGCGCGACAACCTCACCCTGGTGACGGGCGCGCGGGTGGATCGCCTGGTGCTGGACGGCACGCGGGTGACCGGCCTGGTGGTGATGGACGAGGCCACCGGCGAGCGCACCACGCACGAGGCCGACCACGTGATCCTGTGCCTCGGCACCTACCAGAGCCCGCCCGTGCTGCTGCGCTCGGGCGTGGGGCCGGCGGATGCCATCACGCCGCTGGGGATCCCCCTGGCGCACGAGTTGCCCGGCGTTGGCCGCGGCATGCAGGACCACCCCAAGATCTCGTACCGCTTCTGGATCTCCACCGACATCCCGGCGTGGCCGCACCCGTGGATCCAGGTGCTGCTCACGGCGAAGGCTGAGGTGAACGGCGAGGAGCGGCTATTCCAGGTGATGCCCTACGTGGGATTCGTGGACGGCGGCCACCGGATCAGCGAGTTCAACGTGCAGGTGGCCGACTCCCGAGGGCGCACCGGTCGCGTGGACATCCAGTCCACCAACCCGATGGACCAGCCCGTCCTGCGCATGGGCTGGCTGGAGGCCGAGGGCGACCGCGACCTCGCCGAGGCGGCGGGCCGTGAGCTGATGGCCGTGGCCCGCACGGCCCCGCTGGCCGAAATGCTCGACCCCTGGCCCAACATGGACGACCCGGACCATGCGCTCCGCACGGTCGAGACCTTCCACCACCCCGTGGCAACCCTGCGCATGGGCCAGGGCGACGACCCCATGGCGGTCACCGATGGCCAGGGCCGCATCCGGGGCCTCGACGGCGTGTGGTGCATGGACGCCTCCGTCATTCCCCGGGTTCCATCGGCCAACACCCACCTGGCCGTGATCGCGCTGGCCGAGAAGCTGGGCGCGGGCTTCCTCCGGGAGACGGGCCACGGGGCCGCGGCGGTGAGCCCGGGCTAGCAAGGGTCCGGGGTCTTCCGGAGGGAAGACGAAATACCGCCCCGGCCGTCCGGGGCACCGCCCCGGATGCCGTGCGCTGTCGTTCGCGACCGGAGGAAGACCCCGGACCCTTGCCCGGCGCCCCGGGGCGCCGCGGCACGGGTTTCTAGGCCTTGGTGCCAGCCCGGCGCTCGGCCAGCAGGGCGGCGATGGCCTTGCGCATGGCAGGCGAGTCGGGCTCGACGCTGGCGGGGAAGTACATGGCCACGCGGCCGCGGCGGTCGACAAGGTACTTGTTGAAGTTCCACTGGGGCTGGCGGCTCCACGACGGCGCCGCAAGGCCACGGAACAGGGGGATGGCCTTCTGGCCGGTGACCTTCGAGATGCGCAGCATGGGGAACGACACGCCGAAGTTGCGCTTGCAGAAGCGGGCGACCTGCGCGTTGGTGGGGAGCTCCTGCTGGAAGTCCTTCGACGGCACGCCGACCACGCTCACGCCGTCGCCCTTGCGCTGGCGCCACAGGGCCTCGAGGGGCCGGTATTGGTCGCTGTAGCCGCAGTGGCTGGCGGTATTGACCACCAGCACCACCCGCCCGCGAAGGCGCGCGAGGTTGATGGGGTCGCCATCCAGCCGCTGGTAGGTGCCCGACAACACGGGAGCGCCGCGTTCGGACGGCGGCACCACCGGGCCATTGCCCCACGCCGCCGCCGGTGCCAGGGCCAGTGCCGCCACGAATGCGACGAGTGCGGTGCGCATGGGCGCAGGGTATGTCGTTTCGCGTCCGGACCGGACGGGAACGGTCAGCGCCCGGCGGCCGCCCGGGCCAGCCGGTCGCGCACGGCAGCGCCGACGCCCTCGGCGGGGGGCGGCACGGCCACGATCGCCTGGCAGCCCTCGGCGTCGGCCCGGCGGAACGCGGCGTAGAGCCGCGCGGCGTAGTCGTCGGGGTCGCCCATCGGGCCCAGCACGACGGCCTGCGCCGGCGCGCCCGGCACGGGCCCCTCGCACATCAGCGCCACGCGACTGCCTGAGTTCGCGAGCTCGGACGCACGGCCCGCGGCGCGGGCGGCCGACTCCACCACCTCCACGCGCGCTCCCGGGGCGTAGTGCGACTCCAGCATCCCCGGCGCGCGGGCCGGACCCGATGCCTGCGCCGCCACGGGGCGTCCGATCACCTGGGACAACTGGGCTGCGGAGATACGCCCGGGTCGGAGGACCTGCGGCGGGTCGGTGGTCATGTCCACGACGGTGGACTCGATGCCGATCTCGCAGGGGCCGCCGTCCAGGACCACGTCCACGGCATCGCCGAGCTCATCGGCCACATCCGCGGCGCGAGTGGGCGACGGGCGGCCGAAGCGGTTGGCCGACGGGGCGGCCACGGGGCCGCCGAACGCGCGCAGCAGCGCCAGGGCCACCGGGTGGGCGGGCACCCGCACCGCCACGGTGTCGCGCCCTCCGGTCACCGCGTCGGGCACGGTAGGGGAGCGCGTCATCACCAGGGTGAGGGGGCCGGGCCAGAAGGCGTCGGCCAGCGCCCGGGCATCGGGGGTGATCTCGTCGACGAGGGCGGCGGCATCCCCGGCGGACGCCACGTGGCAGATGAGGGGGTGGTCCTGGGGACGACCCTTGGCGGCGAAGATGCGCCCAACCGCGTCGGGGTCGCGCGCGTCGGCGCCCAGGCCGTACACCGTCTCGGTGGGGAACGCGACGAGGCGGCCCCGGGCGAGCGCCTGCGCGCCCGCGGCCACGGCCGCCTCGTCGGACCCCGTCACGGACATGGTCCTACGGGGTGGGGCACTGGGGCGCGCCGATGGTGCACACCTGCTTGGTGGCCGCGATCCGCGACGCCTTGGTGGCGCGCAGGGTGCCCACTCCCGGAGTGGTGGAGAACGTGGCCGTGCCGTCTGCCCCGGTGGTGGCGGTAGCGGCGCCGTAGGTGACCGTGGCGCCCGCGGACGGGGTGCGCACGCGCTTCCACGTGACCTCGTTCACCTGCACGGTGAAGGTGCCCGGCTGCACGGCCGCGCCCGGCGCGATGTCCGTGGACGGCGATGCGATCTCCAGCACGGTGTCCTTCTCCGCGCCCCAGTACCAGGTCACGCGATCGCCCCGGCCCAGGTTCACGTTGTTCGCGCCCTTGGGCCAGTAGAGGCTGTTCACGCGGTAGTTCCAGCCCTTGGCGCCCTTGGGGGCGATGCGGTTGATGCTGCTCACGTAGGGCGCGCCGAAGCTGGCGTACCAGGTCCACTTGAGCGGCAGCTGGTTGGCCGGCGCACCGGTGATGAGCTGCGACAGCACGCTGCGCGCGGAGATGCGCACGCGGGCGCCGCTGGTGTCGCGCACCACGCGGGTGCCCGTCTTGCGCACCGCCACCCATGCGGGCGCCAGCACGTTGGACTGGGGACCCTCCACGCTGAGGACGGTGTTGTTGAAGGCCGGGTCGTTGGACGCCTGGCCGAGCGCAGCAGGGGCGAGCGCGGCCAGCGTGGCCGCGGCTCCCGCGGTGGCGGCCAGCATGTGTCGTCTCTTCATGGGTTCTCCTCCGGACGTGGCAGGGGGCGACCCTAGCCGGGCGCCGTGGACGCCTGCCCCGGTGCGCAGGGTGCGCTTGTACCTGCGTTTTCCGGCACCCCACGTGTGGAACGGACACATGTGATGTGCGCGGGGTATTGTCCCGCGTCCATGGGTACCGCTCCCTCCTGGGAAATCACCCTCTTGCGACGCCCGCCGGGGGCCCGCCGCCCGCGCGTCGCCGGGCGCGTGGTGTTCGAAGCGCCCGACCTGGCGTGCGCGCGCACCGCCGCCCGCAAGGCGCTGGAGGAGCGCCAGACGGGTGATGACAAGTGGTCGCTCGGCGTGCTGAAGCCCCTCACGCCCAAGGCGCCGGGCACCCACCGCTACCGCGTGGTGTACGCGGTGTGGGAGGCGGCCGACGACTTCTTCGAGCGCCGCGACGTGCACGAGGTCGAGGTGTGGGCCGCCGACGCGCAGGACGCGCGCCGCCTGTCGCACGCCGAGATCCAGGACGTGGAGGGCTACCAGCCCGCGTGGCGCGTGCGGCACGTGGTGCGCGTGCCCGACCGGGCCTGACCCCCGTGGCCACCCCCCGGTACCCGCTGGTCATCGGGGATGATCGCGTGGACACCCCGGAGTGGTTCCCGGTGGACGACCGCGCCACGGGCGAGGTGATCGCCGAGGTGGCGATGGGGCGGCCGGAGGACGTGGACGCCGCGGTGGCCCGTGCCCGGGCGGCGCTCCCGGGATGGGAGGCCCTGGGGCCGCAGGGGCGCGCCGGCGCCATCCGGCGCTACGCCCAGGTGCTGGACGAGCACCAGCCCGTGATCGCGGAGACGATCCACCGCGAGGAGGGCAAGCCCCTGGGCGAGGCCCAGGCCGAGGTGGCCCGGGCATGCGAGGTGGTGCACCACTTCGCGGGCGAGGCCGAGCGCCTGTGGACCATGCAGTTGCCCGGCGCCAACCTGTCCACCGGATCCATCGTGCGGCCCGCGCCCATCGGGGTGGTGGCCGCCATCACCCCGTGGAACTTCCCGGTGGCGCTGGTGCTGTGGAAGCTGGGCCCGGCGCTTGCGGCCGGCTGCTGCATGATCGTGAAGCCCGCGGAGGAGGCGCCGCTGGCCGCCCGCATGCTGTGCGACCTGGCCACGGAGGCCGGCCTGCCCGACGGCGTGGTGTCGTGCATCACCGGCGACGGCCCCACCATCGGCGAGGCGCTGTGCACGCACCCCGGGGTGGACAAGGTGGCGTTCACCGGGTCGCGTCGCGTGGCCGAGCAGATCGCCGCCTGGGCGTCGCCGCGCCTCAAGGCCCTGTCGCTCGAGCTGGGCGGCCATGGCGCGCTGGTGGTGCTGGACGACGCCGACATCGACGGCGCGGTGGAGGTGGCGCTGGTGCAGGGCTTCGCCAACTGCGGCCAGGCCTGCTACTCGGTCAACCGCATCCTCGTGCCCCGCGCCATGGAGCAGGACTTCCTCACGCGCCTGCGCGCGGGAATCGCGGGCCTGGAGCTCGGGCCCATGGCCACCGATCGCGGGCGGGCGCGGCACCAGATGCTGCTGGACGACGCCCGGGCGAAGGGGGCCACGGTGGAGGGCGGCGCCCTGCGGGAGGGCAACTACGTGGAGCCCGCGCTGGTCACCGGCGCGGGGCCCGGCGTGCTGCTGGTGGACGAGGAGCCCTTCACCCCGGTGGTGGCGGTGATGCCGTATGACGAGGTGGACGACGCCATCGCCGAGGCCAACCGGCCCGACTACGGCCTGGTGTCGTATGTGTGCGGGGGTCCGCAGCGGCGCACCCTCGAGGTGGCCGAGCGCATCGACTGCGGCACGGTGGTGGTGAACGGCTGGCGGGTGGTGGTGCCCTACGCGCCGTACGGCGGATGGAAGGGGTCCGGGATCGGCACCGAGCTGGGGCACCCGGGCATGGAGGCCTTCATCCGCTGGCAGCACCTGCGGGTACTGGCCTAGCTGCTCACCCGCCCGCGGCCACGTGCACGCGGCGCGCGAACACCAGCTGCTCCACCTTGGGCCGCGCCCCGGCCAGGCCCGAGTCGCCGATGCCGCCCACCACCAGGTGGGCGTCCTGGTAGAGCGGTCCCTCGTTCACGGTGATGCGTGCCCCCTTCAGCGCCCGCGCCACGTTCATGGCCATCTCGTCCGGCCCGAACACCGCCGCCCCCAGTCCGAAGGGCGTGTCGTTGGCCAGCGCCACGGCCTGCCGGGCATCGTCGGCGATGACCAGCCCGCGAAGGGGCGCGAACGACTCATCGCGCCACAGGCGTGCATGCAGTGCCGTGCGGGGCAGCAGCACCACGGTGGGGGACATCCCGGCGTCGGACGGTCCCCCCGTGAGCACCTTGCCTCCCGCGGCCACGGCCTCGTCCAGGTCGGCCAGCGCGCGCGACAGCGCCGGGCCCGCGATGGGGGCCACGTCGGTGCGCTCGTCGTCGGCCGGGCCCGTGACCAGCGACTCCACGGCGTCGAGGAGCAGGGGCACGAACTCATCGCGGGCGGCGCGCTCCACGATGATGCGCTTCGCCGCCATGCACAGCTGCCCCGCGTTGGCGAACCCGCCCAGCGCCGCGGCCTCGGCCGCGCGGTCCATGTCGGCGCCGTCCAGCACCACCATGGCGTCGTTGCCCGACGCCTCGGGGATGTACGGCCGCATCACCGCCCCGTCGGCATATGCCGCCGAGAGGCGCGCCATGTGCCGGCGGCAGGTGGCGGTGGATGCGTGGGCCACCACCGCGCCGATGCCGTCGGCGCAGATGAGGGCCTCGGCCTCCTCGGGGGGCGCGGTGACCACCTGCACCGCGCCGATGGGCCAGCGGTAGGTGAGGGCCTCGAGCACGCGCGCGGTGGTGGTGCCCACCCGGCGCGAGGGCCGTGCCAGCACCGCGTTGCCGCCGGCGAACGCCGAGGCCGCGATGAGCGTGGGTACCCAGATGGGGGAGTTGGCCGAGTGCCACCCGAACACCACGCCGTAGGGGGAGAACTCCAGTTGCGTGGTGCCCGTGCGGGCGGGCACCTGGCGCGGGCGGATGGACTCGGCCAGGTCGGGCAGGGCGTCGAGCAGGTCGAGGGCGCTGGCGATCTCACGGCGCGCGAACCGGCGGGCCTGGCCCGCCTCGGCCACGGCGGCGTCCTCGATGGCCTGCGCCTCGGCGGCGATGGCCCGCGCGCCGGACGCCACCAGGTCGAGCCGTGCGTCCAGGTCCATCGTGCGCAGTTCCTGCACCGCGTACTGTGCGATGCCGATCATCTCGGTGGAGGCGGTGGTCACGGTGGGTGAGTCTACGAGCGCGGTGGCCCCGCGCATCCTCGTGCGCGGCACGCCCGACGACCTGGCCCGCGACTTCGCCCTGCTCGCCGGCCTGGAACCCCTGGCGTGGACGCCCGACGGCCTGGTGGTGGCGCCCTTCGCCGGCGGCCGCGACCCCGGGGAGCAGGCCGATCGGCTGGCGCTGGTGTCGTTGCCCGTCGAGCCCGCACCCGGGCCCACGCCCCCGTTGCCGTTTCCCGCTGCCGTGGGGGGCGGGGTGTACCGGCGTTCGCCCGGCCATGCCCCCGCGCCTCGTGGGCTGCCCGAGGTGGTGCTGGTGGACGGGGATGGCTTCGGCCTGGCCGAGCACCCCACCACGGGCATGTGCCTGGACCTGCTGGCCCACCTGCCTTCCGGACCGGCGCTGGACGCCGGGTGCGGCAGCGGCATCCTGGCGCTGGCCTGGGCGCGGCTGGGCCGCGGCGCGGTGCTGGCGGTGGACGTGGAGCCCCGGGCGGTCGCGCAGGCCCGTGAGTCGGCGTGGGCCAGCGGGCTGGACGCCCTGGTGAGCGTGCGCCGTGCCGGCCTGGGCGCCCTGGCGCCGGAGCAGGTGGGCGGACGTGTGGTGCTGGCCAACTGCCCCCGCGTGGCGCACGACGCCCTGCTGTCGGTGGAGGGCCAGCCGGTGCCCACGGGGCTCCTGCTCTCGGGCCTGCAGGCGGGGCCCATGGATGAGGTGATCGCCGCGTGGGCCGCGCGGGGCCTGAGCCCCGTGCGGCGCGAGTCGGTGGGGCGGTGGGAGGCGGCCGTACTGCTGCCGACATAACCTGCCGCGCCATGGGGCGCGTGTGGCGGACATGGGTGGTGCTGCTGTTCTTCGCGATGGGCACCAGCCTCATCACGCCCCTCATCCCGCTGTACCAGCAGGACCTGGGCTTCAACGACACGGTCGTCACCCTGTTCCTGGTCTGCTACGTGGCGGCCCTGGTGCCCTCCATGCTCACCCTCGGGCAGTTCTCCGACCAGGTGGGCCGCCGCCCGGTGCTGCTGGGCGCCATCGCCACCCTGGCCGTGGCGCAGGTGATCATCCTCACCGAGCCCGGCCTCCCGGGCCTGCTCATCGCCCGTGGCCTGCAGGGCGCCGCCACCGGCGCGTTCTTCGGCACCTGCACGGCCTTCCTGGTGGACGCGAGCCCGGCCGGCAAGCGGCGGTTCTCGTCGGCACTCGCCAGCATCTCGGTGCGGCTGGGCCTGGGCCTGGGCCCGGGGATCGCGGGAGTGCTCATCCAGTACGCGCCCGACCCCTTCCGCCTGCCGTTCGCCGCGCACCTGGTGCTGCTGGCCATCGCGGCGGCGATCGTGGTGTACCTGCCGGAGACCGTGCTCCAGCGGAATCGCCGCCCGATCCGGCTGTCGCTGGAGGTGCCGCAGCGCGAGCGGTCGGTGTTCTGGCGCGTGCTGGTGCCGTCGGGGATGATCCTGAGCCTGTTCGACGGCGTGGCCCTGTCGCTCGTGCCGGTGTACACCGTGCGCGAGCTGGGCATCACCAACTACGCGCTGGTGGGCGCCTCGGGGTTCCTGGTGCTGGTGAGCGGCGCCATCAGCCAGGCCCTGGTGCCCAACATGCCGCCGCGCCGGGCCATCCTGTCGGGCCTCGCCATCGGCGCCGTGTCGTTCTTCGGCGTGGTGGCCGCGGCGCCGCTGAAGTCGGAGGCCCTCCTGCTCACGGCCGTGGCCATCACCGGCGCCGCCTGCGGGCTGATGATGAAGGGCGGCGTGGACCTGTGCACCGAGATCGCACCGGTGGAGCACCGCGGCAAGCTCCTGTCGGCCTACTACGTGGCCTGCTACCTGGGCGGGTTCTCCATCCCGCTGCTGGCCATCGGGGTGATCGCCGACCTGGTGGGTCTCACCGCTGCCCTGCTCGTGCTGGGCATCTGCACCGCGCTGGCCGCGGCCTGGGTGGGGTTCGTGGGCATCCGCGCGCTGCGCGGCCTCGAGCCGCCGGCTCCCATCACCGTCTCGTAGGCTTCCCGCGTGGTCGACGACCTGGATGAGGACATCCGCCGGCTGGCCGACCTGCTGGGCCAGGCCGAGCGCTGCGTGGCCATGACCGGCGTGCGCATGGGCGCCACCGAGGACACCGAGGCCAAGGCCGCGGGCAGCGCCTGGGGCGAGGCGGCCAGCCTGGAGGTGCTGCTGGCCGAGCCGGCCCGCTTCTGGGAAAACTGGCTGCCGCGGGCACTGGAGGCATCACGGCGCGAGGTGACCCCTGCCCACGAGGCGCTTGCCCGCCTGCAGCAGGCGGGCGTGATCCACGCCATCATCACCCAGGCGGTGGACCACCTGCATGGCCGCGCCGGCGGTGGCGAGGTGATCGAGGTGCACGCCAACGTGCTGTCGTGCCGGTGCACGCGCTGCGACGACGTCTACGCGCTGTCGGAGGTGCAGGGGCTCATCGATGCCGCCGCCGACGGCGTGCCCCGCTGCACCCGCGAGGGCTGCAACTACCCGCTGCGCCCCACGGGCACCCTGTGGGGGGAGCCGCTGGTGGAGGACGCCATCATCCGCGCGTGGGACATGGCCGCGTGGTGCGACCTGTTCCTCATCCTCGACACCCAGCTGCGCACCGACCCCATGGCGATGCTGCCGTCGGTGCCGCTGAAGCGGGGGTCGAAGGTGGCGATCGTGGGCACCACCCGCACGCACTACGACCGCTACGCCAAGCTGGTGATCCCCAGGCCGGCCCCCGAGGTGCTCCCCGGCGTGGCCGACCTGTTGGCCCCCGGGCCCGTGGATCAGTAGATCTCGGCGATCCTCACGTTGCTCTTGATGGTCTCCTCGTCGAAGTCCATCTCCTCCTCGAGGTTGGCCGGCACGCGCGCCGGCAGCACCACCTCGAACTCGCCCTCGGGCGTGACGTGGTCCTCGTAGTACTTGGAGAAGTTCGCGATGGAGAAGCCCAGGACGTCGTTGTTGTCCGGGTCGAAGAACACCGTCACGCCCTCGGTGTTGGTGACCGCCGAGGCGTTGTCGTGCCCCTTGTGGATCACGCGGTACGTGTCGGTTTCCTTGTTGTAATACGGGTCGTCGGCCACCACTTCTCCTTGTCACCGATCTCGGTTACCGGGTCCGTGGGCGGATGGTAGCGTCGCCGCGTGCCCGATAGCCAAGACAACAGCGGCCCCCTGCTCGGCGCCACCCTGGTGTCGTGGATGGTGGAGAACCGTCCCGCACTGGATGAGCGCATGAAGGAGGAGGGGTCCAAGGCCCTCATCCAGGAGTTCATGGCCGCGGAGGGCGGCGGCGCGCTCCCCACCCCCGAGGAGCGGCTGGACCGCGCACGCCAGGCGTCGGCCCGCGCGTGGCTGCGTCACCTGGCGGCCGCCATCCAGGCCAACTGGACCGCCGTGCCGGCCGGGTTCGCCGCCGACATGGACAGGTGGATGGCCGCCGGCGAGGAGCGCCTCGAGGCGCTGAAGCTGGACGAGGAGTCCCGCGCCGAGCAGCGCGGCCGCGCCGCCGATCCCAACGACGACCACCGCGAGGTGGAGCTGCGCGCCCTGGGGCGCCTGTTCGCCGAGGGCGTGGGGTCCACGTGCCGGCCGGGCGGCGAGGACGGACCGCAGTTCGCCAAGCGGGTGGTGGAGTGGCAGTCGGAGCACCTGCTGCGCAACCGCGAGCTGGTGGACGACGCCGTGGCCCGCACCACCCCCGAGGGGCTGTCGGGGTCCGAGGTGGCCGCGCCGCTGTGGGAGCGCGCGCCCGAGACCGCCCGTGCGCGCGAGGCCGCCCTGCTGTGGGCGCGGGTGCAGTTCCTCACCGAGGCCGTGGCCGACGCCCTCATGGCGGCAGGCCCCCCCAGGCTGGACCCCGCCGAGGCGTGACCCGCCCCGTCGAGCTGAGCGCGCACCACTCGCTGTGCGTGCACGGCTTCCGGGGGATGGGCTACTCGGAGGGCTTCGTGGCGTCGCTGGCGGGCATCGTGGCCCGGCTGCGCGACGAGCCGGGAATCCGCGTGCGCGTGCGGGTGGGGTCGGACGCCGTGTGCCGCGCCTGCCCGTCGCTCTCGGTGGGCGGTTGCATGCGATACGGCCAGTCGGTGGTGCGCCAGGACGAGCGCGTGGCCCAGGTGCTGGGCGTGGAGCAAGGGCAGGAGATGGACTGGGACGACCTGCGCGCGCGCGTGCGCGAGCGGGTGGCCCCGGACGACCTGGCCGCCCTGTGCGAGGGCTGCCCGTGGCTGCCCTACGGCGTGTGCGCCGAGGGGATCTCCGAACTCCGCGCGGGCCTGCCCCTTCGCGGGGCCTCGGGTGACGACCGTTCTCCGGCAAACCCGCCGCCCGGCCGGTAAGTTGCCCAACCGGTAAGACGGCGGCCCACCTAGGGGGTCGCGCGACCACGCATCCGGTCGTCGCCGAGGCGGTCCCGATACCCGAGGGTTCGGTGGCCGCCATCGTCGCGCCCGGATGGCAGACGATTCCCGTGGAGGACAAACGGAATGGCAGAGGGAACGCCCGACGTCAAGGAAGCACGCCGCATGCTCGGCAAGGGCATCTGCATCGCAGGTGTCGGTGAGACCGAGCAGGGCATCATCAGCGACCGCGGCTCGTTCGAGCTGCTCACCGAGGTGACCCGCACCACCCTCGATGACGCCGGCATCCAGCTGAGCGACGTCGACGGCATCGTCACCGCGTTCTCCTTCGTGGAGTCCACGCTGATGCACTCGACCACGCTGGCCGACTACATGGGCATGAAGCCCGGTTACTTCGCGTCGGTCGCCGTGGGTGGCGCCACCGCGCCGCTCATGGCCGTGCAGGCCGCCATGGCCATCGACGCCGGCCTGGCCGAGGTGGTGCTGTGCGTGCGCGGCGACAACACCCGTTCGGGCATCTCGTCGTCGGGCATGATCGCCATGGCCCGCGAGATGAGCCACGGCGCCTACGAGGCCCCGTTCGGCCTCACCACCATCGGTGGCTACGGCCTGCTGGCCCAGCGCTACATGTACGAGCACGACATCCCCCAGGAGGCCCTGGCCGCCGTCGTGGCCACGCAGTCCGAGCACGCCGCCCTCAAGTGGAACGCCATGCTCCGTGACGTGGTCAGCGTGGAGGACGTCATGAACGACCGGTGGATCGCCACCCCGTTCCACGCCATGGACTGCTCCCTGGTGAGCGACGGCGCCGCGGCGTTCATCGTCACCACCGAGGCCCGTGCCAAGAGCATGAAGAAGAAGCCCGTGTACATCACCGGCATCGGCGAGGGCTTCTCGCACCAGTACATCTCCGAGGCCGAGTCGGTGGCCTCCGTCCGCGACGGCCTCGGCCGCGCCGGCCGCCGTGCCATGGAGGTCGCCGGCATCACGCCGCAGGACCTCGACGTGGCCGAGATCTACGACTCGTTCTCGTTCACCCCGCTCATCGCGCTCGAGGGCTTCGGCATCTGCGGCCCCGGCGAGGCGGGTGACTGGGTTCTGGAGGGCAACGCCAAGCTCGGCGGCAAGCTCCCCATGAACACCCACGGCGGGCTCATCCGCCAGGCGCACCTGGGCGCCATGCACCACATCGTGGAGGCCGTGCTGCAGCTGCGCGGCGAGGCCGACGACTCGGCCAAGACCGAGTTCAACGGCGGCAACCACCAGGTGCCCGACGCCAAGCTCGCGATCACGAACGGCTCGGGCGGCATCCTCGCGGCCACGAGCGCGCTGGTGCTTTCCAGCGAGCCGCCGTCGGCGGCCTAGCAGCGCTCACGACCGACACCAGGACCAGGAGAAACCAGAGAGATGTCAGAGAAGCCCGCCTACACGAAGCCGCTGCCCGACCTGCGCCCCGAGGACGCCACGTTCTGGGAGGCCATGAAGGAGCACCGGTTCATCCTGCCGTGCGATGACGCCGGCAAGCCGTTCTGGTACCCGCGCAAGTACGCCCCGGGTACCCTCAGCGAGACCAGCTGGATGGATGCCTCGGGCAACGGCACGGTGTACACCTACTCGACCCACTTCATCGGGCCGAGCAAGGCGTACAAGGGAGACCCGCCGCACATCGTGGCGCTGGTCGACCTGGAGGAGGGCCCGCGGATGATGACCATCCTCGTGAAGGACGAGGACGGTTACCCGTCGCTGGACCCGGACGACGTGAAGATCGGCATGAAGGTGAAGATCGTCTTCGACGACGTCACCGACGAGATCACCATGCCCAAGTTCACCCCCGCGGGCTGAGGCCGCGGGCAACCCCACACCCGACGAGGGAGAGACGGCAATGGCCGACTGGAGTGACTGGTACGCCAAGGAGGACCCCACCAATTGGATCCTCGCCAAGGTGCTTCGTGACAAGGCGGAAGCGCACCCGGATCGCGACTACCTGAAGTTCGCGGACAAGCCGTGGGTGAGCTACGGCGAGGTGAACAGCCGCTCCAACCGCATCGCCAACGCACTCCTCGCCCGTGGCGTGGAGAAGGGCGAGTCGGTCAGCGTGATGCTGCCCAACTGCGAGGAGTTCCTGCCGGTCTGGTACGGCATCCTCAAGGCCGGCGCCGTGATGTCGTCCATCAACACCGCCTACAAGGGCGACTTCCTGTCCTGGACCATCAACCTGGTCGAGGCCAAGAAGCTGTTCATCTCGGACATCTTCCTGGACCGCCTGGACTTCATCGCGAAGGAGCTCCCCATGCTGGAGCACGTCATCGTGATGAAGACGGGTGCCCAGGAGGGCCCGGACCCGTCGTTCAAGTGGGAGCCGCTCGACGCCCTCATGGAGGCGCCGGACAGCGAGCCCGACGTGGAGTACTCGTGGGTGGATGACGCCCGCATCATGTTCACCTCGGGCACGACCGGTCGCTCGAAGGGCGTGATCAAGCAGAACGCCGCCGACTACTTCTCGGCGCGCGGCCTGCTGGAGGTCGTGTCGGCCACGGCCAACCGCTCCATCGAGGAGCTGGCCGACGACACGTTCTTCTCGTGCCTGCCGCTGTTCCACAGCAACGCGCAGGTGCTGTCGGGCTACCCGGCGCTGGTGGCCGGTGCCCGCATCGCCTACGTGGAGCGCTTCTCGTCGAGCCAGTTCTGGCAGCAGGTCATCGACGCCGAGGCCACCATCTTCAACTCCATCGGCGCGGTGTCGTACTTCATCTGGAACATCCCGCCGTCGGACCTGGACAAGGCGCACAAGGTGCACACCGTGTTCGCCGCGCCCACCCCGAAGGACATCTACTACGACTTCCAGGACCGCTTCGGCGTGAAGTTCATCGAGGGCTACGGCCTCACCGAGACCGGCATGGCCACCTACATGGACCCCACGCAGCCGCCGGTGCCGGGCTCGATCGGCAAGGCCAACCCGGGCTACGAGGTGTTCGTGGTGGAGCCGGGTACCGACCGCCCGCTGCCGCCCGACACCCCCGGTGAGATCGTGGTGGACATGAAGATCCCGAACATCGTGATGCGTGCCTACTACGGCATGCCCGAGAAGACGGCGGAGGACTTCAAGAACCTGAAGCTCCACACCGGCGACCTGGGCCGCATGGACGAGAACGGCTACATCTACTTCATGGACCGCGTGAAGGACTACATCCGGCGCCGCGGCGAGAACGTGTCGT
>VFQT010000382.1_pt1 | contig 66583 bp, 52 predicted proteins | sample 3512381 | NCBI WGS metagenome assembly VFQT01 (sample SAMN10412376, study PRJNA504923) | tailings metagenome | isolation source: Relicate 2 Philex TSF3 active mining site | place: Philippines: Tuba, Benguet | collected 2017-08-29
GGTTTTGCAGCGGAGAGGGAGGGATTCGAACCCTCGGTACCGTTGCCGGTACACCGGTTTTCGAGACCGGCACATTCGGCCGCTCTGTCACCTCTCCGAATTCAACAACACCGCCACTTCGCAAATTACCCCGTAGGGATTTGAACCCCAACTGACAGAGCCAGAATCTGTCGTGCTACCAATTACACCACGGGGTAGCGTTTTCATGGCCAGAAAGGATAACAGAAAACTGCAGGGATGTAAAGCGCGAGGTTTTTCCGCCGAAGCGTGTCTCGAGCAGTGGAAATTTCCCCATTTCCCACGAGCCAGGACACCCCAAAAACTGCTCGGTTCACCCAAATTTGACCGGAAACTCAGGCATTCGCCGCAGATCAGCCGCCAACGCTCAGGCCCGGCTCCAAACGGCCCTCACTGGTTGGCAAACTGCGATTCCGCCGGGGCCCGGTAGGAAATGTGCAGATGCGGAGTCTCCACACGACGCCCCAGACCCGCAGAACGCACTCCCGCTTCCACCAGTCCCGTCGTCAGCAGAGTCCGCTCAATCGGCACGCTCGCTTTACCGGTCGCCAGCGTCTCCTCCGCTCGCGACATCAGCTCCGCTGAATACGCAACATTCGGTACCGGAGGCAAATAAAACAGTGTCGACAATGGCTCAGATCGGCCACGCAGCCGCGCTGCAAATGTAAAATCTCCTACCAGACCGTTCATCAGCAACATTGTCGCCCGCAGACCGTCCCGGTACTGAATCCGATAAGCCACCGGATCCTGCACCCACTGCCGTATCTGCGCCATCGTCGGCAACCGGTGACTGTTGGTGTCCGCCTGATGGAGCGTCTGACTGCGAGCAAGACAGGCAGCAAACAACCGCTCGTCCCAGCCTCCCTGACCCCAGTTCCCCGCATCCAGCGCCTGCCACACCCCGGCTCCCCGCAGCCCGTGCACCCACTGCACCCCGGTTTCACCGCCACGACGACGCTCAACCATACACTGAATCACCTCCAGCGCATGAAAGTCGTAGCTGTCCATCCCTCCCATCGCCAGACACATGACCTCCTCCGTGTCCGCCCCGGCCGGCAGGTCGATCGCCGGCATACGCCAGGTCTCCGGCAGCGATGAGCCTGCGTCCAGAGCAAAGCCCAGCTCCCGCGACCAGTCATACATCTGCTTCGCCCACTCCCAGTTCCACGACAGATGCTTGTCATTGAAAATCGGCACTGACCGACCATCACGCCGAAACACATCGACCGCATCCCGAAACAACTCATACCGCGGATACTTCGTCTGCCCATACTCCGTCTGCTCGTACTTGCCATGCTCGCCAATCAGCAGCACGGCATCGACCGCCAGTTTGTCAGTTCCGCACCGCAGGGCGTCGCCCACACTGCCGTAAATCGGGAACCCAAACTCCTCAGAACGCTGCCGGCTGAGATCATTCTCAGGGAACTGATCGACATACGCCGATACCACCTGCAGCCGCGGCTGCTGCCAGCGCCCCCCCGTCGGATAACCGGCCAAAAAACGCTCCGCCATGTGCCAGGCATGCGAATGATAACGCCATTCGGTGGTCAGTACCGCCAGCCGCAAACGTCGCTCGGACGCAGGCGGCGGCTGCGGCCCCGCAAACACAAATGGAGCACCACTCAGCCCGGCCAGAACACTCCGACCGGCCGTGTCAAGAAAATTCCGTCTCGTCGTCATGGAATAGCTCCGATTACTTCACTGTCAGTTTTCGTCGGTACAACCGCGTGCCGTGAGCAATATACAGCGTGTTGAAATCTGACCCGGCCAGAATACAGGTCGTCAGCGGCTGATCCCTGTGCACCACCGGAAGGACTCCGCAGGGCCGACCCGTCGGGTCAAACACCTGCACCCCCACTGAACTCGTCACGTAAAACCGACCAGCAGCATCCACCGCCATCCCGTCACCCTTCGAAGCTTCCAGATACGGCGGCGCTGCACCCATCCGGAATTCCCCCTGCTGGTTGATCGGCAGCCGCATCGGCATCACAGGCATCTTCGCATCCAGCGTCCCGTCACTGCGAATGCGAAACATCCACGTGTACCGGCCACCATAATCTGACACAGCCAAAGTCCCGCCATCAGCGGTAACCGCAATGCCGTTCGGTTTGCTGATCCCCTCATCCACAGTGCTGACAACAAATTCACCCAGCTTGAACCGCTTCACTGCCGAGGCCCCGGTGTCCGTAAAATACACCCAGCCGTCCCTGCCCAGCGCCAGATCATTCGGGACCACGTTCTCCACCACAGCTCGAGTCTCCCCGGTCTTCGAATCAATCCCTATGATCCGCTTCTTTGACCCCTGACAGGCAATCAGAAAGCCCTCAGGCGTGATCTCCATGCCACTCACGGATTCCGCACAGATCAGCGACTGCGTTCCATCGGCAGCACTGATTCGATACACGGCCGAAGCCCGCATGTCGCAGTAAAACAGATTGCCCTCGCTGTCCGCACACAACGCATCAGCAAACCCCAGACCCTCGGCAGCCAGCTCCCAGCCCGCGCCTGGTACCAGCAGCTTCAACAGCGTCAGGTCACCTCCCAGATCACCACGAGTGTCCAGGACAGGCTGGTGCTGCTCCTTGCGCCACAGCCAGCGCATGGCATCCGGGAAGCGAGCTCCGCCAAAGTCTGAGTTGTGTGCATAGCCTTCAGCCCAGTCAAACTTTACGTCATACCCCATGTACTGCAGAGCCGCTGCCATCTGCTGATTGGCCCACGGCCAGCTGCCGAACTGGTTGTCAATGTCACCGCTGGTGTCGGCCATGTAAACCCGAATCGGCCTGGGCTCGGTCTTGCGCACCAGCGACGGATAAACGCTGCCACCACGCAGATTGGTGAAACTTCCGACGCTGGAATACACTCGCCGAAACACATCCGGACGCTCCCACGCCGCGGTGAATGCGCAAATCGCCCCGGAACTGGAACCTCCAATCGCCAGCAGATTCGGATCGTCCGAAATCACATACTTCTTCCGCACTTCAGGCAGAATCTCCTCCAGCAGAAACCGCACATAGCGATCGCCCGGACTGTCATACTCGAAGCTGCGATTCGAAGCCCGATTGTTCTTCAGCTCCAGCGCCTTGTCGTGGCCCGGATCGATGAAGACAGCGATCGTCGGAGGCATCTCGCCGCTGGCAATCAAATTGTCAAACACCACAGGCACTCGCCACCGACCGCCCACATCCCGAAATCGCTCCCCGTCCTGAAAGATCATCAGGGCGGCCGGAGTTTCCGGGCGATACTGAGCCGGCACGTACAGACTCAGCTTCCGCGTGGTGCCGGCAAAGATCTGCGATTCCCACGGCGGCAGCTCTTCCACACGCCCCTGAGGCACACCGTCCCGTACCACGGCATCCGGATGAGGTGTCCATGCGGGGCTGGTTTCCTGCGATGGTACCACGGTGGAAGGAGCGTCCGACCACAGCCACTTCAAAGCCTCCGGCAATCGCTCGCCACCCGCCTTGCCACTGTGTCCGCCATCCGTCATTTCCAGCTGATACTGATACCCGGCAAACTGCAGTGCGGCTGCCAGCTCCTGATTCGACAATGGCCAGTGACCATGCAGATTGTTCAGGTCCTCACGCCCCTCCTGCAAATACACCCGAATCGGCTTCGGCTGATCCTTCGTTTTGCGAACCAGACTGGCGTATTCCCAGCCGCCGCGGATATTGGTGTAGCTGCCGATGTGGCTGAGCACTCTGCCAAACTGATCCGGTCGTTCCCAGGCCGCCGTAAAGGCACAAATGGCACCCGAAGAAATGCCGCCCACCGCACGATCACGAGGATTGGCTGACACGTTCAGCCCCTGCAGCACCTCCGGAAGAAACTCGTCCAGCAGAAACCGCACATAACGATCACCCAGAGAATCGTATTCGAACGAACGATTGCTGCGGTCTGCGGCACTGGGCAAATCGGCTTTGATCACCCCCGGATTCACAAACACCGCAATCGTGACAGGCATCGCCTTCTGATGGATCAGATTGTCAAAAACCACCGGCACGCGGAATGCACCGTCCGGTTTTGCGTACCCCGCTCCATCCATAAACACCATCAGACTGGCCGGCTGATCGGGTGAGTACTGTGCCGGGATGTAGAGACTCCAGCTCCGAGTGGTGCCGGGAAAGATCTGACTGCCGCTGAATTCTCCGCTGGTCAGCTTTCCCTGTGGCACTCCGGGCTGCACCGTCCGATCAGGATGATCCTGAGCCGCAGCGAAACTGCCCGAAGCCATAAGTGCCAGCCAGGAAAACACCAGAAATCGCAGAGAACTGTGAAGGCGGGAATGCATCAGAAAACTCCGGGGAACTGATTCGACTGTGACTCGCGTGCCATCCGGCCGTGCCATCCGGCAGGTCGGCACAGGCCCTATTCTGGCATGGGCTCGTAAAAAAGTCATGCGATCCCGCCCGACCCTGAACACGAAGCTGTTCCAAAACCGCAGGGGACGATGAACAGGCAGGCAGACTGACAGACCGTCACGATGAACGATGGTCGGCACGCAGCCGCAGTGCAGCCGAACGAGTTTGTGACTGATATGCCCCCAGGCACAGCGTCAGGGAATCAACTGCCGGCGGCTCAGACGCAGCAGCCCTGCATCAGTGCAGAGCAGCAGATCACCGCTGACAGGATGCTGCAGCAGAGCATTGATTCCGCCCGTTCCCGTCTGTTCGGTCCTCAGCACCTGCAGAGACTCAGGATGCAGCAGCAGCAGGCTGCCATCGCTGCAGCCAACCAGCAGCACATCACCGCCGGAAGTCAGCAGCAGCACCTGCGGAATTGAGCTCAGCCGCGCAAAGCGGACCATCCGCCCGCGAGTCGGTTGCCACAGTCGCACAGTTCTGTCACGCGACGCTGAGTACAGCAGAGGCAGGCCATCGGCTGGCGGTTCGGGTGCCAGCAGGTCAGTGATCGGAGCGGTGTGATTGTCGAATGTTCGGACGGCCTGTCCATTCTGAGGCTGCCACAGCCGGATGGTCCCGTCCATACCGGCAGTCACTGCCTGCGCATCGGAAAAACATGTCAGTGCCAGCAATGGTCGGGAATGCAGTGTGACACGCTGCAGCAGTGTGCCGCTTTGGGCATCCAGCACAGCTGCTGTGCCATCGTCTGATGCGGTCAGAATTCGATCGTCTGCTGCCAGCCAGCAGGTTTGCGTGATGCGATCGGTATGCGGTGTGCAGGTCAGCAGGATCTGTTCAGTCTGCAGGTCCAGCAGTTGCAGCATGCCGCTTTCCCCGGCTGTGCCTCCCGTCAACAGCAGACGCCGCTGATCACCGGCAAGGCACAGATCCAGTATCTGCTGAGGTTCAACCGGGACCTGTCGCTGCAGTGTCAGCATTGGCCAGGCACAGACCTGCAGGCCGGACTGTGAGCCCACCAGGACTTCATTGGCAGCGGGAGCCCAGACAGCGACGGCCGGGCGGATTTGAGCCGGCACCTGTGACTGTTGTGTCAACACAGTGAGCAGCATCACAAGGTGCAGAATTCGAGCGCCCGGCCAGATGCTCATACGGTCAGGCTCCGCCTGCGCCGGGCAGCAGTTGAGCAATCGGCCGGGCATCCTGTACCAGCGGAATCGGACGACCGTCCGGAGCCGTGAGAACGTGGCCAGGATCAAGGCCCAGCAGAGTATAGATGGTGGCAACGAGGTCGCGTGGAGTGACGGGCTGATCCTGCGGACTTTCACCGGTTCGGTCACTGCTGCCGATAACCTGGCCTCCGGGAACACCAGCTCCGGCCAGCACCGCGCTGAAGACTCGCGGCCAGTGGTCTCTGCCGCCGCGCACATTCAATTTGGGCGTGCGTCCGAATTCCCCAACAGCAACAACCAGCGTCTGTTCCAGCAGTCCTGACTGCTGCAGATCGGAAATGAGTGCGGCAAAGGCCTGATCAAAGGTCGGCAGCAGTCCGACACCCTGCTTTGCTCCGCTGTATCCGTCTCGCAGCTGCAGCACCAGATTCTCGTGCGTGTCCCAGCCGGTAAAGTTGACTGTCACAAAGGGAACTCCGTGCTGGACCAGTCGGCGTGCCAGCAGACAGCTCTGGCCAAACATTCGTGGCCCGTAAGCCTGTCGCTGCCCTGCCGATTCCTGCTGCAGGTCGAAGGCAGTGCGGACGCTGTCCGAGGACGCCATCTGCAGAGCGGTCTGCAACTGATCGGCGGCAGCAGCCTGCTGGTCGGCAGCGCGGATGCGGTTGCGATTCCATGCCTCCAGATACTGCATGCGTCGCTGCATGCGAGTTCGATCGATGCCCGGAAACAGGTCCAGATCGCGGACTTTGAAGTCCGGCTGTGCCGGGTCTCCTCCGGTGGCGAACGGCTGTGCTGCTGCACCCAGAAAACCGGCTCCGGCTGAACCGGCTTCGGGAATTGCGACCCACTGCGGCAGTACCTGCTGCGGGGCCATGGCTCGCAATGAAGCAGCCACAGCCGGCAAACTGGGATACTGCAGCACCGGTGAGGGATGATAACCGGTCAGAACATAGGTATTGGCAAGACCATGTTCGCCCAGCGGGGATGTGAGGGAGCGAATGATCGCCAGGTTCTGCGTAATGGCAGCAGTGCGCGGCAGTTCACTGCAGATGTGAATTCCGGGCACAGAGGTTTCGATGGTGTCAAACGGTCCGCGGACTTCTGAGGGTGCGGTGGGTTTGGGGTCAAACATTTCCAGATGGCTGGGGCCACCATCCAGCCAGAGCAGGATGCAGGAACGAGGCTGTGCGGCCGCGGCTGACCGAGCAGCGGCCCGAATAACTGGTAGTCCGGCGAATGCTGCCAGCGCTGAGAGACCGCACTGCAGGCTGCTGCGTCGTGTTGGCAGTCTGACAGGGACGGGAGGGATGACGCGGGGCGCGGGCATGGTGTCTTTCTAGGGTATCCGGCGGAATTCCTGACAGTTCAGCAGGCTCCAGAGAAAGTCCTCCAGCTTCTGCCGGCGTTCATCAGGGGTCCGGGCCTCCAGTTGCTGCAGCCAGTCAGCCAGTTCGGCGGGCGTGGGCTGGCGACTGAGAGCGAGCAGTGTCAAGTGGGTGACGATGTCCGTATTCGAATGGCCATCCCGCAGCATTTTGTGAAGTCGTGAGGCCGAGTCGGTCGTGCGGGCATTGATCAGATATCCGTTAAGCAGATGCAGCTGTGCGGACAGCGGCAATTCGGACTGTGTGGAATTCAGTGTGCAGCCGCTGAGTTTGCGGCAGCGACCGAGCAGATCCAGTTCACCGGCCGGCCGCGCGGGATCCAAAACCTGAACGGCCCGTGCCGCAGGCTGAGGACTGAGATCAGGTGGGATGTCACAGACGTCCGCAATGGCGTCCGCCAGCACCTCGGCTGGCACAGCGAGGGAAGTGCGGCAGGCGAGGAACAGTGCCGAGGCGTTTTGCAGTGACGGATTCGCAGGGCTGCTGATATCGTTGGCAGCGAGCGTCACAGACGCGCGTCCCCAGGTTTCACTGAGTACTATCTGACGGAGCAGCGCGCGGAGACTCCAGTGGCTGCTGACCAGCTCTTCCGCCAGGGCTGTCAGCAGTTCAGGATGTGTCGCAGGATTGGTCAGACTGAGATCATTGACCGGTTCGATCAGGCCGCGTCCGAACAGGTGTTTCCACAGTCGATTGGTGACGTTGCGTGCCAGCGGTGGTGCAGAACCCGAGGTGAGCCAGTCGACGACGGCTTCGCGATGATCACCGTCAGGGCTGAGGTCTCGCAGTCCGGGAATTCGCGGCGTGGCCGGGTCTCCGGTACGCAGGTTGGTCACGGATCCACGTCCGGTGAACTGCACCATGCGTCCTCGATCCAGCGGTGCAAATACAGCGGCCAGGCCATGAAAGTCATCCTGCGTCCAGCGATCCAGCGGGTGGTTGTGGCAGTTGGCGCAGCCGAGGCTTAAACCGGCAAAGGCCTGTCCAATCAATTCGGCGTGGCTGCGAGCGTCTGCAGCCATGCGGCTGAACCCGGCAGCACCATCAGCATGGGAATCGCCGGAAGCCAGCAGCAGCTGTCGAACAAGCTGATCCAGCGGGCGATCCTCAGCCACAGCCGTGCGCAGCCAGACAGCGGATGCCTGGAAGGCTGCCGGTTCATTTGGCAGCGAGTGGAGTTGCAGCAGGCGGGCCAGCTGCAGGGTCCAGTAGTCGGTAAATGCAGCGCTGGCAAGAAAATCATCGACGATGCGCTGTCTGAGCGCGGGCGAATCATTGGCCTGCAGCCGGCCAATGAGTTCGGGCGACGGCAGTTTTCCGGCGAGTTGCAGCGAGATTCGGCGGAGCCATATTTCCGGTGATGCCGGGCCTGCCTGATCGAGGCCCAGCTGCCGCAGTGTTTGATTGATGTGCCGGTCGATCAGTGTGTCCGGTTGAGATCCGCCGGGCGGAATGGCGGACGATGAAAACGGTACGACGGTTCGGAAGAGCACCGTTTGATTGAGATAGCGAATGATCAGGTGGTGCAGTCCGGGTCGCAGGACAGTCACACTGTCGGAGTCTGACACGGTGATGGCGGAGGCATCGGTGGATGTGATGCGACTGAAAAGGGTCACGTCTGCTGTCGATCCGTCGTTGAATCGTGCGATGATCTTCAGTTGCGTGGTGGCGGGAATGGCGCTGGCAGTCCAGTTCTCGGGTGTGACGATGAGTTCGGCAGGGATGCGCGGTATCCCAGGCGGAGCGCCACCGCGAATCCAGTTGAGCAGCAGTCGGGCTGCTGATCCATCGGGATCGAGAATTTGTCCTCCGCCATGCTCCATCTGGCCGCAGGCTTTTCTGAACAGCAGGCTGAGTTCTGGTCGGGCGAGGTGGATGCGACGGCTGTGTCGTTCAAGAGTGATGGCCTGAAAGTCAGCGGCCGGGTCAGCAGCGAACAGGGACAGACGGAATTCGCCGCGTCCGGCGGCCGCCCCGTGACAGGCTCCGGCATTGCACCCGGATCGCGTCAGCAGTGGCAGAATCTGCGTTTGAAAATCGGGGATGTCGACAGCGGCAGCGTCGACAGCGGCAGCGTCGACAGCGGCAGAGTCGACAGCGGCAGAGTCGACAGACTGAGCGGCCGATGCCGGCTGCTGCCAGGCCGTCAGAATCAGCAGAAGGATGGGAAAAAGAGTGTGACCGGGAGTCATTTGGGGGAGTCTGCAGCAGGTTTGTCTTTGGCAGGTGCGCCGTACTGGCGGGCCCATTTTTTGAGGTATTCCTGGGCAGTGGCGGTGCCGTAGTCGGATAGTTTTCCGGAGTTGACGATGGTGGTGGAGATGCGGGCCAGTTCAGCGCGAACGGCAGGGTCGGATTCGGCCTGCGCCTCTGCTTTTTCTGCAGCTTTGCGAACATCCTCAGCCGTTGCGTTTCGGCGAATTACGGGTGTCAGAAGTGCTCGCATATCCGGAGCAGCGCTGCTGCCAGGCGTTGTGCGCGGAGTCATTTGCGGCATGCCAGGGAGTTTTTCAAGTGGCGGAACTTCGCCGCCGATTTCCGCGACAACACTTTTCAGGATCCGTGGCAGGTCAGCCTGCAGGCTGGGCTGGATCAGTGCGTGGTTGGCGATCACCTGGCCACTGCGGCAGAGGACGATCGTTAAGGTGACACTGCGATTAAGCCCCCACGCACCCGGACCTTCGAGACCATCCGGTGAAATGCCCGTGGGGACATCCGGAGTGAGTGCATGCTGCATGCGTCGAACCTGGGCATCCATGGCCGGCAGGTCATCAGCGAGAAAGACGACAGAAGTCTGCAGTTCAGTGTCGCCGCGTGACGCAGCGTAGCCGGACAGGACACGCGTCATACTGATGGATTGCCGGTTGATATCATGAACAAAGATCAGCAGCAATGGCTTGTCAGCAGCCACTGTGACAGGGTCGAAGTCTGTTCCGGCTTTGCTGCCGGTGGCCAGCCGGATGGGCAGTGGGGCAGTTTTCTCACCTGGCTGGGGGCCTGAAAAGATTTCGGGGTCGGAGTTCCGGCCGGGCGATTTTTCGTCGCTTGACTTTTCGTCGGGCGAATTGACGGGAGATCGGCCGGATGGCAGCGAATCCTGAGCACTGGTGCTGCCGGGAATCAACACCAGCAAAGCGATGCAGATCAGGGATGTTGCGGTTGCTGTCATGAAAGATTCCGATCTGCAAAATCAGATGGTCATGGGCGATTCTGCTGGTTTGACGGGTTCCGGGGGATTGCTCATTCAGGCTGTGCAGCGAGTTTATCGGGCGAGATCACGGTTATCCAGCGGAGGCTGATTCAGGAATGGCAATAAAAAAGGCCCCTGCTTCCGCACAGGAAACAGGGGCCATTGTCATCAGTACAGGCGGAAGATCAGAGAGCTTCTGCGGGTACGGCTCCCTTGGGAGCATCTTTGGGCATATCTGCAGGCGTGATGGGCTGTCCCGGAGGGGCACGCAGTTCTTCAGGAACGTCGCTGTCAGCGGTGCAACCCGGCAGGCAGATGCAGCCGAGCGCCAGCAGGCACAAAGTCAAACGCATGGAATACCTCAGTTTCAAACAGGATTACTCGAGACCGGAAACCACCTGACCGTCTGCGATACCGCCCAGCCGCAGCAGGATGTCTGCGTCGGTGCTGGTGGAGAGAGCACGGACAGAACCGTCGCCCAGAGTATACTGTACAATTCCGGCGTGGCGACTGGAGAACTTACCATCTTCCAGAGTTGGTCGAGTTCCGCCGTAGGGAATGCCGGCAAGGGACTTTGCGGCATAGTGCATGCCCATCGGGCCCACCAGCCACGAGAACGAGCGGATTCGTCCGGTACCGCGGTAACCATCCATGAAGGCCCCGGTGACTTCACCAAACATCACGGTGTTTGACAAACCGTCGCGAACATCCGCAAACCGCTTCTGCATGTTCATGCGGAAGAGACCCTCATAATCATTGATTGCTTTGTAATCCGGGCTGGTGCTGGGGATTCCCAATTCGTCGGCACTGGCCGTCAGTCGGCCGGCACAACCCATATAGCTTGTCAGAGCATGTTTACTGGCGACAGGGTCCGGGTTTTCGTCGTTCATTATGAAGCCACCGTAGCGTGGACCGCCTGCGGTACGAATCATCCACAGGGTGTAGTCTGTGGAACCGGGCTTGAGGGCTGAAGCGGGATTGTCCGACGGACACAGCAGTCCCGGGATCTGAACGCTGGTGACGGCATTCACAGCAGCATACGTGTAGTAGTTTTGTTTCATGGGGTCAGCGATATTTGTCTGGAAGTCACGAGCATCCATCTTCAGGCTGCCTGCAAATGGCCGATAGACGGCTTCCTGTTCCATGAAGGGCAACAGGTAGGGCATGGTGCCGACCAGCGTCAGATTGTTCATCAGATCAAAGTCTGTGTAGGACTGCACATCGAAGATCTGCCCGGGCGGAAGTTTCCTGTACGTGCCCTCAAAGCTGTGCACTGCCAGTCCCAGTTGCTTGAGGTTGTTTTTACATTGCGTTCTGCGAGCTGACTCGCGGGCCTGCTGAACTGCGGGCAGCAGCAGCGAGACCAGAATTGCAATGATCGCGATCACCACCAGCAGTTCGATGAGGGTGAATCCTTCGCGATCTTTCCGTGCCGGGGAATGGCCTGAAACGCGTTTCATCATCGTGGTATTCCTTATGCAGCTTCTTGAATGAAATTTTCAGGAAGTCCTTTTGTGTTCAGAAGTCGCATCGGACATGTGATGCAACGGGAAAATCTTTCCTGAACACCCTGAATACCTAGCTCAGCAAAATCCCTCTGCTGTAACAAAGGCCCATAAGTTTCAAAAAATCGACAGAAAAGTTTCGCAAAAGCCCGGAAGCATTAAAGTCAGCCACGTGTCGATCTGACCGCTACAAAACTCATGCTGGTTAAACTTTGCCCGAATTACCGGACAAACCGGAGGATTGCACGGGCTGGAAGGGAACTGCGGTTGGTAGCGTATAGGCCAGGTTGCAACATCAGGTGCCATGCACCGGTGTGTCACGCGACGTTACTGCAAAACACCACAAAACAGCCAAATCACTGCGTTTTCTGCCATTTCCGGATCCCGCCATGCCACGCGTCAGCCGCCGAGAAATCTTCTCCGAAACCGATGTGCAGGTGTTTCACCTGATCAGCCGCTGTGTGCGCCGTAACCACCTCTGCGGCTCCGACAAACGCTCGGGGCGGGATTATTCGCATCGTAAACAGTGGATTCGCCATCGACTGGAACTGCTGGCCGGTATCTTTGCAGTCGAAATACTCAGTTATGCCCTGATGGATAACCATCTGCATCTCGTCGTCAGAACTCGCCCGGACCTCGCTGCCGGCTGGTCCCCGGACCAGCTGGCAGCACGCTGGTGGGCGCTGTTCCCCCAGCGCCGATGCAGCGATGGCAGCCCGGCCGAAGCCACCAGCCACGAACTGCAGAAACTGGTGTCCAGCGATACGGCCATCGCCGACAAACGACGCCGCCTCGCAAATGTCTCCTGGTTCATGAAGTGCCTCGCTGAGCCAATCGCCAAACGGGCCAATCGGGAAGATGGCCTGACAGGACATTTCTGGGAAGCACGCTTCAAAGCACTGCCACTGCTGGATGAACTGGCGATCGCAGCCTGCATGACATACGTGGATCTGAATCCCGTTCGCGCCAGCCTCGCAAACAGTCCGGAAAACAGCAACTTCACCAGCGTGCAGGATCGGATCACAGATCGCCAGTCGGCACAGACGGCCACCTCCGCGGATGTTCAGGATCAGCAGACCGAGCACGGTCAGCAAGCCGGCTGGCTGGCTCCAGTCGCTCTGGAACCACCGCGTATCCGGGTGCGGGATCGACGCACAAATCGTCGTGCCAGTAACCGCGGCTGTCTGCCAATGACCCTGGATCAGTATCTCAGTCTGGTGGACTGGTCCGGTCGACAGGTCCGTCCCGGCAAATCAGGACGTATTCCGGCAGACCTTTCGCCGATTCTGCAAAGGCTGGACTGCGGCCACGTGTTCTGGGTGGAACTGGTGCGAAATTTCCGCCGCAGGTTTCGCCGTGCCGCCGGGCGGCCGGAAACCCTGCTGACTGCAAAACTGCGGCGTCCGTCGAATCAGCAGATCCAGCCACCACCCAAAACTCGACGGCCGTCATAGAAGACAGCAGCCTGTCCCGGAGCCACCCCAAACACGGGGGTCTGAGTTTCGATACGTGCCGTTCCATCAGCGGCCGGCACAACCGTGCAGCTTTCGCTCCGCTGACGGTACCGCACCTTCACCTCACAGGAAAACGCAGACTGCGGCGGTGCCACCAGCCAGTTCGTCTGATGCACCTGAATCACAGAAACCGCCAGATCCTCGTGTCGGCCCAGCACAACCTGTTTTGTCTGCGGGTCGATCCGGATCACGAACCGAGGTTCACCGAAGGCCAGCCCCAGTCCCTTGCGCTGCCCGATCGTAAACCGTTCATAGCCCTCATGCCGTCCCAGCACATTTCCCTGCAGATCCACAAACTCGCCGGCTGTTTCCTGCGGACCGCGGAAATTTCTGAGGAACCCCGCGTGATCCTGGTCGGGGACAAAGCAGATTTCATAGCTGTCCTTCTTATCCGCCACTCGCAGCCCCGCTTCCCGAGCCAGTCTGCGGATCTCCGTCTTTTCACTGCCCCCAACCGGAAACAAAATGCTGGGCAGCAGTGACTGCCGGATGCCGAACAGCACGTACGACTGATCCTTGGTGCTGTCTTCACCCGCCAGCAGTGCCCATGTACCGTCAGCCTGCCGTGCGGTCTGAGCATAGTGACCGGTGGCAATATAGCGGGCATCGATCTGCCGGGCGAAATCCCACAGCTTGCCGAACTTCAGCCAGTTGTTGCACTGCACACAGGGGTTGGGAGTTCTTCCCGCAAGGTATTCATCAGCGAAGTAATCCTTGATCCTGCGAAACTCATCCCGGAAATTCAGGGCATGAAACGGAATCCCCAGCCGGTCGGCGACTCGTCGGGCGTCGGCCGCATCCTCTGCACTGCAACACCCCTGCCGGTGCGGCGCTGTGATCGGCAGCAGCCCGGTATTCTCAACACTGCACGCAGATTCAGATTCTCCCGAGCGCATGAACAGCCCGACAACTTCATACCCCTGCTGATGCAGCAGCACGGCCGCTGCCGAACTGTCAACTCCGCCGCTCATGGCCAGCACAACTCGTTCACCCATGGCTTCGCTCTGCTCCGGTGTGCATATTGTTAACGCCTCGGCCACGAGACCGTTGCATCGCTTTGAATCTGTTTCTGGTTGTCTGCATCTGTGCTGCCTGCGGACTCAGGGTTCCAGCCAGGTCGCATGCTGCAGCGTGCCTGCACCGACAGCAAACTCTGCCCGGCGATGCCCCTCGCGGGACAGCTGCAGCCACTCAAGTCTTTCCGCCTGAATTTCCACAGCGGCGAAATTGTTCAGCCCTGCCGCCAGATCACCGCGGTTCGGCAGCCGCCCGACAAACTGTTCCGGCAGGTTCGGCGAAGGCTCACTGCAGTGTCTGCCGGGTGGCTGCGGAGCCAGATACATCCGCAGGCTGGACTCCGGACTGCCCTCCCACAACTGCTGCCAGACCGCACCGGCAGTGTGCACAACAGCCCGTCCGCGCACCTGCAGCTGTGTTTCCGCTGCCGCATCATAGAACAGCAGACTGACTGCAGGCTGCTGTTCCAGATGCTGAATTTTGGCTGACCGCAGATCCGTGTGCAGCCAAAGCGAACCGGCAGCCCTGTCCACGCGGCGCAGGACAACAGTGCGCTGACGCGGCTGCTGAGCACTGACGGTTGCCAGCACCGGGGTTCGCCAGGCAGCCCCAGGGGTCTGCGAGGCCAGTGTCAGCTTCAGCCAGCACTGTTCAAGGATTGATTGCAGGTCCTGCATGCTGCTGCCCTCAGCGTCCCATAAACCAGAGACACAGCCATGCCAGCAGCGGGAACAGAACGAAGATCAGCAGGAACCCTGTGAGGGTTGCCCGTGGTGTATCCGGCCATCTGCCCATGAGTTGTCTCCTGAAAGATTGTCCCGCCAGCCAGAATTCCTATTCTGCAGCCTCAGACGGGCTCTGCATACTGCCTGTCCGCCGGTTCCGGCGGAACTTCTCGCCTTCGGGCATGCCGACGGATGGCATGCTGCTGAGCCTATCGCCGCCGCAGCTCCAGCAGCAAGGCGGCAAAGGCAATCAGATCGTAAAGGGTATGAGCCACAATCGGGATCAGCAGATTCGGCGTAGCGTCAGCAGCCAGAAGGCCGGTGAGGTACAGTCCCAGAAATGACGCAAAGACCGCGTAACCGGGAGTCAGGGCGTGAGCCAGCCCGAACAGCAGGCTGCTGAGCATGACCCCCAGAAACGCATTTCCCGAAGCAATCCAAGGAAACAGAAAACCCCGAAAAAATACTTCTTCACAGATGCCGGCAAGGAGTGACAGCAGCAGCAGATCGTGCAACTGGCAGCGCAGCAGCACCGGGCCCAGCATGTCCTTCAGCAGTTGTCGCATCTGCAGCAGTGCGGGCAGTGTGGACAGCATGCAGACGGCCAGCACAGCCAGCATCGGCAGCGTGGCCAGAAGCCCCAGCAGCAGATCAGGCACGGACCAGCGGAGCTGTGCCGTGGGATTGATACCCGTGAACCATCCGCCGATGAAGGCAATGGCCAGCAGGATGCCTTCAAAGATGGCTGCACTGATCAGGAACTGCTGTGGCGACATTTCGGAAGTCGAACGATCCGAGTCATTCATGCTCAGGCTCCGCATGTGCCAATATTGCCACGCCGGGAATCAACAGCAGTTGCGGCAGGTCGTGCTGGACAGGATCCCAGGCCCCCAATTCTCGGGCGGACACCAGCAGCACTGTGAACTGACGACTGTCGATGGAATCGGCCAGCGCATCAGAAAGCTTTTGCGCCGGACCCGCAATCCGAACCCCATGTGGCAGTGTGCGATAGTCGGTTTCTGCCAGCCGCAGGCGAATCTGCTGGTCAGGTTCCGCATCAGCCGACAGGTGCTGGCCAATCCTGCCTGTGGTGCCCGCGTGGGCAACGTCGAGTGGCATGATCGTCAGCCGGGCTGCAGCCGCGGTGGCCAGACGCACAGCGTATTCAACGGTGGAATTCTGCAGCTCGGCAGGCGAAGCGACGGCAATGACATGCAGCTCGTCACGTTCCGTTGCTGCCTGCACAGCGCCGGCATCAGAACCTGCCGCCTGTGGTCCGGGGAACGTGCAGGGCATGGGCAGGATGGGCAGCGGACTGCTGACCCCCAGCCACCATTGCACGATCTGCATACCGGAACTGACGGCAGATGCCGGACCGGAGTCCACGACTGAGGTGGATGCTGGACAGACCGGCGTAACCAGTGACAGCCACGGAAATGGGTTCATGAATGTCTGAGGAATCCTGCAGGCTGAGCAGATGAGGACACGAACGTCCAATTTTCCGGCAGATTTGAGTTGCTGGCAACGGTGCTTTGAATGTCTATCATACAACGACCAACTGTCCCGTGTAGCGGAAAAGTACAAATGTCGGCTCTGGTTTATCTCCTGATTGCAACACTGCTGGTGCTGCTGAATGGTTTTTTCGTACTGGCGGAATTCGCGGCGGTGAAGATGCGGCCCTCGCGAATCCGCGAGCTGCTGGATGGCGGCGTGCGGGGAGCCTCTGCGGCACAGCATGTGTCCGAGCATCTGGACGATTACCTGTCAGTTTGTCAGGTAGGCATCACGTTCACCTCGATCGGCCTCGGCTTTGTGGGTGAACCTGCTGTGGCTCGACTGGTTGGTCCGCTGCTGGAGTGGACGGGCTGGTTTGCGAAGGACGGCACGGTGGCACTGGTGTCATCGTCGGCCGTGGCCATTTTCATCAGTTACACAGTGGTCAGTTATGCTCATATTCTGATTGGTGAGCTGGTGCCAAAATCGATGGCGATCCGGCGGACCGACCAGGCTTCTCTGGCAACTGCTCCGCTGTTGCGGATTTTCAGAACTCTGTTTGATCTGCCGCTGCGGGTTTTGAATGGATCAGCCGCGTTTCTGCTGCGACTGATGGGAATTGCCAGTGTTTCCGGCCACGACACTCACAGTGAAGATGAGTTGCGGATTCTGCTGAATCAATCACAGTCATCGGGAATGATGAGTTTTCGGCGTTTGCTGTTCCTGGAGAACGTATTCGACCTCGGCGAACTGCAGGTTCGTGACGCGATGCGGCCACGTTCACAGGTCCGCTGCATGAAAACTTCAGAGACTCTGGAAGAGAACCTGCAGACGGCTCGTCGTTATCGATTCAGTCGCTATCCGTTGCTGGACAGCGGTGACATGCCGCTGGGATTTGTGCACCTGAAGGATCTGACGCTGTCAGGTGGCCAGCAGGAGAACCTGCGTACTCTGCTGCGTCCGGCGATTATGGCGGAGGAAACTGCCCCGCTGGAGGCGGTCCTGGCCGACATGCAGAAGAAGCGCTGCCATGTGGCACTCGTCCGCGATGCTCGCGGTGCCTGGTCCGGATTTCTGACTCTGGAAGACGTGATCGAAGAAATCGTTGGCACAATTCGTGACGAGTTTGAGGATGAGGAGCCGGTCAGTCTGGCGGACGCTCTGACAGAGGATCGGATTCAGCTGAATATTGAGGCAGACAGCACGATCGAGGCTGTGCGCAGAGCATTGCTGCGACTGAGTCCGGATTCACTGCCGGTGCCCCGTGATGAAATTGTCCGCGGTGTGGAAGAGCGTGAACGACTGATTGAAACGTATCTGGGTCGCCATCTGGGGATGCCGCACGCGCGACTGTATGGTCTGCAAAAGGCGGTCGTGCTGGTGATTCGTTCCGAGCGGGGCATTCCGTATCGCGGCACCACGGAGCGTGCACACCTGCTGTTTGTCCTGCTGACTCCGGCTGGTCAGCCGCGTGTGCACCAGCGGCTGCAGGCCGTGATCGCCACGTTGCTGGACGAGAGCGAGTTTATCCCGGAGCGACTGCGGACGGCTGCAACGCCGGGAGAAGTACTGGAAATTCTGCGCACGGGCGAGCAGGCGACGCTGGACTGATGTCAGTTGTCAGGGGGCCCTGGGCGGCAGTCAGTGCGGAAATCGCCGGCCAGCGGTCCGGTTTTTAATGACATTTCCCTCGTGAATCGGTAGCATCGGGGCAGCGTGCAGTCAGGGATTGTTTGCTGCTGTCAATTTGTCCGTTGTGGAAGTCCCCATGAGACGCCCGGTTCTTCGACATTTGCTGGTGGTGCTGGTGCCCTGTGTGCTGCCTTTTGTGCTGCAGTTGTCACAACTGACGTCGGCGGGTGTTTTGCTGGCGGATGACGACCAGCAGCGGCTGCAGTTTTTCGAACAGAAGATCCGTCCGGTGCTGGTGCAGCACTGTTACAAGTGTCATTCGGCGCAGTCCGTTCAGCTGCGCGGTGGTCTGCTGGTGGATTCGCGGGCGGGGCTGCTGCAGGGTGGTGATTCTGGTCCTGCGGTGGTGCCGGGCGACATCACCGCCGGGCAGCTGCTGTCGGCGCTGCGGCACGAATCCGTCGAGATGCCTCCGGATCGTCGTCTGCCTGACGCTGTGATTCAGGATTTTCAGTTGTGGATTCAGGACGGTGCCGTGGATCCTCGTGAGGGCCAGGTGCGTGAGCAGCGTCCGCAGATTGACCTCGAGCAGGGTCGGCAGTTCTGGTCGTTCCGTCCGGTGCAGAATGCTGTGGTTCCGGACGCGGGGGCTGACTGGGCGCGGGGCTCTGTCGATCGCTTTCTGGCTGCGGGCTGGACTGCCGGCGGTATCCCAGGTACACCCCGCGATGCGGCTCCCGAAACGCTGCTGCGACGCCTGCATTTTGTCCTGACGGGACTGCAGCCATCCGTGGACGAGCAGCGGCAGTTTCAGCAGCGTTATCAGCAGGATCCGGAAGGTGTGCTGCAGGAAGCGGTGGATCAGCTGCTGCAGTCACCGCATTTCGGCGAGCGCTGGGGTCGGCACTGGCTGGACGTGGTCCGTTACGCCGACTCCACGGGTGGTGGTCGCAGCATGATGCTGCCGGATGCGTGGCGTTTTCGGGACTACGTGATTCGTTCGTTTCAGCAGGACAAACCTTTTCCGCAGCTGATCCGTGAACATCTGGCGGGTGATCTGCTGCCGGCTGTGGACGCAGCGCAGCATGATGAGCAGGTAACGGGTGCTGGCTATCTGATGCTGGGAGCGATCAACTATGAAGAGCAGGACAAAGAGCAGTTGCGGATGGATGTCGTGGATGAGCAGATTGACACGGTGGGGCGCACGTTTTTGGGAATGACGCTCAGCTGTGCTCGCTGCCATGACCACAAATTCGATCCGATTCCGACCCACGACTATTACGCTCTGGCGGGCATCTTCCGCAGTACTCGTTCACTGACTCCGGGGAACGTTTGCGGCTGGGTGACCAGACCGCTGCAGACCGGCGTGGATCAGGCAGCGGTGCTGGCATGGAATCAGCGTGATCAGGAGCTGGCGGACCAGATCGCTCAGCTGAAGAAGCAGGCGGGCAAACAGCCGGCCGTGGCCCTGCCGGGCATTGTGGTGGATGATGACGAGGCTGAGCTGGAGGGTACGTGGACGGAATCGAAGGTCCAGCAGCCGTTTTTGGGACGTGGTTATCGGCACAGTGGAATGCCCAGAACCGGGACCGGAGCTGTGTATCGCGTGAAGTTGCCGGCGGACGGCGAGTATCTGCTGCGGATGGTGGTCAATCACGGCAGCAGTCGGACAGAAAATGTGCCGGTGGTGATTTTTCATGCGGACGGAGAGACCGAGGTGGGTGTCAGCCAGCGTCAGCCTGGCCCGCAGCCCGGTGGTTTTCTGGAGCTCGGTCGGTATCGATTTGAGGCTGCGACCGAAGCCAGGGTGGTCGTTCGCGCTGCGGCAGCAGCGCCGGGTCATGTGATTATTGATGCGTTTCATTTCGTCCCGGCTGATCAGATCGGGAAGCTGGCCTCTGCCATGCCTGCGACTGCAGCCGCCGGGGGCGGCAGTGGGGGCGGCGGGGGAAAAGCAAATCGACTGAAGCAGCTGGAGGAAGCGCGGAAGCAGCATGCGGCGAAGAAACCGGCGATGCCGATCGCCATGTGTGTTTCTGACGAGCCGCAGACGGGAGACTGGCATCTGCATGTGCGTGGTGAGATTCGCAATCTGGGTCCGGTGGTCAGGCGTGGTTTTCTGCAGGTAGCGACACCTCCTGATCAGGTGGTCACGCTGTCGTCGGAGGTGGCGGGCAGTGGTCGCCTGCAACTGGCTGAATGGCTCGCCGGATCGCAAAATCCTCTGACGTCCCGCGTCTGGGCGAACCGGATCTGGCTGAATGTGTTTGGAGCCGGCCTCGTCAGGACTCCTGACAATTTTGGATCCGCGGGTGAACCCCCGACCCACCCGGAATTGCTGGATCATCTGGCGTGGCAACTGATGCACGAATGTGGCTGGTCAACGAAGGCGATGGTGCGGCGGCTGGTGCTGAGCCGGGCCTTTCGCATGACTTCGGACGACGGCATGTTGTCAGCCGAGCTGGATCCGGACAATCGCCTGTGGACTCGTGCCAACCGTCGTCGCCTTGACGCCGAAAGTTTGCGGGATGCGATTCTGCAGGCCGCGGGTTCACTGGATCTGTCCATGACGGGCGGTCCGACGATCGCCAGGGTCTCAACGTATGACAACGAGTACCGTCATGCGGATTATCCGTTGTCCTGTCGCAGTGTGTATGTTCCGGCGTTCAGAAATTCGATGCTGGATCTGTTTGAGATTTTTGATGCGGCCAATCCGAATACGGTGACCGGCCAGCGGAACCGCAGTACTCGCCCTGCCCAGGCACTTTACATGCTGAACAGCCAGTTGCTGACTCAGCAGTCAGAGCAGGCAGCGAAGAACTTTCTCGCCTCGACAGGCTCGCAATCGCCGGATGTTTCCGCGATGATTGAATTGGCGGTCTGCAGGTGTCTGGGGCGACAGCCTCTGCCTGGGGAACAGCAGCTGCTGCTGCAGGCCGTACAGTCTGATCCGGGTTCTGCAGAGAACTGGGCAGCCGTGTTTCAGGCATTGTTTTCCAGTCTGGATTTCCGCTTTATCGACTGAGGTTCTGGCAACGGGTGACAAGCGATGGCCAAGAATGTGTTTGGTGAGGATCTGCAGGTGTGTTCAGCAGATCCGATGACCGGATTTTTTCGCACGGGTCGGTGCGAGACCTGTGGTGAAGACACGGGGATGCATACGGTCTGTGCGGAGATGACAGCTGAGTTTCTGGCGTTTTCGAAGAACGCCGGCAACGACCTGTCGACACCTGTGCCCCAGTGGCGATTTCCGGGCCTGCAGCCGGGCGACCGCTGGTGTCTTTGTCTGCAGCGGTGGGTGCAGGCGTGGCATGCCGGCAAGGCCCCGCGACTGATCCTGAAGGCGACTCATATTTCCGCCATCGAGCACATCCCGATGGAAGTTCTGCTGGAGTATGCATTGGACGCAGAGGACTATGTGCCTGACCCGCCGATGGAAGACTGACGTTTCAGTTGTTTGAGTGTGGCGTGTGACGTTGATTGCAAAGCAGGGCGGGGGCGGGACATGTTTTGGCTGGGCACCGGACTTTATCGTGCAGCGTTTTTTGCCGGGGCGCTGGCAGGGTGCTGTGGGCAGTTCCCGGTCATCGGTGGTGCGGGTGCATTGCAGGCAGCCGATGATCTCACGGTGTCGGCTCTGACAGCCGACGAGCAGCGGGTGCTGCAGACGATTGAAGCGGGGGATGTGCTGGCGACGGTCTCATTCCTGGCCTCAGATGAACTGGCCGGCAGGGATACTCCTTCCAAGGAGCTGGAGATTGCCAGTGCATACGTGGCGTCGCGATTTCGCGGAGCCGGGCTGGAGGGACTGGCTGCGAACGGCAGCTTTTACCAGGTGCAGGAAATGCCCCGCTATTTTGCTCCGGATGGCCCGGTATCGCTGGTGACAGCAGCCAGTCCGCAGGGGCTGGCGGGTTGTGTGGCGCTGGGTGGCGGGGATGCTGCGGTGGAACTGCGCGGTCCAGTATCGGCCGATGCGGCTGGGCGGGAGCTGCGTGGTGCAATTGTGGTGGTGGACGAGCCCCCATTGCCTCCGGCGGCAGCCGAGAATCCTGCAGTGGCAGGTCTGAGTGTGGCTCGCCGAGTCGCCCCGCTGGCAGCTCGCGGCGCCGCGGCTGTTCTCATTCGCACGACCGACAGCGGAGTTCTCTCTGCGGCAGTACAGCGACTGCGAACTGAAGCGGTGGCCTTGCCGCAGCAGTTATCGTTGCCGGTGGTCCTGATTCCGGCGGATGCCGATCTGGGTGGTGAGCTGCAGTTGTCGGTACCTCCGCGGCGGCGACAGTCAGAGCAGGTACGCAACGTGGTGGCCGTGCTGCGTGGTGCGGACCCGGGTCTGTCAGCGGAAGCCATCATCATTACGGCTCATCTGGACCACATCGGTCGTGCAGCCGGTGATCGCCAGGGTGATGTGATCTTCAACGGTGCTGATGACAACGCGACTGGGGTGACGGCTGTGGTGACTCTGGCGGAGGCCTTTGGTCGTCTGCAGCCGCGTCCGGCGCGATCGGTGGTGTTCATGACGTTCTGGGGAGAAGAGAAGGGGCTGCTGGGGTCAAAGGCATACTGTGAACAGCCGTTGTGGCCGCTGGAGAAGACAGTTGCCAATATTAATATTGAGATGATCGGGCGTCCTGAAGAGGGTGCCGCGGAGAAAATGTGGGGGACCGGCTGGACTCGCAGCAGCCTGGGTCCGCAGCTGGCGGCAGGGGCGAAGCGTGCCGGGGTCGAGGTGTTTCACCGCGAGGATGTGAGTGAGATGCTGTATGCTCGCAGCGATAACTACTCCTTCGTGCAGAAGGGCGTCATCGCTCACAGCTTTTCCGCCGGATCTCTGCATCAGGACTATCATCAGCTGACCGACGAGTACACGCGACTGAATCTGCCGCACATGACGCGGATCATTCAGGGGTTGTTTGCGGGAACATTGCCTTTGGCACGCGGCGAGCTGACTCCGACGAAATCAGCAGCGGCCCGGTGAGTGAGTTCTCTGCCCATCCCTGGTCAATACGGGCACGCAGGCGGGATTCCGTCGCCTGCAGTGCGGCATCAGCGTCGCGGTTTGAATCCAGGAATGATCAGGGGCAACTGATTCTGATCGCTGTCGGCTGATTCGGGCGCGGAGATTTCCGAGCGGGCAGCAGAGTCAGAAACCGGAGCGGGTTTGGTGGTAAGAGCGGGCAGCAGTCCCGGCAGCCGCGAGTTGATGATTGTCCGCGCTTTTTCTGCCGTAGCAGCCTTTGCAGGCGGCTGCATCACGGAATTGATAATGCTGCGTGCGGGAGCGGTCTTTTGTTCGGCTTCGGCTGTGGCCTGCTGAATGCCCTGCATCAGTCCGGGCAGCAGTCCCGGCAGAGAACCTGGCAGCATGCCGGGAATCATCAGGGTTGCGGTTTCGGAATCGGTGGACCTGGGAATGGGCAGTTTTTGCAGCAATTCCTGCGGCAGCTGCCCCTGCATGACGCCGTTGACTCCGTTCACGACTCGCTGTACGGATTCACGATCCCTTTCCTTCAGCAGTTTTGAGTTGGACACCTGCTGAATGACGGCTCGGGGGTCAACTTTTCCGGAACGCAGCGCGGCCAGCAACTGCGTGACTTCCTGCACCTGAGTGATGAGTTGCTCGTTTTCCTTTGCGAGGCGGTTGTATTCCTCACCGAAGCGGGTTCTGAGTCGGGCAAGTTGTGCGGTAGCCTGGCGGTCGGCTTCCTCCAGCAGTCGAGCCCGGGCTCTGTCCAGCTGATGCATGACGGCGGTCTGGATACCGGACGCAATCTGGTCACCGAGTTCCGTGCTGAGCACGATGTCCGGCTTCTGCAGTGTACCGGTGAGGGCGAGTACGACATCGAGCGATTGAATGTCATGCAGGGCTTCATTGGCAGCTTCAAGGATTTCCGGTCGGACATCGTCAGAGGCTTCGAAGCTGAGTCCGTCGATATCGGACACCAACTGAATAAAGCCCGACATATCGTTGCCGGTCAGTGCCACCTCGGCAGTCCATGTCAGATTGCTGAGGCCGGCTTCGAAGCGGGCTTTCTGACGTCGTCCGGCGGCGAGAGCAAAGCCCTGCGGATCGCGGAGCTCGGCAGTCAGTTCAGAGCGGAGAACATCGGTGGTGGCATCCACTGTGTACTTCAGCTGCAGTGGCCGTGGTCCGGCAGCGGACGCTTCCAGCACAGCAGGTTTGCCCAGCAGTCGGGGGTCGCTGGTGATATCGCTGAGCACTGCCTGCCACGGGACCAGATCCCGATCGATGGACATGTTACCGGAAAGGCTGAGTTTGCGAGCGTGAAACGCGGGACCCGGGCTGACGGGCAGTACGGGCCACGTGCGGCCGGGGTTGCGGGGAGGCTGTACCTGCTGCGTCAGTTCCGACTGATAACTGCGGAACAGTTCGAACCACGTGAGCATCTCCTGAACTCGCAGGTAGACATCGCGTCCCAGGAGTGCCTGTGAGATGCGGCGACCATCAGGTTTCAGCAGGGCAATCTTCTGCTGAATCATCTGCTGATCATTCAGGCGTGCCTGATTGATGGATTCGAAGTCCGTGCGAACTTCGGGGGCCATCTGTTTGAGATCATTCTGCAGACGCCGGGCATCCTGCAGGACAAGGTCCGCTTCACGTGCGACTTCGAGATACTTCTCGATCTGGTCAACTGTGGAGCCTTCCTTAGCCAGTTTGAACTGTTCGCTGAGCGAGCGGACTCGAGGTTCCAGGTCCCTGGCACGATCCGTCAGGTCCTCAAATCGCACATCCCACTTCTCGTAGACCTCGGAACCCAGTCGCCAGGTTTCCAGGGTGTTGGGATCCAGTTGGGCGCGGGCCTGTTCGCTCAGCTGAGTCAGCCACTCATCACCGAGTTCCTTCAGTTTTTCCGAGGCCCACGAAGGTTCTTCAACCACGGGTGTGGCCGGTTTTTCAAGTTGTCCGTCATCACTGCGCCAGGTGTCGAACTGCAGGTTTTCGATACGTCCATCCGAGATGACGAAGCGTCGCTGCGACAGTGAGCGGTTCTCAAGCTGCAGACTCATTCGATCAAATTCGAACAGATTGCGACCTCGGCGTCGTGCGCTGGCCACGGCGGTCTGCTGGATGTCGATGGAGGGCGGAAAGAACGTGGTCACGACGCGACGAATATCGACTCGAGCACCGGTCACTGACTGCAGAGCAGACACGGCGGTCCAGCGCAGCAGAGGGTCCATACCCCAGTGAATGAAGGCCCAGATGGAGAAAGCGATCAGCAGTCGAGGGACAATCCATTTCCAGCGCATGCCAATTCACCTGACGGTTTTCGGTGTTCGATGTTCGGTACTTGCAGCGTTTTGCGACGGAGGGGCGTTATTCAACGAGGCTGATTCGCTCGACTGCTTCAGCCCCCAGCATCACTCGGACCAGCCATGTGTTTCGCGCGTACTGGGCGAGGGTGCAGGCGTACTTTGCGAACAGGGGTCGGGAAATAAAGTGCACGGGCAGCAGCAGTGCCAGTCCGGTCACAAAACTGCCCATCACGATGGAGTTGTCGAAATGTGTCCATGGAACCCATGGAGTCTCGTAGAGCTGTATCCAGAGCCCGGCCAGTGATGGCTGTGACAGCACATACCAGCCGATGCTGTCGAACAGGCTGTCACAGGTCACGGCAATCAGCGCTGCGGCCATGGCTCCAAGTCCCGCGACGGCAAGATTCAGTCGCGAGGCAGCCAGCAGCATGGCAAGTCCGATGGCCAGCAGGTTTCCTTTCGGGATGAGCCCCACGAGGACTCCGAAGGCCAGGCCCATGGACATCTGCCGGGGCGTGGAGTCCATGAGAGCGGCTCGCAGCAGCAGACGGATTGGACGCAAAATCAGAAACATGTTGGTATCCTCAGTGAACGGAGGCAGTGGTTGATCTGCCTCGAGATGCACCTGATGATCATGGCGAAACCTGTGGTCCTGGAGCAATGTCAGCTCCGGCAGCAGACTGGATCACAGTTCAGGAATCGCACAGGGATGTCTGAAACCAGGCAGAAATCGCCGGTCTTACTGCGAATTTTGCGGCTTCCGCAAAATCCGACAGGTGATTCAGCAAATGTGACCGGGCACGAGGATCCTGAAACCAGGGGGGCAGTGAAAATGGACCACGACGAAACGAGCGGGTCGGGGGACGCGGCTGATGGGGCTGAGATTCTGAACCACCTGAGGAACAGCGGGCAGCAGCTGGTGCTTGCAGAAAGCTGCACAGCGGGACTGATCGCTGCCACTCTGGCAGAGACGCCCGGGATGTCACAGCATCTGTGCGGCAGTCTGGTCGTGTATCAGATTCCCAGCAAACTGTGCTGGCTGGGTCTGCCGACGGGTACCGTGACGGAGTCAAATGTGGTGAGTCGTGAGACAGCGGAGCGAATGGCTGAAGGCGCGCTCCGTCAGACTCCGCACGCCACGCTGGCAGTGGCAATTACGGGGCATCTGGGCCCCGGTGCTCCACCCGAGCTGGATGGAACAGCGTGGGTCGCGATTCTGTTTCGAGGCGGTCAGGCGGAATGCCATCAGCTGCGGTTGTCCGCAGATACGGTTTCGAGTTCGATCAGCCTGAGGATTCAGCGGCAGAGGCAGGCGGTACGACGGACGCTGGATCTGCTGCTGGCCAGTCTGCAGTCAGCTGCTGAGCCGCGGTAACGGTGTGGAACTGAATATCGACGATATCGTCAACGACCGCGGCATATCCACCGGCCATAACGACGACCAGCGGGCAGCCGCGACGGCGGCAGAATTCGCAGACCATCTGATCACGAGTCCGCAGTCCATCCTTGGAAACAGAAAGGCCTCCGAGCGTATCACCGGCCCACGGATCAGCGCCGGCGACGAAGTACACAATGTCCGGCAGGCTGAGTTGTTCGGCCCATGTCAGTCCCTGCTGCCATGCTTCGAGGTACCGGGCATCGCTGGTTCCGGGGGGCAGTTCGATATCCAGATTACTCTGCATTTTTCGCACGGGGAAGGCTTTGGCTGCGTGCAGTGAAAAAGTTTGAACAGTGGGATCACCTTTGAAGATGGCGGCGGTTCCGTCGCCCTGATGAACATCGCCGTCGAGTACGAGAGCATTGCGGATGCGATGTTCCTGCTGCATTGTGCGAGCGGCGACGGCGACGTCGTTGAACACGCAGTAACCGGCTCCGCGATCAGCAAAAGCGTGGTGTGTGCCTCCGGCAAGGTTGGCGGCGACTCCGTCCTGCAGTGCGGCCCGGGAAGCGGCAACGGTGGCTCCCGTGGAACGTCGACAGCGTTCCACCATCTGCAGACTCCACGGAAATCCAATGCGTCGGATTTCGTCGCCTGTCAGGTTTCCCGCCAGCACCCGAGCCACCCAGTCGGGCGTGTGCACCAGCAGCAGCTGCTGCTCTGTGGCAGACGGGGGAACTTCAAAGTCGGTGGGCTGAAATAGTCCGCACTGCTGCAGTCGTTCCCGCAGCAGACGGTAGCGGATCATGGGGAAGCGATGTCCGGGCGGCAGCGGCAGTACGAACAGATCTGTGGTAAACAGTTTCAAGCAGGCTGGCCTACCAGGCGATTTCCATCAGGTCAGCAATGCTGGATGCCAGTCGTCTGGCAGCTTCCTGCTGAGCGGTGGCAAAGGACTGACCGACTTCGGGGGCCATGGAGACACTGCTCATCTGCGGCATCAGCTGGCTGGTCAGCGGGAAGGTCTGCTGGATCAGAACTTTGCCCGTGCGTCGATCCATCCAGGTGACTTCAGCACCCAGCGACAGCTGCAGTTCGCGGGGATCATCAAAGCGAGTTTCCGTGAGCGGCGACTTGCGAATTTCCACAATCTTTCCGGTGAGGATGGTGTCTGCAGTTGCCGCGTCTTCCAGCCGATAGCCACCGCGCGTGCGAATCTCACGCTGCACCGCTTCCGTCAGCAGATAATCGGTATCACGACGGAAGGACTCGGAGCGAAACAGCGGCACGTGCACACTGCGGACACCGGGAACAACAGGCGTTCCCAGCGTGTAGCCGCAACCTGACAGGATCAGGCAGCAGAGCGCAGTGAGCAGCAGTCCCGTGCGAGTCATCGGGTCAGAGCCTTGCTTTTCCGGAAGTTTCGTTGTCCGTTCCACCAGGCTGACTGACGGATTTGACCGGATCACCGTCATTCTGAGCGGGTACCGGCGCGGGGGCATTGCGAGGCAGGGCCTCCATGAACTGCACCACTTCGGGCAGGTCCTTCAGTTCACTGCGATCGATTTCAGCCAGCAGAATTCTGGCATCGCGAGCAAAGCCGGTATCCGGATATTCGGAAATCAGCCGCACACAGGCGATGGCAATGGCGCGGGGACGCTGTTTGCGGCGGTAGTAGTCCACCATGGCCCACTGTCGCTCAGCTTCCTGGCGATAAAGTATGTCGAGGTCTTTTCGCAGCTGCTGTCGCTGATGCGATGCGGGAAACAGCTGCAGGCTCTGTTCCTTCAGCCGACGTGCTCCAACCAGATCCTCGCCCTCATAAAATGCCCCCTGATAACTCATTTGCTTGGCATGTGCACCCAGCACAAAGGCGGCTTCCAGGTGCGGGCTGTCAGGGTACTCGTCACGCAGAATCCCGAAGTAACGATCGGCCTCCACGTGATTGCTGTGTCGCTGGTGCCATGCCGCGGTCAGCATGAGCGAATCATCGGCCAGCGGGCCGGTCGGGTCATTCATCCAGATGGATTTCAGGCACTGCAGTGCTCGTCCCTGAGTATCAAAGACGGGGCGTGAGCGATCATGAAAGTTGGGCAGAATCCGCACTCGCAGGGTCGGGTCTGACGGCTTGTTTTCCGGCTGGGACGAGATGACTTTTTCGGCGCTGACAGTACGAATGCCCTCCTTTGCTCCGGGTTCACTGGTCTGCAGCCATGCCTGAGCGATGGAATAGAGCCGGCGTGTCACGGGCTCCACATATTTTGTGGACGGATAGTCCTCAAACAGCTGATCGTAAGCATCCTGCGCTTTGGAGTAGCGTTGTTTGGCATACCACGATTCAGCGAGGTAGAACTGCGCCTCCTCGCCCAGCGAGGATTCCTTGAATTTCTTCGCAGCCGCCTTGCACAGTTCGATGGCTTTATCGTAGTCCCGGCGTTCGTAAGCCTGCCGGCAAAGCTGCACTTCTCGCTGCTCCTGGGGGCTGAATTTGCGACCCATCTCCAGAGGCGTTTCCCTCGCCATGCCGATCGAACGCTGCATGCGTTCCCAAATTCCGGGCTTCCGGGAATCTGCCCGGAAGGGATTTGTCGCACAACCACTCAGCAGCGCAGCCAGCAGCAGAGCGGCGACCGCACAAAGTCGGAAATGTCTGCGCTGCAGACATGCGACTGACGCCGGTGTGCGGCGTGCGGCGTGCGGAAGTTGCTGTTGCATGAGTCGCTGTCCGATCAGGCCGTCCGGCCCTGAACTAAAAGACCGCTTCAGTGATTTGAGGAAAACTGCAGGTAACGCAGTGTCTGTGGTCGACGGCCGAGCACGTGCGAAATTGCCGAGACAGCCAGACGATGACATTCCTCCGCCTGCGCCGGCGTCAGACGCACTCGACCAGCCAGATCCGTGGTCCCACCGGTCAGACGTCGCAGAATCTCCACCGCGCCCGCCGAAACCGAAGTCCCGCTGTACTCCTCCTTACGACAATCCTGACACAGCAACCCACCCTGACTGACCCAGTGTACAAATCTGCCAGCAGGCTCAATCGAGCCCCCGCAGACCGAACAGCCGGACAGATCAGGAAGCAGGCCGATCAACTGCAGCAAAGACATTTCAAAGTGAATGATCAGTGCCGAAACATGACATTCCGGCGTTGACAGTCCCTGCAGCAAAGCTGTGGCCAGGTCGAAAATCTCCGGAGCTGCATCGAAGTCTTCGGTCAGACCATTCAGCAGTTCCGCCACATAACACCCCGCATACATCCGCAGCAAACCGTCAGAGACTCCGGGCTGCTGGGGCTGAAAACGGGTTGTCAGGCGAGCTTCCGTCAGCAGATTCAACACCCCCGCCGGTCGCCGTATAAAGACTATGCGACCTTCCGAAAGCAGGTCAAGAGCAGCATCGAAGGGACCCTTCAGCCGCTTTGCACCCTTCGCCAGGGCAGAAAACCTGCCGAATTCACGGCTGAAAAACGTAATCACACGACTGGATTCGCTGAAATCCGCCTGTCGAATGACAATCGCATGAGCCTTTTCCAGCGACACTCCGCATCCCCCCGCGCCATCACAATGATGCCAGCAGCACTGACCAATGATGCAGCTTGCTGCCAGAAAGCAATCCTGCCCAGTTCCACACACGCCCCAGGCCATCATCCCGGATGCTGTCACGACGGGCAATACAGTTCGCGGGCAATTACCGCTGAAACAGGGCGAGTCCTGAGAAATTCTGATTTCCGGCTGCTGGCATTCAGCACGCATTCCCGGCAGTAAAGGACTCCATGATCCTGATTATTTTTCCGAGGACTGGTGGCTCAGCAGCAGGTTTGCTGCAGTCATGGAGGGCTCGTCCAGCCGGGAACTGTCGGAGGAAAGTGCGTTGGCCCTGCAATTTGGCCTTAGATTGTCTAGACTGCCGGGGTTCTTCGTAGCGGGTGGCTGCCTGCTGGGATATGTCCGGAAATGTCGTTGCAGAGGTAATTGAAAACCGTATGTCGTTAGCCGAAGCATCAGTTGTGCAGCAGGACTGGAGCGAATTTTCTCGTCGGGTGCTGGAGGGCGGTGCGTTGACTCGCGCCGAGGCGATCAGCATTTTGCAGGCGCCGGACGAACAGCTGCTGGCAATTCTGGATGCGGCCTATGCGGTGCGTCGCGCGTGGTTTTCAAACACTGTGCAGTTGTATTATTTAAAGAACGCCAAGAGCGGTTTGTGTCCGGAGGACTGTTCGTATTGTTCTCAGTCGAAGATCTCGGAAGCTCCGATTGAGCGTTATGCGATGCTGAATGCAGAGCGTCTGCTGGATGGTGCTCGGAAGGCAGCCGAGAGCAATTCGCGGACGTACTGCATTGTGGCCAGTGGTCGCGGACCGACAAACCGTGAAGTCGATCATGTGGCGAACGTGGTGCGTCAGATCAAGGACCAGTACGGTCTGCATATCTGCTGCTGCCTGGGACTGCTGGAACCTGAGCAGGCATTGAAACTGAAGGCTGCGGGTGTCGATCGTGTGAATCACAATCTGAACACCAGCGAGCGTTATCATCCTGAAATCTGCACGACTCATACCTTTGCCGACCGCCTGAAGACTCTGAGCATCTGTCGGGATGCGGGTCTGGAGTTGTGTGCCGGCATGATTGTGGGTATGGGGGAACAGCAGGGTGACGTCGTGGATGTTGCTCTGAAGCTGGGTGAGCTGAATGTGGAATCGATCCCGGTGAATTTTCTGCATGCGATCGATGGGACTCCGCTGCAGTCTCAGCACGAGCTGGATCCGCGATACTGTCTGAAGGTGCTGTGCATGTTCCGCCTGACGAATCCGTCGGCGGAGCTGCGAGTGGCAGGTGGTCGCGAGGTGAATCTGCGGTCGATGCAGGCGATGGCTCTGTATCCGGCCAATTCGATGTTTGTCAGCGACTATCTGACGACACCCGGTCAGAAAGCTGAGGAGGATTTCCGGATGATTGCGGATCTGGGTTTCCGGATCACGGCCGGGGACTATGAATCGGCGAAGCTGCTGGAGTTGTGGAAGGTGCCGCATGCGGTGTCCTGCGGAGCGTCTGCAGCCGGCAGCTGCGGCAGTGGTGGCTGCGGTTGAGGATTCCGTTGCAAACTGCAGCCTGGGATCAGCAGTCATGAGTGGCGTGCCGGTCAGTATTCGGGACAGTCCGTGTCCTGTGGGATTTCTGGACTGTGGCGACCTGGAGGGCCGTCGTTTTGTCAGTGACAGCCGTGATGTTCGTCGCGGGGACATCTTTGTCGCGCTGCGTGGCCGTCAGACGGACGGTCACCAGTGGGCGGCTGCGGCCGTGGAACTGGGGGCAGCTGGCCTGATTGTGGAGCAGCCACTGCCGGAACTGGCAGTGCCGCAGGCGATCGTTTTGTCGACTCGTCAGGTCTGGTCATGGCTGGCGTTGGCGCAGGAAGGTTTTCCACAGCGGGATTTGCGCTGCAGCGGCCTGACGGGTACGAATGGCAAATCAACAGTGGCCTGGCTGCTGCGGGGGATGCTGCGGCAGTCGGGGGTGCGAACCGGGCTGATCGGGACCATTGAGTACCACGACGGCCAGGAGACGCGACCGGCCGGCCTGACGACTCCGGATCCCCCGGTACTGGCTCGCCTGCTGCGGCAGATGCGTCAGGCAGGTACAACGGACTGCGTGATGGAGATCAGCAGTCACGCACTTGAGCAGCAGCGGTGTTCTTCGCTGCAGCTGGCGGTGGCGGCCATCACGAATGTGACTCATGATCATCTGGACTATCACGGAACATTCGAAAACTACCTGCAAGCCAAGCTGCAGATTGCTGCACTGCTGCATCCCGAGGCTCCGCTGCTGGTGGGATTCGATGATGTGGCATTGCGTGCGGCGGTGCAGCAGTTAAAGGACGTGCGGGTCCTCGGCTTTGGATTTGGTGCGGAGTGTCCATTTTCGGTCAGCATTGAAGAGGCGGGAGCGGATGGCCAGCGCCTGCGTCTGAAACTGCAGAGCGGCGAACTGTCCGTGAGCACTTCGCTGCCGGGGCGGCACAATGCACTGAACATACTGCTGGCGGCGGGAATGGCTGAGGTGCTGGGGCTGGGTACTGAGCAGATTCGGGCGGGTGTGGAGCAGTCGGGATCTGTCCCGGGAAGATTTGAGCGAATCGACAGCACGCAGCCGTTTCAGGTGTATGTGGACTATGCGCATACGCCCGATGGCATCAGACGGATGATTGAAGCGGCGCGTGAGATGTGCGGGAATCGCGTCCTGGTGGTGTTTGGTGCGGGTGGTGAGCGGGACCGTGAAAAGCGTCCGCTGATGGCTGCTGCTGCGACACTGGCGGACGAAGTGATCGTGACGTCCGACAATGCTCGCAGTGAATCCCCCGCAGCGATCGTGGATGAAATCTGCAGCGGGTTCCCGGTCGGGCGGCAGGTACAGCGGGTGCTGGATCGCGAGGCGGCAATCAGGACGGCATTGCAATCGGCTGCCGCGGGTGATGTGGTGCTGATTCTGGGACGTGGTCACGAGCAGACTCAGTGGATCGGAACGCGACAGATTGCCTTTGACGACCGCCGAGTCACCACTCGACTGCTGCGGGAACTGTCCTCGAAGCATTAATCGGCTGACTGCGGGAGCATTGTGATGTATCCCTGTACCGTGAGCGAACTCACTGAGCATCTGGACGGGCGACGCCATGCCTGGGGCTCACTGCACCCGTTTGAAGCTGGAGCGGCCCCGGATCAGCGTCAAATTGAGCGAGTGGTGACGGAATCCGGCCGGGTGGTTCCGGGCAGTCTGTTTGTCGCACTGCGGGGCCGCAATCGTCATGGTGTGGAGTTTGCAGGAGAGGCGGCAGCGCGGGGTGCAGTGGCGATACTGACGGACCAGCTGCCGACGCGATCGGTGGCGCCGGAATCCGCCGCCGCAGGACCGCCACTGATTCTGGTGCCGCATGCGCTGACTGGACTGCAGCAGCTGGCCGTCCGGAATCGGAATCATTCAGCGGCGTCAGTCATCGGAATTACGGGCAGTGTGGGGAAGACCACGACGCGGCAGATGATCTACTGTGTGCTCAGCCAGCAGCGGAGTTCTCTGCAAAGTCCGGCGAACTTCAACAACGAGATTGGTCTGCCGCTGGCACTGCTGGAGCTCAGTGAGCAGCACAGGTATGCGGTACTGGAGCTCGGAGCGGGGCGGCCGGGCGATATTCGATTTTTGTGCCGACTGGCTCGACCGGACTGGGCCGTGGTGACTCGCGTGGCTCCCTGCCACCTGGAATCCTTCGGTAGTCTGCAGGCGATCAGGCTGACCAAGCAGGAACTGGTGGAAGAGATCCCGGCGTCGGGCTGTGTCTTCCTGTGTGCGGATCAGCCGGAAGTGGCTGGCATGAGTCGGGCAACGTCAGCGCAGGTGGAATACTTTGGACTGCAGGCTGAAGGTGTCGGCCGCTGTCAAATGGTAAGTTTTGAGCAGGGACGCAGTCGCATCCGCTGCGGAACTGATGAATTTGTTTACGAAGGTGGTCGGCAACTTTTGCTGTGTGCCGCGGCAGCGGTCACAGTGGGTCGTCGGGCTGGTTTATCGGCCGGGCAGATCGCGGCGGGTCTGCAGCAGTTTCGACCGGATCGCGGCCGCGGGCGACTGCTGCGAGCCGGCGACTGGCAGATCCTGGATGAGACTTACAACTGCAGTCCGGAGAGTGCAGTAGCCTGCCTGAAATCCCTGTCCGAATGGAATGCCGTGCGCAGGATTCTGGTGCTGGGTGACATGCTGGAACTGGGCGAGTCGGAGCGGGAACTGCACTGTGATGTGGCAGCGACACTGGTGGATTCGGCAGTGGATCTGGCAATCTTCTGTGGCCGACTGTCTTCGATCTGCGTCACGGCGGCGGCAGCCTCCGGCTATGCCGGTGATCGACTGCATGCTGTGGCAGACAATCAGCAATTGCAGTGCCTGCTGTCCGAGCTGCTGCAGCCCGGGGATCTGATCTGCCTGAAAGGATCGCGGGGACTGCAGCTGGAGCAGACGGTGAACTGGCTGCTGCGGCAGGCGGCTGAGCGAGGCGGTCAGGAGATACCGTAGCGACGGCAGCGGCTGAAGAAGGTACTGCGGGGCAGATTGAGGCTGCGGGCTGCCACCGCCTTGTTCCCTCCGGCAGCTCGCAGTGCTTCGCGAATTGCACGTTCTTCATCCTGCTGACTGGCAGCCGCGGGAGCCGTAACCTTGCGAGCGACTGCGGTGGACGGGGCCGTGGCAGATGTTCGCACTGCAGCTCGAACCGGGCGAACGATATGGATCCCGCTGCGGAGTTCCTCGGGGAGATCCGCGAGTGTAATAACGTCGCTGTCGGTGAGCACGACGGCCCGTTCGATGACGTTTTCCAGTTCGCGGATGTTGCCGGGCCACAGGTGTGCCTGCAGTGCATCGAGAGCGGCCGGTTCGATCTGACGAATCTGCTTGCGGGATTTCTGCGCAGCTCGACTGAGGAAGTAGAAGACGAGTTCGGCAAGATCTTCCTGGCGATCCCGGAGTGCCGGAAGAGTGAGTGAGACGACGTTCAGTCGGTAGAAGAGGTCTTCGCGGAATTCGCCTTTGGTGATCAGATCTTCAAGATTTCGATTGGTGGCCGCAACGACGCGGACATCAACATCAATGCTGCGGTCGCTGCCGACAGGTTCAAATCGCCGCTCCTGCAGGACTCGCAGCAGCTTCACCTGAGTTTCGGCTGAGATATCCCCGATTTCGTCGAGGAACAGAGTGCCGCCGTGGGCAGCGAGGAACCGTCCGGGTTTATCAGCATGAGCGCCGGTGAAGGCGCCGCGGACGTGTCCGAACAATTCGCTTTCGAGGAGCGAGGAGGAGAGTGCGGCGCAATTCACACAGATCAGGCTGCCGGCACTGCGTTCGCTGTTTCTGTGGATAACGCGGGCCAGCAGCTCCTTGCCGGTACCGCTTTCGCCACGAATCAGCACAGTGGCGTCGCTGCGAGCGACCTTGCGGACCTGCGACAGCACGGCCAGAAGTGCGGGGCTGCTGCCGCGCACACCTTCCCGATCCAGTTCGGCCACCGATTGCTGCACAGGGTTCTGTCCGGCTTCCTGCTGCAAAATCGTCAGCTCGGCTCGCAGTGCCGTCAACTGCCTCTGCTGCTCTGAAATGCTCTCCATCTTGGTCTTAAGTTCTGCGTTGAGTCGAGCCATGGTCTGGTTGGCTCGAGAACTGTGGAGAGCCAGTACGCTCATCTGGGCCATGGCCTGCAGGAACGCGAAGTCTTCGGCCGAGTAGACCAGGCCATCGCGTCGGCGTCCCAGCAGGATGACACCGTGCAGTCCTTCGGCAACTTCGAGACGGCACAGCAACTCAGCCCGCAGGTCGTGCAGCATGCGCTGAATGGGCTCCATCGATTCCCGATTTGCGGAGGGCAGTCGGGGAATAATGGCGGAAGCGGATGGATCCGTCTGCAGGGGCTCGGTGGCCAGTTTGTCAGGAACCTGGGTAACTCCGCGACTGCCGATCTTTCGCAGGATTCCCTGTCCGTCACGGACGTAGATGGCAGACCATGCTGCGCCGGTCACATCTTCGCAGGTTTTAAGCGTCATTTCGGCCATTGCGGAGGGGTCCGCCAGATAGGCCGCCGAACGATTCAACTGCTGCATGGCGCGGTCCAGCTGATACTTTTCGCTGAAGAAACGCCGATCGACGACGGACTGCAGCTGGTCACGCACCCACAGGCTCAGACCGGCCGCCAGCAGCAGAATCAGAAACAGCGCGATCTGCTGCGTGGTGGAGGTGCTGAGTGGCAGATTCCAGGCCTGCGCCTGCATACCACCAGCTGCCATCAGCACCGCGAAGCCGACGGACACCAGCAGGGACATGCCCACATAGCGACGATTCCGATCGTCCACGTCCTCAGCCAGCATCAGACGGTCACGCAGCATGCCGTAGGAGTAGGCCGCCATGAACAGCATACTGGCCACAAACATGGGGATCTGAGCCCGCCCCAGCGCAAACTCGACCGGTCGAAAGAAGGCCAGAAACAAAGTGTATCCCATGGGCAGCGTCGCCAGCAGAGCGGCTCCAAGAATCGCCACAACCTGCCGCCGTTCACGGGGAGTATCACTTTTAAACAGGCTGGCGGCGAGCCGGACAACAGTGGCTGAAAAGTACAGTGAGCCGACGGCCATCCCAATCTGAGCCAGAATGCGAAGACTCTGCAGCAGCTGCAGCGCGGTTTCACCCGGAAGCTGCCGGGATCCCACGCCACGAAAAATGATCTGCGCCACCACGGCCAGTTTCTGAAACGCCGTCAGCGGACCGCTGGAGAGAGGACCATTGAGTACCCAGCAGGACCAGTAGGTCAGCACCGTGAGAATACTGACCACGGTGGCCGGGCCGTAAACGGCAATCATCTGAGCTCGACGCCAGTTGCGCAGACCCTCGAATTCCCGGGGAAACGCCAGGAAAAAGTTCAGCACCAGCGCCGGCAGCATGGCCGCAAAAATGATGAAAGGAATGTTCAGCAGGGGATTGCCAGGCAGGATCCACCAGTGAAAGCCCGGTACAAATGCCCCCATGGCCGCTGTGGACATCAGACAGAACGCTCGGGCCACACGGTCATAAGGACGATACCACCAGGACGTCACGGCAAACATCAAAATCGTGAGCTGGCAGCCGAACCAGATGATCGTCAGGCCAATCTCGGTGGTGGTGACGGGACGCACGGGCAGAAAGGCCGTTTGGGTCAGCGTTTTCCCGTCAGGGCCGGCGACAGCGTCGCGACGCTGGTACTCCACGGCCACCAGTCGGATGGCGGGAGTGCCCGGATCACGGGAGTAGACCTCGACGAGCGGCGGCACCTTCAGTTCAACAGGATCGGACCCCGGAGCCAACTGTCCGCCCGGCGGAATCTGGGCATAACGCAGACCCTGCAGAACCTGTACAAAATCCAGAAACGTGGAGACCGGTTCCCCATTCAGACGCAACAGTCGGTCTCCGGGCCGCGGAGCCGGATCGGTCACTGCCCAGGAGACATCAAGATACTCCTGTATCTCAATACCCGGTCCCGAACGGCTGGATTCAGGCAGCAGGCAGCGCAGTCCGGCATCGGGGAAGGTGGCGACGTACCAGAGCGTGACAACGCAGTAAAAAACGGTGCAGCCGAGGAATGCGGCGACCAGCCACCTGCCGTCGGCGATGCTTCCGCCTGCTGTTCTGGATCTGGCATTCAAAACACTCATGACACCCCTTCGGCGCCGAAGATTTGGCTGCGCCGATCCGTTGCGGCGCCGAAAATTTCTGCCGAAAAGCGGTTTCGGCGCCGAGCTTCAGATCAGCAGATCCGGCGTTCGGCGCCGAAACACTAGCAGACGAACAGTAAAAATCCAGCGAATGATCGCAAAATCGTCCCAAACCGCAGGTTCCCCCAGGTCAGGTTGCCGCTCGAGTGATTTTTCTTGATTGGCACAAGATGTGCTAAAGTGAGACTTCATCGAGCGTCCTCCGACGATCGTCAGATGTGCTGAACTAATAAGCCAATAGTCGATTTGGTGACCCAGCCCGATCGGCCTCCCCAGCTTCCAACAGTTCACTCCCCGCACATCCGTCAGTCATCGGAGGACGTTTTTTTACGCCCTGGGGGCTGCTTTGGCACGTGATTGAGCGTTGACATTCCCTGACGGTCACTGGAAGATGGAATGCGAAGGGAGCGTTTTATGTCAAAGACTCGCACTGTCGCATCACGAATCACGGCTGCACTCTGCCCGGGTCCTGTTTCCAGACGCAGTTTTCTGGAGGCCGGGTCGCTGGGTCTGGGAATGCTGGGACTGGGCGACTATTTGAAGCTGCGAGCGGAACAGCCGGGTGCTGGCTCGTCAGCTCCGGACACGTCGGTAATTTTCATCTGGCTGCCTGGCGGTCCGCCGCATATGGAAATGTACGATATGAAGCCGGAGGCGCCGGCCGAGTATCGTGGCTTGTTTTCGCCTATTGCGACCAGTGTGCCGGGGCTGCAGGTGTGTGAACTGCTGCCGCGGCATGCGCAGTGCGCGGACCGTTACACAATTATCCGCTCGATCGCTCATGAGTTCGCGGATCACGGCGGCGGTCACAAGCGTTTTCTGACCGGGCGGATGCCGGCAACGCCAACGGGCTTCGTCAACGATGCACCGGCGGTCGGTTCCATTGTCGCCAGGTGTCGCGAGCGGATGTCATCGCCGCTCCCGAACTATATCTCGGGTACTGAGCCTGGTCGTGCCGGCGTGGACGTCTACAGCTTTGGTGCCGCGTACCTCGGTCCTTCTTATACTCCCTTCAATGTCCCGGGGGATCCCGGTGAACCGGGGTTCAGCGTCAAAAATCTGTCGGTGGATCAGTCGGCTGCCGGGCGGCTGGAAGACCGCGTGCTGCTGCTGAATGGGTTTGACCGTCTGCGGCGTGGCATCGATGAAAGTGGTGTCATGCAGGCGATGGACCAGTTCAATCGCCAGGCGGTTTCCATGCTGACCAGCGATCAGGCTCGGCGTGCGTTTGATCTGTCGCAGGAACCGGCGGATCTGAGGGATCGTTATGGGCGGCACTGCTGGGGGCAGCGAGCATTGCTGGCACGGCGACTGGTGGAAGCCGGCTGCAGCTTTGTGACTATGGTCATGGAAAATCCCTATCAGTCCGGGGTGCCGTGGCTGAAGAACGGCACTTACAACTGGGATTCGCATGCCGTGAATTGTCACCTGTTCGATGACGCGCTGGTGCGATTTCCCATTTACGATCAGGCGGTAACAGCGCTGGTCGAGGACCTTTACGCCCGGGGTCTGGACAAGCGTGTGCTGCTGGTGGTGACAGGGGAATTCGGGCGGACTCCGCGAATCAACTCCACGGTGGGCAGTCAGACGGGAGTGATGCAGCCGGGGCGGGATCACTGGCCGCAGGCGATGTCCATGCTGGTGGCTGGTGGCGGCATGCGGACGGGTCAGGTGATTGGCAGTACAAATTCGAAGGGTGAGGAGCCAAAAGAGCGTCCGCTGACTCCAAATGACCTCTGGGCAACAGTGTATCGCCATCTGGGAATCGACTGGACTCAGTCGTTTCCCGACCACAGCGGCCGTCCGATGCCGATTCTTCCGTTTGGCGAGCCGATTGCCGAACTGCTGCCGGTCTCCTGAACGACAGGCCGGCGGGCTGCTGGAATTCGGACTGCGGCAGTTTCTGCTGATTTGGTCTGGAGCGATCCCGGGAAATTGCCTAGATTGGCAGTTTGAACTGCAGAATGGCGTCTGCAGAGAGCAAAGGGATTGTAGTCCGTGGCAGGGAGGCCTGGGATGTCGTTGGTGCGATTTGTGCATGCCGGAGCGCTGCGTCTGGGCAGTCCGATTGTCGGGCTGGCTGACAGCCCGGAATGGCTCAGACGAATCGCTGCATCTGCAGTTCGGCAGTCGGTGATCCAGTTATTTGACGCCGCAGTGGCTGCTGGCTGTCAGTTTGTGTACGTGGCGGGACGTTTAACTGAACATTCAGAGGATTTGCCTCTGGCAGCCCAGTGGCTGGCTGCTCAGCAGGAACGACTGCGAGTAGCGGGAGTGCAGCTGGTGCTGGCTGGAACGGATGCAGCAGCGGCGGCCTCTGCCGGCGGTCTTTCCGCCGTCGTGGTGCCGGCCGGACAGTGCCTGCAGGTGCAGGCGGAACTCACGGGTTGTCACCTGAGTGTCGTGTCACCAGACAGAATCGCGTCCGGGGCGTTGTGTCTTGGTGCGGACCGTGCCAGGACATTGCCGGGGGTGATTTGTTTTCAGTCGCCTGCCGACGGCGGTCCGCTGCAACCGTTATCCGCGGCCGAGTCGGGTGGCCCCGGGTGTCTGCTGTGCGAAGCTGATTTGCAGCGGCAGTCATTATCTGTGCGACCGTGTGCGGTGGAGGTTCTGCGATTTGTTCGAGAGCGGCTGTCTTGTCCTGATGGTACGACTCCGCAGCAATTGCTGCAGATGCTGAATGCGGCCAGTCGCAGTCTGGCTGGTTCACGTGGCACAACGGTGGTGGATTGGGAGATTGACGGTCGGCTGACTGCCCCAGGCCCCGGTGGTGCTCTGTTGTGTGAACTGGAACTGCTGCGGGAACTGCGAGCGGGTGTGTGTGCAGGGCATGCGGGAGCCTGGCCCGCGCGGATCCGTTTTTCGGACCGCAGCGAGTTGTCTCTCGAGCCTGGCATGGAAGTGCTGTGTCGTGAACTGACGGATACGGTGCAGCGACGGTATCTGCGTCGGCAGGCTGTACAGTCTGCCTGTTGTCCGCTGCAGGGTCTGCCGCTGGGGGCGGGCAGCGAGGTTCCGGAAACACTGAGGGTGCTCTGGCCGGCGGCCTGAGTCTTCGATACGGGGTCAGCGAAGAAGGATCTTCAACGATGCATCTGCAGTCTGTGGCAATTCATGGTTTTCGTTCCCTGCGTGATCGTGTGATCGGGCAGTTGTCTGCCGGTGTCACGATTCTGCATTCCGCCGATTCGGAGACTCGCGGGGACTTTGTGGAGTTTGTGCGAACAGTCTTCAGCCAGCGAGGTGCCGACGTGCATGCCGGTTTGTGGCATGCCGGTCATGCCGCGGGGTCGGCTGGTGAGATCGAGCTGCATTCGGGTGAGAAGCTGTCGCTGAATGCTCCGGCCGGAGCTCGGCTGCTGCCGGACTGGGTGGATGACGGAGTCTTTCGTGAGATCTGCACTCCGGGTACATCCGAGTCAGCTCGCTTTGACAGGCTGGTGGCGCTGTGTCGGGCCAGCGATCAGCGGCTGACGCTGGAGGCGGAGCGTCGGCAGGCGGAGCAGGGTCTGGAGCGAATTCGGGCGGAGCGGGACGGCAACGGACTGTCGGGTGGTCTGGTCCATCGAATTTCTGAGCTGCGTCGCCAGCAGGGCGAGCTGCAGGGGCGAATTGCGGCGCTGCGGAAGCCGGCCGAGACTCAGGCCGCCCGAATTCGCGAGTTGGAGCAGCAGCGTGCGGAGACGGAGCGGCAGTTGCAGTCAGTCGCCAGCGAGGAAACCAGGCTGCAGGAACGAGTCTGTCAGCTTGAATCAGTGCAGCGATTTCGCGCGGGGCAGAACAGCGGAGCGACGGCAGCTGAGACCGCCGAATCGCTGGGGCAGTGGAAAGCCATCACCGCCCTGATGGCTCGCGAACTGTCCGTCTGTCGTCGTCAGGAATCCGGACAACTGGCGGGCGAAGCTCTGCACCTGCTGCAGCCCAAAGCTGAGCCTTCCGGCGAGAGAATCTTCAGTCAGCGGGCAGCAGCCATGCAGTTGTGTCTGCAGCAGGCTGCGGCGGTGGCGGAGTTGCTGCAGGCGGAGCTGCGAAGTCTGACGGAGGCGGCCACACAAAGACCGACCGATGACGGGCTGCGTTCGCTGGCGGATACTGAATTGCAGTCAGCCCTCGCTGCTGCACAGGCGGCTTATGACAGCGCGAAAATGGAGGCGGGGCGGCTGCGGGCAGTGGCGACGACGACAGCAGAAAGTCTGGAACGTCTCCGCGCAGATCTGCAGCCGACACTCACTTTGGAGACGCTGGATCAGCTGCGAGCTGCGATCGCCGAACTGGAAGCTGAGACAGCACAACTGGAGGAGCAGCGACGGCGACTGAATCAGTCAGAGGAGACGCTGCGGGATCTGCTGGTGGCATTTGCGGAACGCCCGGTATTCAGTCTGCTGGAGGTGGCTGGTGCGGCTGTGCGTCGAGCGACCGGCGGTGAAGTGCGTGAGCTGCGCTGGGGGGCGGACGGCAGTCTGCTGGCGGCCATTGGCGGATATGCACAGGCCGTACCTCTGGCCGAAGTGGATGCGGCGGTGCAGGATCTGATCGGACTGGTTCTGCGACTTTCGCTGCTGCAGCTGCGGGCACAGTCGGGGGCCTCGGTGCCGCTGATTCTGAATGGCGTACACCTGCATGCGGGCGATTCATGGTCGGCGGGCACAGCAGCCATGCTGCAGTCGTTCGCAGCGGCAGGACAGCAGATTGTGGTACTGACCGAAAGCTGCGACGTGCCGGAGCAGCAGGGGCGATGGCTGGATGTGCGGGCGTTTCCACGGCCGCTGGCGGTACAGCAGCAGTTGCCGTCAGCGACAGGACTGCAGGCACCGGCAACAGCGGCCCCGGCAGTGCCTGAGCCTGTGGTGGACGCAGCAGAGTTGCTGGTCACCGCTGAGCCGCAGACGGAGGTGGCGGAGTCACCAGTGCCGCAGATTGCGGAATCAGTCGCCGCAGTGCGAGTGGTGGAGAGTGCCGCGGAGCCGCAGACGGCGGCTGTTGCGACCACCGTGGCTGCACCGCTGCTGCAGCTGCATATCGCGGACGATGCGGAAGCAGCAGGTGAAGATCGGCAGGCCGGAAACTGGCTGTTTTATCTTGAAGCGGATCACGGTGTGGATGATCTGGCGGGCATCAGCCTAGGCGAGCTTGAGGCTCTGCGAACGGCTGGGGTGCAGACAATTCGCGAGCTGCTGGGACATACGATACCGGAGCTTGAGCAGTTGATTCGGCTGAAGGGTTTTGTGGTACCGGTTGAGCGTCTGCAGGCATTATGGGGTCAGGCGGAGCTGGCAGCGCGAGTCCCGCTGCTGCGACGAGGAGACGCGGCGCTGCTGTTTGCAGCGGGAATTCATTCAGCGGAAGAATTGTCGCGGCTGCGTCCTGAAACGGTGTATGAGCGCGTGACCGGTTTTCAGCGTTCTGATGCGGGGGCCAGGTATCGCCGGGCCGGTCGCCTGATTGACCGGCAGCAGGCGCTGAACTGGGCGCGATTCGGACAGTTTCTGCGTTCGCTGGAAGATGTCTACAGCACACGTTCGCGATTCGGAGCCAAAACGATTTCGAAACCCGCAGTTCGAGCGGCATCGCGTCGTACCGCACGTGGCGGGGTGCCATCATCGGCGGCTGAAGTTTCTGCAGCGACCGTACAGAACACCCCTGCGACTGAGGAAAATCCGGCAGTGCCTGTGACGAAGAAGCGTCGTCGCAGGGTCGCGGCAGACTCCACTGTGGCTTCCCGCCGGGCGAAGCGGACAGCTCGCCGTGAGCAGCTGACGGGAGAACATCGTGTGGAGCGGGCCGAGTCCGACGGCGGTCAGCAGGTAGCAGAGCGAGTGGGTGGCATGCGGTTCTTTCTGAGCCGCACGAGCAGTGTTGCAACAGCCCCATCCATCGGGCCGCGAACGGCTGAGCTGCTGCAGGCCGCGGGATTGCGAACGGTTGAGGAATTTCTGAGCATGACTCCGGAACGAGTCAGCGAGAAGCTGAATTCGCGGCGGATCACGGCGACGGTCGTGCGTCAGTGGCAGGCTCAGGCACGACTGATGTGTCAGATTCCTGAGCTGCGTTCCGTCGACGCTCAGATTCTGGTGGCCTGCGGCATTGTGACTCCGGAGGCTCTGTCTGAACGTCGTCCGGAGCAGGTGCTGTCGAGTGTGCAGCCGCTGGCAGATTCTGCTGAGGGTCAGAAGCTGCTGAAGACAGCCGGACAGCCGGATCTGGCGACTGTGACGGCATGGATCCAGTGGGCAGCCAATGCTCGCCCGTTTCGTGCAGCCTGAGCCGTCGGCGGGTCGCATGTGGCCGGAAGTCTGAAGGTGACCCGGTGAGTTTCCGGGTCACCGATTCCGTACAGTCCGAGTGTCAGGCAGCTCGTCGCTGTGGTGTCATCACTGCGGCTGGTGGCAGTTCCACAAGCGAATGGATGCTGCCGGCCACCGGTACGGTTTGTGGCAGCTGATCGGGCGGCAGCAGTTTTGCCGGTATGGGTGTGGTGGGACCAAGCATCGTCGAAATGACTCGACCATCCACCGTGCTGCAGGGCTGGATCTGGAAGTGGAACCGTTTCAGCATGATCACCAGCGCGGTGCGAATTTCGACGATCGCCAGTGGTGCACCGATGCACATTCTGGGACCGGCACCGAAGGGCAGGTACGCGTAGGGCGAAGGTGTGATGCGTTCCCAGCGTTCGGGCAGGAATCGATCGGGCTGCTCGTACAGGTCCGATCGGTGATGAGTGATGAACTGACTGAAGATCACGGGAGTGCCTGGTGTCAGCTGCATTGGCCCCAGTGACACTGCCGCAGCGGTAACTCGCTGGGAGTACGACGAGGCGGGCAGGATCCGCATGCTCTCGCGAATGACGGCATCCAGATATTTCAGCTGTTCCAGTTCTTCGAGCGTGGGGACGTCTCCGGCGACCTGCGTCTGCAGTTCATGAGTGAGTCTGGCCAGTACGTCAGGATGCTGAGCGAGGAGAAACAGGGTCCAGCTGAAGGTGTGAGCGGTGGTCAGGTGAGCGGCTGCAAAGAGCAGCGTGGAGTGTCCGGTGAGTTGATCGTCAGTCATGCTGCCACCGGATTCAGTGGCCTGCATCAGCAGGTGCAGGATATTCAGTCCGTCAGAGCTGCCGCTGCGGTGCCTTGCGAACATTTCGCGGATGGAAGCTTCCAGTTCTTCAGCCTGCTGGAGCAGCAGTTCATAGCCGCGGGCGAACTGCGGAGCCGACACGAGGGCTCCCATCCCGACTTCGTGATTACGGTGCGTCCACCGATCGATCAGAAGTCCGAGTCGTTCGGCGAATGCGGGGTCATCGAGTCCAAACAGCAGAGCGCTGGTCATGCGAAGCATGAACTGCACCATTTCACTGTTGAGGTCGACCTGTGATTCACGGCTCCAGCGACTGGTGAGTTCGTTGGTGAGTCGGCAGATGATGCCGTGGTAGCCAGGGAGTGCTTTTTTGGCGAAGACATCCTTGAGGAGTCGGCGGGTATCGCGGTGTTCTGCTCCATTCTGACTGAGCAGTCCCGAGGTGACGCGCCGCTGCGATGAGTTGCGGCTGCCGCGCACTGCGAAGAACTGGGACTGGAAGGAATCGCTGTCGGCCAGAACCTGGCGATTGAGATCCGGGGAGAAGACGAAGGCCAGTTTCTGGCCGCCGTCCTGGAGTACTGCGAGATCGCCGTGCTTCTGGTGCAGACGGCGCATGCAGGCGATGGGATCATCAGAGAACTGCAGGAGCGAGCCGAATTCGACGGGCGCGGGACCATCGGCAGTGACCTGGTTCGCCTGAGCGGCAGGAAACACTGTGAGTGGTCGGTTGGCGAAGGGGCAGCCTGCAGGTGTTTGAGGGTTCGACATCCGTGTCTTTTCCCGGGAGTTCAGTGACGAGTGAAGCTCGTCGGACGGATCTTAGCAAAAGGCGAGGTCATGGCGACACTGGAAGGCCGGAAATCTCAGGCCTTCCGGTCGCTCTGTCAGGAAGGTCGGTTGCGCGGTGCGTGAGGATGTGCCTTTTCGTAGGTTTCTCGCAGCCGGCGAGTGCTGACGTGGGTGTAAATCTGGGTGGTTGTGAGGCTTTTGTGTCCGAGGAGTTCCTGGACGCTGCGAAGATCTGCACCTCCGTCAAGCAGGTGGGTGGCGAACGTGTGCCGGAGCGTGTGGGGAGTGGTTTGCTGCGACAGTCCGGCGGTGGCGATGTGGGTTTCCAGCAGTCTGCCGATGCTGCGGGTGGTCAGCCTGCGACCGAAGCGGTTCAGGAACATGGCGAATCGCTGTTTTTCCGGGGCTTTCGGATCCGGCTGTCGCACTTCCAGCCACTGGTCGAGTGCTTTGGAGGCGTAGCTGCCGATGGGAGCGAGCCGTTCCTTGCGACCTTTCCCGAGGACTCGCACGATGCCGGATCCGCGGTCCCAGTCAGTGACATTGAGTCCTACCAGCTCGGAGACTCGCAGGCCGGCGGAGTACATGGTTTCCAGAATGGCCCTGTCGCGAATTCCGGGTGGAGTATTTGCCGGAGGAGCTGTGAGCAGAGAGCCGACCTGTTCGGTAGTGAGGAAGTGGGGCAATTTGCGGCCGCTGCGGGGAGTGCGCAGCGGCCTGGCGGGATTGGTTTCGCAGATTCCATCACGATTGCAGTAGCGAAAGAAGCTGCGGAGGCAGGCCAGTCTTCTGGCGACGGTGGTGCGAGCGTAGCCGCATTCGTGGAGCCATGCGACGTAGCTGCGGAGGATCGCAGTATCGATCTGTGCCGGGTGCGGAATTTTCCCGGTGTGTTCCTGCAGGAATTCGCAGACGTGGTTGAGGTCATCGGCGTAGGACTTGATCGTCAATTCGGACGAATTGCGTTCAATTTTGAGGAAGCCGAGGAATCTCTGGATGGCCGTATCCATGATTTTCGTTTCGCGGGGAGGGTGCGGACCTGGATTGGTGCAGAAGTATTATCGGTCGTTGCCGGTGCGACACCCCCGGTCAATCGGCGGGATTGCGGTGCTGCAGAATCTGCCGAAGTTTGCCTGCGGCGGCAGGGAAAACGCTGTCTGCGACTGTGCGGAAGGCGGGTTGAGGGCGTAGAATGCACGAGGTGCGGCTGGGGATTGCGGTTGTGTTCGCTGCGGAATCCGTGCGGTGGCTGCGGTGGGTTTTAAGGTTGAGTACCGGGCGGCGATATGAGTTCCGTGGAAAATCCAGGTCAGGGCAGTCGATTTCCGGCGGATTCGCCGTCGGGAATTTTTCGGATCCCCGCCAGTTTCCGGGCTGCGGCATCAGGTCGACTGTTTGATCCGGTCGAGCGTGAGACAGAGGCAGAATCAATTACGGTCCGGATTCGCTGGTTCGGGCTGGGAATTGGATACCTGTATGTGAACTTCGGGACTCAGGTCGGCAGTCCGCGCGAGTTGAACGCGATGCTGACGCTGGGCGCTGCGTATGCACTGATTGACACGCTGGCAAGCTGGAAGGGGCGGTTGCTGCTCACCAACTATCGCATGGCAATCTCGCTGATGGAGGCATTGTTCATTGGCCTGCTGTGTCATTTTGACGAAGGTGTGACCAGTCCGTTTCGATTTTATTATTTTCTGTCTCTGATGGTGTGTGCGATCCGGCATTCCTCATCCGTGACATACACGACTTTCGGTCTGCATTCGATCAGTTATCTGCTGCTGGGGTTATTCAGTAACGCAGAGCCGCGGATGCTGGCAGAGGAGGACGCCGGCAGTCACCAGCTGGTCTCGGGGCTGCTGACGCTCGTGTTTATGGGCTGGGGGACGTGGGCGATTGTTTCGCTGACGGGACTGCTGAAAAAGGCAGGGCAGCGACTGGCTCTGCTGAACGAGCAGTTGAAATCGAACCAGCAGCATCTGGAGCGTCGGATTTCTGCCAGAACCAGAGAGCTGCAGGAGTCTCAGGCGATGCTGGTCCAGCAGGAGAAGCAGGCGGCATTCGGCCTGCTGGCGGCCGGCATTGCTCACGAGGTGGGCAATCCTCTGGCATCGATCAGCTCCATCGTGCAACTGATGAGTCGCAAGAACACGGACAGCGCGGTGGGTGAGCGTCTGCAACTGGTGGACGGCCAGCTGCAGCGAATTCAGCGAATTCTGAAGGAACTGACGCGATTCAGTCGTCCGGCGAACGAACAGCTGGCCTCAGCGGACGTGCATTCAGCAATCAACGATGCGCTGAACATTGCCAAGTATTATGGTCGCTGGAAGGGCAAAACGGTGGTGACATCGTTTGCGGAGGGTTTGCCGCAGATCCGGACGGTGCATGATCAGCTGGTGCAGGTGATGCTGAATCTGATCCTGAATGCCCTGGATGCAATGGCGGAGGGCGCATCGATCGAAATCTCGACGCGGCTGCTGGCAGCGGAGTCCGGGCGACCGGAGCGACTGGCAATTCGCATCCGGGATGAGGGTCATGGAATTTCGAAGGATGCTCAGAAGCAGATTTTTCAGCCGTACTTCACCACGAAGGATCACGGGACGGGGCTGGGGCTGTTTGTCTGTCGTCACATCACCAGGAATTCTCTGGGCGGTGACATTGAACTGGTGCGTTCGGATGCATCGGGAACGGAATTTGAAGTGACGCTGCCAGTGCAGCGGAACACGGGAGAGTGAGCGGGATGGGAACAGAGACTTGTTTTCCGGGACAGTGTCTGCAGGCGCGGCAGCACGCAGCAACGGTATCCAGTGTGCGTCAGTTGGCGCGGGACACGTGGGCAGTGAAGCTGGAATGTCCGCAGCTGGGTCGAGACATCGTGCCTGGCCAGTTTTTCATGATTCGACCACAGCAGGGCAGTGATCCGCTGCTCGGGCGTCCGTTCGCACTCTTTGACGTGTGTCGGGACGCGGAGGGGCAGATCAGCGGGGTGGAATTCGGATTTGTGAAGATTGGCAAGCTGACGTCGCTGATGTCGGGCTGGCGTGCAGGTGATGTGGTCAGTGTCTGGGGGCCACTGGGAAATGGTTTTCCTGTGCCGGAGTGTCGGCATCTGATCTGCGTGGCCGGGGGCATTGGCCAGACTCCATTTCTGGCTGTGGCTCGTGAGGCACTTGGGCACAATACGTACGGCAGTCCGGCGCGGGCAGTCAGTGTGCGTCCGCAGACCACGACACTGCTGTACGGTGTCCGCAACAGCGCTTATCTGGCGGGTCTTGATGACTTTCGGATGCCGGGCCTCGAGGTCAGTCTGGCGACGGATGATGGTTCGGCAGGTCACCGCGGTTATGTAACCTCGCTTTTGGAGCAGCGTCTGCAGCGGGGTGCGTCAGAAACGCATGTGTACTGCTGCGGGCCTGAGCCGATGATGCGTGCGACGGCTGCGGTGTGCGAGCGTTATGGGGTGCCCTGCTGGCTGTCCCTGGAAACTCCGATGGCCTGTGGTTTCGGCGCCTGCTTCAGTTGCGTAACAAAGGTGCGGCAACCGGACGGAAGCTGGGATTATCGTCGGACGTGCATCGAGGGTCCGGTATTTCGAGCTGAGCAGCTGGTGCTGTCTGAGGACTGATGTCCGGGGAAGAGTATGGGCAGCACATTGCTGGCGATCACGATCGGTGATGTGGCAGGGATCGGGCCGGAAGTCATTGTCAGGGCGCTGGATTCCGCCGAGTTCCCTCGCGGGGCAGTTCCGCTGGTGATCGGCTCGCTGCCGGTCCTGCAGCGGGCGGCCGCGCTGGTCGGAAGCCCGCTGCTGTTTCGGCGGATTGAGATGGCTGCAGACGGTACGGGCCTGAGGGGGCGTGTGTCGGATGTGTGGTCGGCAGGTGAGATTCCGGTTTGTGATCCGTGCGGTCCGGACGTGGCCGAGGCACCGGCAGGAGTGATCAGTGCGGCGGCTGGAGATGCGGCGTATCGCTGCCTGATTCACGCTGTTGAGCTGGCGCAGGCACGCGCGGTGGATGCGATCGTCACCGCTCCGCTGAACAAGGAATCACTGCATTTGGCAGGGCATCACTACCCCGGTCATACCGAGATTCTGGCCGAACGGTGTGGTGTCGCGGAGTTCGCGATGATGCTGCATCTCCCGGAACCAGCTCTGACACCGGTCCGTCGGTTGCTCGGACGCGATTCGGCGGAAGCAGGTCTGGCCGGAACGGATGGCGTCAGTATTGTGCATGTGACATTGCACACATCGGTGGCCAGCGTCCCCGGATTACTGACGACGGAGGCGGTGACGGAAAAGATTCGACTGATGGATCAATTCCTGTCCAGTGCCGGCAACGTGCGTCGGGCGATTGGCGTCTGCGCTCTGAATCCGCATGGTGGTGAGCATGGGCTGTTTGGCAACGAGGAGCAGCTGGTGATTGAACCAGCGGTCGCACACTGCCACAGTGCGATGAATGTGTCGGGCCCGTTTCCTGTGGACACGCTGATACGGCGGGCGGTGCTTGGTGAGTTTGATGGTGTCGTGGCCATGTACCACGATCAGGGACATATCCCGATCAAGCTGATTGGCTTTGACGCAGCCGTGAACATTACTCTGGGCCTGCCTCTGATTCGTACCAGTCCGACGCACGGCACGGCGTTTGATCGTGCATGGCGAGCGGACCGTCCGGCGACGGCTGCGGGTATGCTTGAGGCGATCCGAATGGCCGAAAAAATGGCCCGTCGTCAAACCTGAGTTCGACGCGGGCCGCATCAGCAGTGAATTTTGCAAAGATCGGCGAAAAGGGGACTGTCAGGGTTTGGCAGCGTTCTGTGAGGCTGCAGCCGGAGCAGCAGCAGGACCCTTTCCGGCAGCGGGCGTCGGAGCGGTGGGTTTGTAGACCATCACCATGGCCATGCCGGCAGCCGCGAGGCACAGGCCGGCATAAAACTGCGGAGCCGGTGACGGGATTTTTTGACCATGAGCAAAGATGGTCATTTGCGCTATGGTGTTAATGATGGGGGCACCGGCAAAAACGAGCGGTGCAACAAGCAGCGGTCCGGTGATGGGACCGGCCAGCGCCACAGCATCGCGGGTGGCAAAGATCACGAACAGGGCGCCGATGGCGCCTGAAACACCCGCCAGCAGCCCCCACAACAAACTGCCCGTCGCCCAGTTCAAGTTGGGTTTTGCGGTGGGGTCATACTTCAGCAGGAAAATAAACACGCTGGGGACGAGGACGGCAACCAGAAAGTACGCCACCCCGACCATCAGAAACGCTCGCAGATTGCTGCCGATGTTCTTTGTGGCAAGGTGCACCAACGGTACGTAAATGCCCCAGGAAAGAGCAGCACCGACAACGAAGGTTGCAACCAACAGCCATTTGGGATTCATATTCGGATCCTGTTCTGCACTGAAAACCGGGGAGAGCACACGCATCTGACGACTGTCACGGGTTGGATTGTAGGATCGAAACGCGTGCGGCAACAGTCCGGAGTGCTGCCGGGTGGGTGATTCCCGGTGTCCTGCTGAGCCGTGTGCAAAAAAATTCCCCGCTGCCTGTTCAGAGAACAGACAACGGGGAACTCGGAGGGGATCGACGCATGTGACCTGTCGCAGCCCGTGGGACTGCGAGGCAGGACTATAGGAAGCTGGCGGCTGAGGCGTAGAGCTGATCGAGCACCGAGCGGGCATCAGCATCTGCGCCGGACGTGGCATTCATCAGCCGGTACGGCAGATTGTAAAGGTCATTGAAACTGGTAATCCGTGTACCGGCAGCAGATTTGCTGCCGTTCCACAGGTAGTAGTCACCTGTGTTGGTGAGGAAGTACCAGCGATTGTCGAATCCTCGGTACCAGCGAACCTCGGCTCCGTTAAACAGCCAGCCCCTGGTGTCCGGTCGAAACTCGGCAAGCTTCAGCGACGTTTTGGCGGCGTATTCACGTTCGGCTTGTGGCAGCTGCGTTTCGGCTTCGGTCAGCAGTTCCGGTTTTTCGTGGTAGCGACCATCAAGTCGTGCGACGACCTTCCCGGTGGCTTTTGGTGACTTATCCCAGCGAGTCAGCGTGCCGTCAGGGGTGATGAAGTACCACTCATTACCCTTGCCGCGGAACCATTTTTCACCCAGTCCACCCCAGTTGTTGTTGCTGGCTGCGGCGGAGCTCAGTTCGAGACTGCGGTCAAGCCGGGCCGCACTGGCTTTGACAAGATCATCAGAGATGGACGAGTCACGGGCAGCTTTGGCTTCGGTCAGCAGTTCCGGCTTGACGAAGAACGCATCGTCCAGCACAGCCACTCGGGCACCATTGGCACCGGCTTTGCCATCCCACTTGTAAAGTGAGCCATCAGGAGTAATGAAGTACCAGTCTTTGCCGCGGCCTTTGAGCCATTTTTCGCCTTTGCCACCGCTGTTTTCATACAGCGTGGAAAGGGCCGTCAAAGCGAGAGTCTGATCAAGCTCGTAAGCTTCGCGGACGTTCTGTTCAAGCGGGGCCAGAGTCGGAACCGTCATCGGGAAGGCGCCGGCAATGGAGTTCCCAACAGAAACAACCGTGTTGTCGACAATGCCCGGCCAATTCTTCGGGAATGCCTTTTCGGCATCACCGTCCTCAAACGTCAGCCGAGCAAATCCTTTTGCGTTGGCGGTGACGGTGCCAACACTGACTTTACCGACGGTGACAGCATGCTTTGAACCGGCCGGAAGATTCCAGACTTCAATGCGGAACTGGCGTTTGGGAGCCGTGGCACCCGTCGGGGTCCAGACTTCCCAGGAGACGAATCCGGAGGCCGCTGTGGCACTGCTGAGTGCAACTTTCTGGTGGACTCCGGACTGGCTGAGTGGTGCTCGCGTACCTGTCCCGGCTGAGAACGTGGAAGACAGTGCGGAACCTACAGTGACAGCAGCACCGCTGGCCACAGACGGAAAGCCGGCAGGAAATGCCGTGTATCCGGCGCGAGGTTTGTCGGAGTACCTGAGGGAGGCCTGTCCGATGCCGTTGGTGGTGATTGTGCCAGCACCTTTTCCGGCGATCTGCACTGCGTAGGATGTATTGGCCTGCAGATTGTAGACGGACAGTTCAAGTCGCCGCTTCTGCTGACCACCTTCCTGCTCTGCTTCGTACTCAGTCTCCAGAATTTCACGCTTAGCGGTCGTTACACTGGCGGTCAGGTCCGCGGCAATCCGCGAGTCATCATCTTTGGAGACCAATCTGCCGGAGATGGGGATTCCCTTAATGGATGGATTAGAGGGATTCTTCACAAAGTTCACATTGATCAGCATGCCGGCCTGGGGGGCCGGAAGATTCACCGCACCACTGCTGCCATGATCATGCCCTTCATGCTCGAATTCGAAAACACCGTATCCCTCCTCATCGGTAACGAAGTTGGCTGCGAATTTGCCGTCGATCCGGATTTCCCACAGACCCATCGCGGCATTCCAGACCTTCACTTCCAGTTTGTGCTCTCCGTCCTTGTCCTCACGCTCGTACTTAACTTCCCCGATCGTTGTGCCGCCGGTGCCTGTCAGCACAGCCTTAAACTTCTCATCACCCGAAAGCAACACGCGCGGCTCGACCGATTCAACGGCGATCAGGCGGGCAACATTGGAACTGCGGCGGCGATTGCGTCCGAACGACATGCAAGATCTCTCCCTGAGGTTTCACCTGCACTGAACTGGAATAGAGAGCAGACGATGAGTCCGCAGTGTTGCGAGTTCTGTGCCAGTGGCGGTCCGGATTGAAAACAGTGCCCGATGCGCTGCCGGAATCCGCGGAGTGTCCAGCTGCAATCCATATGAATTCCAGCGGAGCTGAAGCGGTGGGAGTCCGTCTGCGGCCCCGCTGTACGTGCAGATTTCACGAGAAAAAACGGGATTTCAGCAGCCCGGCACCGCAGTTTACTGCTCCAGCTCCACGTGCCTCAAACAGTATCAAGTGGCTGCGAATCCGTTGCTGTTGTCAGAACCGTAATAATCGTCATCGACAAATCATTTTTTGCGATGCCTGGCCGGCTGATTCTGCAGTTAAGACAATCAGCGTTGCAAAGACTGGCTGTTGTGATGCGAAAAGGCAGCATCACGGCGTATTTGTCAACGCAGAAATCACAGGAATTCGGCACAAACCAACGCTGCATTCTGCGTCGTGATGCCTGAATGCATCTTCGCGTGTTGTGCACCAGCCGCATGTCAGCAAAAGCGGCAACTGAAAAGGACAGCGAACAGGAATCGCAACACTGAACACTTCGAGTTGGCGCGTTGTAAAGTTTTCTTTGCACCGCATGTGATCAGTTGTTGCCAAACGGGGACATTCCCCGGGGGTGAATCAGTTCTGATCCGGACTGACATCGATCACCCTGACGCGCCCGGGATCGTCCGACTGAATCGCCTGATCAGCGCGAGCTGCTGTGGCAGGGCCCGGTGTGACCGAAGTGTGCATCGAGATCTTCAGGAAGCCACTGTCCCCGTGATTGTTCCATTGCCAGGTACGAGTCCCGTCAGCAGCGGTGGATGCGGTGGCAGCACTGCCCCCAGACCTGCCACCGTACCACCAGCGTCTGAACCAGAAACGCAGCAGCAGCAGCAGAATGGCGAACCCGGCGATGACAGCCAGAAAGAACGCAAAAAACAAAGCCGCTCCGACAATTCCGAGTGCGACTGCAGCAATCAGGATGCGAGCAAGAATTCCTGGGCCGCCGGAGGGCTTGTTTGGGCCACCAATCAGTACAATTCGTGGCTGATCCATGTCAGGTCATTCCAGGAAGAATAAGAATTTTTCCATGGATGCTGCTTTCGTTGCGAATGGTCTTCTGTTCCTGCAGCAGGTGTGCCTGTGCAGCAGCAGCGATACCAAATTCAGCCCCCACTGCTGGACGGTAACGTCCGTCCGCCAGCATGTTGTTCAGTTCCAGCGCCGACTGCCGCTGCTCGTCAGCCGAGGCATTGAACATGGCAAACCCGATGGCACGCAGGTCTCGCACGTAAAACGGCCCTACGGGAAATTCGGGGCGTGAATCTCGTCCGGCCATAAAGATGATTCGCCCCCGCATGGCCATCTGCGGGATGCAGCGATCCAGGGAGGGCATACGCAGAGTTTCAAACCACAGGTGAATCAGCCCGGTCCGGCCGACGATTTCCGGCAGCCGCTGATCGATATCCTCGTCCCTGTAGAGAATGACGTGATCGGCACCGGACAGGCGGCAGAGCTCGGCCTTTTCGGGGGATCCGGCTGTCGTGATGACCTGCGCACCAGCGGCTTTGGCAAGCTGGACCACAGCAGATCCGACTCCGCCACTGCCACCGTTCACAAACACGGTTTCACCGGGCTGCAGTCCCGCGTGCAGGAACAGGCCAAGGTGTGCAGTGATTCCCACGAGTGCCCCGGCGGCCGCGTGTTTTGCGGAGACAGACTCGGGCAGCGGGTAAAGCCACTGCTGATCGACAGCGCAGAATTCTGAAAATGTGCCCTGCCGGCCGGACAGCCCCTGATTACTGCCCCAAACGCGATCCCCGATCTGCAGTTCACAGTCCGCACCGACGGCCACAACCGTCCCCGCAAGGTCGCAGCCGGGGATGTAAGGCCTGGGCAGCGGCAGCCTGACAGTCCCGGCACGAATATACGTGTCGATGGGATTGCACGCCGCAGCCTCGACACGCACCAGCGCCTGCCGAGAACCGGGCACAGGCACGGGCAGCAGTCCCGAGCGAATGACGTCCGGAGGCCCGGTTTCCGTGAACCAGGCGGCTCGCATCTGTCCTGCGCTCATGATGCCGGCTCCTACTGCACAAAGGCCACGTAATAGAAGGCTAACCCGGTGACTGAGGTGAGGGTAATGTCCACGGTGGACGCCCAGCCCAGCACACTGTGCAGGCGACTGTGACGGCCCGGCCGCGGATCGGTTCCGAATCTTCGCAGAGCCAGCACGATTGTCGCCACCCACAGGAACGGGGTCGTAATCGCAAACACCAGGTGGATCTTCAGCCACGGCCATACCGCAGCCAGTTTTGCCGCGAGAGCCGCTTCATCAAGTCCCTGTCGGGCAACGATTTTTTCCCAGCCGCCGTGCACGTACTGCACGTCCACTTCGAAAGCCGTCACCGCCGCCAGCAAAATCACTCCAAGAATGATCTGCAGGCGTTTATGGGCCCGGTACTGCCGCCGCACCCTGACCAGCCACAGACTGTACAGCAGCAGCGGCACGACCAGTACCAGTGCACAGACCACAAAGTCCAGCATGAACGTTGTGGGGTATCCCAGAAAACCGGTCCGCAACATGAGATTACGCTTTTCTATCTGAGCAGTGCCCGGACAGCGTTCTGAATTCCGTCCGTGTCCACTCCCTGGTGGCCCATCTGCTGCCAGAGTCCCCCCGAGCCTTCCCGGTGGGTGCCGATATGGTTGTACCGTCCGCGGAAGCCACGCTTCAGCAGCTCAGTACCAAACCGCGATCCCAGCCCGGTATTCACATTGAAGGATTCTGCCACCAAAACTGCCGGGGCAGCGGCCAGTCTGGCCATCATCGCTTCGTCCCAGACATTCAGCGTGGCCTTGTTGACCAACCCCACACTGTATCCAGCTTCCTGCAGGGCAATGACGGCATCCAGAGCCCGGTAGACGGTCTCACCAAAGCTGACGATCCAGGCCTGCGAACCTTCACGGATCACGTCATCCTTACCAGCATCGAACTGGTAGTTTTCGTCGTAAATCCGACGACCGTCGGCGGTGAGCAGGTCCGGCACGCCGGAGCGTGTCGAGAAGATGAATCGCAGCCCAGGTTCTGAATAAATCTTCGTCAGACAGGCCTTGAACTGATGCTGGTCTGCCGGGAAGTACAGCCTGGTGGTATCGCGACCCTCATCGGGCAGCCCATTGGCAGCGAACATATTGTTCAGACCGAAGTGGCAGGTGTTGTCCGCCATATCGTCACAGCCGGCGTGCGAGAAGTGAGCCAGCACATTCGACTGATTGAGGCGGGCCATGGTGATTTCAGACACCACCATTTCAAGGAATGCCGAAAAGGTGGCAAAGATGCCCTGGCGTCCGGCCTGATAACCGAAACCGGCGGCGGCGGAATAGTTGCCGCGTTCCATGATGCCGCCTCGAACAAACACTTCCGGGTGTTTGGCCCGCACGTGGTTCAGGCCACAGGACCCTTCGAGGTCACTGTCAAACACCCTGACCGTGGCAAGTCGACGGTCCTCCGGAATCGCGTCAAGAATTTCATTGAGGATGCGGCCGAACAGGTCCCGGTTGCGTCCGACACTTTTGGTGTCAGATCCTCGATACGATGGACCACCCGGACCCTTCTTCACTGCATTGAGGTAGTCAACAGCAGCCATGCGTCCGCGTTCCGTCAGATAGTCCTTTGCCACCGAAACTTTGATCACATCGTGCCCATGAGCACTGCCTTCCAGTCCACGAATGCCCACGCACATCCGGCGACGGTTGATCAGGGCAATGGGCCCGGGCGAAGTGACAGCAGCACACATCCGGGCATACAGCGAATCGAGGTCTTCGCCATCACCGATATTGACGGCCAGCCCGTGCCCTTCGAGCGTCCGAGCAACGCAGTAACCCGGCAGATAATCAGACGGGTGGCCGGCAATTGTCACATCGTTGTCGTCAATGAGCAGTTTGACATTGAGCTTCTGCGCAACCGCCAGACGCGCCGCCTCGGCATCATTGCCTTCCATCTGAGATCCGTCGGACCCCAGCATGAACACCACCTGGTCAGGTTCGGCGAGGGCCACGCCGTTGACAAACGGCCACATGTGGCCGAGGCGACCTGAGCTGAATTTGACGCCGGGAGTAAAACCGCGTTCCGGGTGCCCCGGCAGATGCGACAAATACTCGCGGTAATGATACAGCTTTTCAACAGGCAGCTCACCTTCGAGCACCGCCATGAGGTACTGCGTGGCCACTCGATGTCCGGCTTCGTCGAAGAAAATCGGCAGGACTTTGTGAGCACCGCCGGCAGCGGCGTGCTTCATAAAGCCGTGCATGATGCAGACTTCAGGCACGGTATCGTAAGGTCCGCCGGTGTGTCCGCCCAGACCTTTGGCGTCAGCAATGGCCGTGAAGAAAATGATGGCGTCGCGGCACAATTGAATATTGGCTGCAAGGATTTCCTGCTGTTCCGCGGTCAGCGTCGGTTGCGACGGGTCCAATGCAATGTGCTGGTACTGATGAAGCGGAATGGGAAATTCGTGGTCGCCGGACATCGTTGTCTCCGTGGGCCCTGCATACTGAACTGAATAGTTGAAAAAATCGGAAAAAGTGCCGCGAATGCAGTATCTGCAAGGCAGCGACCCGCCGGCTGCAGCCTGCTGCAGCCACCGGGGCAGAGCGTTCGGAGAGTGTTCATTGGGCGGTCCGAACGATTGACAGCGGGCAGTATGGATTCCGTGGGGGCAATTGCAAATCCGAGCGGTCTGCAGTGTCTCGGCGTTGCCGAATTCCCAAAGGTCTGAATGCAGAATCGGCAGGGTCGACCGGGACGACGGGGATTGGGGGCGACCGCGGGGTCGCCAGGCGAATCGCTTTTTCCCTCGCCATGCATGCAAATTCCCCGCGGTCCTGCTTTAATGTGCCGCCTGTTGGTCTCTGCGGGGCCATCCCGGCCCCGCGCCACGTGTTTTCAGGAGTTCCCACCTATGCTGTTTCGAGTTCTGACACTGCTGGCTGTCACCCTGACTGCCTCCGCCACCCAGGCGGCCCTGCGTTTGCCCAACATTTTCAGCGACCACATGGTCGTGCAGCAGAAGATGCCCATCCGCGTCTGGGGCTGGACGACGGCCGGTCAGGAAGTGACTGTGGAAATGGGCGGCAAATCGGTTTCCGGCAAGGCCGGTGCCGACGGTCGCTTTGACGTCTCCCTGCCCGAGCTGCCGGCTGGCGGCCCGCACGCTCTGACAGTCAAAGCCGATGAGACTCGCACAATCAACGACGTCCTCGTGGGTGAAGTCTGGATCTGTTCCGGTCAGTCGAACATGCAGTGGTCCGTGAATGCGTCAAATGATCCGGATCTGGAAAAACTTGCAGCGAAGTTCCCCAGCATTCGGATGATCAATTTTCCGCAGGTGGGGACTCAGGACCCGATTCTGTCCCACGATGATCGCCGCTGGATGGTGTGCAACCCGGAGAATCTGGGCAACTTTTCAGCAGTCGGTTACTTCTTCGCTCGCCAGCTGCACCTGACGATTGACGTCCCGATCGGCATGATCAACAACGCCTGGGGAGGTTCCGCCTGCGAAGCGTGGGTGAATCGCGATGTGCTGAAGGCCAATGAAAAATTCGCTCCGCTGCTGGCTCGCTGGGAAGCTCAGGAAAAGCAGTTTGCTGAGTTGTCCGGCAACGGCAGCCTGAATGATGATCAAAAGAAGGCACTGGAAGGCTTGAAGCGTCAGATGTCAGGCAATTCACGCCCGGCAAACATCTACAACGGCGTGCTGAAGTCGCATCTGGGATACACGATTCGCGGTGCGATCTGGTATCAGGGTGAAAGCAATGCCGGCCGCGCGTATCAGTACCGCGATCTGTTTCCGACAATGATTGAAAACTGGCGCAAGGAATGGGGCCAGGGGGATTTCCCGTTCTACTGGGTACAGCTGGCGGATTTCAAGGCACAGCAGGCTGAACCGGCCGAGAGTGACTGGGCCGAGCTCCGTGAAGCTCAGACCATGACCATGTCACGCCTGAAGAACACGGGCGAAGCGGTCATCATCGATATTGGTGAAGGCAAGGACATTCACCCGAAGAATAAGGTGGATGTGGGACGCCGACTGGCTCGCTGGGCACTGGCGAACGAGTATGGAGTGCAGGTGCCATTCCACAGCCCCCAGTACAGGAGCATGGAACGCGTGGACAACAAAATCGTGCTGACCTTTGACCATGTCGCCGGTGGCTGGCGGCCGTTTGATGTGGCTCAGCCCGTGGGATTTGCGATTGCGGGCGAGGACCACAAGTTTGTGTGGGCGGACGCCAAAATCCTGCAGGATGGCCGGATTGAAGTTTCCAGCAGCAAAGTGGCGGCTCCTGTCGCCGTGCGTTATGCGTGGGCCGACAATCCGGTGTGCAACATGTTCAGCGGCGCGGGCCTGCCGCTGACACCGTTCCGCACGGATGACTGGCCGGGCGTGACGATCAACAGCAACTGATGGTGTTTTGCCGGGTCTTCCGGCGGTCTGACACGTCCGCCGGAAGACTCGACTTTTCGGGAATTGATCATGGATCTTTCGCATCAGCGAGCGACGTTCATCGGCACCGGCCAGATGGCTGCTGCTCTGGCATCAGGTTTTGTGCGGACGCTGCTGCGTCCGTCCCAGATCTCGGGGTATGACCCTGCTGAGCCGGCCCGGCGGCAGTTTCAGCAGACGACGGGTGCCGACTGTGTGGTGACGGAGCACCTGGCGGATGCCGTGAGCGAGGCCACGGTGGTAATTCTGGCGGTGAAACCGCAGGTGATGCCCGAGGTCCTGCGGAATCTGGCTCCGCTGCTGACAAACTCACCGCTGGTGATTTCGGTGGCGGCCGGAATCACTCTGGCTCGCATGTCAGCCGCCCTGCCTGAGGGGACGCGGCTGATTCGGGTCATGCCGAATACTCCCGCCCTGATTGGCCGCGGAGCCAGTGCGGCAGCAGCAGGCGACACCTGCACGCCTGAGGACGTCCAGGTGGCTCAGACGCTGCTCTCCACCGTGGGGCTGATTCAGTGGGTCGGCGAACCTTTGCTGGACGCGGTGACGGGACTGTCGGGCAGTGGTCCGGCATATGCCTTTCAGATCATTGAGGCGCTCAGTGATGGCGGCGTGAAAATGGGACTGCCGCGTGTGGTGGCCACCCGCCTCGCTGCTCAGACGCTGCTGGGTGCCGCGGAAATGGTGCTGACACTGAATCAGCATCCGGCGGCACTGAAGGATGCGGTGGCCAGCCCCGGCGGTACCACGATTGCCGGCCTGCATGCTCTGGAGCAGGGTGGTCTGAGGGCAGCGCTGATGAATGCTGTGGAAGCGGCAGCGCTGCGTTCAAAACAGTTGGGCCAATAACGTTCCTTCAGGCAATTTTTCAAGACTCTTTCTGCAAAAAAGGACTGATTATGCTGTTCAGACTGCAACGATGTCTGCTGCTGGCCGTCATCGTGCTGCTGTTTGCCGCGACGGCGGTGCCGGCGGCGGACCGCCTGGTGCTGGAGCCCAAAGGCGAATCGCGCGGACATATCGTGCTGGTGTCCGGGGACGAAGAATATCGCTCCGAAGAAGTCATGCCCATGCTGGGCAAGATTCTGAGTCAGAAGCATGGATTTCGCTGCACAGTCCTGTTTGCCTTCGGGCCGAACGGGGCTGAGTACATTGATTCAAACAATCAGGAAGGGATTCGTGGTTTTGAGTCCCTGCAGCAGGCGGATCTGATGATCATTGCCACGCGTTTTCGGCATCCCAGTGCCGAACAGGCGGCGCACATCACAGCCTTCCTCAAAGCCGGCAAGCCGATTATCGGCCTGCGCACAGCAACTCACGCTTTTCGGGGTGGTGAAAAGTTCAGCGACGATCTGACATATGATCAGTTCGGCCGGCAGATTCTGGGTGAGCAGTGGGTGTCACATCATGGCCACCACAAGGTCGAGGGAGCTCGCAGTGTGGTGGAAGCGGGAGCAGAGAAGCATCCGGTGCTGACCGGTGTAGCCGAGATCTTTGCTCCCAGTGATGTCTACGGTGTAGTTCATCTGACGGACAAGGATCAGATTCTGCTGCGTGGTGCCATCACGGAAACTTTGGATCCTCAGTCAAAGACACTCGCTGACGACAAACGCAACATGCCGATGCAGCCGCTGGCATGGCTGCATTCGTATCAGATTCAGGGTGGTGCGGCCGGTCGATCCTTCTGCACAACAGCCGGTGCGGCTGTCGACTTTGTGGACGAAGACCTGCGGCGTCTGATTGTGAATGCCGCGATTTATCTGACTGGCGGTAAGGTGCCGGAAAAGGCCGATGTGGAATACGTGGATCCGTTCTACCCAACGTTCTATGGTTTCATCAATGACGGCAACTACTACCGTCAGCTGAATCTGAAGCCGGCAGACTTTGGGCTGGGTAAAGCACCGTATCGTGATGATCCTGCCGGCAGTCCGAAGTGGCCGTTCCGGCCGGCTCCAAAACAGTAGCGCCGTTGCAAATCTGCGGTGGCAGTCTGAGTTTTTCAGTGATGTTCTGCATCTGCCGCCAGGGCCTGTATCAGCCCTGAGCGGCAGTTTTCGTATTGAAACAGCAGGTTGCGTGCGGGACGAACGGTACTGATGACGCGGCGGTTGCCACTGCTGCCGCGAGTTGAGGATTCAGCGGTGGGCTGAAAGACTGGTGCGGGCGTGCCGGCAAGTTCAGCGAGTGTCTGATAATAGGTCTGGCGGGTGGCAGTTTCGGCAGCGGCCAGATTCATCACGGGTGGCGGGTTATCACTGAGGGCGCAGTGATCGAGAGCGGTGACGATGTCGTCGACATGAATCAGATTGAGCCATTCGTCCGGGCTGGCCGGAATGGGGCGCTGGTCACGCAGATCCTGCAGGCGTCGCAGCAGTCTGTGTGGACCGTAGATGCCGGCAAGTCGCAGGATGACAGCGGTCTGATTGTGCTGCCGGCACCAGGCCTGCAGCAGCCGTTCGGCTTCGAGACAGACGACGCCACCCTCCTGAACAGGCTCCGGCGGAGTGCATTCGTCCACTGTACTGCCGCCGGCGTCACCGTAGACACCGGTGGTGGAGGTGAGGATCAGTCGGCGTGGCTGCGGACAGTCGGGCAGGCTGCGGAGCAGTTTTTCGAGACCGTGAATCCAGAGCTGTCGGCGTGTGCAGCCGGAGCTGCGATCATAGCCCGCGGACCAGACGACGATCGGGCAGGCGGGCAGCGGCGGAGCCGGGGAATCGGCGGCGAGGTCAGCGACGATGGTCTGCAGCCCCTGCTGCTGCAGCTCGGCGGCTCGCGCCACAGAGCGCGTGATGGCGGCGACGGAATACCCGGCCTGCAGCCAGAAACGAGCGGCGCGGAGACCGGTGTAGCCGCAGCCGACAATCAGGATCTGTGGTGAAGATTCGGGGGACTGTACTGACATGTCGGTTTTTCCGGGATTGCGGGGTTGGAACACATTCAGCATAGCAGTGGCGCTGAATCCGGCCGTTGCACAGCTTCTGAATTCCGTGGATTTGAGAAACCCCGTACGGACCGGTACACTGGCTGCCGGCCGAGTTTTCCCGGACGTTTTTTTTGGAAAGTGATTTTCATGAACATTCAGGCATCCCGCAGGTCATTTCTGGCCGGAACGGTGGCTGCGGCGGCAGCGGCTTTGCATGGTACCCCGGCGTTTGCAGCTCAGGCTGAAAAGTTTCAGATTTCTTTGGCCGAGTGGTCTTTGCACAAGACGCTCTTCGCCGGAAAGCTGAACAATCTGGATTTTGCGGCGACGGCGAAGCAGGAATTCGGGATCGAAGCAATTGAGTACGTGAACCAGTTCTTCAAGGACAAGGCTCAGGATGCCGCGTATCTTGCCGAACTGAAAAAGCGTGCCGGCGACGTGGGAGTAAAGATCCTGCTGATCATGATTGACGGTGAGGGCAATCTGGGTGATCCGTCGCTGGCGAAGCGGACGAAGGCCGTCGAAAATCATTATCGCTGGGTTGAGGCGGCAAAAACGCTGGGCTGCCATTCCATTCGCGTGAACGCGGGCAGTGGCGGTACCTACGAAGAGCAGATGTTCCGTGCGGCGGACGGACTGCGGGCCTTGAGCGAATTTGCTGCTCAGCATGGGCTGAACGTGATCGTTGAAAACCATGGCGGTTTGTCTTCGAACGGAGCGTGGCTGGCGGGCGTGATGAAGGCCGTGAATCTGCCGAACTGCGGAACCTTGCCTGACTTCGGCAACTTCCGCATCACTGGCGAAGAGTGGTATGACCGTTACAGGGGCGTGGAAGAACTGATGCCGTTTGCCAAGGCGGTCAGTGCCAAATCGCACGACTTCGATGATGCCGGTAATGAAACGAAGACCGACTATCTGAAGATGATGAAGATTGTCCTCGCCGCCGGATACTCGGGCTTTGTCGGCATCGAGTATGAGGGCAGCAAACTGGATGAGTATGCGGGGATTCGAGCCACGAAGAAGCTGCTGGAAAAAGTTCGCGAGCAGCTGGGCTGAGTGGACATTGAGTTCGAAGGGCGCAGCGGAGTCTCCCGCTGCTGCCCTTTTTGTGTTTTTCAGCGGAGCGCACCATCATGCAGCTGGGTTTCGTCAGTGCCATCCTGCCGGATCTGTCATTTGAGCAGGTGTTTCAGACGGCGGCGGACATCGGGTTCGACTGTGTGGAAGTGTGCTGCTGGCCGGTTGGTAAAGCGGAGCGGCGGTACGCTGGCGTCAGTCACATTGACACCGCGGCGATTGACGCCGCTGCAGCTGCTCGAATTCGCGAAGTGACGGAGCGAACGGGGGTCGCGATCAGCGGGCTGGGCTACTATCCCAATCCGCTCAGTCCCGTGCCCGGCGAATCGGAAGCTGCCGTATCGCATCTGGAAACGGTGATCCGTGCAGCGCATGCACTGGGGCTGACCAATGTCAACACATTCATTGGTCGGGACTGGACAAAATCGGTGGCGGACAACTGGCCGCGGATGCTGCAGGTCTGGAAGCCGCTGGCGGGGCTGGCCGAGCAGCTGGGGGTTCGAATTGGGATTGAAAACTGCCCGATGCTGTTTACGGCGGACGAGTGGCCGGGCGGCAAGAATCTGGCAGTCAGCCCTGATATTTGGGCGCAGCTGTTTCACGATGTCGGCTCCGCGAATCTGGGGCTGAACTATGACCCTTCGCACATGATCTGGCAGCAGATGGACTATCTGGGCCCGCTGCGTGAGTTCAGCAGTCGGCTGTTTCATATTCATGCAAAGGACGTGCGGCTGGACCGTGAGCGACTGAATCGCGTGGGGATTCTGGCACATCCCAACCAGTATCATACTCCGAAGCTGCCCGGTATGGGTGATGTGGACTGGGGGCGATTCTTTTCGGTGCTGTACGACTGTCGGTATCGTGGTCCGGTGTGTGTGGAGGTTGAGGATCGGGCGTGGGAAGGCAGTCTGGAAGACCGGATAGCGTCTCTGCGGCAGTCATGTACTTATCTGCGAAACTTTATTCCTGCTCGTGACTGACATGCGGGCCGGTTGACTTCAGAGCGGGACGATTCTTATGCAGCAGCGACAGTTGGGGACCGGCGGTCCGATGCTGAGTCTGATTGGACTGGGCACGTGGGCGATTGGTGGCGGGGACTGGAAATTTGGCTGGGGCGACCAGGATGATCAGGCCGCTGTAGCGGCGGTGATCGAGGCTGTGCGTCTGGGTATCAACTGGGTTGACACAGCGGCGATTTACGGTGAAGGCCGCAGTGAGGAACTGGTGGCGCGGGCGCTGCAGCAGATTCCTGCAGCCGAGCGTCCGCTGGTGGCAACAAAGTGCGGGCGAGTGGCGCTGGGCCATGGCGAGATTGGCAAGTGTCTGCGGCGTGCCAGTGTGATTGCGGAATGCGAAGCCAGCCTGCGGCGACTGCAGGTGGACTGCATTGATCTGTATCAGATGCACTGGCCGGAACCGGACGAGGAGATAGAAGAGGGCTGGCAGACACTGGTGGACCTGCAGCGTCAGGGGAAAGTGCGATATATTGGTGTTTCGAATCATTCTGTTTCGCAGATGCAGCGACTGCAGGCGATTCATCCGATTCAGTCACAGCAGCCGCCCTACAGCATGATTGCCCGTGATGTTGAGTCTGAGATCCTGCCGTTCTGTGGTCAGCAGGGCATTGGAGTGGTGTGTTACAGTCCTTTGGGAAAGGGGCTGCTCACGGGTGCGTTTTCTCAGGAGCGTGCCGCAGGGTTGTCGCAGAAGGACCATCGATCGCGGGATCCGCGATTTCAGTCCCCGCAGCTGGAAATCAATCTGCGATTTGTCGAACAGCTGCGTGAGATTGCCGGCGGTCTGGGCTGGTCACTGACGGATCTGGCGATTGCGTGGACTCTGCGTCGTCCCGAGCTGACATCAGCAATCGTCGGTGCTCGCAGCCCGCAGCAGATTCAGCAGACATACACGGCGGGCAGTCGAATTCTGACAGCCGATGCCGCCGCAGCGGTGGAACGTGCGATTGAAGAACGGACCGGGCAGCTGGAGCTTATCGGCGGAGCCGCAAAACCGCGGGTCTGACGAAAGTTTTCAGGGGTCAGTGGACCGGAGGAATTCTGCCGTCAGTGCCGGAATGCTGTGGCATTTTTGATTGCCAGCCGCACGTATCGGCGGAACAGAGCGGCGCGGGAAGGCTGGATACCGGACGGCATCGCGCTGGCCGGCGGGTGGACTCAGTCGGTCTCAGAGATGCTGATCACTTTGGCGACGCGACTACCCGGGTTAAGCTCGATCTCGGTCGACACAATCATGCTGTTCTCATTGAGCGTTCGCACCACAACGTCGGTGCTTGAATCGAGGGAAATCCAGATTACAGCTTTGGGAAAAGACTTCGAGGCATCACGTATCAATTCCAGGGCAAGTGGTGGAGCAGAATATTCTCCAAAACTCTCGATGGTGAAGTCGAGCGGCGTGTACATCGCTTTTGCGGTTCCGCACCAATGTTCATCGCCGGGACACGCGGTCTGCCATCGCAGCCTCGTGAGTGTTTTCGGGGCAGTTTTTTCACTGGCACCGAAGAGAAAGTCTTTCCATCCCATGAAGAATTCCTTGTAGAGACGTGCGAGAGTCTGTGAATGCCGCAAGCGGGTTCACACCTGAATGCAGTGGC